>Ga0126378_10000067_pt1 | contig 75450 bp, 61 predicted proteins | sample PanSoiMetPlot_23_FD_92587 | JGI IMG/M metagenome (GOLD analysis project Ga0126378, IMG submission 92587) | Tropical forest soil microbial communities from Panama - MetaG Plot_23 | ecosystem: Environmental > Terrestrial > Soil > Tropical forest > Bulk soil | place: Panama | collected 2016-02-17 | reverse complement strand
CCCAGGCGCCGTTTCTTCCTGTGGACCGGGTGGGTGGATTCGGGGCCGGCTCCTGGTCGTACCGGGGAAAGCAGGTGCCTATCGTTTTCGAGGGGGATTTATCGCTGAACGGAATTTCCGGCTGACCGACCGGACGCGCACTAACGAGCGCATTCGGGCGCGCGAGATCCGCGTGATTGGCGACGATGGCGCGCAGCTCGGGGTCATGCAGCCGTTCGAAGCCATGAAACTGGCTCGCGAACGAGGGCTCGATCTCGTGGAAATCTCGCCGACGGCCGATCCGCCGGTCTGCAAGATCACCGATTACGGGAAGTATCAATATGAGCTGAACAAGAAGGCTCACCAGCAGCGCAAGAGTAGCCGCGGCTCGCAACTCAAGGAAGTCAAGTTCCGGCCTAATACGGCAGAGCACGACTACCAGGTTCGCAAGAACCAGATCATTCGCTTCCTAGGCGACGGGCACAAAGTGCGTGCGATGATTTTTCACCGCGGGCGCGAAATGGCGCACCAAGAAGTGGGCCGCGCTAAGATGGACCGTCTGCTTGTCGAGATTGGGGATCAGGGACAGATCGAGACCATGCCGCGCATGGAAGGCAACGTTCTCGTGGCGCTGCTGGCGCCGAAAAAAGGCGCGGGTGTAGTGAAACCTGCGGGACAAACCGCGACCGCGCAGCAGTCGCAGTAAGCCACGCTCAGGGGCCTTAGACCGAATTTGTAGGGGCGCACAGCATGCTGCGCCCCAGTAACTACACAGAGTAGCTATCATGCAGCGCTTTGCTTTTTCCGTCATTTCGAACGGAGCGCAGCGGAGTGAGAAATCTCTCTTCAGTCTTTCGCAGGCTGGAGACGTACAAGAAAGGTTTTAGCAATGCCCAGAAATGCATCGAAACCGAAAATGAAGTTGAAGACGCATCGCGGCGCGCGCAAACGTTTCAAAGTTACTGCGACAGGCAAAGTGTTGCGCGGCCATACGGCTAAGCGCCATTTTACGGGTCTCAAGGCTTCCGGCCGCATGCGGAAGTTGAAGAAGCTGACATCGGTCAGCCCGGCCGACGCGGCCAGCATCAGGCAGATGCTGCCCTACGGCTAGATTTTCTCAGACGTTTGAACGTTCCGACGTTTAGACAACGTTCTTCGTGCCAGGCAGCGCTTCACGGGTGCCTGCCGGTCGATCTGCTCCGGCTTTGCCGGGGCATTTTGTGGGGGCCGGGCTTTAGCCCGGCATCGTCCGCGCTTCGCGGACGACTTCGCTGCTCTGGCCGTTATGCGGCTGAGCCGCAATGTCTACTCGCAGCACACCGGAAGCAAACCCGTTGCGCGACGCGCTGCGCGTCCACGCAACCCGTTTTGTTTCCCATCAAAAAGGCTTCGGCAAGAAGCCTCAGTTTAAAGGAGCAAACCCATGGCACGCGTAAAACGCGGCACCAAGCGCCGGGCTCGGCGCAAGAAGTACCTCAAGAGGACGAAGGGCTTTTTTCTCACCAAGAGCAAGCTCTACCAGTCCGCGCAGGAGGCGGCTAATCGCGCTGACCGCTACGCGTTCCGCGATCGTCGCAACAAGAAGCGCCAGTACCGCCGGCTGTGGATTCAGCGCATCGGAGCGGCCGCGCGACTCAACGGCTTGACCTATGGCCAGTTGATTCATGGCCTCAAAGCCGCGGGCGTGGCCCTCGACCGCAAAGTCCTCGCGGACATTGCCGTCAAGGACGCCGCCGGCTTCGCGCAGCTCGCACAAAAAGCCAAAGCCGCCGCTGTGCCGCAAAAGAAATCGGCCTAATTTCGGGAAGCAGTATCCTGAGGTCCAATTTCCGCTGGACGTGGTCCATAGCCTCCTGCGGGGGTTGCGGTCAGGTGCGATGAAGGCACAAGAGAACAAGACGGGATTGCCGCTCGTCCAGCTTGGGGTTACACGACCCGAGGAATTGACGGCTTTGTTCGCCGATCTACGCGGACGCTTCGACGACGATTGCGCTTGTGCGCACGACGAATCCGCGTGGAAGCTCTTCCGTGATCGGTGGCTCGGCCGCAAATCCGGCGTCCTCACGCAAATTACCGACAACTGGCTAAAGCCCGCGACGCCAGAGTTGAAACGTACCGTTGGCGCTTCTCTCAATGAGCTCCGCGCTCACGTTGAATCGCAGATCGAAGCTCGGCGTATTGCGATCGAATCCGGCGCGGAACAAGCTGCTCTCACCAAAGACCGCGTTGACCTCTCCCTTCCCGGCGTTATTCGTCCCATTGGCTCGCGCCACTTGATTCGTCAGGTGTTCCAGGAAATCGAAGACATTTTCTTCTCCATCGGCTTCTCCGTCGTCGAGGGGCCGGAAATCGAGATGCCTTACTACAATTTCGAGGCGCTCAACATTCCGGAGTTTCACCCCGTGCGCGACGACATGGACACGTTTTACATCGACTTGCCCAAGGGCGCGCCGACGCCTTTGCTCCTGCGCACGCACACTTCGCCAATGCAGATTCGCACAATGGAAAAACAAAAGCCGCCTGTGCGCGTCATTGTGCCCGGCAAGGTCTATCGTCGCGACAATCCCGACGCCACGCACTCCTTTATGTTTCACCAGGTCGAAGGACTCGCGGTTGACACGGACATCACGTTCTGCGATTTCACCGGCACCATCGAATACTTCGTGAAGGAATTCTTCGGGCCAAGCGTCAAGACGCGCTTCCGGCCAAGCTATTTTCCGTTCACCGAACCTTCGGTCGAGTTCGATGTGTCATGCCCGTTCTGCAACGGAACGGGCGCTTCGAACGGCGGCACCTGTTCGAAATGCAAAGGCGCCGCGTGGATCGAGCTCTTCGGCGCGGGCATGGTTGATCCCGCAGTCTACGGCTTCGTAGACTACGACGCGAAAAAAGTTAGCGGCTTCGCTTTCGGAATCGGTATCGACCGCCTGGCCATGCTCAAGTACGGCATCGATGACATTCAGGTGTTTTTTCAAAACGACGTACGCTTCCTGAAGCAATTCCCATGAGCTCTTGTCGCTCATCTCGACCCACGGCGATGCCTGTCATCCTGAGCGTAGCGAAGGATCTCAACGCACCGGCCCCGGAGACGCTCGACAATAGCCGGATCACTCAAACAAGAACACCATCATGAAGCTTGTCTACAACTGGCTGAAGGACTTCGTCGATGTGGCCGCCGCGCCGCAGGAACTGGCCTCTCGCCTCGCTGATTCCGGCACAAACATCGCCGGCGTTGAAAACGGTCCGCACGGCGCGATCATCGACGCGGAAGTTGGCTCGAACCGGCCCGACTGCCTGGGCCACTACGGAATCGCTCGCGAAGTTGCTGCCATCTACAAGCTGCCGCTGAAGCACGTTTCATCAAAGCCAGCGGAGAGCACCGCAAAAGCGAGCGATGCAGTCCATGTCGAAATTCAATCGCCGGAGCTTTGCGGCCGTTTCACCGCGCGCGTGATCCGAAACGTCAAGATCCAGCCTTCACCGAAATGGCTCAAGGACCGCCTAGAAGCCTCGGGCGTAGCCAGCATCAGCAACGTGGTGGACATTTCGAACTACGTGATGCTTGAGCTGGGTCACGCGCTGCACACTTTCGATTACGACAAAGTACGCGATCACAAGATTGTGGTGCGCCACGCAAAGCTCAACGAGAAAATCCGCACGCTCGATGGCATCGAGCGTCAGCTTGATCCAAACATTTGCATGATTTGCGACGGTGATGGCTCGCGGACGGTCGGTGTGGGCGGAATCATGGGCGGCGCGGAAACGGAAATTTCTTTTGCCACGACAAATGTATTGATCGAGTGCGCCTGGTTCGATCCCATTGCCGTTCGGCGCGCCTCGCGTTTCTTGAAATTGAACACGGAAGCCTCGACGCGCTTTGGCCGCGGCGCCGATCCGGAAATGGCGGAGGTGGCTTCGCGCCGCTGCGCCGAATTGATCTTGCAGCTTGCCGGTGGCGAGCTACTTTCCGGCGTTGTGGACGTTTATCCCGCGAAACGCGAGGCGAAGAAAATTCGCGTCACGCGCGCGGAAATTCTGCGCGTGATGGGCGCAGACGTTCCCGACAAACAAATTGAAACAATCCTCGGCGCGTTGGGCTTCGCTCCGGTTCGAAGCGACCACAACCGCGGGGCGGAAGGCTCGATTCTCGCAGCTTGGGAATGCACGCAGCCTTCGTGGCGCGCCGAAGTCGAGCGCGAGATCGACTTGATCGAGGAAATCGCGCGCATCTATGGCCTGGATAAATTCCCGCCGCGTTTGCCTGTTGCCCGTCAAGGAGCAGCGCGCCTCCCGCACCACGAAGGGGAGACGCTTTTGCGCGGACGCCTGATTGGCCTGGGCTATCGCGAAATTCTCACAATTCCGCATGTGGCCGAAGAACGCGACGCATTGTTTCGCGCGGACGGCGTTGCTCCTGCGCGGCTTTCGAATCCGCTTTCTGAAGAAGCTAGCGTGCTCAAGTCGACTGGGATTGTCACCATGGCCGCGGCTCTCGAATGGAATCTGAATCACGGGCAGCGCAATGCGCGGCTGTTCGAGATCGGCCGCCACTACCGCTTGCAGGGAAACGAATCGGTCGAAACGACCGTTCTTACGCTTGGTGCAACAGGTGAAGCCCGCGAAAAAGGGCTCTACGATTCGCCGCGAGATTTCTCCTTTGCCGACTTAAAAGGCGATCTGGACGCAATTGGCGAACTGGGGAGCGGCCTCAGTTGGCGCGAAGGCGGGCCGGAATGGCTTCATGCTGCTAAGCGCGGCGCCATTCACCTCTCTGTCACTTCGAGCAACGCGAGAAGTCTCTCTTCCATTGGTGTTGCCGGCCAGCTCGCCCGCCGCGTGGCGGACCGACTGAAATTGCGGCAAGATGTTTTTCTTGCCGAACTGGAACTCGATCCTCTCTTTGCCGCGATCGAAGCCGCGAAAGCGGCGCGGCGCTATGAGCCGCTTCCGCGCTTCCCCGCCGTGGAACGCGATTTTTCGCTGCTGCTTGCGGATGCCATTTCATTCGCGGGGATTGCCGATTCGATTCGCTCGCTCAATATCGCGGAGATTTCATCCGTCGAGGCAGTCGATCTGTTTCGCGGGAAAAATGTTCCCGCCGGCAAGTATTCTCTGCTCGTGCGAGTCACGCTGCAGAGCCGCGAGGCCACGCTCATCGACGCACAGATCAATCATTTCGTCGCGAAGATTATTTCCATCCTCGAGCACCGCCACGGCGCGGAACTTCGCAAGAGCTGAAAAACGACTCCGCGTCACTGGCGGCTTACTTGGCGATCCCCCAGGAAAAACCCTGCAGGACTTCGCCCTGCGCTACAATTCCGAAACATGAGCGCTTCCGTGAAAGTGCAAATTTACGGCCAGGTGTACTCCATACGCGGAGAACTGGAAGAAAAGTACGTTCACAAACTCGCGAAGTGCGTGGACGAAAAAATGCACGCCATCGCCGAGGCCACCGGGATTGTGGACACTCAGAAACTTGCTGTACTTGCGGCGCTGGCTATTGCCGACGAACTCCACAGCGTGCAGTCCGAACGTCACGATAAAAACGACCTGCTGCGCGAGCAAGCGGAACGCTGCCTCACGCTCGTCGAGCGAGCGCTGAAGCAAACCGCGTAAAGCTCTCCTTGATAAATCACTCACTGGCTCCATTTAGTAGGAGTGCGAACCCAGCGGTGAGGGCGGAGTTGCGCGTGGAGCTCGGCGGGCAGCGGGCCTTTGTCGCTCGCGGCGAGGTTGGATTCGACGTTTTTGCGCTTGCGCATCCCGGGAATGGTGGTGTGCACGTCGTCATTGTTCAGGATGAAGCGCAACGCCATTTCGGGCAGCGTCATGCCATCGCGCAGAAGCGGCTTGAGCGCCTCGGCGCGTGTGACGCTGGCCCTGAGATTCTCTTGAACGAAATACGTGCTACGCCAGTCGCTTTTGGGCCAGGAACTCTCCAGCGTGAGCGTTCCGGTGAGCGAACCTTCGTCGAAGGGCACGCGAGCGATGACCGCCACGTCTTTTTCGCGGCACGCGGGAAAAAGCTCGTCCTCTGGATTCTGGTCAAAGATGTTGTAAATGACCTGGACGGCGTCGATGAGGCCGGCGCGGACGGCGCGAACACCGTTGGCAGGCTCCCAGCGATTGAGGCTGAGTCCGAAGGCGCGGATCTTGCCACTACTGCGCAGTTTTTCGATGGCTCGCGGAACACGTTCGTCGTCGAGCCAGGCATCCTCCCAGGTGTGAAGCTGAATCAGGTCGAGCGTGTCGACCCCGAGATTTTTCAAGCTTTTGTCGACGTACTCGAAGATGTAGTCAGGCGGATAGCTATCGTCTAGCGAGTAGTCTGACCGCGCTGGCCATCGCCGGTTTTTCGGCGGAACCTTAGTGGCGATGTACAGCTGTTTGTGCAGGCCGCCGCAACCGGCGTTCCCGCGATTCGCACGAACTATTTTCCCGAGCAGCTCCTCGCTGTGCCCTTCGCCGTAAGCCCATGCCGTGTCGAAGAAATTGCAGCCCAGGTCGACGGCGCGCTGCAACGAGTCGAGCGACTCTTTGTCGTCGGAGCCGGACCAGCCCGCCATGCCCCACATGCCATAGCCAATCTCGCTGACGTTCCATCCGGTGCGGCCAAAGCGGCGGTAGCGCATGATGTAGTCTCCTGAGGTGGAGCGGACATTATACGTGCGGAGGGGCGGGGAAACGATTTGTGGAAGAATGGGAACGGGATTGGACCCCAAAAAAGAAGTGCTCCGTCTAACCAGCAGGGGATACCGGCTTTTTGGAGGAAGGGAAATGGCGATCAAGAGGAAACGGTTGTGGCTGGCGGCGCTGACGTGCGCCTCCGCGACTGTGCTTGCTGCGCGGGTGAGTGGGAATACCGCCGACGAAATCAAGCGGCTGGCGGCGTTGATGGAATGGAAGCCGGGAACCGCCGTGGCGGACATAGGAGCGGGAGACGGGGGATATTCGTTTGCAGCCGCGGGACATGTCGGCGCTTCCGGAAGAGTGTACGCAACGGAAATTGACTCTAAGAAACTTGAGGAGCTGCGTGAGGAGGTTGCCAAACGCAAGCTGCAAAGTGTGACGGTAGTGGAAAGCAAAGTGGACGACACGAACTTGCCGACGGCCTGCTGCGACGCGATTTTCCTCCGCCATGTGTATCATCACCTGACGAAACCTGTGGAATTTGATACCAACCTTGTGCGTTCACTGAAGCCTGGAGGGCGGCTGGCAATCATTGATTTTCCGCCGCGCTCAGGGTTGGACCGCGTGGAAGGCGTTCCCGCTAACCGAGGCGGGCATGGCATCCCGCAAAAGATCGTGATCGAAGAGCTGACTGCTGCGGGCCTGCTAATGGAAAAAGTAGTGACTGACTGGCCCGACAACGACTACTGCATCCTGTTCGTTAAGAAATGAAGGTTAGCCGTCATCCAGCTGATCACTCAAAGAGCAGTATCACCGGGGCGAGCCTGCTTTGCGGATGTAGATGCTGCCGTTGAAATTGGTGAATTGCAGTTCCGGGCCACCCCCGTTGATCTTGACGTGGACGGTCTTGTCGATCTGAACGCGGTATTTGCCGCCGTGAGAGCGGCCATCTTCGACCGTTTGTTTCGGCGCTGAGGGCTGAATCTGGACATCGAAATCGCTGAAGACTTCGCCGCGGTCGGACTTCAGGCTAAGGTCAGCTTTCAGGTCGGCAGGAAACGTAACGTCAATGTCGCCGTTCAGCGAACTGAAGGCCATGGGCTTCTGATTGACGCGGGCGAACGTGACCAGGACGCGCCCATTCAGAGCATGCGCGATGGCGCTGCCGGAGACGTTGCTTAGTGTAACGGAGCCGTTCACGTCGTTAATGTCCAGCTCGCCGTCCACGCCGGTGACCACGATGTCTCCCGAATTGACCGTGCTCAGCTTGAGAGAAGTGTGCACGGGCACCGAAATGGACAAGTCGATAGGGTGCCCAATGGAATCGGCGTTGATGCGAACCTCGTTGTTCTCCTCCTCCACCGTCAGACCGCTGGAGGAAATCAACAGGCGGTGCATCCCTTTGTTTCCGTCATTGTCGCCGCGCTCTCTTTCGCGGCTTCGCGCGTGAGCTTCTACGATCACTTCTTTCCCGTCGTAGCCTTTTACCGTAATGCCACCGTTCAGCAAACTCGCTTTCACTAAAGCGGGCCGCGAGGGATCGCTGAGATTGACGGAAACGTGATCGCCGGAGGGCGTCTGCGCCTGGCCGCGAGCGGGCGCAGCCGCAACGGCAGTACACAAGCAGAAAACAGAGAAAAGATAAGAAGAGAACCGCTGGGTCTGGTTATTCATGATTTTCGAGAATACGAATGTCTCCATTTAGATTTTCCACCTTGATTTCCGGACCACCCGAACTCACACGCGCGCCGGTATAGCGATCTGCGCGAAAGACGACTTTCGTGCCATGGTGCTCTTCCTGAACGGCACGCACCGGCAATGCTGAAACGGGAAAATCGCTGTAGATGCTGCCGTTAAAAGTCTTGAAGCGAAAATCCGCGGCCAGGCCTTGGGCAAAACGCAGCTCCACGTTGCCGTTTACCGTGTGGAAGTCAGAATTCCCAGAGGGATTCTGACGGAAAGAGACCTTCACCGGTCCATTGACGGTATGCGCGGTCCCCGAGCCAGAAATGTTGTCCATTTGGATGTCACCATTGACGTTGCGCACGAGAAAAGTGCCATTGATGTCGCGGACGGAAACGCGGCCCTCATTCACGGTCTTAATCTTGATGTCGATGTCGCGGGGAACGTGGAGTTGAAAATCCATTTTGACGATGTAGCCTTCGAATTCGCGGTGGCCGCACCCATCGTCGCAATGGCAGCGGAAAGGACCGTTCACGTAGAGCTTTAAGGCGCCTTCTTGCTCGGTGATATCGAGGGTGACTTCTTTGCGAGCCAATTCGAGTTTGTCTTTCGATTCCGCGCGAGTAGTCTTCTTGACGACGAGTTGCACCTGATCCGAAGCATCGCCCACGACTTCGATGGAGCCAAACACGTTGTCCACTTCCAAAGACCGATGCTGCACCCCTGACATCGAAAACGACTTTTGAATGGTTTCCTGTTCCTGCATGGGCAGGTCGCGATCGGAGTGCTCAAGAGCCACGGAGATTATGGGCTGAGGATGAATTTCCAGCGAAACAGGTTCCGCGACATGTATTTCCGGCTGTGGGACCGGCATCGGTTGCGGGAAGGGCAATGGACTTGCCGACTGAGCGATCAAGGCAATGGGAAACAGACCCCAGAGTGTCAACACGGCTAAAAGGCGCGTCATTCTCATGGTGTCCTCCTCAATCCAATTTGCTTTTGGCCCACTCAGCGCGTTGCCGCACAGTGGGATTCAGGTTCGGGGTCTGCTGAAGGGCTTGGAGCCGCTGAGCGGCCTCGGGATCCCGCCATTCGAGCAAGAGATCGATCAGGGCCACCTGCACCAGGGGCGACTGCTGTTGTTCCTGAAGCGAGTCCAGGATTCCCTGACGCACCTGGGGCTGCCGCCCGTGACGGCCAAGCGCATCGAGCGCTGCCAAACGCACGTCGACGCTCGTGTCGTAACGCAGCGTGTGAAGGAGAGCCGTTAGCACCTGGGGATCGAGCTGCTGATCGCGCGTGCTCCAAGTCACACCCTCGAGCCGAGAACTGGCCGATTGCTGCTGCAGCATGGAAAGCACAACCAACTGCTTCATGCTGGTGAGTTGCTTTTGCATGTCAGCCAAATCCGGTGAAGGCGGCTTGGGAGCGGCCAAATGAGCGCCTGCGAAAATACCGATGGCGAGAAGCGCGACGCTCCAGGCGGCAGCACCCAACGGCGAACGAAGCCAATGGAACACGTTCCAACTAGAAGCGCGTTTGGGCCATTCCGAGCCGCGCGCGGGCGGGCTGGAGCGACCTGCCTGATACGCCTGAAGCATGGCTTCAAAACGCTCGCGAGAGGCAGGACCTGGTTGTTCGATGGGTAGAAGAGAAAGCTTCTTCCAAATGACCACTTCTTCAGAGCAGTCGGCACAGTGTTCGAGGTGAGCTTCGACGTTGTGAAGCTGATCGGCCCTCAAGTTTGCTTGCAGGTAGTCAGGCAACAGTTCTGCGACTTCTTCACACTTCATAGTGGCCTCCTCGAGGCGGGGTATTTTCCGTTGCTGTCGCTTCGGCTCTCTTTAACATCGTGCGCTGCGTCAGGTGCTGGAAGTTCTTGCGCAGTTCATGGATGGCGCGGTGAATTCGAGTTCTCACGGTATTTAGTTCACAGCCAAGCAAGCTGGCAATTTCTTCGTACTTCAGTTCTTGGAAGCGGCAGAGAAGAAGAATTTCTCTCTTTTCCTCCGGCAACTGCTGGAGAGCGCGTTGCAAAAGTTCAACTTCTTGCCGTTCCTGCGCGGAATCTGCGGGAATAACCGGAGGAATCATTTCCGGCTCAAGGGCGATCTGCTTGGGAAACTTCCGAAAGTGGTCGATTCGAGCATTGCGGGCAATCTGGTAGACCCAAGCGCGGAATGGAGTTCCAGGACGGTAACTTTGGCGGTATTTCAGAATCCGCAGGAACACCTCCTGGACCAGGTCCTCGCTCAGCATCCGATCCCCTGTCAACTTCGAATAGAAGTTGAAGAGAGGGGTCTGGTAGCGGTCAAACAACACGCCCAGCATTTCGCCTGCGCCATCGCGCACTTGGAGCATCAGATCCTCGTCGGGAGCCAACGTCATCGGTCGAATTATGTTCCGAAAGGCCCGAAGTTGCCTTTACAAAGAGTGAATACCGCCAATCGTGGAAGAAGTTCCATGGGCAGACCAACTTGAGGACTGAGGGTAGGCGCAAGGGAGCTGCTGACCTTGACGGAAAGCGACGCTAGGCAAATCCAGAAGACCCTGCAAGAAAAACCCACCTTCTCGTTCTAAGTGCGATCGTCTTTTCTCAAGAAAAGCGAATTATGGCCAAACCAGGACAACCATCTTCACCAAGCGCGCCATCTCACGGAGCAAACCAGACACTCCGTCCCCGGGTTGCCAGGAAAACTTGTGGGCTCGCTACTCTCGAAGAGAAGGGGGCTATGTGTATGTCCACACCGTCCAAGCGAGACAAGCTCGCCAAAACATCGAAAAATAGGCCTATTTTGCTGTTTTTCCCGAGCTTTGCGCTCGCCGCGCTCTCAATTTTTGTGGCGAATTCATCGGCGCAGACAGCTGCGCACTCACCCGGGTGGGTGGTCTTACCCGTGGAAGAGTATCGAACGCTGCACGCGCGAGCTTATCCCATTGAACACGAGCCGGAACCGCCGCCGGTCGAGGCCACCCTCACTCGCGTCGACTACGACTTGCGCATTAATAGTGAACTGGCGACTGGGCGCGCCACGCTGACCATCGACGTCTTGAAAGACGGCTGGGTGCGCGTGCCGATTCCCGCAGGCCTGCTAGTTCGCGAAGCACGGCTCGATGGGAAAGCCGTTTCTCTCGTTCCCAGCGCGAGCGGCAAAGCGGGCAGCCAACTGTCGGCGCTGCTTTCGCATGCAGGCCGCGCTCTGCTGCTGCTCGATATCGCACTGCCCGTAACTTCCTCTGCGGGAGAAGAAAGCATTTCGCTGCCTTCAACCGCTTCCGGAGTTACTCGCGCCTCTGTCCAGTTGCCACGGCAAGGCGTGGACGTGAGGCTGACCGGCGGTCTTTTGTCTAACAAATCGGAAACCGCGGCGGAGAGCAAATGGACCGCTTACGGTCGGGGCAACGAAGCGCTGGCTTTCACGTGGAAAAGAAAAACGGAGGATCACCACGCCACACTGCCGTTGCGCCTGCGCGGATCACTCACGCAGCTTCTGGGTCTCAGTGAGGATGCCACTTCCATCAACGCGGAAGTGAACCTTGAGGTCATGCAAGGCGCGGCGCGCGAAATGAAAATTCAGATTCCCGACAAGGTCACTGTCAACCAGGTTCTGGGCGCGATGGTAGCCGATTGGGAAGTCAAGAACGGCGAGCTCTCGGTCTCGTTTCTGGAGCCAATTGAGCAGGGCGCGAGGTTCGTGATCGCCGGTGAGACACGCAGCCCACGCGATGGGGAAATTGCCATTCCTTTGCTTCGCTTGCTGAACGCAGAGCGCGAAACGGGAGGCGTGGCTGTCGAGGTGCTCGGTGCAGGCGAAATCAAGGACTTGAAGACCGAAGGATTGGAGAGCGCTGACGCTACCGACTTGGGAGAGTTGGTGGCGAATCGCCAATCGCCTTCGCTGGCTGCTTTTCGCTTTCGCTCGGGCGAAGGAAGAATCGCGCGATCCCTCAACGTGACCATCGCGCGGTACACGCCGCAAGCGGTGCTTATGGCCAACGTCGAAGAAGCGCGCTACCAGGTTCTCGTGTCGAACGAAGGAAAGACCTTCGTCCAGGCGCGCTACGCTGTCCGCAATAACCAGCGCAACTTCCTGAAAGTCGCTTTGCCGGCGGGAGCCACGCTTTGGAGCGCTTCCTTGTCCGGGAGAACCGTACGTCCGGGCCAGGCGCCTGACAACAGCCTCTTGCTACCACTTGATAAGGCACGTGCTGGTGAGGAGGCCCCGCCCTTCGCGGTGGAAATCGTTTATCTGATGCGCGGAACGGCATGGAACGAGAAAGGGCAGTTGGCGCTGGCGCTGCCCACGCTCGATCTGCCTGTCTCGCGCACTGGGCTTTTGCTCTATCATCCGCCGCTTTTCAAGGTGACATCGGATCAAGGCTCTTTTCGCTCGGCTCCTTACGAGAATCCCACTTCCATCGCGTTCGCAGCGCCGGAGGGTGACGCGCGTGTGAGTAGGGGCGTTGCGGGAGGCGTACGTTCCTCGAGTGGCGCGGGAATCGCAGCGGTGATGACTCCAACTCTTCCACCATCACCGCAACTTTCCGATGCCGACTTGAAAGATGAATCGAGAGAAAAGACCCCGCAAAATGCAACCGAGGCGCTGCTCGATAAATTCAAGGCCGACTCGCTAGCCGGGAAGCGCGCCGGGATTCTGCCTATCCGCGTTTCTTTCCCGGCTTTCGGACCATCCGTCTATCTGGTCTCTGAACTCACGGGCGAGAACCATACTCCATCCGCAGTGCTCAGTTATCAACGCGACAAAAAGGCAGGTGGCAAATGAAAAGGATTCTTTGCGCTTTGTTGACTTGGTTGCTGATCGCTCCCGAATTTCTCCTAGCCGACGAAAGATCGGCGCCGCTTCCTCCAGTGCCTGCGAGCGGCAACGTCACGCTTCCGCTGGATGAGTACAACCGCTTGCTCGAGCTGGCGAACAAACCGGCTCGCAAAACAGATACGCCGCCAGTGCCATACACGATGAAGCGCGCGGACCTGAAGTTTCACGTCACGAGTGAGTCGGTTCAGGGAACCATGCAATTGCAGGGAGAAATTCTGCACAAAGGTATGACCAAAGTGCCCTTGACCAATGGCATGGCCATTTTCGATGCGCGCCAGGATGGCAAGAACCTGCCGCTTGAACTGGAAGGCGGAACGCATACGGCAGTGCTCCCGGGGCCTTCAGAGTTCGCCGTCACATTGGACGCAGGTCTGCCGTTGAGCATCGAAGCAGGACGCGCTTCGTTCAATCTTCCTGTTCCTTCCGCCGGCAGTGTTCGCTTGACGCTAAGCCTTCCCGGCGACCACACCAACGTGCGGATCAGCGCGGGGCTGATCACCTCGCGAGCATCGGAAAACGGGCAAACCACGGTCGAAGCCACACTCGTGCCGGGACAATCCGCGAGCGTATGGTGGACTACCCGCGAGATTGCTGCGCCCGTCGCGCCAAAGGAAGTGCGGTTTCTTTCAGACGTGAAGACGCTCGTCACCGTGAGCGAAGCGGACCTCCGCATCACCGCCCTTGCCGACATTTCCGTGGTGCAAGGCGAACCCTCGCAATTCGAAGTCGCGATTCCCGCGGGATACGAAATCACTGGGGTCACCGGTCCATCGGTGCAGTCCAGCGAAGTGCAACCTAGCCTCTTGATGGTGAAAGTTCGAGCCGCGTCGCAGAAGAGCCACCAATTCCTAATTGCGATGGAAAAATCCATCAACGACACCAAGGCTGACGCGCCATTCCTCAGCTTCCAGAACGCGCAGCGCGAAACCGGCGAAGTACTGGTCGAAGGCACAGGGACAATTGAACTGACTTCGACGGAAGGCGGCGGCCTGAAGCGCATGGACTTCAAGGAAACCAATCCGTACCTGCGCTCGCTGGCGCGCTTCCCGCTTCAGGCGGCGTTTCGGTATCACAAACAACCCAACGAGCAACCGAGTCTTGCGCTGGCATGGACACGCTTCCCGGACAGCAGCGTGCTCGCGGCGGTGGTGGAGCGCGCGATCGTCACAACACTAGTAACCAACGAAGGCCGCTCGCTCACTGAAGTACGGCTCACCGTAAAGAATCAGGCGCAGCCGTTCCTGAAGGTCGCGCTTCCCGCGGGAGCGAGCATTGTTTCTGCCGAAGTAGCCGGAGAAAAAGTGAAGCCGGTCGAAGGGTCGGACGGCAATCGTGTACCACTGCTGCGCGCGGGCTTCCGGCCGAGCGACGCTTACACCGTTTCGTTTGTGTTTATGCACTCTGGCGCCCCTTTCGCGAAGAAGGGCGGCTCGGACATTTCTCTTCCGAAAATGGACGTTCCCATTGACCTTCTGCAATGGGAAGTGTTCCTTCCCGAGCGGTACAAGGTGAAGGACTTTGGCGGCGACGCCATCGCCACGAATTTGCTGCCGCCAACTTCACAGGATGTCTCCGGCGCGGAGGCCGCAGACGATATCACGGGAATCCCTGCGGCGGGTCCAGTTACCAACTACGAGTCCATGTCTTTGCTCCCCGGGCAACTGGGCGGCATTGTCGTCGACCTGAATGGTGCAGTTGTCGTCAACGCACGCGTTACTGTCACTCAGATGGAAACGGGCGCGGTGCGAAACGTGATGACCGACTCTTCAGGCCGCTGGGTAGTTTCCAATTTGTCTTCCGGGCAAGTCAAAGTCACAGTCAATTCCCCGGGATTTAGTCAGTATGTGAGCCAGACGAACTACGACGGCAGCAAGCCTGCGGCGGGCGTGTATTCTCTCAGCCTGGGAAGTGTTTCGCAGGTCGTGACTGTCATGACCTCTGTCTCCGGAATCGCCGACTATCAGCACAACGAACGCGCCGAGCGCGACGCGGCCAAAAAGCTCGCGCAACAGCAGCAACTGGCCGCCTCGGCAAATGTGACCAGCCTGCAGCAGCGCGCCTCGGGCATATTGCCGGTGCGCGTAGATGTGCCTCGTGCAGGGAATTCATATCACTTCGTCCGGCCGCTGGTGCTCGACGAAGAAACCAAGGTGACATTCACTTACAGATCGAAGTAGATCTTCGTTTGTTAGTTTCCGGACCACGGAGGCTTGACGCCGCTCATGCGCGCGTAGGCGACGAGCTGGCCCATGTGCTCGTTGGCGTGCACGATGATGCGCAGATACATGCCGTCGACGGTCGCATCGCGATTATTGACTCGCACCTTACGCTCGAGGTCTTTCGAAGTTTCCCCGAGATGCGCTTGCTTGACGGCCTCGAGGGAACGCTTCAGCCAGTTGATGACTTCGGCTTTCGAAGTGACAGACTGCTCCATCCCCTCTTTCAGGTCGGCGGGGGTCTTGGGGCCGGTTACTGCCAGCAGGCCGAAATTCGCAATAGCTATGTGCATGTAGACTTCGCTGGTGGAGCGCACGCCCGGCGCGGGTCGCCAGGCGAATTTATCCTCCGGCGTGGCTTCGGCCAACGCAATTAATTGGCGCGAGACGTGGCGCCATTCGCCGTCATATCCCTGCCAGAGTCCTTCATACCAGTCTTGCGCCAATAACGGGCGCGCGCCGAATCCAAGCAACAACACTACGAAAAGCGCTTTTCTCATCGCGTTTCTCCTTTGGATCTTTCACGCTAGCGGACCTGTCCCTTCAACCAGAAGAAACCTCATTCTATTCCTCTTGGACGGATGAAATGACGCTCTCGCGCAAGCGCGCCAGGCGTTGCTTGTGGCACACATTCGTGGGGGCGGCAACACGTGTGCCGCGATCCCGACATTCTTACGTCCTCCCGCCAAGTGACTGACAGACTTGGGCTTGCATGCCTTTCCCTCTGCCACGGTGCCCTGGCGCCCTTTTTGCACTCCATACCCTCGCGGCGGAGAAATCGGGGGAGGAATCCATGCGAAGTTTGGCGCAGAAGTGGATCAATCTCAGCGGGTGGAATCGCGTTGCGTTGGCTCTCTTGGCGCTAACCACGATTTTAACCGGATGGGCGTCTGCACAAAGCGACGACGACCAGTCGCTAACGCCTTCGCTCGCCGGCGAAGGATGCTTGCTTTATCGCTCGCCCATCTCCGGCCGCTACGAAACCGTGCCGCTGCTGCATACGGATGTCGCGTTGGATGTGCGCGGCTTGGTGGCCGCTGCAACGGTGACGCAGCAATATGTCAACTCCACCAACGAACCCATCGAGGCAGTGTACGTCTTCCCGCTGCCGCACGACGCCGCCGTCTACGACATGGAAATCCGCATTGGCAACCGCGTGATTCGCAGCGTGATTCGCGAACGCGAAGAGGCCAAGCGCACTTACGAAGCTGCCAAGTCCGAAGGCAAGCGCGCCGGGCTGGTGGAAGAAGAGCGGCCGAACATCTTCACGGCATCGGTGGCGAACCTGATGCCCGGCGATCACGTTGACGTGCGGCTGCGCTACGTCGAGCCGCTGCGATGGGAAGAGTCGCGCGTGCGGCTGGTTTTCCCCATGGTCGTGGGGCCTCGCTACATCACCGGAACACAAGCCGTAGGTCATGACGGAACTGGATGGGCCGCGGATAGCGACGCGGTGCCGGACGCTTCGCGAATCACTCCGCCGGTTCGCCATCCGGACAGCCGCCCGGGCCACGACATTTCGCTGGCCGTGGATCTCGATGCCGGTTTCGAATTCGGCTCCATAAAGTCGGTCTCTCATGAGATTACCGTGCGCCGACTCGCCGATGGCCGCCAGCATATTGAGCTGGCAAGTGGTGCCACGATCCCAAACAAAGATTTTGTGCTGGAAATACAGCAGGCCGAGAGCGCGCAACCGAAAACCTCTCTTTTCCTTTCTACCGAACCCGAATCCGGCGAAACACATTTTCTTCTAACTGCGTTTCCTCCAACCGTGCAGCCCACCAAGCGCGTGCCCGTCGAGATGCTTTACCTGATTGACGTTTCCGGATCAATGGGTGGCACGTCCATCCAACAGGCACGCGGAGCGCTGTTGCAGGCGCTGGACCGGCTCACGCCAAGCGATCGCTTCGGCATCCTGGCTTTCAATCACAGCTATCACGAATTTGCGTCGCAGCCTCTAACAGCCAGTGGGGAAAATGTCGCTGCGGCACGCCGCTACGTCCAATGCCTCGAGGCGGGCGGCGGCACGGAAATGCTGCCTGCGCTTCTTCATGTAATGCAAAAGCCTGAAACTTCCGGGTACGTGCGGCACATTGTCCTGCTGACGGACGGCGACCTCGGCAACGAAGAACAAATTTTCGCAGCTCTGCGGCAGAATCTTGGCGGCGCGCGCCTTTACACCGTTGCAATCGGCAGCGCCCCGAATTTCTTCCTTGCCACCAAGATGGCGCAGTTCGGGCGTGGCAGCTTCACGCACATTGCAAACATCAGCGAGATTCGCGAGCAAATGGGGCGTCTCCTTGAAACCATCGAGAGCCCGGTGCTCACCGACGTGAGGCTGTCGTTCGAAGGAGTCGAGCTGGCGGAAGTCTATCCGCAGCGCCTGCCGGATCTTTTTCTGCGCCAACCGCTGCTCATTTACGGACGCATCTCAAAGGGCCAGAAGGGTATCGTGCACCTGATTGCCCGAGCTGGCGATCAGCCTTTTGAAACTAGTATTCCCTTCGACGCTTCCACCGCATCGTTTCATCCCGGCATTACGACTCTTTGGGCAAGACAGCGCGTGGAAGATTTGATCGATCGCTGGCGTGAGTCCGACGAAGATGCGCGCGAGAATATTCAAACGACCGTAATTGCCCACGCCATCCGCTACCGGCTGGTCACGCGCTTTACTTCGTTGGTTGCAGTCGAAGAAGTTGTCTCGAATGTTGGCGGTGAGTCCAGGACGGTAGCCGTGCCTGCGGAACTCCCTGCCGGCATGCAATTGGACAAAGTCTTCGGTGCGCCGGCCACCGGCACTGGGGACGCATTTCTCGAAATGCTCGGTATTGCGCTGCTGCTGATCGGAATCCTGGTGAGCATCTTGCTTCGAATCTTGCCGCGCCGCGTCACGGGCAGAGCCGAGGTTGCGTCATGAAACCCCTTCGAATCTTCGTAGCGTTAGTTCTGTTCGCGGGAGCTTCCCTCACCGCACGAGCCATGTATCTGCGCGCAAAGGCGGAGCTCGCTGGCGTATTGATTCACCGCGCTTGGGAGAAAAGTGTGCGCGAAGGCAAACCGCGTCCACCGTGGCCCTGGGCCGACACTTACCCTGTGGCGCGTCTGCGCATCCCTCGTATCGGTTACGACGAAATCGTGCTAGAGGGCGCTACGCCTCGCACGCTGGCATTTGGTCCGGCGCGGCTCTTCAGCGGAGCAGGCCTGGGAGAACCTGGCAATTTGGAACTCGCCGGGCACCGTACAAGCTGGTTCCTGCCGCTCGAGGCCGTACAGGAGGGAGATCAAATCGATGTTCAGTGGTTCGACGCGCGGAAGAACGCGCTTCGCGAGCGAACCTATACAGTGGACGCGATCCGCATCGTGGCGCCCGAGGATGTTCCATCGCTGGCCCCCACTTCCACGGATGCTCTAACGCTGATCACTTGCTATCCTTTCGGGCACAGTCCGCGATCGCCGCAGCGGTTCGTCGTACTCGCTTCTCCGGCTGGCCCGAGCCGATTGGCGAGCATTCCCGGCACAGCGTATCCGGTGAGCTAGTCGAGACGGAACTTCACAATGAGGCTCAGGTGCATTGCCACTGGCTGCCCATCCAGCCGTGCCGGCTCGTACTTCCATTGTCGCAGCGCTTGAACGGCTGCCTGCCGCAACATGACGGGACCGGATACTACTTTCACAGTCGTCACATGACCCGCGGTATCGATCAGCGCGTCTACAAGGACGTCTCCCATGATGCGGTTCGATCTTGCAATTGCAGGATAGACGGGAGGGGCCGATTTGATCAGGCGCGCCTGCTGAACCTCGCCCCCTGTGCGCGGGAACTCGGCCGGCGGAGGCGGTACTGCGCGATAGTTCAGAAAGCTTCCACTGGGGGCCTCTACTGGAGCAGCCAACTCGCCCGGCAGCACCGCCGCCTCCGTCGGAATTTCATTTGCCGTCCGGTCCTTAATCAGAGGGTGGGTAGGCTCGGGAGTAACCGCTACAAATTTGTCCTCAGTTAGCTGTTTTTCATCCGGTTTCAAAGCTCCCGGGGCACCAGCCTTTTTGACAGATGAAGAATTAACCGAACGTAACGAGGAAGAGTCGGAACCCGCAGTGGTCGAGGAAACAGCGTGATTCGCAGCACTCCGTGAACCGCCCCGAACGAAGGATAGCAACAAGTTCTTCCCGTTAAGATCCGACACCAGAACTTGAAACGGCCGGTCGGGGTCGGAGGGACTTTTGTAGGATGTGGCAACGGGCTCTTGCGTCTTTAAGGCTGAGTCCGAAGCATGCTCAACCGTGTCAGTGTGTGTGGTCAACAAGGGAAGGGCCAGCCTTGCCCCGGCGGCCACAGCCACGGCGGCCAGGCAAATCCCGAGTAAAGCGAGCACCGGCCGAACTCGCTGCGGATCCGATTCAAAGGCTTGCGCCGCTCTCGCTCGCACCGGTGCGGGAGGCTTCTCGAATTGGGGAGCAGCCACCCATGTCTCCGGCATTCGGGCATCAAAGGCATTTTCCTCGAAGCGCGGTTCGACTTCCTTCTGAGGGTCGGGAACTTCCAGAGGTGCTGCCAGCCGAGGCGAAGCGGATTCAACGACGGCTTGTGCGAGAGCCTCGGATTTGGAAATTACAGGATTCTCAGATTCTTGCGTCAGCGGTACGAACAATTGCTGTGAGGAAGCCGCCGGCGATTCCTGTTCGGCAGCCTCAACGAAAGCAGGCGTTCGGGCCGGCGGTTCGGACGGAAGCCACCCGCGGATTTGGTCCCAGCTCTCTCTTGGCAGCTCGGTAAACTGGACTCCGGCCATTCTCTCAAACTCGCGCACCCACATAATGTCGCCCACTGCTTGCAACGACTTCCCGAACATTTCGCTTGCGCGCGAAACAGACGTGCAGCCCATGACTTGAAACGTAAAACTCAACCCTCGGTGGAAAGACGGTGCTCTGTCAAACTCAAAAGACATCCCCCCCTGGTTGATTTCTGTGAGCTTGCCCCAATTGTCTTGCTCAAAAAACACCAGCACCACGTAGTCCTTCAGCGTTTCGCGTGGCCACGCGCGCCGCTCACCCCCCGCTCCGTTGCTTCTCGAGACTGTTTGTGAAAGGTTCATTATTCAGCCCACTATCGCTTTGCTCTAATTCCGTATAAAATCGCCTGGCGTGGGCATTTTCGTAAACGCAATGCGTCAGGTCTTGCGGCGTTCCTGGTAACCCCGGCTTCTTCAATCACTCGCTTGCGGAGTGTCCTGAAGCGCTTCCCAGGCTCCCGGCAGCTCCAGTTGGCGGTGGTTCGCTTCATCGAAGACGACAAACTCTCCAATGTTCTCAAGCCGCCTCTTCACGAACCCCCTGATCTTGGCGTCGTACGCGGCATCTCGCTCCGCGGGCCAAGCAAACGGCTGGGTAATTTCAACTGCGAGGCGCGCATGCTGCTTTGCCGGCAAAAACACTGGATAGCTGAGCCGTGCGGGTTGCTCCTGGCTCAGGCTCTTGCCGCCTCTGAGCCGGCACAGAATCATCACGCCCGGGCCTTCGCTCAGACGGTAATCCGAATCCGTGCCATTCTCCAAGTCGTACGAAATGATCAGGGAAGAGTGTGCCTTGTCCAATTCTTTGAGCTGGCTCCCCACGTACACCGCGCCGATCGCTCCCTGGTTCCACACTGTCTTTTCAGGGGGAGAAGGCTTGCGCGGCGACCCCACAATCATCAGCTCACCTACCAAGGCCAGCGCTGCGACTGCAGAGCCACCAACCCAGAGCACGTCTTTCCGGAGCACTCGGACCTCCGTGCGAACTCGCGAAATAGCCGATTGCCGATCTTCTGGAGTAGTGAACCGCTCAGCTGGGACGTTTCAATAACTTGCGTATCATTCCCGGGCGGGCTGGGGAATAGTGGAAATACCCGACTTGGGGGAGGTGTTTCCTGTACTTTCTATAGCAGGTCTTTGCCGGAATATCCAGCCATTTCATGCTTCGACAAAAGGCAGTACCCTTGCAGCTACTTCCCCAAGAGAGCAAAGGCACAAGACCATCGTCGAGTGGCTCATAGGTTTCGGGCGGAAGAGCTGCATCACTCAATGTCGCCGTCGTCTGCGCCCGAGGGCGAGTGGGGCGTCGCGCCGAGTTGAAGTTCCCCAAGGCCGGCGGATTTCAGTTGGCGATTCAGCGCCCGTAGATCGGTCAATTGAAAGTCCTGCCAGAGCTTGCGCACAGCAGAAAAATCTTTCTCGGCGGTCTCGATGGCGGCGAGCTGCGCGGCGGTTGGAGCGGCATCGGAACGATCCAACTCGGAATAGAGCCCGGCAATAGCACCACTGGCGCGGTTGAGAGTCGGTGAAGCCGAAGCGGGTGCACCGAAGCCGCCGGCGCCGAGAAGCGCAGAAAGCCTCTTGTCAAAAGCAGCGACCGCGTTAGCAAGAGGGCCAGAGATTTTACTCGCCGGCGCGTTTGTGGCGTTATCTCCGGTCGCGTTCGTAGCCTTACCGGTCAGTTTCTGAACCTGCTCGCGAAGCGCGCTTGCTTGCGTGAGATCTGCGGCATTTTGAGTCATTAGCCAAGCAAGCCGCTGCTGCTTTTCAAACTCCAGGCTCAAACCTTCCCGAGTTGTTTTCACGCGCGGATCCATTTTCACCGTGAGAGGCTCCGTGAGCGTATGTCCACCGACGGTAAGACGAACGACATAAGAGCCGGGAACCACCATAGGACCTTGCGGCCCCCGCGGAGTGTCACCGGGAACCGCTGAGATGGGATAGTCCGCGCGTGAGCGCGGGGAACGCGGCGCGGGGTAGTGCAAATCCCAGACCCAGCGATGCATGCCGGCAGCCGTGGAAAGAGTCTTTGGCATGCGAATCCAATGCAGTGGGATCAATTCCTTCGAAAGCTCTTCGGAAGTGAGTTCTGGCTTGTCCGTGCTCGAGAATTTGCGCACCGATTTGCCGTGCTCATCCAGAATTTCGAGCGTGACGTCGCCCGCAGCCGCTGCAGCCAAAAGGTAGTCAATGATCGCGCCATCGGGAGGATTCTGCGCCGTCGGCTCATCGGGCGGAATCGGTGTGTCGGTATTCGTATCGCGCCGCACACGATACGCGGCGGCTGGCTTGAAAAGATGCGCTTCCGACTTGGCAACAGCATCGGTGACCTGTCGCAAGGGTGTGATGTCGTCGAGGACCCAGAACGAGCGGCCGTGTGTCGCAACAATCAAATCATCCTCGTGGATCCACAGATCGCGCATCGAGGTGTGCGGCAGGTTGAGTTGCAGCGACTGCCAGTGATCGCCATCATCGAACGAAACCCACACGCTCGTTTCGGTTCCAGCAAACAGCAGGCCTTTGCGCACAGGATCTTCGCGCACCACATCGACGGGAGAGTTGTCTGGCAGGCCGCCGGTGATAAGCCGCCAGGTCTTGCCCCCGTCGCGCGTGCGGTAAATGTAAGGACGAAGATCGTCGATGCGAAAGCGGCTGACCGAAGCGTATGCCGATTCATCATCAAAGTGCGAAGCCGCAAGCTGCGTGACTTTGCTCCAAGGGGTCATCTCAGGAGGAGTGACGTTCTTCCAGTTGGCCCCGCCGTCCCCCGTGACCCACACCAGACCATCATCGGTGCCCGCCCAGATGGTGTTCACACTTTTGAACGAAGGTGCGAGCGCGTAAATCACGCCGCGAATCTTCTCGGCGTTCGGATCCTTGGCGGCCTTGTCGCCGAGGCTCGCGGGAATCGCGCCATGCTCGCGCGAGAGATCTGGGCTGATGGTTTTCCAGGTCTGGCCGCCATCGGTCGTCTTATAAAGAAAATTCGTAGTGGTATAGAGGATATGAGGATCAACAGGCGAAAACAGAATCGGCTGAGTGCGATCCGCGCGCACTTTGGGATCGGCGGCGGGAACGGGCGTGACGTTCTGGAATTGGCCCGTCGAGACTGAGAACTTGGACACTTCTCGACGGCCGGCTCCGTACACGACGTCCGGGTTCAACGGATCGGGCGCGGCGTAACCGTATTCGATGATGCCCGCCGGATGCCACTCGCGAAACGTTATCTCGCCATCGTTCCCGCGGCTCGATACACACACGGACCCGCTGTCCTGCTGGCCGCCACAAACGAGATAGGGAAACCCGCTCGACGACGCTCCGTGAAAAAGCTGGCCAGTGGGCTGGTTGTACCAGGAACTCCACGTCTGCCCCGCGTTGACGCTGACGAGTGCGCCCTGATCGCTCGTAAGCAGAATGATGCTGGGAAAATTCGGGTTGATCCAAAGATTCTGGTAATCGTCGCCGCCGGGCGCGCCACGCAGACTTGTCCACGTTTTGCCACCATCCGTCGACCGCATCGTCACGATGCTCGCGCTGTAGACGATATCGGGATTCTTGGGATCGACGCGCGGCACCGGCAGATCCCCTCCTCCGATGCGCAAAGCTGGTCGGGTATCCGTGGTGATGCGAACCCAGTTCTCGCCCGCATCGTCGGAACGATAAATCCCCACGCTCGGCTCGTTGGTCGCGACAGAAGCGTAGAGCCGGCTGGGCTGGCTCGGCGCGACGGCCACGTCTACTTGAATGATTCCTTTCGGCAACCCATTGGCGAGTTGACGCCACGTTTTGCCGCCGTCGGTGGATTTGAAAACTCCTCCACCCGTTCCGCTGTATTGATTCCCGTCCTCCCACGGCCCCAGGCGCATTTCCCAAAGCGCAGCGTAAACGAGGTCGGGATTCGATGGGTTGATCTCCACATCGGAGCCGCCGACGTTCGCGTCTTTCGAAAGAACTCTTTGCCAGTTCTCGCCGCCATCAGTCGAGAGATAAATCCCGCGCTCGTCGCTCGCCCCGTAGGGATGACCGAGAGCCGCGGCGAAAACGCGATTGGGATTGTGCGGGTCGACCGCCAGCGCGGGAATGCCCTGCGAGTTGCGCAGGCCGAGGTGCTTCCACGTCCTGCCTGCGTCGGTGGACTTGTAAACCCCGTCGCCAACGGAAAGATCGGGGCGCGCCAAGCCTTCGCCGCTGCCAACGTAAATGATGTTCGGATCGGAAGGCGCCACCGCGATCGCGCCGATGGATTGCGTTGGCTGGCCGTCAACGATGGGATTCCACGTGCGGCCAAAGTCATCGGACTTCCACACCCCGCCGTTGACCGCGCCCATGTAGAAAACGTTCGGCTGGCTCGGGACGCCGCAAGCAGCGCGCGTCCGGCCACCACGAGTTGGGCCAATCATGCGCCAGCGCATTTCCTGGTACGTGGATTCGGGAAATTGCTGCGCCGCGGCCAAATCCGCGAGAAAGAAAGTTAAAGAGGCTGCGAACGTGAGGGATGAAAGGCGAAAATGGCGAATCAAGGGAACCTCCGGGGAAATCGTCAAGCGGCACAGCATAGAACAAATGGCGCCGGAGATGGAGCGAAAGTCCAAAAAAGCGGAAGCTCGGGGCTTAGCCCGTCAAGATTCAAGAGAATGAAAGCAAATGGTGCGACGAAAAGGATTGCTTGCCGTACGCCAAATCCAGTGTTAGTCTGCACTCCTGGCGCTGGAGTGGGGGTACCTTCTGGCGCCGGAAACGGGGGACCAGGATATCAGTCTCTCGTGGGGCAGTTCCTTCCAGCCAGGATTGCACCTCACAACCTGAACAACTAAAACAGAGGAGGAAGTATGAAAAAGCTGCTCGGGGCTCTGACGCTCGCAACCTTCCTGTGTGTTTCCGGCGCCGCTTATGCGCAGGACGCAGCGAAGCAGGACACGGCGAAGACGGATGCGGCGAAGCCGGACGACATGTCCAAGGACAAGAAGAGTAAGAAGAAGGACAAGAAGAAGAAAGACGAGAAGAAGGACGAAACCAAGAAGGACGAGAAGAAGCCCAGCTAACTGGGCTCTTTTTGTGTCCTGATTTCGGGCAGCCACCACACGATAAGTGTGTCAGCTGCCCGATTTGTTTTTCACGTTGCCGACATTCTCCGCGCCACGGCAGCCATTTACCGGTGGTAGGTCAGTTTGGATTTTTTGTTTCGTGACACAATAAGTCAAAAATCCAAACTGACCCACTACTCATTTGCCAACAAGGTTGTTGGCGGCGGCCGCCGGGAGTATGCTTCCGAACGCGCTGGGGACGTGCAGCGAGGAGGAGCGAAATGATGTTGAAACAATGTGGATGGATTGCCGTGGCTATGATCCTGGCAGCTGGAAGCACTCGCGCTCAGCAAGCCGCGCCATCTACTGCCGCGGCTCAAGCCAAGCCAGCGGATGCGCAGGAGATGGCCAAGCTGGGCACGGTAAGTGATCCAGTCAGCGGCGCGCTGAAGAGTTTGGTGCCCCGGTATTCCAAGAATATGGTGGCCGCGGCAGAAGCGATGCCCGCAGACAAGTTCGGCTTCAAGCCCACGCCGGAAATGAACACCTTCGGGCATCTGCTAATGCATATCGCACAGTCCAACAATGCGTTTTGCTCGAAGATTTCCGGCGCGAATGCGCCGGACGTTAAACTCAGCGAGAGCGATCCGAAGGATAAGCTAGTGGCCGCGATAAAGGCTTCGTTCGATTTTTGTGCTTCGACCCTGGAGAAAGTGGACGATTCCAAGCTGGGCGAGCAGATGATGCTGTTCGGCAATCCAGCTTCGCGCGCCGGCGCGATGCTGACGCTCGGCCGCAGTTGGAGCGACCATTACGCCACTCAGGCAATTTACCTCCGCCTGAACGGAATTTTGCCGCCGACAGCGCAGCCTGCACCGAAGTAAGCGCGTGGCAGTAGAAGCCAAGGCACAGGCTGGAGACAGTGCCGCGCGAAACCTGCCTACACCTTCAAAACGTCGCCCTCGCGCGCGACGATCTCGTACAACACGGGATTGACGAAAAATCCGAGAAAGAGTCGAGAAATCAAGCCAGCGACCACTACGATGGCAAAAGGCTTTTGCGTATCGCTGCCGACGCCCGTCGAAAGAGCAGCGGGGAGCAAACCGAGGCAGGCGACCAGCGCCGTCATCATGATAGGTCGAAGACGCAGCAGCGAAGCCTCCATCGTGGCTTGACGTATGGAATTCTTTTCCAGGCGCAACTTATTGATGTAACTGACGAGAATGACCGCCGTCTCCACCGAGACGCCGAGAAGCGCAAGCAGGCCAAGAAAGCTCGAGACACTGAGCGGCGTGTGAGTAAGCCGCAGGGCGATGAGCGCGCCCACTGGCTCGGTCATGACCACGCCAAGGGCGATGGTAATGGGAAATTTGAAGTTGCCATAAAGCGCGAAGAGAATCAGGAAGATAAGCAAAACCGCGAGCGGGCCGATGATATAGAGCTGCGCCTTCGCCTCCAATAACTCGCTATACTCGCCGCCCCAATTGAGTGTGTAGCCATCCGGAATTTTTACATACTTCGCCACCGCAGCCTGCCCGGCGTTAACGATCCCTTCCAGGTTGCGCCCTTCGATCGAAAATTGAATGCCGATGTACCGCGAATTGTTTTCGCGGTAGATGAAAGACGCGCCGGTGGATTCCTTGATGGTGGCAAGCTCGGAAAGCGGAATCTGCTGGCCGGCAGGAGCAGGGACCAGCAGATCGCCGATCTGGCGGGCGCTTGAGCGGAATTGCGGCTCCATGCGCACAATGAGGTCGAATAGCTTTTCGCCTTGAATAACCTGCGTGGCGGCCTGGCCGCCGATGGCCGCCTGTACGACTGCTTCGACGTCAGCAACGTTGATGCCGTAGCGCGCGATTTTCGCGCGATCGGCGTCCACAATCAGGCTAGGCTGGCCGAGTTCGCGCACTACCGTGAGTTCCTTAAAGCCGGGCGTTTTGTCGAGCACATTGCGAATTTCCACAGCCTTCTTTTCGAGAACATCCAGGTCAGGACCAAAAATTTTTACCGCGAGCGCGCTCTTGAGCCCGGTCAGTGCTTCGTCAACGGCGTCTTCCGCGGGCTGCGTGTAGTTGAAGATGACGCCCGGATAAGTTTCGAGTTTCTTCTGGACGTCAGTGATGAGTTCTTCTTTCGAATGGATGGGGCCTTTCTTCCAGGAAGCGTCGTTGTAGGGTTTCAACCCAATGTAGAACTCGCAGTTAAAAAAGCCCGTGGGATCCGTGCCGTCATCGGGACGTCCCAGCTCCGAACCAACGACCGTGACCATCGGATACTGGTTCAGGAGAGTGCGGACCTGCGGGGCGAACTTGGCAGCTTCCTCGAAGGAAATGGTGTACGGCATCGTCGCGCGAACCCAGAGAGCGCCTTCGTCGAGGTGCGGCAGGAATTCGCCGCCAATGAAAGGAAGGAGTAGAAGCGTCGCGCCAAAGATGAGCGTGCCGGCCAAGAGCGTGATTTTAGGGTGATCGAGGCACCACTCCAGGCGCGTCGCGTAGCGGTCGCGCACCCAATCGAAAATGCGGTTCGGCTTGTCCTGCACTCCTTTCTTGAACAAATACGCGGCCAGAACGGGAACAAAGGTAAGCGTAAAGAAGAGAGCGCCGCCAAGCGCGAAGCCCATGGTGTCAGCCATGGGGTGGAAGAGTTTTCCTGCTGGCCCAGTCAGGGCGTAGATCGGAAGATAACCGGCGATAATGACCGCGACGGAATAAAAAATGGGACGATCGACGTCGCGCGCTGCGGCGAGAATCACTTCGTGGAGCTGATATTCCTGTCCCTTGCGGAGGCCGAGTTCGCGGTAGATGTTCTCGACCATAACGATTGTGCCGTCGATGATGATGCCGAAGTCGATTGCGCCGATGGATAGCAGGTTGGCGGCTTCTCCCGTGGCGTGAAGAAAAATGAAAGCGAAGAGCAGTGCCAGAGGAATGGTGAGAGCGGTGATGATCGCCGCGCGCACGCTGACCAGGAAAAAAATGAGCACGACGAGGACAAGAATCATTCCGCGCAGGAGATTTCCTTCGACGGTGTCGGTGGTGACGCGGACGAGGTCGCTCCGGTCGTAAAAGGGACGAACCTTGACGTCCGGGGGAAGCATCCCCCGATTAAGCTCTTCCGTCTTTTTCTCGACCCCGGCAAGCACGTTTTGCGTCTGCTCGCCGCGCCGCATAAGAATTACGCCTTCAACGGCATCATCGTTGTTTTTTTGCTTGTCCTGGAAACCGAAGATGCCGAGGCGCGGAGCGTGCCCAATTTCCACGTGGCCGATGTCTTTGACCCGGATGGGGACGCCGTTCGAACTGCCCACGACAATTTCCCCGATGTCTTCTGTGGTTTTGACCAGGCCGAGCCCGCGCACGTAGTAGAACTGACCGCCCTGCGTGTAGAAGCCGCCGCCCGTGTTGGCGTTGTTGGCTGTGAGCGCGTTGAGGATTTGCACCACCGGCAAGTGGTAGTTGTAGAGCTTCACCGGATCGAGCAGGACGTGGTACTGCATGGTGGGGCCGCCAAAGCCGGAATCGTCGGCGACACCCGGGACGCTTTTGTAAGCGCGCTCGACGATCCAACTCTCGTAAGTGTGCAGCTCCGTGGGCGAGCGATCGGGGCTTTCGATTACATAGCGATAAACAAGGCCGCTAGGGCTGAAGAGCGGCGCCAGGCTTGGCGTAACGCCCGTTGGAAGTTGCGCATCCGCGAGGCGTTCGAACACAACCTGGCGCGCGAAATAAGGGTCGACGTCCTCTTCAAACGTTAGCCGCACATCGGACAAACCATACAGCGAAATCGAACGCATGATCTGCAAACGTGGCGTTCCGTTCATGGCCAGCTCGATTGGGAGCGTGGTGAGGCGCTCAACTTCCTCCGCGGCGTGCCCCGGCCACTGGGTGATGAGTTCGACCATGGGAGGTGAGAGATCGGGATACGCGTCCACGGGCATGCGCTGAAAAGAAACCGCGCCCGCAAGGATGATGAGCACGGTGACCACCATCACGAGGAAGCGCTGCTCCAGGGCGAATTGGACTATGCGATGGATCATCGTGAATTTTCTCGGCGTGTCTCCGTCTAGTGCTGCAAGGAATTTTTGAACTGCAGGAACAGGCTGCCGTCGCCAACGACGTGCTCGCCTTCCTTTAATCCGTCCGTGATTTGCGTGCGGCCACTCTCGCTGCCGGCGACTTTCACCAGCCGCCGCGCGAATTGGTTTGCTCCGGACTGAACGTATACAAACAGCAGATTTTCTGTGTCCCGCAGAACGGCAGCGTCGGGAACCGTGAGCGCATCTCGAATTACGCCGGCCTGGAGCATGGCTGTGACGTACATGTCCTTCTTCAGTTTTTTGCCGGGGTTGCCCGTAACGATCCGCGCCTGGAGCGTGCGCGTGTTGGGGTCGAGCGCCGGAGCGACGTAAGAAATTTTCCCGTGAAAGGTTTCCGGATACGTGTCCGTGGTGATGTCCACGGAATCGCCCGCGCGCACGTAGGCCACATCGTTCTGATACACGTTGACCAGCACCCAAACACTGTTCATGTCCGAGATGGTGAACACCTGCGTCGCACCGGCTTGCAGCAACTGCCCCGGGCCGACCAGGCGCTCGACGACCTCGCCAGCAACGGGGGCGGGAACAGGAATCTGTAGCGTCGTTTTCGGCGGGTTCTTGATCATCGCTTCCGGATCCTTAATGCCTAGCGCTCGTAGCATGTCCTCGCTGGCCTGCAGATCGGATTGAGCCTGGGAACGGGTTGTTTCGGCTTGTTGGAGGTCGGCTTCCGCGATCGCACCATGGGCATAGAGATCCTGCGACCGCGTATAGATCTTGTCGGCCAGGAAGAATGCGTCGCGCGTTTTGAGGTACGCGGAGCGCGCCGCCGAGTAATCCGGGCTGTTCACCGTAAGCAGGGGCTGGCCGGCGTGAACCGTTTCGCCGGGCGCCACGAGAATTTCATGCACCGGTCCGCCAATGGCGCTGAAGACCGGAGTGGTTTTGAAGGCGTTGTACGTGACGTTCCCGGTAAGACGCAGTCGGCGCGCCAGCTTGGTTTTTTCCACAGAGACGACTTGTACGTGGGCCATTTGATCCTGAGGCACGGTGAACAGCGTGGCCGTGTCGGCCTTGGCTTCTGTGGCGGAATAGGACGTCATCTTGGATTCCGATTCCGCCGGGCCGGCGCTGCAGCCCGCAAGCGCGCACGCCCCTGCGAGCGCGGCGCTGCAAATAATAAGGGGAGGCAAGAGAATTTTTTTCATGGCAAATCCCTCGTTCCTACGGCCTGGCGCATCTGTTCGAGCGCGGTCATGTAAGTGGCGAGCGCCTGGCGATATGCAAGCTGATTGGCGCGATAGGTGCGCTCGGCATCGAGATAATCGAGCAAACTGGCAGCGCCGCGCTTGTACGCGTATTCGCTGATGTCGCGCGACTTGACAGCCTGATCCACGTAGCCGCCTTGGTAGAGCTGGACGATTTGTTCGCTAGTCCGAAGAGACTGATAGGCGTTCACGACGTCGGTGAGCACCTGCTGTGAAGTCTCATTCGCCAGTTCCTGGTTTTGCGTAATGACGTGGCGCGTGCGCGCGATTTCACCCTGGTTGCGGTCGAAAAAGGGGAGCTGCAGGTTGAAGAAAAAAGCGCCGGTGTTTGTGGCAGCCACGTGGGAGTAGTTGAACGTAGTAGTCAGGTCGCGCTTGCGATTGACTTCCGCAAGCAGTTCCGAGCTGCGCGCGGCGGTCAGGTTCTGCTGCGCGGCGCGCAGGTCAGGGCGAGTGCGCAGCGCCAGCGCCTTCAGGTCGTCCATACCTGCGCGCACCGCCTGATAGTCGAGCGTCCCGTCGACGTCGAAGTCATCGGGCACAGATTCAAATCCGACGAACTGGCGCAACGCAGCTATCGCTTGCACCTTGGCGAGCTTGGCGGCAAAGACATCGTTCTGGAATTGCAGCATTTGCAATTTGATTTTGAGCAGATCGCCTTCGCTCATGGCTCCGGCTTTGAAGCGTGTCTCGCTGATGTCCACCGTCTTCTGGAAGCTGTCGAGGTCCTGCTGCGTGAACTCGATAGTGGATTGCGCCAGGACCGCAGCGACAAATTGCTGCGAAACGTTGAAGACCAGCGTGCGTTCGCTGTCAGCTACCGTCGAGCGCGTGGCTTCGGTGATATCCCGCGCAGCTTGCAGGCGGTGCTGGCGCTTTTTGCCGATTTCAAAGGTGTATGCAAAGCCGAGATCGAATTGCGCCTGGTTGTCAATGTAGTCGGCGCTGAATTTGTCTGGCTGAAAAATTGGGAGGAATTGTGCGTCCCAGGAAAGAACTGGATTAGGACGAAGATTCGCTGTGGTCTCCAGCGCCTGATTTTGCAGGATTGTCGTTCGGGCCGCCTGCAGCGCGTGGTTGTGTTGGAGCGCCAGGCGAATCGCCTCTTCGATGGCGATGCGCGCAGAGGGCGGCCCCGGGCTTGCGGGCCTCGGAGGCGTGGCGGCAACGGCCGGCGGATTCTGCGGCGGCGGACTCTGTTGCGTCGGCGGACTCTGCTGCGCCGAAGCCAAACCCGGCGCAGCCAAGACGGCCAAGCCCAATGCGAATTCTAATCTCAAGTGGTACTCCTCGCTGGCCCCGGCATACGGCGGGGCAGCTAGCAACTAAGGAATGGGACCGACCAGGGTTAGGGGCGGGCTAGAGGGAGGGCGGCGCGCGAGGAGAGATAGCGCGCGGAACTGCCGAGAAAATCGTCACGACGACAGGAGCAATTTCCAGCCGGTTGGTGATAGGAATGATCGCGATGCTAGGCGACGCCGCGGCGACAGCTGAACCGGCAACCGAGCAGACTGGGCAGGCATGCGAAGCGGAGGGAGTAGCCGACAAATCCGTGCAGAAATGGAATTGCGCCCCGAGGAAGACGACACCCAGGAGCAACGCCAAAAGGCGGATACGCTTTGCCTGACTGTGCATGTACTTACTAAGACGAAGCTTAGGATGGTTTGGTTGCAGGGTCAAGTAAAGCGTGGCCATAACGTGCCCAGTTTGAGCCCCTCGCCTCGACTCGCCTTTGGGCACGATTCACCCACTATTTTCGAGCCAGATACGTCTTTGCCTCCGCGATTTCGGGGCGGTCAGCAGCAGGGGAGCAAACCGAAGCGAGCTGCAAATAGAACGTTTGGGCTGCACTGACGTCGCCGGAGGCTTGAGCAGACCGCGCCGCGCCGTAAAGGCTGTCAAAGCGGTTCGGGGAATTTTTCAAGGCGCCCTTGTATTCGGCGAAGGCGTCGGCCGGACGCTTCAACTCGAAGAGCATGTCGGCCAGCATTTCACGCGCGGGGATGGAGAGCGAATCCACTCCATTCTTCTCCTGGCGGTCCGCTACGGCGCGCATTTCCTTGACGGCATCTTCGCGCTTGCCCTCCGCAAAGAGAATCCAGACTTCGGAGGAGTTCATGTGCTTTTCTTCGACCGGATAACCCTGCTTGCGACTATCGGCGTCCTGCGCGGCCCAGATTTCCTTGAGTTTTTCGAGATCGGCGCGCGCGCCGGCCACATCGCCTAAGTGCGCTTTGCCAATGACGCGAGCGCGGTAGGTTAACTCCTGCGAGAGCAGCTTTACCTTCGGAATGGGCAGCGCGGCAGCCTCCGTCCAGCGGTGCAGCTCGAGAGGGGTGCGGGCCGCGAGATCCGCGGCATGCTCGGCCTTGCTTTCCTCGTTGCCGCCCACCACGTTTTGCTCGTCGGCAATCACTTCGCGCGCTTTCGCCTCTTGGCCGCTCTGCAAGTAGGAATAGTTGAGAAAGTCCATCGCGTGCGTCTGGTAGTGCGATTCAGCCATGTGCATTCCCGCAGCGTGCGCGCCAGAATTTTTCGCAGCAATGTTGGAGGTGATGGAATCCTGCCAGAGCCCCAGGCGAACAAAAATGTGCGACGGCATGTGAATCGCGTGGGAAGAGTCAGGCGCAATGGCGGCGTAGCGGCGAGCAGCTTCGAGGCCGCGCGGGGCAAGCTCTGCGCGGTCTGCGGCGTGAATCAGATAATGCGCGACGCCGGGATGATCGGGATATTTCTGGAGCAAAGGATTGAGGATGGCAATGGCCTTTTCGCGGTTCGCCGCGGAGTCGACATCTTCTTCGGCGAGCGAGACGAGTGAAAGAGCGTAGAAGGAGCCGATTTCGCTGTCGCCGGGATTTTCGGCGTTCAGCCGCTCGAGCGCGGCGGAATAAGCTTTCGTGCGGTCGGCGTGGGAGAGTTTGGATTTGTCGCTAAAGAAGGCGGCGGCGGCGGCGATGAAACCTTTTTCCCGCGGAGTGATGGAATGAATTTTCTGCGCTTGCTCGACGTCTTTGCGGCCCTCTTTCAAAGTGTTGTCCTGCGGAAAATCCCAGAGCTGGTGATAACGGGCCATGGCTTTGCCCCAGTGGGCCATGGCGCACTTGGAATCGCGCGCGGCAACGTCGGTGAACGTTTGCTCGGATTCTTTGTACTGGAAAGAGTGCAGAAGCGCGACGCCCTTCTCGATGAGCGGCTGCACATCCGCCGAGCACGTCGTCGGGAAATTGACTCTGCCCAGCTGATCCGGCGGCGCAGCAGACAGCTTCGGGGCGCTCAACAGGAAGATAAGAACGTATACCGCAATGGCGGCTTTGGAGAATCGAGCGTTGCTCATGAAGCGTCCTCCTTCTGGATGAAGAAGGATTCTACGAGAGAAGAAGTTAACAGTCGACAGTTCACAGTTGACAGTGGAAAACAAACGGAAGAATTCCCGCACGGGGCTGCGCCCGATGCGGGATACCAAGGTTGAAGGCGTCGGGGCGTTCCGCATTGGGAAGAAAGGGGTACACCCCGGCAGTTTGCATAAGAGTGAGAAACAAGGGACTTAGAGCATACGTAACTTGGAAGAATATACGAAAGACTGGAAGTAGTCCGGCGCCATCCCCCACCCCTCCGTTGTGACGCAAAGAGTGCGCAAGCAATTGATTCCAAATGGGTTGGGAGTGCTCCGTCGTGCAAAAGAGTGCGGAAGCGAATGAAAAGAAAGGCGTTAGATGGGCGCACTGCTCTTAGGTGATTTTGAAGGAGAGAGCGTTGGGGACGCATAAAGGCGGGCGGGGATCATGCCCAAGAGTCAGAACTACTATACCACAGAGTTAAGATTTGTCAAGGAATAAATAAGCCGTTTGTTTGGTCTAGGGTAGCAAGGATTAAAAAAATCAAGACCCGCGCGCCGAAGTATGCGGCGGGGCTTTTGGCCGTGCAAAGCTGGTTCCCCTGGAAGATTCAGATCCCCGCTGATTCGGAGCTAACGCTGCCAAAGATGTATTGCTCCATTTCTTTCCACTGCTGCTCAAGAATGGCTTCGATCCTGTTTGATTTGCCTTGCCCATACCCAGGGAGATTCATCAGAAAGTCGTGGAGTTCGGTGTGCATCTCGGGGTCAGCGTGGCACCTCAGCTGCAGGCCATAAAATATGTCAAACGATCCTGCTTCGCCAGATTCCGCCATCGTCTCGAGCTCGTGAATGTGGACTACGTTTAAAGAGTCAACGTTAACTCCCAGGCGCAGTTGGGTCCTGTCAAGTAGTTGGTTGAATTTCTTGTTCAACCACCAGTTTATTAAGGGACCGCGCAATAAGTTGGCCTTTGAGATCGGGGTGAGGTATTACTCTAAAAACTTGGGTGAATGAGAGCAGGTATTGATCGCCGTCACGGGTTTCTTACCGGCGCATAGGGATCGTAAAAAACTTTGTAGAGCTTAGGAGACTGCTGGTAAGCGCTTAGGTAATGGTCAGTTATGCAGGAAAGAGTTTCTTTCAGGAAGTGGACGAAATTATCTGCGGCCTCTTGTGGTGTTCTTCCCGCCACGTTTTCGCCTCGGGAGAGGTGCAAGGATCGCTAGTTCCACAGCCCCTGGGCATGTGTCGGCATCGAGTTTACAATAACGACCCTTATTCCATCGACTAATAAATTGTTTTGAGGAGATACCGAGCACACGTCGAGCGCGCGAATCCACCATCTCGTTGAATTCGTCCTTGGTGACCCACTTGACTTCCACGGTCTTCCTCTTCGGCATGACGTCCTCCCCAGGCGAATACAAAGGGAAGATTCCTACCCCTATTGTATGTCAAGCATAATTTTGGCGAAAGCGGGGATTCTCTGGATTATTTCACGATGGTGAAGGCCCCGAGGCACGATGACATGGCCCGTGATGGTGGTGAGCCGCAGCGAATATGGCGACGTAAAGTCGCCGCTACAAAACGAAGATGCCGACTGGACACCGGTGTTGCGAAAAGCGCGGGTCTGAAGACCGGCCCCTGCAACGGCAGGAAGACGGGCAGGAGTGCCTGTCCCACACAGAGGTTGGACGAAGGGGCGAAAGGCCCTTAGGAACGCTGCAAGATTTCATGCCGCCGTCGTTCTATCCCTGAGCGCAAACGTCCCCGCGATTTCAGCGCGCTCTGGAGGATCCCATGTCGTCGCGGAATGTCTGGAGGATGTGGCTTTGCACGAGCTTGTGTTTGTTGGCAGGTTTCGCCACGGTGCTGCGGCCAGGAACGAAGCAGGCCACGGCCGGCGCCCCGGCTGCTGCGGCAACGGCCGCTAAGGGGGCCACGAACGGTCCGGCGAAGCCGGGACCAACAGGCAAGCCGTCCGATAGGCAGGCGAAAACGACCGCTGAGAAAATCGACTTGAGCGCAGCTATGAACGTGAATTTGCCGTCTCCGGCGCGAGACCTGGAGCCAGCTCCGTTTGAGACGCCCGATGGGAAGGCCGGGTGGGTGCTGCGGCTGCCTGGGGCGCGGCCAGTTGCCACGCCGGCGTATGCCGACGGGATGCTCTTTGTCGGCGGGGGCTACGGTTCCCACGAGTTCTATGCCGTGGATGCGGAAACCGGAAAGATCATCTGGAAAATCCAGACGGGCGATGACGGGCCTACCGCCGCGGTTGTTGCCGACGGAATTGTGGCGTTCAACACCGAGAGCTGCACGCTGGTGATCGTGGACGAAAGGCGTGGGCGCGTGGTTTGGCAGGAGTGGCTGGGCGACCCGTTGATGAGCCAGCCGGCGATTGATAAGGGTGTTTTGTACATGGCGCATCCTGCGGCGACCGGAAGACCGGCCAAGTCCGCGGAGTTTCACCCGCGTCCGGCGACGCCGGGAGGCAGCCATCGCTTGCTGGCGGCTGATCTCAACACGGGGCGGCACATCTGGGAACAGGAAATTGCGGGCGACGTCATCACCGCGCCGGTGATTTCGGATGGAACGGTTTACTTCACGACGTTTGGCGGCACTTCGTATGCGTTAAATGCGGCGGACGGCTCGGTGGTTTGGGTGAAGGTGAACGCGGCGACGAGCGCGCCAGTCGTGGCGAACGGGCAGCTTTATGAAACGCGCAAGATGCAGGCAGGCAAGAAAATCGAAGAGGGGCTGGCGCGCGTAGACGCCAAGAAAGGCGAAGCGCGAGACAAAGAGTTGATCGCCAAAAGCAACGCGGACTATCTCCAAGCGGGAAGCGGCGGCGGTGTGGCGCTCTCCGCGCCAAAAGTGGCGGAGTTGGATTCCTCGGTGGGCTTCAGCGCGGCTCCTTCTTCTGCAAATCTGAAAGTGGCTAACGGGGCCGTGGGCGTAAATTCTGTGGTGGGTGCTTGGGCGTACCAAGGCTCGCGTGCGGCACTTAGCAAGGGACAAATCCTGAACGCGCAAGGAAATTACATCAATTCAGTCCGGGCTTCCGACGGGAAACAATCCTGGCAAAAGGAAGTAGTTGGCGAACCCTCTGCGGCGGGCGGGCAGGTATTTTCGCCTCCGGCGGTGGGGCATGACTACCTCTACCTTGCGGGGGCGGCAGGGCATCTCGTCTCGGTGAGGCAGAGCGATGGCGGCGTGGGATTTTCCTATGCGATGAAGGCACCGATCGCGTTCCAGCCGGCGCTGGCGAAGGGCAATGTCTACGCGGGAACGTCCGACGGGCGGCTGATTTGCCTCAAGACAGGCAACAAGGACGCCGACGGCTGGTACGCTTGGGGTGGAAACGCACAGCACAACAAGATTCAATGAACTGCGCGGTTGCCCTCGGCGGCGCTCACGGCTGGCGGGACGACAAGGCCGCCATGAAGGCGGGCGGAGCACGAAGAGGGATTTCATCGCGCAAAAACCGCGCGATGGAGAAGAGTACTCGCTGCGCTCGAAATGACGGAGAACGCACGAAAGCGGCGTCAAGCCGCCGCACTCCAAAAGGAAGAGAAAAGCACGGGTCTGAAGACGCGTCACTACAAAGGCAGGAAGACAGGCAGGAGTGCCTGTCCCACACAGAGGTTGGACGAGGACGCTCCGCGGCCGTACATCCCTCACTAATGACAAGCTTATTTGATGGCGGGAGGGGCGGCGATGCCGAGAAAGACCAGGACGGCGCGATTGAGGCGCAATATGTCTTCGTCGGCCAGACGGCCTACCAGCGTGCCGACCTTGGTCTTGGGAACCGTTGTGATTTTATCTACCATCAAACGAGATGCGGCGCGGAGTCCGTTGGCGGCACTGGGCTGGATGAGGAGCCTGAAAAGGGGCGCATCGGTCGGATCTGTCGTGAAAGCGCAAACGGTAACGGAAGCGGTCTTGTCGAAGCGGTCGTCTTGAAGAATCACCACGGGGCGCGGCTTGCCAGCATAATCTTTGCCGCCGGCAACGGTCCAGATCTCGCCGCGCCTCACGCGCCGTTTCCTGGAGAAAGGAGTTCCTCGGAGATGGCATCGATGAAGTCCTGATCCTCCCTGGCGTGGGAACTTCGGGCAACCGCGAGGGATTGTCTGCGGGCTTCTGCGGCGAAAGAAGGCGAGCGCATGTCGGGGACCCAAATCTGGATGGGGCGCAAGCCCTGCTGGCGCAAACGCCGGCGATGCGCCCGGACCTTGTTGCGAGAGGATTTGGAGCGGCTTCGCGCGCCCATGGTGGCCTCCAGTCAGGTTACATGTAACCATTTTAGCACAATTTCGCAAAAACAAAAAGATTTTGCGCAGGAGGTCACAGAAAAAACAGATCCCTCACCCCCGTTCGCGACAACGTTTCCGCCCGCTTACGGCGGGCAAGCGCGACCGGGTTCCCTTCGGCTGCACTCAGGGCAGGCGGGATGACTAGACAGGAAGACAGGCAGGAATCCCTGTCCCACACAGAGGTTGGACGAGGGTGAGGGGTGAGGATAGAATTGGGAGCGGAGCGGTACTTCGACGCAGGTGAGGGCGCGAAAGCCGTTTGAACCGTAACGAATCTCTGGGGTGCTGCGGATAGACAGCCTGTGAGCACGGCCTGTCCCGCTGGCGCGCCGCCGATTCGAGGAGCTTTGTCAGTTCCAGTTTTTTGAGGCTCGCAAAATTAGGGAAAGCGCGCCAAGCAAGAAAGAGCCGGCAAGATGCCGGCGCTACAAAATGGCGCGATCCTGATATTTTGTAGAAACTCAATAGGCCCTTCGAGAGGCGGGGCGCGAGCGGGGCAGGAAAGCCTAACGGCTGGCTCGTGGCGCCCACTTATTTCAAGAGGTTCGACGGCCCAGCTCCCCACGGCGAAGCGGTCCGCTCCGTCTTTGCTTGAAGGGCCTGCATGTAGTGAACCCCTTGACCTTTGATTGGTCTTTAGATCGGAGCGAAGCGACTGGTGACCAGAAGTAGTCTTAAAAAATGGGAATTAGGGAAGAGAACCAATTCCTCAGGGGCGCTGTGCGCCCTGGGCTAAAGCCCAGGGTCTACGGAGCCCTTTTTTCTGGCTCTTGATTGTCGGAGCTGAAGCTCCGACCCCCAACACCAGTTACCAAAATCATGCGCGTACTTTTTGTGGGAGACATTGTGGGGGCGCCGGGCAGGATCATTGTGCGCGACCGCCTGGCGGACGTGGTCGCGCAGCGGCAGATCGACCTGGTGATCGCCAACGGGGAGAATGCCGCTTCCGGCTTCGGCATCACGCCGCGGCTGGCGGACGAACTGCTGCGGGACGGCATCGACGTGCTGACTGGCGGAAATCACAGCTGGGACCGCAAAGAGATTTTTGACTACTTGCCGCGCGAACCGCGGCTGCTGCGGCCAGCGAATTTTCCGGAAGGCAATCCGGGCAGCGGGATGTTTATCGGGACGGCGAAGAACGGCGCGAAGTATGCCGTGCTGAATTTGCAGGGCCGCGTGTTCATGACGCAGATTGACGATCCGTTTCGCAAAGCAGACAGCGAACTCGAGAAAATTCCGCAGGACGTAGGCTTCGTGCTGGTGGACATGCACGCGGAGACGACCAGCGAAAAAATGGCCATGGGCTGGTATCTGGACGGCCGCGTGAGCGCCATCGTTGGCACGCACACGCACATAGCGACGGCGGACGAGCACGTCTTGCCGCAGGGGACGGCGTACATCACCGACGTGGGCATGACCGGGCCGCACGGCGGGGTGATTGGGATGGACAAGGAAGGAATCGTCCGGAAATTCCTGAATGGGCTGCCGGCGAAGTTTGATGTTGCTTCCGGGGACGTGCAGATGAATTGCGTGCTGATCGAAACCGATGATGACGGCCCGCGCAACGCCGCGGGGAGGCTGCGCGCGCGCTCGATCGAGCGGTTGCGCTTTTGTATCGACTAAGGGGACGCGCTAAAGCGTGCCCCTACAACTGATCCTGCGTGGCCCGATCCACTAAGTTTGAGGACAGTTACGCCGCGTCGGCGCGATTGGAGCGCAGACGGCGCACCCACCAAAGCAAGCTGGCGCCGGCGAGAGCTACGGCAGCGCACCAAACCGAAGGCCAGAACATCCTTTGGAGCCAGACCTCGTTGATGATGGAGCCGATGGGCACGAAATTGTAAACGCCCATGAGGAACGGGCCAAAGCCTTCCAGTAGTTCATGCATGGAGCCGTACTGCGCAATGGGGCGTGCGTAGGGGTAGTAAGCGAGGAAGAGCGCCGCGCTGCTCAAGAGAAGAAGCGGCGGAGCGGCACAAAGCGCCGACGCGAAGCGATTGAGCGCGGAACTGAGATTCGGCTTGCTCCTCAAAGCAAGCAGGCAAAGAGTCCACACGACGGTGGCGAAAGCGAAAATCACTCCGAGGACGCCGGAGAGCTGGACGATGAGTGCAGCACGTGAAGCGACAACGCCGCTGGAAGAGGCGTAGACGGTCCTCCTGGAGGCGTCGGCCTTCAGAAGGGCGGCGAGATAGGATTCCACTGCGGCGGCTTCCGAGCCGCGCCCCTGGCTGCGAAGGAGAGGAATCATCTTCTCGTAAGACTGGTTGCGATACTTCGCGGACAGAAGTTGCAAAAAGTAGGAGGAAGAATCGGCGGGCAGGAGTTCCCCGAAATGGGCGACGCTCGCATAAGCGGCGAGAGCGTCGGCAGGGTGTCCCGCTTTTTCGGCTGCGGCGCCGACGTCTTGCAACTGAAAGTCCGCGTAGAAACGGATCGCCAGAAAATCCGGCATGGGCTGGGACCACATGCGCATGATCAAAATGTCCGGGCGATTGAAGCCTTGCTCCTGGAGCACCTGGCGGTCGAGGGCGAATTGCTGCGCTTCATAGAGATCGATGCGCGGCGCAGCGAAGGCTTTTTCCATGGGGATGTGCCAGCGCGGCTCGGCGGCGAGAGCTTTGCGCAGGTCAGGAGTTGCGGCGCTGTACCTGTCGCTGTGGACGTTGGCGCTGGCTTCGAGCAGATAAGGGAAAGCGTTTTGCGGATCCCAGGCTTTCAGGCGTTCGATCCAGGGATGGGGATCGTAGCCGGGGATCAGATAGCTTGCATGACTCACAGTCGCGGAGATCCAGGTAAGCTGCGGATCAAGCGCGATGGCTTTTCCCGCGGCGCGCATGGCTTCTAGATCGTCTTCTTTGGGATGATGCAGGGCAACGAAAGCCAGGGCACGCGCGTATCTTTGTTTGTCGCCGGACTGCTCGAGGCGGCGAAGATCATTCTGCGTGACCACTCGCGAACCCCAGGAAGTGGGGTCGGTGCCAGGCATGGGAAAAATTGCCAGGGCCTGGCGGAAGGCAGGTGATGCGAAGAGAAGCAGGGTTAGAGCGAGAGCGATCCAGACGGGCAAGCGGCGCGGGGAGAAAAAGCTGTTTTGCTCCCATACGGGGAGGCGTGAGCCTTCGACGGATTGAAAAAGTTCCATGCGGAGTTTCTCCCAATCCTCGAATTGAGCGAGGCTGCGACGCAAAGCTTCCTGCTCGGTAATGCCTTGCGCGAGGGCCTCCTCGTAAGCGGATTCCAGTTGCTGAGCGAGTTCCTCAATGACTTCGTCGCGACGCCCGTTGGTGAGCGGCAAGGTTCGTAGCTTTTCGCGGACGATTTGCTTCCAATCAGGCATGGCGCACCTCCACGATGCGGTTGACGGCGCCGGAGAAGGCGCGCCAGCGCGAGCGCTGCTCGGCGAGAATTTTGCGGCCCGTGTGAGTGAGGCGGTAGTACCGGCGGCGCCGACCACCGGCGGGCTCCCACTCGCCTTTGACCCAGCCGCGGCGTTCGAGGCGGTAGAGCAAAGGATAAAGCGAAGCGACGTGAAAGCAGAGGATGCCTTCGGAGCGCTCGGCGATGAGCTTGCCGATTTCGTAGCCGTGGCGGGCCTTGTCCTCGAGCAGGGCGAGGATGAGAAGCTCGGCGTTGCCTTTTTTGAGTTCGCGGTCCGATGCGAGTGCCATATATGTTTATACTACATATTGGCCAAGAGAAAGCAAGCGCTTCCTTCTGCGGCGGTGCTTAATCAATGCCTATTGCTTGTGGCTCGATTGCCTTGAACCGGTGGGTACCGACGTTGCCGACCGTGCGGGCAACCTGCGCGCGGACGTAGTAATCTGAGGGTTCATGCGAATAAGGGTGGGGACTAGATTGAAAATTTTGGCGACGATGTGTCTGCTGCTGGGCAGCGGGTGCGTAGCCGCTTGGGCCCAAGACGAAGCGGACCTTTCCGCCAAGCAACGAGTGCTGGCATCGATAGGGCCGGGGCTGCGAGCGATCAGGAAAAGCACGGACGGGCGCATCTACGTACTGGCTTCGCCCTCCCCTGGGCTGCTGGTTTTTGACGCGGCGGGAAAGCAAGTCCTGTCGATCAACGAAGTCCCATCTTCGACAGGTGCCGTAAACGCTGGCCAAGCGTTGATTGCATTCGGCGAAGACTGCGACGTGGACGCTGAAGGCAAGATTTACGTGGCGGACCGCGCCGCGAACGCCGTTCGCGTGTTCTCTCGAGATGGCGCGCCGCTGCGTTCCTTCAACGTGAGGAACCCTGTTTCGGTGGCCGCGTTGCCGGAGGGTGAAGTTGCGGTGGCGACGCTGCGGGAACCGCACCTCGTGCTGGTGTTCGACAAGAGCGGAAAAGAAGTGCGGGAATTCGGCGACCCGGAATCTCTTTCAGACCGCGCGGATTTGAACCGTTACTTGAACATTGGACAACTGGCCACGGATACGCTGGGGCACCTTTACTATGCTTTTGCGTATGTCCCGGAGCCCACGGTGCGGCAGTACGACCGGTTGGGGTACGCGGGGCAGGACTTTCAGTACACCGCGATCGACGCGTTGCCCACGGCAGTGGCAGCGCGAAAGGAAATCGAACGGCAGGAGAAGCGGACCAATGCTCCGTTCTTCCGAAGAATCATTACCGGAGCGGGGGTGGACCGTTCGAATGGAGAAGTCTGGATGGCGCTGAAGAACAGTTTGCTGCATTTCGATGCGCAGGGGAACCAGCTTGCGACGTACAAAATTTACACGCCCGAAGGAGCGCGGCTGGAAGCCAATACGATTCTGATCCAAAACGATCGATTAATCATCGGGAGCGATCCTCTGGGACTCTATTGGTTCGACCGTCCCGACAAGAAACCAGCAAAGTGAAATCAGGTTTTCCTCAGGCTTGCTTGCGCGAATTTTGCGCAGGATTTCCTCGAAGAGATAAAGTTTCTTCAAAAAATGGCGGGAAAAGCATGCGATTCGAGGGCGATTGCACGAGGATTGTGCTTGTGGAAAAGCTGTGCATGAGGTGTGCAATGCATGGAGACCCGCGTCGAACCTTCGCACACTTTTCGCTTGCTCCGCGCGAATCAATCGGAGACAATCCCCGCCTGTTTGCAACGGCAGTTCGTGGGCCGGTAAGTCCTAAAGGGCCGCGCGCGGATCGTCAGGGTTAGAGGGGAACGTTCCGGCGCGGGCAGAATCCCGAAGCCCGAAAGAATAATGGGGAAGGAATTGCTATCCACAGGATATTCACACCTGTGGAAATGGCAGAGGATCTTTTTTGCTCTCGATGACCACTGCAACTCAGCTTGGACGCGAAGTCACGAATGCCTGGGACAACTTCCTAGAACACGTCAAATCGCGCATCAGCATCAATACCTACACGACCTGGTTTCAACCGACCCGCTTGAGCCGTGCGGAAGGCGAGACGCTGTTCGTGCAGATTCCCAACGCGGTTTTCCGGAGAGTGCTGACGCGCACGTACGGGGACATCGTAAAGGCCGTGTTTCACGAGATTGGCACGCCCAACGTTAAGGTCCAGTACGTGTGCACTGAGGAAGAGCCGATCCAGGCGGCGCCGACCGCTCCCGCGCGTTCGGGACAGGCCAAACTGGATTTTGAGAGCACCGAGCATCAACTCAACCCGCGCTACACTTTCGATACCTTCGTGGTGGGCAAGTCCAACGAGTTTGCACATGCCGCCTCGCGCGCCGTAGCAGAGCAGCCTTCGAAGGCATACAACCCGCTCTTCCTTTATGGCGGCGTGGGGATGGGCAAGACGCACCTGATGCATGCGATCGGTCATGCCATCAAGAAGCGCAATCCGGCAATGCGGCTGAGCTATGTGAGCGCTGAGAAATTCACGATTGAGGTGATCAACTCGCTGCGCTTCGACCGCATGATCAGCTTCCGTGAGCGTTTCCATACCGTGGACGTGCTGCTGGTGGACGACATTCAATTCATCGCGGGCAAAGAACGTACACAAGAAGAGTTCTTTCACACTTTCAACGCGCTGTACGAGCAGCAAAAGCAGATCGTTATCTCGTCCGACTGCCTGCCGAAAGACATTAACTCAATCGAAGAGCGGTTGCGGTCGCGGTTCGAGTGGGGATTGATCGCGGACATACAGCCGCCGGACCTGGAAACAAAGATCGCGATCTTGCAGAAAAAGGCAGAAAATGAGCATTTCCAATTGCCGGATGACGTGGCGGAATACATCGCGCGGGCCATCAAGTCTAACGTGCGCGAGCTGGAAGGCGCGCTTACGCGGTTGATGGCTTACGCCACGCTGACAGGCGCGACTATTTCCCTGGCTACAGCGCAGCAGGTGTTGAGGAACATCATTGCCTCGCAGGAAAAGCGCGTCACGATTGACCTGATACAGAAGCGCGTCAGCGAGCACTTCGCGCTGCGCGAGCAGGACTTGAAGGTGCGCAGCAATACGCGCGCGATTGCGTTCCCGCGGCAGGTAGCCATGTACATCGTGAAACAGCTCACCACTGCTTCTCTTCCAGAGATTGGCCGGCAATTCGGCGGCAAGCACCACACTACCGTGTTGCACTCGATTAACAAGATCGAAGAGTTGCGGCGGTCAGACAAGGACCTCAACCGAGTCATTACGCGCCTGATGGACGCGCTGCAGTAGGCTCGCATCCCTCTCAAATTGTTGCGAGGCATAGGCCGCTTTAGCTGCTTGCGGCTTGGACGCCCTTCTTCGCCACTAGCCTTCTCCGCACTTCTGTTGGACTGGCTAAGATCCACTCGATTCAAAAAGCTGTGGAGAAGAATTGCAAAAGGTCTGCAGATTCTGTGGAAGGGTGAGGAGGAAATTGCAGGTTGCGGAGTTACGAAACAAATGTGCGGATGTTTTTCCACGCAACTCACACTAGGCCACTTTGACAGCCAGCGATAAAAGTGAAGCACCCAAAGCGGTTTGCGATGCTTTCCACAAATTCACAGCTGTCATCACAACAACAAGGTTTTTTCGGTTCATAAAATTTCAAAAGGATCTTGCAGAAGCAGTTATGTCTGTGAATATTTGTGAAAGGTGTTGCAGTTTGTGGAAGGTGAAAGAAACTCGGGTTCGTTGGCGATCCCATTTCCACAGCGGTGGGGATGGCCGGGCTTTATACTTTTTGAAAAAGCGAGTAGAGTACCTGCCTGACGGCAAGCAGGCGGCAGCTGTAAAAGTTTGAGCCGAAAAAAGGGCGCTGTCCCCGCCCGACTTGAGGGTACACTTCATCATGACTGCACCCGGAACGGCACGCGAGGAATCTCAAGCGATGGAATTTAGCGTCACAAAGTCGGCGTTGTTGAACGAACTGAACACGACTCAAGGAGTCGTGGAGCGCAAGACGACGATCCCTATCTTGTCGAACCTACTGGTCGAAGCCAAGGGAAGTCAGCTCACGATTACTGCGACGGATCTTGAACTCAGCGTCCGCACGTCCTGCGAAGCGAAGATCAAGAAGGAAGGGGCCGGGACGATCCCAGCGAAGAAGCTGCTGGAGCTCGTTCGCTTGTTGCCTGAAGGCGAGATCAAGGTCAAGCTGCTGGACAACCACTGGGTGGAGATCGTCAGCGATAGGAAAAAATACAAACTGGTCGGCATGGCGAAGGAAAACTTCCCAGCGCTTCCAACTATGCCGCACACATTGGTGAAAGTTCCTGCGGCAATCTTGGAAAGTCTTATTGCCAAGACAAAGTTTGCCATTTCCATGGAGGAGTCGCGCTACACGCTGAACGGCGGGTTGCTGATTTTGCGGCCTGACACCTTGGCGATGGTAGCGACTGACGGCCATCGGCTGGCGCTGGCTGAAACTGACCACAAGCTCGCAGGGATGAACGCCGAGCTAAAGGTGCTTGTCCCGAAGAAAGCTATGGACGAGGTGGAAAAGCTTTCGGGCGGAGCGGATTCTGACGCGCAAATTGAATTTGCAAAGGATGAAAGCCATCTGTTTTTCCAGGTAGGCCACCGCCTGCTGATTTCGCGCATTCTGACCGGGCAGTTCCCCAATTACGAAGCCGTTTTGCCGCGTGACAACAGCAAGCGCGTGGTAATTGAACGGGCTGAGCTGACAGACGCGGTGCGGCGGGTTTCGCAGCTTGCCGACCAGCGCTCGCACGCGGTGAGGTTTTCGGTTTCGAAGGAAGGCGTGGAGCTTTCCGCGTCCAGCCCGGAATATGGCGAAGCGAAAGAGACGATCGAAAAAGAATACAATGGCGATCCCATCGCTATCGGATTCAACTCCAGCTACATGCTGGATTTTCTCTCTGCGGCGGCGGATGGCCCCATCAGCATCGAGCTGAAAGACGAGCAATCCGCGGGGCAAATGCGCCCGCTTGCTGACGAGTCTTACAGGTACCGCTACATCATCATGCCCATGCGGATTTGATCCGAAAGGACGCAAAAAGAATCGTGGATAAAGGCGCTCGATTGAGCGCCTTTTCTCTTTTTGCGACAGCCACCAATCGGCTCTCTAAACTTAAGAAAATAAAACTCTTACATGTAACTTTGACGGCGAGCGGAGCTTGAGAAATACGTGTCGAGCGAGTATGATGTTTGTGTGTCGATGCAGCGTTGGGGGATCCTCCGAATCGACACGTCCGCCAGGGAAAGTGACCCGGCAACCGGCTCTGCGCCAGGAGCTGCGCGGCCACAGACTTGGAGAAAATCCCTTCGGGGCCAACCATGGTCCCTCTGGGTAAACAGTCTTCGCCACGTCCCGCTGCGCGGGACGGGATGGAGCAGGAACCCTTCGGTTCTCAGGTAAATTCTGCGGACCTAGGGGCACGCCCTACGATCCCGATGTGAATCGGGACAAAGGGTAAGGCGACGCAAGAAACTCCAGCAAACACGCCTTCCTTGCTTCCAGAGTGGTAGCTCGGATCATGATTCCAGCTTGTTCGGAGTCTGTTCAGCTGGCAAGTTCTTAGTTCGGTTGGAGCATGGGAGAGGTCATGGGCGAAAAAGAAAGCGCTAGCGCTACGCCACAGGGCGGCCACAAGTACGACGCCAAATCCATCAAGGTGCTTGGCGGCCTGGAAGCGGTGCGGCTGCGTCCGGCGATGTACATCGGCTCGACCGGAGAGATGGGCTTGCACCATCTCGTCTGGGAAGTGGTGGACAACTCCGTCGACGAAGCGATGGCGGGCTACGCCGATGAAATCAACGTTACGGTGCACGCCGACGAGTCCGTTACGGTTGTTGATAACGGCCGCGGCATTCCCGTGGACATGCACCAGACCGAGAAGAGGCCTGCCGCCGAAGTGGTCATGACTGTTCTTCACGCTGGCGGAAAATTCGACAGCGAAACGTACAAAGTTTCCGGCGGCTTGCATGGCGTCGGCGTATCTGTAGTGAACGCGCTTTCCGACTGGCTGGAGCTGGAGATTTCCCGCGAAGGCGAGGTGTGGGAACAAACCTACGAAAAGGGCAAGCCCACTTCGAAGCTGAAGCAGACCGGGAAAACACGCAAAACGGGAACGAAAGTTACGTTCCATCCCGACCCCGCGATTTTCGAAAAGACGGTCTACAGTTTTGACACCCTTTCGCAGCGGCTGCGCGAGCTGGCCTTCCTGAACAAGGGATTGAAAATCACGCTGACCGATGAGCGCACGGAGAAAAACGCCGAATTCCGATTCACCGGCGGCATCTCGGAATTCGTGAAGCACCTGAACCGCGGCAAGGGCACGCTGCACGATTCTCCGATCTACATGGAAGGCAAGCGCGGCAACGTGGAGATCGAGATCGCGCTGCAGTACAACGATACCTACGGCGAAAACGTGTTTGCGTTCGCGAACACCATCAACACCGTGGACGGCGGGACGCATCTTTCCGGGTTTCGGTCCGCGCTGACGCGCTCCATCAACAGTTTTGCTTCGCAGGCGGGAATGCTCAAAGAGCAGAAGGATGAAGTCACAATTACCGGCGATGACGTGCGTGAAGGCCTTGTTGCCGTGGTTAGCGTGCGCCTGCCGCAACCGCAATTTGAGGGACAGACCAAGGGCAAGCTGAACAGCGACATCAAGGGCGACGTCGAACAACTCGTGAACGAGAAGCTGGGCGAATGGTTCGACAAGCATTCCACCGTGGCGCGGCGCATCATTGGCAAGTGCATCGAAGCGGCGCGCGCGCGCGAAGCCGCCCGTAAAGCCCGCGAGCTGACGCGGCGCAAGTCCGCGATGGATTCGAGCGGCCTTCCAGGAAAGCTGGCCGATTGCCAGGAGCGCGATCCGGCGCACTGTGAACTGTTTGTCGTCGAGGGCGAGTCGGCGGGCGGTTCGGCCAAGATGGGACGCGACCGCAAGTATCAGGCAATCTTGCCGCTCAAAGGAAAAATACTCAACGTTGAGAAGGCGCGCTACGACAAAATGCTCGGGCATGAGGAAATTCGCGCCATCATCACCGCGCTGGGAACTGGCATCGGCAAAGAAGACTTTGACGCCGGCAGGCTGCGCTATCACAAGGTCATTCTGATGACGGACGCGGATGTGGATGGCTCGCACATCCGCACGCTGCTGCTGACCTTTTTCTTCCGGCACATGAAGGAACTCATCGAGCGCGGGCACGTTTACATCGCGCAGCCGCCGCTCTATCGCGTGAAGCGCGGAAAGAGCGAGCGCTACATCCGCGACGAGAGCGATTTCGCGCACGAGTTGATGAAGCGCGCCACCGAAGACCATGTGGTAAGAGCCAAGGAAGGCGTTTCGCTGCAGGGCGCAGGGCTGACCAAGTTCCTGCTCAACGTGCAGGAATACGAAGCGGCCGCGGCGAAACTTGGCCGTCGGCTGCGCGAGCCAGGTCTCGTGGAGTTGCTGGCCGAAGGCGGGCTCGACAAGAAGGCCGACTTCGAGGAAAAGAAGGCGCTCGAGAAACTGTTGAAAGAGATCGAAAAGGCCAAGTTGAAGCTCGATGGGAAAATCATCTTCGACGAAGAGCATAGCCTGTACGAAATTCAGTTTGGCCCGCCGCACAACCAGAAGATCAGCTGGGCGCTGGTTTCCATGCCTGAGTGTAAACGGCTGCGCGCGCTGGCGCGCCAGATCGAGGAGTTCAACAAACCGCCCTTCACTATTGCGCGCAACGGCGATAAAGCCACCAAAGAAAAAGCGCAAGACGTCTTGAGTTATGTGATGGAGGATGCCAAGAAAGACTTCACCATCACACGATTCAAAGGACTTGGCGAAATGAACGCAGAGCAGCTTTGGGAAACCACGATGAACGCGGAAACCCGCACGCTCTTGCAAGTGAAGCTGGAGGATGCCGTAGCCGCGGAAGACATTTTCACGACGCTCATGGGCGAAAACGTGGAAGCGCGCCGCAAATTTATTGAGGAAAACGCGCTGGACGTCGTCAACTTGGATGTCTGATATCGGAACGTGGATCGCGTGGCAAAAGGCCAATTAGCCAACGCCGAGATGGAACGAATTGCAAACCTTCTCGTGGCTGATCTGACGGCGCAAGGGCTCCCGCTGGACTATACGTCTGAAAGTCTCCTCGGGATTGACCGCGTTCTGGCGAACTATGGCCATGCCAAGGGGAACGGCGACCGAAATATGGGGCTTGTGGAGCTCGCCGGCGCCTACTTCGGCGAAGTCTTGCGGCGGAACCTAGGAGGCAACTGGTATGAAAAGGTGCTGCCCGACAATGCGACAGGGCTGTTGTTGAATGAGGGTTCGGAATTCTGGGTTTGGTGTCACGCGATCGTTTACAAACAACTCGAAGACGGGAACAAGTCACTTTACGAAATCCATCCGGACATCGCCCGGAGGCTTGAGAGCGTTGGTCACTAAACGGGGTTCTTGTCCACGGTGATTTATCAGCTGGGATGGGCAACGTTGCCTGGGCTGCGAGGAATAAGCGTAAGCGAATTTCGCGCGACGCCTGCGGATGCGCCAGACACGGAGCACGGCGTGGCAATCGAGTTTGCGAGCGACGCAGAGCGCGACGCGTTCTTGAGCGAGATTGAGGCAGCGTTTGCGACGCGGCGATTTATGAATGCGGCGGACGCGTTCGATACGGTGAAGGCCTACGCGCTCGAGCGAACCGCGAGGAAGTTGTAGCTCAGGCCTTCAGGCCTGAGGGTTTTTGGTCGCGGAAGAGATCCTCACCCCTGAAGGGGTGAGCTAGAGGAATCAGTAACTCACGAGGATACATGGCGGACGAGACAAGTAAGTCGATACTGCTTCCAGTAGACATTGAAGCCGAGATGCGCAAGTCGTATCTCGATTACGCGATGAGCGTGATCATCGCGCGCGCGCTGCCCGACGTGCGCGACGGACTGAAGCCGGTGCAGCGGCGCATCCTCGTGGCCATGAACGATCTCGGCCTGGCGTCCAACCGCGGCTACCGCAAATGCGCAAAGATCTGCGGCGACACCTCCGGGAATTACCATCCACATGGCGAAGCGGTGATTTATCCCGCGTTGGTGCGCCTGGCGCAGGAGTTCAACATGCGGTATCCCCTGGTTGACGGCCAGGGGAACTACGGCTCAGTCGATGGCGACCCGCCGGCGGCGATGCGGTACACCGAAGCGCGCATGGCGAAAATTACCGAGGACATTCTCTCGGACCTCGAAAAAGAAACCGTCGACTTCGTTCCCAACTTCGATCAAACGCGCGAAGAACCCGTGGTACTCCCGTCGCGCATCCCGAATCTGCTGGTCAACGGCGCCAGCGGCATCGCGGTGGGCATGGCCACGAACATTCCGCCGCACAACCTGCGCGAGATTATCGATGCCACGGTGCTGCTAATTGAGAAGCCGGACACCACGCTCAAGGAAGTGATGAAGCTGGTTCCTGGCCCAGATTTTCCGACAGGGGCATATATCGCCGGACGCGAAGGCATCGAAAACGCGTATAAGAACGGCCGCGGCAGCTTCATGATGCGCGCGAAGGCGGCGATCGAAGAAGTTGGCAAAGACCGCGAGAACATCGTGGTGACGGAAATTCCGTATCAGGTCAACAAAAAGACGCTCATCGAGCGCATCGCGGAGCTTGCGCAAACCAAGAAAGTCGACGGCATCGCGGAAGTGCGCGACGAATCTTCGCGCGAGGGCATGCGCATCGTCATCGAGCTGAAGCGCGGCGAAGAGTCGCAGCTCATACTGAACAATCTGTATAAGCACACGCAGATGCAGGAATCTTTCGGGATGATCCTGCTGGCGATCGTCGGCGGGCAGCCGCGCGAATTGGGCCTGATCCCGCTGATCCGGCTGTTCATCGAGCACCGCATGGAAGTGGTGCGCCGGCGTTCCGCATACGAGCTGCGCAAGGCGCGCGAACGCGAGCATATTTTGGTCGGCTACCAGGTTGCGCTCGATTACCTGGACGAGGTGATCCGCATCATCCGCGGATCGGCGAGCCGGGCGGAAGCGAAAGAAAACCTGCTCAAGTTTTTCTCCGAGCAGGACGTCACGATCACGGAAAACGGGAAGTCTCGCAAAATCGAGGGCGTCAAGCTCGACGGAAGAAAATACAAGCTTGGAAGCCTAGAAGGCGAAGTTGCGCGCGGTGCGGGCGGCCTCACACCGGTCCAAGTCGACGCCATCCTGGAATTGCAGTTGCATCGCCTGACGCAGCTGTCCGTCGACGAAATCCTCAAGGAACTGAAGTCCATCCGCGAGCGCATCGCCGAGCTGGAGGAAATTCTGGCCAGCGAGAAAAAGCTGAAGTCCGTGATCGTCGGCGAGCTCAAAGAAGTGCAAAAGCAGTACGGCGACGAGCGGCGGACGCAAATTGTCGATAAGGTCGACGAGATCAAGCTTGAAGACCTGATCGCCGATACGGACATGCTGATCACCGTGAGCCATGCCGGCTATGTCAAGCGCACGCCCGTGGAGATCTACCGCCACCAGTCGCGTGGCGGAAAGGGCCGCATCGGCGCGCGCACCAAGGAAGAGGATTTCGTCGAGCACCTCTTCATCGCCTCGGCGCACAGCTACATTCTTCTGTTCAGCACCAAAGGCCGGGTGTACTGGCTGAAGGTGTATGAGATTCCCGAGGCCGCAGCGGCCACGCGCGGCAAAGCGATTGCCAGCCTGGTGCGCTTCCAGGAAGACGAAAAGCTTAGCGCCATCGTCGCCGCGCAAAATCTCGAAGAGGAAGGCAAGTTCGTCTTCTTCGCCACGCGCAACGGCACAGTGAAAAAATCCGCACTCACGGAATTTTCGAATCCGCGACCCAGCGGCATCATCGCCATCAACCTGGAAGCGAAGGACGAACTGATAGGCGTGAAGCTCACGGACGGTAAGAAGATGGTTTTCCTCGCGAGCCACGAGGGCCAGGCTATTCTCTTCCGCGAAACCGAAGTGCGGCCGATGGGGCGTAATGCCGGCGGCGTCAACGGCATGGACCTCGACAAGGAAGATTACGTCGTCAGCATGGACGCTGTTCAGCCGGACTTCGAAATCATCGCCAAGGAGCACAAGACCACCACGCAAGATCTCGAAGAGCTCGAGAACGAGCAGATCAAAGACTCGCTCACAACGCTGATGCTGACCATCGCAGAAAAAGGGTACGGGAAGCGCACGGCCCTGGCCGAGTACCGCATCACTTCGCGCGGTGGCAAGGGCGTGGTCAACATGAAGACTACCGATCGCAACGGAATGGTCGTGGCCGCACTTCAGGTCACCGAAGAGTCCGACGTCATGATCATCACGGAGAACGGAAAAGTGATCCGTGTCCACGCCAACGAGATTCGCGAAGCCGGCCGCTCCACGCAGGGTGTGCGTTTGCTCCGGCTCGACGCAGAAGATTCTGTCGCTGCTGCCGCCGTCCTTCAGGAAGAAAACGAGGAAGAGAAGAAGTAAGCCGCCGGGGTGGATCACCAAGTATATTTCTGCTTCCGCGAGCAAGTGTCAGTCGATGCTGTCACGTGTCTTGCTCTCCGTGCATCCTCTAGCTTCGTGCGATCCGGCTAACTATTCATGCACAAGCACTTAGCTCGGCCCGAAACCTGCTGCTTCGCCCGTAGAGTAATTCTGCGAGGTGGAGCTTGCGTCGGTTCATCTTTCCCTTGATTCTCCTGCTCTTGGTTTCGCCACGGCTTTGTGCCCAAGGCCGATATGATTCCGAATCGCAAGTGCCGCGGTATGAAGTCGGCGCCCAGTTCGATTTCAACCGTTTGAGTGGCATCGGCGAGTCAGGTGGCGGTTTCGGTGGGCGCTTCGATTTTAATTTTGATGACCACTTTGCCTTAGACGCTGAGCTTACCCATCGCCAGCACATTCTTCTTCCTACGACGGGTCTGCCTCCCAGCCCGATCATCGGCCAAACCAATGGACTCTTTGGCTTGCGCGTGGGCCAGCGGGTGTACAACGGCGGCGTTTTCGCTCACGCCCGTGCAGGTTTCGTTCACTTTGGAACTTCGGACGGGGTTTCTCTGCTAAGCCGCAGGACTTTCACTGCGGCGGAATTTGGTGGCACATTCGAAACCTATATGGGGCCGGTGATTCTCCGGTTAGACTTGGGCGAATCGATCGTGGCCTACGGGAACGCTCAAGTAACGGCCAATTCTTTGGGGCCTCCGCCAACGCTGGGGCCCCTCGGGACGCGCGCCAGTCCGATCGTTGGACTGGGCTTCGCCTTCCGTTTCTGACCTCCAGAGTGGCGGTTGCCTGCGGCGGTGCTACAATTCTCCGCGTATGAGACCTAAAGCTCTCGCTCGACGGCTGTTCGCAATTCTGCTGGTGCTTGCTGCGGCCACTGTTTCTGCGCCGGGGCAGGAAAAAGAGAAGCAAGCAGCGCAGGAAAAAGCAAGTCCTCCCGCGGAGCAAAAGCAGAAGGCTGCGGCGCCCAAGCGATACCTCGCCTATGTGGGGACCTACACGGAAAAAACAAAGAGCAAAGGAATCTACGCTTTCCGGTTTGACGATTCGTCCGGAAAGCTGAGTTCCCTGGCAGTCGTCGCGGAGTCACCAAATCCCTCGTTCCTCGCGGTGCACCCCAACGGAAAGTACCTTTATGCGGTCAACGAAACCAGTGAATTTGGCACCGAGAAGAGCGGCGCCGTCAGCGCATTTTCAACTGACCGCAAGAGCGGCAAGCTCACGCTGCTGAATCAGGTGGCTTCGCGAGGCGCGGGACCGTGTCACATTTCGCTGGACAAGACCGGCCACTATGCCTTGGTGGCAAACTACGATGCCGGTACGGTCGCGGTTTTCCCGGTGCAAGACAACGGACAGCTCGGGAAGTACACGGGATTCGCGAAGCACTCCGGCCAGAGCGTGAACAAAGAGCGTCAGGAAGCCCCGCACGCGCACTGGATCGCCACTTCGCCGGACAACCAGTTTCTCCTAACCGCGGATTTGGGCATCGACCGCGTTCTGATTTCCAAGTTCCATCTGCCGGACGGCGCGTTCACGACCAAGTCGAATTCCGGCGTCAAGCTGAAAGCGGGAGCGGGGCCGCGGCATGCCGCATTCAGTCCGAGCGGCAAATTTTTCTATGTGGCGAGCGAGCTGAATGCCACGGTAACGGCGTATTCGTACGACGCCAAGGAGGGAACGCTCCACGAACTACAGGTGGTCTCCACGCTGCCGAAAGATTTTACCGGCGCGAACGAGGTGGCGGAGATCGCCGTACACCCCAGCGGGAAATTTCTCTACGTTTCGAATCGGGGGCGCGACAGCCTGGCGGTTTTTTCGATCGATCCCAAGAAAGGAACGCTCAAGCCGGTCGCGGACATTGCCACGCAAGGAAAAACGCCCCGCAATTTCGTCATCGACCCGACGGGGAAATTCCTGCTCGCGGCCAATCAGGAATCCAACTCCATTGTGGTGTTCAATATTGATCTCGCGACGGGCGTCCTGACGCTTACGGGTCAGGTTGCTGAGGTGCCCGCGCCCGTTTGTATCGTTTTCTTGCCGATCGAATAAGGACGAAGAGAGATTTCTCGCTTCGCTCGAAATGACGGAATATTGCGTCGATCTGCTAAGGTTGGGCTTTTGATTTTCATTTCGACCGTTCGACGACGCCAATTTTCTCCAGCGCCTTCAAATACTCCACGACCAATTCCAGCGGCACCAGCCCATATTCCGCCGAAACCGCATCGCGAATCTCCTGCGCGTTGCGCTTCCCATCGGCGAAGTTCAACACTTCGTATACGTACTCGTCGCCGCTTCCCCACAATCCCTCATAACTCAGCAGTTTTGGCGTCGGCACGCCCGCGGATTTAGCGTGATCTGCAAAATAGTCGTACCCAAACACCGCCAGCGGCCCTTTTGGCTCCGCCCTTCGTTTGAACTTCAGCAGACCATCGCCGGTGGCTGGCTTTCTATCCAGCTTTTCGGAGTTGATGATTCTGAGCGGCAAGATCGTCTGGAACTTAAATTCACCCCAAGCGATTTGACTCCTAGGTGCATGCGGCAGGGATTCCACAACTCGATTCTCTCCTTCGAGAAACTCCCTTTTGAGGATCGTCTCGTCTGAATCTTTCACCTGCTTCAAGCGCCGTTCGACTTCAATAGACCGGAAAAGTTGACCAAAATTGACTTCCGCTAGAGGGAAACCGAGGGGCTCACTCGCCAAGTAATACCCACTGGCGGCGCCGATGAACGCGGCGCGCTTCAGCTTCGTTGGGTCGATGTTCGCTGCGGAATCGAAATTGGTGTGAATATAGCGGTCTGGCCAGTCGTTCAGGTAAATCGCCGGAATCCCGAAGGAAGAATCCTGATACACATCGTGGTCGCTGCCCATCGTGTATGCAGAGTACTCCGCGCTGAGCGGTTCCTTGCCGCCCTCCGGCGCGACCATCGGATACTCGGCGCTTCCTGTCGCGGCAAATTTGTACGATTCCTCGTTCACCCATTCCGCGAACGCCCACGCCACATCATGAACAAAGCTCGGCAGGCTCATCGGCCCGCGCGTCACGTGGAACACTGCCTTCGTCTCTGGTCCGCCGCCCACCATGTCCATGTGAATGGCCGCCTTGATCCTCTTTACAAATTCCGGCTTTGCATTCAGCAGTGTGATTGTCCCCTCAATCTCCGGCGGCCAGATGAAGCGAATCGTGCGCGCGGGCCGCGCCAGCTTTCCTTCGCTGATCAGTTTCTGGAGTGTGCGCGCGACTTCCAGAATCGTCACGCAGCCGCTCGCATTGTCATTCGCTCCCGGCCGCTGGTGATCCAGGTGGCAACTGAATGCAATTTCTTCGTCCTTTAACTTTGGGTCCGCCCCCGGAATTGTTGCGGTCACGACTTCATAGTTCCCCGGATGCTGCCCTGCTCTTACTACCGCATGGAGTCGAATGTTGTCCCCACGCGCAAGGCGCTCGCGAAATCCCCGCGCCGTCTTCAGCGACACCATGAACGCAAATGTCCTGTTCGGAGAAAATGTCTCTAAATGGCCCCAGCGAATTAAGTTCTCGTCCTCGCCCCACCACGCCGTTTTCTGGTTTTGTGCATAGCTCACAATTCCCACTGTCCCAAATTTTCCCACCGCTAAATCCTGCACCGCGCCCGGCTGCGCGCTCACCAGAACAATCTTGCCCTTCACATCTTTTCCTGCGTAATCGGTTTCCTTTATGCCCTCGCCAACATCTACTAACTCTGCAGTCACATCTGCGCGCTCGCTATCCTCCGCCAGCACCACCGGCTCGGCCTCGTAACTCGCAATCGTTTGCTTTGCCTCGTAACCTTCCTTTACTTCTCCTAACTCCCCTTTTTCCGCGTCCCACGCCGGCCGCGACCTTTGCGCCCCATAAAAAATCTTTCCGTCCGCGGGGAACTGCAAAATCGCTACGTCGCTCAAGCCATAGGCGCGCAGCCGCTCGGCGACCAGCTCCGCAGCTGCATGAAACCCTTGCGACCCGCGCTGCCGGTGAAACTGTGCAATCCCTTCAAGATTCCGCTTCGCCGTTTCCCCGCTCAATTGATTCGCCAACGCGGCAACATCCTTTTCCGGCAGCAGCGGCGGCTTCTGTGCCCATGACGCCTCGCCCGTTTGCAGCCACACCGCGATCACCAGCCACAATGTTCGTTTCACGGCTTCCTCCACTTGGGGCGACATTCTATCCGCATTACGACGTCTAAGGCGGAGGTGAGATGCTTTGCTCCGCCTGCCGGCCGCAGGCTGCCTCAGCATGACAGTGCGGCGGGGCGGGTCCTGAGCCCGGAAGGGGGCACGAGGGGCGATTAAAGGAGCACAGGCAAGAGTGCCTGTGCCACCCTAACTCCGCAACCTAAACCGCCCGCCGTGCGTAGTATTCTGTGAGCCCAACTCAAACCGATGACCAACGACCTACCCGTCAACCAAGCCGCCATTCATCTCGACCGTGTCGCCCGGCACTACCAGATGGGCGAGTCTGTGATTCGCGCCGTGGACGACGTTTCGCTTTCTATCCAGTCGGGCGAATTCCTCGCGCTTCTTGGCAGCTCCGGCTCCGGGAAATCCACGCTTCTCAACCTCATCGCCGGCCTCGACCGCCCCACTTCCGGCGCGGTCATCGCCAACGGCCAGGATCTCTCGAAAATGTCTTCTCTTGAGCTCGCCCGCTACCGCCGCCAGACCGTCGGCATGGTCTTTCAATCTTTCAATCTTCTGCCGCGCATGACGCTTGAAGAAAACGTCGAGCTGCCGCTTCGCCTCGCCGAAGTGGACCGCTCCGAGCGCGCCGCGCGCGTGCGCGAAGCCCTTGGACGCGTCGGGCTCGAGAAGCGCGCCGGACATCGCCCCAGCGAGCTTTCCGGCGGGGAGCAGCAGCGCACGGCCGTCGCCCGCGCGCTGGTCAACCGTCCCAAAATCCTCCTGGCCGACGAGCCCACGGGAAATCTCGACAGCTCCACCGGCGAATCCATCCTCGCGTTGCTCCGCGAAATCCAGAAAAATCCCGGCATGACCATTGTCATGGTCACGCACGAGCGCCCGCTGGCCGAGCGCTTCGCGGACCGCCTCGGCGTCATGGGCGACGGCAAGCTACTTTCGAACGGAGCCGCGCGATGAAGTTCAGCGACCTGGGCGATCTCGCTTTCCGAAATCTTCGCGAATCCGTGTTACGCAACTCGCTCACCACGCTTGGCGTGGCTGTCGGCGTGGCCTCGCTTGTGGCCATGCTTTCTCTCGGCGTGGGCCTTCAGCAACTTGCCACGAGCCGGCTCGCCAAGACCGGCCTCTTCGATTCAATTTTCGTCACACCCAAGACGAATCTTCGCGGGCCGGGCGCGGGTCCTCCGGCCACGCGCATGCCGTCCGCAAAATCCCGCCCGCTCGATGAAGACGCGCGCGCGGAAATCTCGCGCATGCCCAACGTGACCGAGGTCTATCCGCAAATCCGGTTCTTCACTGCAGTGCGCTTTGACGACAAGCCCTTTGCCACCTTCGTCGCGGGCATGCCGCAATCGTCAAAAGCTAGCGGCGCGTTCGACGGCATGCAAGGCAGCTTTTTCTCTTCAGGGAATGCGGACGAAGCCATCCTGCAGGTGGAATTCGCCAAGGAACTCGATCCGCAAACCGCTTCGCTAATCGGCAAAGACCTGGTTCTTCGTTACGCTGAACGACAAGCGCTTCCTTCTGCCCCAGCTGATCCCGCGCAAAGTTCAGACGGCTTTTCTGTTGTTCCTAAGGAAAGGCATCTGCGCATCATCGGCATTGTTGAAACTGAGCCCGCCTCCGGCTTCGGAGGCTTTGGCAGCGGGCGGCTGCTCATCCCTCTTTCGGTTGCAGAAACTCTTCGCGCCGCGCAGGTGAATGATCTTCGTGACATTCTTCGCGATTCTTCTTCCAGCGATAAACCCACTTACGCCAGCCTCACTGTCCGTTTGAAGAGCCCTTCGCTCGTGGTAGCCACGGAAGCCAAAATCAAGGACTTGGGCTTCAGCGCGTTTTCTCTCCTCGACGTTTCTAAAAGCATCGCCACTTTCTTCCGTGTTTTGGACCTTCTCCTGGGCATCTTCAGCAGCCTTGCGCTTGCCGTTGCCACTCTCGGAATCGTCAACACGCTGGTCATGGCGGTGCTCGAGCGGCGCCGCGAAATCGGCGTGCTAAAAGCCCTCGGGGCCGCCGACCGTGACGTCAAGCAGCTTTTCTTCGTCGAAGCCGGCGTGATGGGTTTTCTTGGCGGCATTTTCGGAACTTTCCTCGGATGGCTCATCGGCCGCGCACTGACGTTCGGCACCAATGTTTATTTGCATCGCCAGAATCTGCCCAGTACGGAGATTTCCTCGGTTCCCTGGTGGCTCGTCCTCTTCGGCATTGGCTTTGCCATGTTCGTGAGCCTTGGCGCGGGACTCTACCCTGCTTCGCGCGCCGCCCGCCTCGATCCCGTGCAGGCCCTGCGTTACGAGTAAAATGGTTCTGTGACTTCTCTCGCCACTCGTCACGCGTCACTCGCCACTGTCCTGTACGTCCTTTGCTTCCTTTATGTCCCTCCTTCCTTCGCCTCCGGCCGCGTCGAATGTAACTCCGTCCCGAGCAAAATCCTGGCTCGCAGCGTTCCTTACTGCGTTGTTCTTCCAACTTCCTTCGACACCGACAAAACCAAACATTTCCCCATTCTCTACGCGCTTCACGGCCTTGGCGACAATGAACAATTCTTCGTCCATTCCGGCCTGTGGAATCTGATCGAAGACCTGCGCGACCGTGGAGAATTGAAGGATTTCCTGATCGCCACACCCGCGGCTGGCGCCAGTTTTTACATTAATTCGAAGGATGGGAAGGTTCGCTACGAAGATTTTCTGTTGCAGGAATTTTTTCCGTTTATCGAAAAGCGCTATCGCGTCTCAGAAGGCCGCGCCAACCGCGCTATTTCAGGCGTATCCATGGGTGGCTACGGCGCGCTCCATCTTGCTTTTCGCCATTCGCAGCTTTTCGTCGCCGTCAGCGCTCATAGCGCTGCGCTCATCGAAAAGCTTCCCAACTTTCTTGGTGCTGGGCAATCCCCCCGCGCTCGCGTACTCGGTGGCGTCTTCGGCATTCCGCCGGACATGGCATTTTGGAATGCCAACAGCCCCCTTGAGCTGGCGCGCTCGGCGAATCTCTCCGGACTGAAAATTTATTTCGACTGCGGGGACCAGGACGACTACGGCTTCGAAGCCGGCGCAAGCGCGCTCGACAAAACCCTATCCGCCCGCAAGATCCCCCACGAATTCCATCTTTATCCTGGCCGCCACGACCCCTTCTACTTCGCCGCGCACCTCCCAACTTCCATTCAATTCCATTCAAAACTTTTCCCTCTTCGCTGAATAGAGGGCCCTTCGAGTTACCTTCTCATCCGATCTTCCCCTTTCGACGTAATCCATCAAGGGGACTCACCGGACCGGCGGCTCTGGACTGAATCGCCTTCTCGGCCGGCTGGCTTCCTACTTCAAACGGCGGAGAAAGTTGATCCTGCTCGACGGGGCTGGCCCTAGGGAGCGGGGCGCTCTTCTTCCGTCCAAATCACGGAGAATTCCTATGAGCAATGGCATGGCTAAGACAGATCAGGTTCCTTCCGCTCAGCAGCCAACAGCGTTTGATCGCCGGTCGTTCCTGAAGAAGGCCTCGGTTGCAGGAGCCGCAGGCGCAGTTGCTTTTGGCAGCCTCCTGGAGATTGCGTCAGCAAGCTCGTCCCGCGCTGCGGCAATGCCTGATTCTGATAACGACTCCGGCGGTCTCCTGCAAGAGGATCGCGAAATCCTCATTGCTGCGGAGATCGCGGAAGCACTTGCCGTCACGACTTACACGAACATCATCGAAAACGCGCCGTTCTTCGGCCGCTTGGCCAGCGACGATCAAGGTTATCTCCAAGGTGCGCGCCAGGAAGAAATGTCCCATTATCTTCTGGAGCAGTCCGTTACCGGCATGCCGTCGCCGTTCACGTCGTTCTTCTATCCGCCGAACATGTTCGCGGATGCGCAGACCACTTTGAATGTTCTGGTCACGCTCGAGGACGCATTCATTGCCGCGTATCTCGTCGGCGTGCGCCACTTCAGCACTCCCGATCTGCGCGTTACCGCCGCCCGCATCATGGGCATCGAGAGCGACCATCGCACGCTCGCTCGTGTCGTCGCGCCAGGTGTTGCGACGCAGGACGGCGGCCCGATCGAGACCGTCACTGGCATCCAGGGCGTTGCGGAAAGCGTCGATCCGCCGAACAACAATGGCTACGAGCGCACGCTTTGCTGGTCGAAAATCGAGCAGGCGGTGCAGGCACTCACGCCCTTCGCAGATATGAACGCCGCCAAAGCCGCCGGCTTCGACGTCTCGAAGTCGTTTGCGTTCGAGCCGTTTACTCCGAAGCTTCCATTTAACTTGGGGGAGTTCATTTCGTTCAAGGGCTGCTGAACGTAGCCCATCGAAACGCCCAACGACTCTTGTCGCAGTGCATGCCAGGGCCGGACGCGCTTTGGTCGCGCTTCCGGCCTCAGCCGGCCTCTCTCTTTAACTATTAATTCGGCGAAGCCAGGACGTCGTCAAAGTAATCGATCATCGCGCGCCGCGGCTTGGCCTTCAAGCCTTTTAGCGGGACTTTTGGCGATGTGTTCGCGTTTCCCACCAAGCGTGCGCGCCCCAGGAACGCAACTTTTCCATCATCCAATTCCAAGTACACAGGGACAATCATCTTGAACTTGTCATCCACATTTGATTGCGCCAGGGTGAAGTTCAGCGTGATCGTGCCGTCCGTCGCGGTTTCAAAGGAGTGGTCGAACTTGTAGCTCGGCAGCTGCGTGCCGTAGACGTATTCATTGAAAAACCAGTCCATTTTTTGATTTCCGTCAATGTCCATGTCCCGGTTCATGTGCTTTTCCACGACGGCTTTGAACTCTTCCGTGGTAGCTGCTTTGCCGCGATAGGTGTTGACGAAATCCTGCATGGTTTCCTTGAACTGTTTGTCCCCGGTGTTTCGGTCGTACATCATCATGCGAATCATGTGGAGAATGTAAGCGCCCTTGGGATAGATCAGGCGGCGCGTGATGTCTCCGCCGGTACGCGAGCTGCCGGCGCGATAGCCCATGGTCACCGGGCCCACGTCGATCGCCCGGTATCCCTGGGCGTTGCGTTCCAGCAGCAACTCGCGCTCATCGTTCCAAAACGTCAGGAACTTCTTCGGATTTTTTTCAATCATGCTCAGATACAGCGACGCGGACATGTCCGCGAAGCCTTCGCTCATCCACTGGTCGCGTCCGGAGCTGAACCCGACCGTGTGGCCCCACCATTGATGGGCCACTTCGTGCGGAGTGACAACCTTCCAGTAGCCGCGATCTCCCCAGTCCATTCCAAGCTGGTGGCGCACGGTCGTGTCGAAGTAATAGCAGATTGGAATCCACACCAGTCCCGGCCAGGATTGGCCGAAGTTACATGCCGTTTGCTGCGTGAGGTGGATTTGGGTGAACTGCGAGGGCCCGAAATAGTCCGTATAAAGCTGGACCGCTAGCTCGCCCTCGGCCAGCGCCTTCTTGTTAAGGGAAGTTGTGCTCATCGTCCCCAGGGCCACGCCCGTCATCGGGCCTTCACCGGGCATTTCACTGTTGGCGATGTGTTGGATGGACTGCACCCAGTTCGGAGGCTCTTCGTTGGCAAAGGACTGGATAAAGGCTTCGGGCTTCGTCAGCTTCGCTTCCTCCACTTTGAACCTGCCAAAGTTGAATCCGGCAACTGTCTGCGGCGCTTCGCTTTTCCACACCGAGACGTTTTGCCCGCCATCATTGGATTCGCTGACCAGGGCGCCTGTGGCCGCGATCTTCATTCCCTTGGGAATGCGAAAGGTCATATCGTAAGAGGCGTATTCCCCCAGCGCGGAGTCGGTGCCGTTGGGATACCAATCGTCACGCGCGATGGGAAAGTAGTTTCCTCCGCCCTCGTTCGTCACCGCCTCTTTGCCCGCGTAAGTCGTCGTAATCGCAAACTTCTCTCCGGCCGCCAGGGGCTTCGGCAGAATCACAGCGAAATCCGCGTCGTCGTTCTTGTCTTCTTGAATGAAGGAGAGCGGCTGGCCGCCGGCCGTAACGGACTGTACACGAAGAGTGTGAAACAAGGAGAAGGGCACAACGCGAAGCCCGTCGCGCAGCGACACAAAGCTTGTGGTCGCTTTGCCGGACAGGGCTCCGCTCTTTTCGAACGTCGTCTCAAGCTGATGGTGCTCGATTCGCGCGTTCCTGCCAACCGAGCCCTTTTCGTGCCGCTCCGTAAAGTTGAAGTTGGCCCAGTCGCCCCATTTATTCTCGTCGTAGGTCCAGAACTCCACGTGTTCCGCGTTTCGATTCGGGTCGAGCGAATAAATCTCTTTGTCGTTGTAACGCTTGCCGTGAATGAAGGCCGTAAAGAAGCCCCGGGGTTCGGGACTCAGCACCTCTCCAAGCAGTTCGGCTTCTAAGTTGTGTTTCAGTTTGTGGCGCGTCGCGTTCTGGCTGTCCTTCAGCAGCCCAGCATCGCAGCCGCCGGAAGCCGCCGTGCCCGCTTTCTTGATTTCGTCGTAAGTCCCGTCCGTAAAGCGCAAAACCAGCCGCTCAAACTTTTCGCTGAATTCATCTTCCTTGGTCAGGTATTTCAGACTCTTGCGTTCGGTATCCGTTGGCGGAACGAGAACAAAGGTGCCGTCGCCACCGAACACCGCTCCGGTTACTTTTCCGTTCACCGGCGGAACAAAGCAAACTACGCCTGAATTCAGGTGAAACGTCCCCGCGTCGCGCTTCAAGTTGACATTTGTGACGCTCACGGCTTCGCTGCCCAGTGTCAGGTTCCGCAGCGCCACGTAGGTTGAGTCCGAATTTGGTCCGGCCTGTGCCCGGGCAAACGGCGCGTACAACGACAGCAGACCCGCCGCAAAGAAAGCTCCGGCGAGCCAAGCGCGAGCAGGCGCCCGGAATGAACCAATTGTGTGCGGGGTGCGTTGGGCAGAGGAATGGCTGGGCTTGGCCTCGAACGAAAGGGAAAGCAGTGGAAGCGATTCCATCGCGGTCACCTGTGGTTAATTTAGCTAGGGCCTCGACAGTATAAGTCAAACGCTTACGACTGTTCTAAAAGAAAAGCAGCCACTGGCGTGCTCTATATTACAGAATGATAAACTCCGCATGCGATTCCGCCTGCACTATTTCTTTTTTCGTTTCATCTCTTTTTCGAACTGGATAGACCCGTCGGCCTTCACTTGATACATAAAATGCTCTGTCCCTATGAATTCCGGCACCGGCGGATCTTGCGTCAGCACGTGAAACACATCGGTGTCCTCAGGCGCGTCGGTCAGAACATGCGCGTGGAAACTGCCAGCCGTTTTCTTGCCAAGTGGTGGCCCGGTTTCCAGGATGCTCTTGTGCATCTGGCGCTTTTCCAGGATCTTCATGCCGTCCGCGCTCACCAAATAGCGAGCGTCGCCGCCCAAAGGATAGACGCGCGCCTTGGTTTGCGCCGGATACAAGTACACATACAATTGCTCCGCCGGCGCAGGCAGAACCGCGACGTTGTACGGCCGGCTCGCCCTGCCAAAATCCTTCATCGCCAATTCGATGGCCCGCGCCGCAAAAAGGAAGAAACCCTCGTCCTGGCGCTCTTCCGGCTCTTTCTGCACCGCAAACTCGCGCGGCTGCGCCTGCTGCTCCGCCTGGTAGGTGATGCCGAAGCGACTGCGATCCTGATTCAGCTTGCCGAAGACAACGCGCCATCTGCCGTTGTCCTTCTTCGCAATGTAGCGCTGCCCCTCCACCGTCTTTGGATTCGCCATCTGAACCGCGTCCGAAGCATGCCACGCCGCCTGGTCATACTCATTGAGCAGCCTGCCGCGGTCCGTGATCGCGGCCAGCTCCTCCTGCGTCGGCGCAAGCGCTCCCGTCACTGCCGCAGACGCCGCGTGCAATAGCGCCAGCATTGCCATCAGCGGCAGGCCAATGCTCGCCGTTTCACCAACCCCTCCGTTCATCGTGTTTTCTCAGTCATAGCAACGTAGCCTTGACCTGGTTGTCCTTGGCAGACCATAATTTTGTCGGTGTTCCTCAAATGGGTTGGCTAGCCTACCATCGGTTCTCGCGCGTGTCGTTCCCTTTGTTGTTCCTGCCCGCCTACATGCTTCTTGTCGCGGGCTGCAACAACACCTGCATCACTGGCACGCTGAACGCCCCGAGCGGCAGCACCGTCGCCATCAGCACGGGCAGCTCACCGCCCTCCTGCACTCTCAGCACAGCCAACGGAATTGTGCAGATGCAAATTGGCGCTCCTTCGGGAAGCGCAAGCGCGCCCGGCGGGTCCGGATCGTTGTTGAATCATCCCTATGTCACGCATCTCTTCGTGACACTGGCCGGAATCGACGCGCATAATAGCCCGCTTGCTACAGATGACACCCCTGGTTGGCAGAAGCTGGCTCCTCAGCTCCAGGCGCATCCAGTTCAAGTGGACCTGCTGGCGGACCCACACTCTGCGGCATTTCCAGATGCGGTTCTGCCCACCGGCGCGTATCGCCAAATTCGCCTGCGGCTGGCCAGCCAGCCCCCAGCCAGTTTGGTCCCGACAAGCCTGCCCTGGGTCGAACCTGAATCCGCCCTTGAAACAAACCGCTGCAATGCCGGTGTGCCGCATTGTGCGGTGATGAGCGACGCACGCGTTTGGCCTATCGCATTGCCGCCTTCACGGCCTGATTGGCGGATCACGCTGGAGAACGCGCCCGGCCGCGAGTTGTATGTCCCACCCGACGCCACGGTGGCCTTGGTGATTGAGCTCGACCGAGACCGCACATGGGTCTGGCCCTCGGGCGAATCCATGCTCTTTGCTCCTGTGTTCCGAGTCAACGTCCACCAGCCGTTCAACGTCTCGGCGAATTAACCGGCTTTCAGATTTCCAGGGCCGTCCCAACTTTCCTATCCTTTACCTCTTTAGCTTCCTCGACTATCATCGCGCCGCGCATTCGGGGGGCGAGATGAGCTTCAGTCAGAGGCTACAGGAGATTCGCGAGGGCTTCGAGCGGCCGTTCTGGATCGCCAACATCAGCGAGATTTTTGAACGTCTGTCTTACTACGGCGCATTCTCCTCTCTCGCTGTCTACCTGCAGGAAAAGCTCGACTTCTCAACAGAGACCACAGGCACGCTCACGGGCTTCTTCGGTGGTATGGTGTGGTTCCTTGCGATTTTCGGCGGTGCCGTCGCAGACAAACTCGGCTTCCGCCGTGCACTTTCTCTCGCGTATCTAATCCTCGCTACCGCGTACTTCCTTATCGGGTCCATCGGCGCATCGTGGCTCGCTCCCATTCGCAATTCTGTTCCGCTTAGCCTCTTCGTCGGATGTGTTTTGATTTTGCCGGCATTGGGTATTTCGATGGTCAAACCTTGCGTGGTCGGCACTACTGCTCGAGCTTCCAAGGAAAATGTGCGCTCCATCGGCTACTCCATCTACTACACCATGGTCAATATCGGCAGCGCCTCGGGGCCGTACATCGCCAATTGGGCCCACACGCATCTCGGCGTAGAAAAAGTGTTTCGCATTTCCGCGCTAAGCGTCTTCGTGATGTTTTTCTTTGTGCTTTTCTTCTTCCGCGAACCGCACAAGCCCGGCGATGCTCCGCTTCCTTCGCTACTGCAAGTCTTCAAGAACTTCTGTGTTGTGCTGGGAAATTACCGCCTAGTCTTACCTACAATTGTCATAGCTCTGCTGCTTCGCGGTTATTCCCTCTTTCAGTTTTATCGTCACGGAAGGGACATTCTTTTTCCCGTTTGGCTCTGGATTGGATTGGCCGTTATCGTCTTGGCAGGAATAAGCCGTTTCATGTGGTTTCTTGTGCTCTTCACCGGTTATTGGATCGTTTATTGGCAGCAATTCACTAGCTTGCCCGGATACATTCACGCCCATATCAACCCCAGTGCACCGGTGGAGCTCATCCTTGTCACCGATGCTGTTGTGGTCATTTGCCTGACATTCGTCGTTAATTATCTTGCCCGCAAGGTTCAGCCTTTTCACGCGGTGATTCTGGGCACCGTTGTTACGTCCCTCGGTTGGATTGTTCTTGCGTTGTGGTCTACGGTTCCTGGCGCTGTCGTTTCCATCGTTGTGTTGGCGCTGGGCGAAATCATTCAGCAGCCGCCGTATTACTCGTACATCTCTCGCCTCGCGCCTCCGGGACAGCAGGGCACCTACATGGGTTTTGCATTCTTGCCCCTGGGCATTGGCTCGCTGGTCGGAGGATGGTTTGGCGGCCGCATGATGCATCACTTCGGCGAAGTCGCCCACCAGCCCACGCGGGCGTGGTGGGTTATCACCAGCGTTGGCTTGCTGACAGCTTTGATGCTCTGGATTTACGACCGGGTGGTGAAACCAAACGCACAAGAGGCGGCGTGAAGAAAATGAAACGCAGAGAAGCAGTGGATGCGGAGAAAGATTTGAAACTGATCGCTGGTCGCTTGTCTCTGCTGGCTGTTCTTCAGTTGACCATGCGGCGGAGAGAATCGAGGGCCTGGCGGGCCAGCGCATAGCGCGGCTCGATTTCGAGAGCTTCCTGGAAGCACCGGATAGCCTGGCTATAGTGCTCCTTGCCAAGATAGGCGCGGCCCAGGTTGTAATGTGGAAAGTGCCGCGGCTCGTAGCGGCGCGCTTCGACGGCGCGTTCAAGCCAGGGAATGGCTTCATCGAAGTGGTTCTGCTCGATGAGGTATGCGCCAATGTCGTTGTAAGGATTGCCGAAGTCGGGATCGATCTCGATGGCGCGTTTGCATTCGGCGATGGCTTCCTCAATGCGGCCCTGGAAATGATAGGTCCAGCCGAGAAAGGTGTGAGCTTCGGCCGTAGGATGAAGATCAAGGGAAGACTGGTAAAGCTCAACGGCCCGGTCGTAATCACCTTCCATTTGGGCTTGGTAGGCGTCCTGCAGAATTTCCCAGGCCCGCGTGAGGGTTTCCATGCTCATGGCACCCATAGTTAGCATACGGGGTGGTGCGGGTCAAAAGTACGAAAGTCCGTCGCGTGCTGCTGAGGAAACCTGTACTTTGTGCCGGGTGCAACAGTCTGTATCAGGGCCGAACCGGTCTGATGAGTGGAAATTCGCGGCGCAAACGGAGAGAATGGGTGAGCTTGAAGAACGACGGAACCGGCGTGGCCGGGAAACTTGGCAATGAGGGGGCATCGTGAGGCGGAATCTCCTGATTCTTGGAATTGCAGTGCTGGCGGTGAGCGCGGCTGTGGTTGCGCAAGATGGTGGGGAAAAAACAGCCCCGAAGAAAGCGGCGGGTGCTTCTGCCGGAGCAGCTGCCCGCGGTAAGGAAGTGTTTGATAAGAAGTGCGCGATGTGCCACTTTGCGGACAGCGATCAGAAGAAAATCGGGCCGGGGCTGAAGGGCCTTTCCAAGCGCGGGACGTTCAGCGTGAACGGCAATAAAGTCACGACGGAATCGCTAAAAACCTGGATTGAAAACGGAGACTCGCTGATGCCGGGAATGAAAGATTCACTGGAGCCGGCGCAAATCAAGGACGTGGTCGCCTACGTGAAGACTCTGTGACTACGAGGAAGTTTTCAGTATTCAGTTGTTAGTTCAGGGGAAGAAACGCGACTTAGTTGCGCAGATCGGTCAGGCAAGTTTTCAGGCCCTCGGAAGAGAAAAGCCCCCGAAAGCCTGATCACTCAAGCCGACGGGGGCGAAATTCGGGGTGAGAAACGCGACTACTTCAGGACCGCGTCCTTCAATGCCTTCGATGGGCGCAGGCGAACCACGGTCTTCGCCTTGATCTTGATCTGCTCGCCCGTCTGAGGATTGCGGCCGATGCGCGCCTTGCGGTGCGCCTTCACCACGCGGCCGAAGCCGGGGATGACGAACTTACCCGCCGCGCCCTTGGCTTCTTTCACCGCGAGCTTGAAAAGCTCATCGAAAAACATAGCTGCGGTTTTCTTTGGTGTGCCGACTTTCTCGGCGAGGTGTCCCACGATTTTCGTCTTGCTCAGTGGCTTGGACATCTTAGTCTGCTTATCCTCCTGAATTTGCATTCCACCCCGGTTTCACCGGGGCAGGCTCCGATGCAATCGAAGCAGGCACCGGGCTTGCTACCCAATGTTTTCAGCTGAATAACCCGGGCCGCAAGGGACTATAGCCAAGGAAAATCAGGAACGCAAGGAAAAATCGCAAAAAAGGCCGGAAAAACGCAGATTTTTTTGCATGGATGTGGAAATCGCCGCTAAAAACGCGTTTTTTCACGCATGGCAGGCACCTCTGGCTGTTTCACCGATAACAGATTGCCCCAAATGTCTACATTAGACTGGCCAGCCGCCTACGGCCTGGCAAGGCCGGCGTAGAAGTGGGCGATGGCTTTGATGCCACCGAAATAGTTTTCCAGGGCCAGATGCTCATCGGGGGCGTGGGCGTTTTCGTCGGGCAGGCCGAAGCCGATTAGCACGCAGGGAATCTTAAAAGTGTCGTACATCTGCGTGACGAAAGGAATTGAGCCGCCCTCGCGGATAAACACGGATTTCTTCCCGAAGCCCTTCTCCAAAGCCGCTTGCGCTTTGTGGAAGATGGAGTTGTGATAGGCGGCCACCCACGGTTTTCCGGTGCTCAACACATCAAACTTGCAGTGGACGCTTTTCGGCAGCAGCTTGCGAACGTGCTTCTCGACGAGTTGTGCGATTTTGTGCGGATTCTGGTTGGGGACGAGGCGCGTCGAGAACTTCGCAAATGCTTTTGAGGGGATGACGGTCTTGGCGCCCTCGCCCTGATAGCCGCCCCAGATGCCGTTCAATTCAAGCGTGGGGCGGATCCAGATCCGTTCGGCATTGGTGAACCCCTTCTCACCGCAGTATCCGGGAGCGCCGACAGCGGCCTCGAAATCTTTCTTCTTCCAGGGAAGAGCATTGAGGGCTTTGCGTTCGGCTTTCGAAACCGTCGCGACTTGATCGTAGAAGCCGGGAACGGTGATGCGGAAGTTCTTGTCGTGCAATTTTGAAAAGAGCTCGGTCAAAATCGTGAGCGGATTGGGAACGGCACCGCCATAGACGCCGGAATGGAGGTCGTGGACAGGGCCGGTAAGCTCAATTTGATAGTAATTGAGGCCGCGCAGGCCATAAGTGATGGAAGGGACGCCCTTCCCAAGCATCGAAGTATCGGAAACGACCAAGGCGTCCGCTTTCAGCTTTTCTTTGTTCTTCTGGACAAAATCCCAGAGGCTGACGCTGCCGACTTCTTCTTCTCCCTCGATTAATACCTTGATGTTGATGGGCAGCTTGCCGTTGACGTTCAGGAGTGATTCGAAAGCTTTGAGATGAATGTGGACCTGGCCTTTGTCGTCGGCGGTGCCACGTCCGAAGAGATTGCCGTTGCGGACGGTTGGTTCGAACGCCGGAGAGGTCCAAAGATTCAACGGTTCGGGAGGTTGAACGTCATAATGGCCGTAAAAGAGGACCGTGGGCTGTCCGGGAGCTTCCAGAGATTCGGCGTAGACAAGCGGATGCAGCCGCGTCGGAACGGTCTCGACAGTTTTGAAGCCGGCGGAACGCAGGTGATCGACGACCCAGCGCGCGGCGCGCTCGATGTCCGGCTTGTGCTCGCTCTTGGCGCTGATGCTGGGAATGCGCAAGAATTCGCACAGCTCCGTCAAGTTCTGCTCGCGACGACCTTCTATAAATTCAGCAAGGTTCATAAGGGGCCCTCGGGGAGTAGAGTCCTTTCGCGATGAGATTTAAGTTTATATACGCAAAACGCAAGCGAAAGTTTGCGGCAGCGAGAGGTCCGCGCGTGCTGGGCTGCCGCTTCGAACCGACTTCATATTTTATGACTGCATTCCCCTCGCGCACAAGCCGAAGGGATGAATAACGTTGTATTTATTACCTAGATGGCTGGCTAATTCAATTGTCCGGCCCGCTGCGAACCGAAAAAGTCAGCACCTCTGAAAATCCTCTGAAGGCTTAAAAAGGGCCCAAACAGAAATGGAACACGTGCCCCACTTTGGTACCAAGGGATAAGACTCAAGGAGTCCTTTTCCCGACAACCCATTGAAATGCAATGCCTTAGGAAGTAGGCGAAGGCCTGTGTTTGGTGGAACAGGTGCACGGGCCCCACGGGGAGTTGTGTGTTTGTGCTCACAAGGCTCAACAGTCAAACAGCGCGTCTCCAGGGTCCCGGAGACGGACTCTTGCCGCTCCCCTTTAATGGGCTCTGGCGCGAAGCGGCAGGGGCCGCACAAGCGAAAGAACCTGACGAGTACGAGGTAGTTCTGAGCCTTTGTGTGGAGACCGCTTGAATCTTGCAAGGCCGATTCGAGGAAGCGTTCGCGAGCAATCCTGGGGAGCAGACCGCGCACGAAGAAGCAGCAGCATGGTGGGTGCGATCGTTATTTCCCTCGTGGCACTTCTCTGCTGCACCGGCACGATTTCGGGCCAAAGCAATGCGTCGAACCAATACAAGGTAAAGGCGGCGTTTCTATTCCATGTTGCTCAATTCGTGGAGTGGCCGGAGGGCACCTTCCGGGACGCCAACAGCCCGCTCGTGTACTGCACCGTAGGCACGGATCCTTTCCAGGGAATGCTGGATGCAAGTTTCCAAGGAAAGACCATAGGCGCGCACACGCTGCAGGTGAAACACTTCAAAGAGATAAACGAAGCGCAGGGATGCCACGTGGTGTTCCTAGGCAAGCCAGCGAAAAGGAAGAGTATTCCAAACGAGTTGGCCAGCATAAAGGGAAGCCCGGTGCTTACGGTAGGAGATACAGAACGGTTCGTGGACGACAGCGGAATGATCGGGTTCTGCCTGGAGGAAAACAAAATCGGTTTTGAGGTCAATCTGGATTCCGCTGAGAAGGCGCACCTAAAGATCAGCGCGAAACTTCTGGCGCTCGCCAAGAGAGTCATTGTGGGCTGAAGAAGGCCGGCGTTGCCGCGATAGAACACCTGTCCGGAGGGCCAGATTGACGCTTTCCGGGATGCCGGACGAAGATGGCCCTATGAGCGAAGTTACTTCCGCTACGCCAAGACGAAGCGCCCGAGTCTTCCATAGGATTCGCGTGCAAGCCCAAGGGCGCGCCCATGACCGCAAGAAGTTCAAAGAGACTTGCGAAACGGTCGTGGTGAACGCCCACGGTGGGCTGTTGCTCCTCAAGCACGAAGTCGACAACGGCGAAATGCTGGTGCTGACGAATCCGGAGACGCAAGAAGAACAGGAATGCCGGGTAGTGTATCAGGGCGAACCATTGGCCAAGGGGCAACGCGTGGGTGTGGAATTTTTGACTCCAGCGCCGCGTTTTTGGGGAGTGGAATTCCGAGACGAGCCATCGACAAGCGACGTTCACTAGCCCCAAAGAATCGGGCCTGTCCTTCCGAACGGTTTTTGCATACAAAACAACCGGCCCAAAGGTATCACGCGAATCCCAAAGACTCTGAGACGATGAGCCTATCGAAGTGAACCTTGACCGGAGGCCATCAATGAATCCGGAAAACCCACAGAATAAAAAGCTGGCCGCTGCCGCGGCCCTTGTGATGGTAGGAATCACCCTTTATTGGACCTTTACTTACACGGGGCCTTACCGCTACTTAGCAGAGCTGCAGATCAAGTGGTTCGGCTCCTACGTGCCCAAACTGACAGCGATTGCGATCATTCTCGGATTTCTGGGTCTTGCCGGAGCGATCAAGCTCATTTTGAGGGGTGCGGAAAGGCCGGTTCCAGATTTGCCGCAGGCGACGGCCAAGGTTGTTCCCAGCGCGCCAAGGACACAAGTGCCGCAACCGTGGTTCCAATACATCCGGTTCATTGCTCCCTTGGTTGTAGTGGGATTTGGCGGATGGGCGTACTTGAACGGAACTCAGGCTGGAGCTCTGCAGCAATTAAGCGCTAATGATTTTCAGAATGGAAACATGCATTCCCGAATCGTTTACGCGGATGTGCGAGGACAGCTAAGCGGAACCTATCTTGCTCAGGATCACTATTTGTATATACCTATGTTCGCTGAGAAAACCGCCAATGGTACGGTGCAATTGCTGGTGGGAGTGGACGAAAATCAAACGGGCAGGTATCTGCGCCGCGAAGCAGACGGAAGCTTCACCGTGCGCGGCGTCGCCGATCAAGGGCTGGCAGGAGATGTTCAGTATGCTTTCGAGAAAAACGGCATTGCCGTGTCGCATCCCGTGTGGGTGGTGCACGCGGGTCGCGAGCCCGGTGGAGACAAGAAGTTCGGCATGATCATGATCGCCGTCGGAATAGCCGGGGTCGGCTTGATCCAAGCGCTGAACAGTTACCGAAAGAAAAAAAACGCGGCCCGGCCGCTGCAAGGTCTGGCCTGAGAGTTGCGACTTTTGCCAGCTATTGCGCAGGATTTGCGGGCATCCGCTGAGGCGCAAGCTTAACGGAGGCCCCTTCGCGCCGCTTCCTGAACCAGTCTCCTAGTCTCCACAAAAGTAGGGTCGCAACGAGCGCGCCGTAAAACAGCGGCATGCGCACGTCGGACTTCACCTTCCAGTAGTAGTGGATCACTCCAGCAATCGCGGCGAAATAGATGGCGCGATGAAGCGCCTGCCAGCGCTTGCCGCCCAGGCGGCGAATCCAGCCTGCAGTCGAGGTCAGCGCCAGAGGAAGCAGCAGCAAGAATCCAAGAAAGCCGACGGTGATAAATGGGCGCTTGGCGACGTCCTTCCACATCCCGCCAAGGTCGAAGGACTGGTCCGGCCCGAGATAAGTGAGGAAGTGGAGGCAGAGGTAAAAGAAGGCGAAGAGGCCGAGCATGCGGCGGAAGCGAATCAGATCCGGAAGATTGAAAAGCTTGCGAAACGGCGTGATGCAAAGGGTGAGGACGAGAAAGCGCAGTATCCAGTCGCCAGTGGTCAGCTGAATGTATTCGACAGGATTCGCGCCGAGTCCGTTGTGAAACCCTCGCCAGACGAGGCCGCCAAGAGGAATCAGGCAAAGTAGAAAGACAACTACTTTGGTCCATTTGCTGGTCAGAAGTGCGCGCATTTTGCTAGAGTCCGGCCTAGTAGTTTTTCTTCAGGTCCATGCCGTTGTACAAGCTGGCGACCTGATCGCCGTAGCCGTTGAACATCAGGGTGGCGCGCTTGAAGATCTCGCCGAGCCGGCGCTCCTTCGCTTGGCTCCAGCGCGGATGATCCACGTTGGGATTCACGTTGGAATAAAAGCCGTATTCGTTGGAAGCGGCGAGATTCCAGGTGGTTGGCGGCATGTTTTTCTGGAACTTGATCTTGACGAGCGATTTGATGCTCTTGAATCCGTATTTCCACGGAATCACCATGCGCACGGGTGCGCCGTCCTGGTTGGGCAGCGTCTCGCCGTACATTCCGACGGAAAGCAGGGTCAGCGGGTTCATGGCCTCGTCCAGGCGCAGGCCTTCGACGTACGGAAAATTGATCCCGGCCCAACGTCCCTGGGGCATCTGCCCGGAGTCGTAATAGCTTTGGAACGCAACGAACTGCGCCTTGGGAGTGGGTTCGACCAGCTTTACCAGATTGCTAAAGGAAAAACCGATCCAGGGAACAACGATGGACCATGCTTCCACGCAGCGATGGCGATAGATGCGCTCCTCAAGCGGAGCGATCTTCAGAATCTCGTCCATCGTAAATTTACGAGGTTTAGCGACTTCGCCTTCGACGGAGACCTACCAGTTTGAAGTGTTGAACTTCGTGGCGTTTTTCGCGGGATCACTCTTGTCGGTGCCAAACTCATAAAAATTGTTGTAGTGCGTGACGTCTTCGTAGCTGTTTTGCTTCTCGCTGGTGCTGAAAGGGCTCTTGGCGAGGGGCGCGAGTTTTGCTCCGGCAAAAGCGGTTTGCGAAGGCGAGGCGAATTCGAGCAAACGGCGTCCAACCAGGGCCGTCGCGCCGACGATGCCCATCGCCTGCAAGAATTTGCGGCGGTCTTGGTAAACGGACTTGGGCGTCACATCGGCGTAAGTCAAATCCGGGGCCTTACGAATCAACATCTTGCGCCTCCCAACGTATGCGGATTGTTCCGCTTCCCTACTATCCTACGGCGTTTTTGCTCTCTTAGATGTTGGATGCAACAACGCCGACCGGTAAATGTAACCGCTTAGACGAGCAACTGCAGGTTTTGCTCCTCTGCGTAAGAGACCCAAGACGGTGAAAAGTTACAAGAAAATTGTAGGCAAGCATTGGACGATTACTCTTGCTCCCATTCTTAATTCTGCGAACGTCTCAGTAGGCGGTGTGCCGGAATTTGGATAGCGGGTCAGTTTCCTGTTAGGCACGTTCAGCCAATGGCTGCACGGCACTAGCAAGTGGTGCCTCTGAACTACAAGCACGCCAGCTTGACACCCCGGCGTGCTTGTAGCGATCTGTTTCTTATCGAGCTGGATTTTTGAATGTGGCACAAGTGTTCTCCACACTAGTTTCGAGAGGTCATGCTGTTAGCTGGCGCGGGCGCGAACTGCGCACGGCCATCCTCGATCAGCCATTTATCGCCGTGGCGGGCGGCCACGTAGAAAAAGTTGACCGGTATCACGGGGATGATCGTCCCATCCGGGCCGTTG
>Ga0126378_10000066_pt1 | contig 75981 bp, 71 predicted proteins | sample PanSoiMetPlot_23_FD_92587 | JGI IMG/M metagenome (GOLD analysis project Ga0126378, IMG submission 92587) | Tropical forest soil microbial communities from Panama - MetaG Plot_23 | ecosystem: Environmental > Terrestrial > Soil > Tropical forest > Bulk soil | place: Panama | collected 2016-02-17 | reverse complement strand
GCTCTGCTGCATGAGCAAGACTGGGAGATGGTCAACGTCAACAATGCGCCCAAGAATCTGCTTTCCGATTTTGTGCACCGCGCCAAGGTGCGCAGAGGTCCGGCTGACGCAATAGCTGCGCGATAGGAAGATTTCAAATCACATGGCAAACATTACTGTAACTGTTTACGATTCGACGGAAAACAAGCGCGTCCCGGTGGAGCTGCCGGACGATGCTCCGGCGAACCGCATTATCGCTGTGCTGGTGGACAAACTGCAGCTTCCGCAGAACGGCCCCGACGGCGCTCCCTTGAGCTACAAATTTCACCATAAGAACTCAGGCCGCCAGGTCCAGGATTCGCAGACCCTGGCCGATGCCGCCGTGAAAGACGGCGACATCCTCCGCCTGCAGCCGGAAATCACCGCGGGAGCAGAATGAGCAAGACAGTGGCGCCACCGGCCGGCGACGCGGCGCATTCCTCCGGGAATGACGAGCGCTTCAGCCGCTTTCGCCTGATCGGCTGGTGGGACCAGGAAAAGCTCCGCGCGGCGCATGTTCTGGTAATCGGCGCCGGCGCGCTGGGTAATGAAATCCTCAAGAACCTCGCGCTGCTTGGGTTTGCCAATATCGTGGTGGTCGATCTCGATTCCGTTGAGTCTTCCAATCTCTCGCGCAGCATTCTCTATCGTAAGGCCGACGTGGGGCGGCGCAAAGCCGATGTGGCGGCGGAAGCAACTACGAATATTTTTCCGGAAGCTCGCGTCCATCCGATTACCGCAAATGTCGCACACGGACTGGGATTGGGCCTCTTCGCCTGGGCTGACCTGGTGTTGGCGGGGCTCGACAATCGCGAGGCCCGGCTGTGGATCAATCGCGCGTGCTGGAAAATGAACAAGCCCTGGATTGACGGCGCCATCGAAGGTATCAACGGCGTAGCCCGGCTTTTTCTCCCCGGCAAACCGCCCTGCTATGAATGCACACTCGGCGAAACGGATTGGGCCATCCTGAACAAGCGGATGTCCTGCAACCTTCTGGCGCTCGAGCGCGATACTGAAGGAAAGGTCGCCACTACGCCAACCATCTCTTCAATCATTGCCGGCCTCGAGGTACAGGAGGCGGTGAAGTTGCTCCACGGTCTGCCGGTGCTTGCCGGCAAAGCCTTCATTTTTGAAGGGCTGAATCATACCTCGTACCGGGTGGAATATACGGAAAACGCGGATTGCATGAGCCACCACACCTTTGCCGAGGTTATTCCCCTGGAAGCAGCTTCAGTCGACCTGACATTGAAGCAGCTATTGGCAAACGCTCGCCATAGGCTTGGCGCGGAGGATGTTCAAGTTGAATTCAGCCGGGATGTCATTCACAAGCTGGCGTGTCCTGGCTGCGGAGCGGAAGAGGAGCTGTTTGCCGCAGTAGGCGCCGTGCCGTACGCTCGCGGAAAATGCCCTGCCTGCGGGCAAATGCGCGCTGTAATTACCGCGCACGGCTACTCAGGCACAGAATCATATGGCGATCGCACTCTCGACCGGCTTGGGCTTCCACTCTACGATGTCTTCTCCGCTCGCTCGGCGGAGCGGGAGATTGCCTTTTTGATCGCGGGCGATGAAAAACAGGTGTTGGGCCAGATGGCGATGGGAGCGTCACACTGATGGCAAAGGCGGCGAAGGTCAAAGTGAGGATATCCACGCAGCCCGTGGTGGTGATGGAAGCCGAGGTTGCGCGCAAGATTCGCCAGCACGCACGCACGTCGATGAAAGCTGAGGTCTGCGGCGTCCTCATCGGCAGCACGGAACACGAACGCATGATGATTGAAGCGTGCATCCAGGGCAACAATGCGGCCCAGGGCGGAGCGCACGTCACCTTCACACAAGACACCTGGGAGCACATTTACAAGATCAAGGACAAGGAATACCCCGACCAGAAGATCGTCGGCTGGTACCACTCGCATCCCGGATTCGGCGTGTTTCTCTCCGAGCACGATCTGTTCATCCAGCAGAACTTCTTTTCCAATCCTCAGCAGGTGGCCTGGGTTTACGATCCGCACACGGACGAAGAAGGGTGCTTCGGCTGGATTGGAGTCAAAATCGAAAAACTCGATGGAATTCGCGTCGGGTACTCGCAGAGCGTAGAGGTCACAGCAAACACTGCAGGTGATTACGAAGACGACCAGGATTCGCCGGCTATCTCACCGGTTCGTGGGCAAGGCGAACGTGAGCGGTCAGAGCCGGCCTGGATGCGCTGGATCGGCCTTGCCCTGGGCTACTTAGCTGCGATCATCCTGGGGCTAGCGGCAGGTTTTCTTTATCGCGATTGGCAGACCGCTCCAGTGATTGAGACCATGAACGCAATCGTCCGATGCCAGCACGCACAGTGGCAATCACCTCTTTGTCAGAGCCTGCTGGTGGATCTTGCGCCTGCACCGATGGCGACTGAAGTTCCCATCCAGCCCTCTCCGCAGCCTGCACCGGAAAGGAAGCAGTCGTCTTCTCAAACCAAGGGGGCGCCCGCATCGCAAACCCCTGTCCCGGCAAAATTACCGCACACTTCGCCGCCCCAGGAGCAAGCTCCTGCCGAAAAGGGAAGCAATGCCAAACACTGACGACAAACCGGCACTGAAGATCACGCTGGAAGACCTGGCCAAAGTGGAGGTCCGCGGTGAAAGTCCTGCCGGCGCCATGGCTGCTACCGCCACCGGCGCGAAGCAGTATGGGAACATCGCCTCCCCGGGAGATGCGCCTGCGCTGGAGACCCAGGACAAGCCGAGCATTTTCCTCCAGGGCTGGTTCTACCTGGGCGCGGCCGGATTGATCGGCGCCTTGATTGGCTGGGGGCTGTGTGAGCCGTTCTTTATCGATTCCGCCACCCGTCAGTTCACCTGGGCCGAGTTCCTGATGCTGCCCGCGATCATCATGTTTACCTGCCTGGGATTAGGCGTGGCAGAAAGCATTGTGGAGCGCTCCGCCAAAAAAGCGCTGATACGAGGTCTGCTCGGGCTGGCTTTAGGCGCCGTTTTCGGTTTCATTTTCGACCGCGTGGCGAACATCGTCTACGCGATCGGCGGGGGAATTATCTATGAACTGGGGGTGCGCACCGCGCACAACCCTGCGCAGTGGATGAGACGCGGCATCGCCTGGGCCGTGTTCGGTGTAGCGGGTGGCATTGTGTACGGCCTGGTGGACCGCTCCGGACGCAAGACAAAGTATGGAATCCTGGGTGGCTTGATCGGCGCGGGTCTCGGCGGAACGGTTTTTGATCCGATCAGTTTTGCCACCAACACCGGCAGTGTAAGCCGGGGCGTTGGCTTTGGCCTGCTGGGCCTGGCTACGGGTGTGGCCATCGGCATTGTGGAGAGCGCATTGAAAGACCGCTGGCTATATGTGGCGTCGGGGCCGCTGGCGGGCAAGCAGTTCATCCTATACAAGCCGATTACCACAATCGGCAGCAGCCAGAAGTGCGATATCTACCTGTTCAAAGACAACACGATTCTTCCCCAGCACGGCGTGATTGAGATGCGCGGCGCGCAAACCTTCCTGCGCTCGGATGGTCAGATCTTTGTCTCCGGCCAGCCGGCCCGCATGCGGGCTTTGCAGAGCGGTGATCTCATCCAGATCGGCCGTTATGCCTTCCATTTCCGCGAAAGGCACAGAAACTGATGGCTCAACCGGTCTGTCCTTATTGCCGCATGCCTTTTGAGCAGGCTGGTCCGGCCCAGGTTTTCTGCACTGCCTGCGGCACGCCGCACCACGAGGATTGTTATCAGGAAAATGGCGGCTGCACCGTCTTCGGCTGCGCGCGCGCGCCGGCCGATGATCCCAAGTTGCAGGTATCACAAAGCGACTTGAGCGCGGTCAACCTGCCGGGGCAGACTTACGGACAACAGTCGTACATGCCTTCTCCAGCCGGCGCTACACCCTACCAATCACCGACGTACGGGAGCCCGGGAGGAGCGGCAGCGCCGGCAGCAGCGCCGCAGGCTTATTCCAATCCGGGCCTTATGTATGGGCGGTCGCAGAAGAGCCGCAGCACTTTTATTGTGCTGGGGATTTTTCTGGGCGCGCTGGGAATCCATAATTTTTATGCCGGATACACGGGAAGGGCCGTAGGCCAGCTTTGCCTTTCGGTCCTTACCCTGGGCTATCTCGCTCTGGTCTCATGGATCTGGGCGATCATTGAGATTTGTCTTGTCACCCAAGACAGTAGTGGGCTAGATTTCAACTAAAAAATTCAGGTGAAGAATGAAATATTACATTCAGCGCCAGCTCAATGAGTATGGCCCTTACACTCTGGCCGATCTGCAACGCTACGTCGCCCAGGGAAACATTCAGCTCACAGACCTGGCACGCAGCGAAGGCATGACTGAGTGGATGCCGGTTTCGCAGGTGCTGGGCAACATTCCCATCGCGGCGCCGCCGCAACCCAGCGTTCCCACCGCTCCAGGCGGCGGGACGGTCTACGGCGGACCGGGCACGGTCTACGCCGGACCCGGCGCGGGCTATGGCGTACAACCCGCAATGGCCCCGATGACCGCTGTACCACCCAATTTTCATTGGGCTTTGGTTTTGCTCGTGGGCGTGGTCACCTGCGGACTTTTTACCCAGGCTTGGTTGATTGTAGAAGCGGTGTTCGTTCACAAGGTCAAGCCGCAAAGCAAAGCCATGATCATGGTGATTATCGCCGTTGCCTGCTTTTTTCTTGGCGGATTTATCAACGGATTTATTAAGGCTACAACCCACGGTGAGGGTGCTCCCGTGGGAACGCTGTTCACCCTGGCTGGGCTGGTTCTCTATCTCATCGGGATATTCAGTATGAAGAGCGAGCTTGAGGAGTATTACAACACGGTTGAACCGATCAACCTGCAGCTCAGCGGAGTCATGACCTTCTTCTTTAGCGTTTATTACTTTCAATATCATTATTCTCGCATCGCCCAGTGGAAGAAGACCGGCGTGCTGCAACCTCAGGGCTGATGAAACGCAAAGTCATTGCCGGTGCAGCGGGAGCAGCGTTTCTTGCCGGATTGGCAGTGGTCTACAACTTTTCTCCCAGCCTGTACAGTTTTTATCCGCGATGTCCTTTTTATACGGCCACGCACTGGCTATGTCCGGGCTGCGGCTCGACCCGCGCGTTATACGCGCTCCTGCATGGCAACTGGCGCAGTGCCCTGCATTACAACGCGATGTTTACATTGCTGGCGCCGTTCGTACTCGCCTGGATTGGTTATTGCTGGTACCGCGTGATGCGTTATGATCGTCTTCCGCGCCTGGCTTTTCCGCGTGGAGCCGCCATCGGGATGGGCGTTGCCGTTCTGTTGTTCACGATTGCGCGAAATACAATTTTTGTTTTCTGAACCCTATGCTGTCACCCCGAATTCGCCGACTGAAACTGGATCACGAACTGCTAACCAGGCGTCTTTCCGGCTGGCCGTTGATCCGGATCATCGGCAACGCGGGAATGCCGCCGGAGCTGTATCGCTTCCAATACTTGATTCGCGGCTTGTACGTGGCCCCCAACGGCTCAATCCTGGAGCGTAACGACCATCTGCTGGAAGTGAACCTTTCCCTTGGCTATCCGCGACGCGCGCCTCAGTGCCGCATGCTCACACCGGTTTTTCATCCTAATTTCGACGACAGCTCGGTATGCATCGGCGATTTCTGGGCCGCCTCGGAAGGGCTTGACGATCTTATTATCCGCATCGGACGCATGATCGCCTATCAGGAATACAACACCAAGAGCCCCCTGAACGGGCTGGCGGCAAAGTGGGCTGCGCAGAACAGCAGCCTGCTTCCGGTCGATCCACGGCCTATTGCTCCGCCTCTGGAAGGAGGAGTACAGGAGCAGCCGGCAGCAACCGCAAACAATCACGCGCCGGCAGGCTCACCGGTCGCGGCCCCAACGCTGCCTGCAGAACCCGTTACCGCTGCCCCTGCGGTGATTTCCACCACCACGAACTCAACTTCGGGAACACCGGCTTCCGCCGGCTCCGGCGACGACCCCTGGTCGGGTAAGATCGTAATTCCTTAGCTCAACCGGCATTTTTGCTGATGATCGAAAGCCTTTTCTGGCCTTGTGTGAATCTGTTTTGCCAGTGCGTGAAGGAACCTGCAGATCCAATCGGCTTCTTGATGTCGATTGGCTTGTTCCGGATTTGAAAATTGCCGAAATTTTTCTTCCTACAGGTTTTTTGCATAGTACACTCCAGCAACATTGCACGCTATTTCCACCGCCAGGTACGACTTCTTGACGATCGGAAAATTCATACAACACGCTCATGCCGGCTTCTTCTGTTCATTTTTTTCAAGACAGAATGCAGCAATCCCACACATAGTGAGGTCAGAGAAATGAAGCTTCCCCAGGGAAAGATCAGATTCGCGTTAGCTTTTCTCTTTGTGATCCTTGCCACCAATTTCGTGATGGCGCAAGCGCTCAACCCACACGCGCAAGATCAAGATGTAGATAATCCGGGACAGACGGCGATGGACCGGGTACCTGAAATTCACTCGCATCAAGGCAATCCAGATCTGAAGCTGCCTGCCATTCCCGGTCCCATTGGCGATGCTGTGGTCACCGGAAACGGAATCAACTATCACGGCGGCCCCGTGCTGAAGAGCAACCCGGTTCCGATCTACCTGATTTTCTACGGCAACTGGAACAGCACAGGCTCCAATACGCAGGCCAGCGTCAGCCTGATCGAACATTTCGTGAGCACGCTCGGCAACAGCGCCATTGAGCATGTCGCCACCACTTACGGCGACACCACGGGCAACGTCAGCGGTAACGTGAGCCTGGGCGGCGTGACGTTCGTGAATAGCTCCACCAACCTGAATGACACCAGTTTGCGGACCACGGTCAGCAACGCCATCAGCAGTGGCGCCCTGCCGCGCAACGGCAACGGCGTGTACATGGTGCTGAGTTCTTCCAACATCAATGAGACCTCCGGATTCTGCACCCAGTATTGCGGATTCCACACCCATGCCACGCTGGGCGGAGTCGACATCAAGTACGCATTTGTGGGCAATCCGGACCGCTGCCCGAGCGGTTGCGAAATTCAGCGCACCGGCCCCAACAGCCCAGCCACCAATGTCGGCGGCGCGGATGGCCTGATCAACGTGCTCTCGCACGAGCAGTTTGAAGCCATCACTGATCCCGATCTGAACGCCTGGTTTGATTCCAGCGGCCAGGAAGATTCCGATAAATGCAACTTCAATTTCGGAACCACCTCCACCTGCACCTCCACCAGCGTTTGCTCCGCTTCGGGCAAAGCGGCTGCGGCTAAATTCAACCAGACCTTCGGCGGCAACGACTGGATGGTCCAGCAGCAGTGGGAAAATGCTGCCGGCGGCAAGTGCGTCCAGCACCTCTAGAAATGTGGGTTTCTGGCCGCCGGCCCGCCGGCGGCCTTTCTCTACCCCCCCTGCGTTGCCGAAGTTTTGGCAAGTGCAACTTGCTTTCCGGCGAACATTGTTGCCACGGATCGGCTAAAGCCTTATGGCTTTCCTGGCAGACCCCTTTGTGATTGTTTTGGCTGCAATTTCCGTAGTACACTTCGTCCCTCTGAATCGCCTTTTCGCGCGTCGCGCGTATGGGGTTGGTCGGCAGAGAAAGGATTTCGTTGCTCCCGGCGTCTTCTGTTCCATCTCATGTTCGGCTGAGCAGCGAACATCACACCGAAACACGAGGTTATTTCATGAAAAGTTCGTCCGGAAACATCAAGTTTGGATTGGTTCTACTGTTCGTGATCCTCGCCGTGAACTTCCTCGCGGCTCAGCAAGTGCGTCCCGGTGCGGGCGACGATCAAAGACCCACAGGGCATAATCAAGAGGCGGCGCGGGAAACCATGCCCCAGGCAGCCCCGGCTGGCAAGGCGGTGGTCACGGGCAATGGGATCAACTATCACGGCGGCCCCGTGTTGAAGGGTAATCCTGTGCCGATTTACGTGATCTGGTACGGCAACTGGAACGGCACCGGCTCCAATACAGCAGCGACGGTGGGCGTGGTGGAGACATTCCTCAACACCCTGGGCAACTCGGGCTATGAAAAGATCAACACCACGTACGGCGATAACACAGGCAATGTCAGCGGAAACCTCTCGCTCGCTGGACACTCTTTCGACACCGGTTCGCAAGGCACCAAACTGAGCAATCGCAAACTTACAGCGATCGTCTCCCACGCATTGACTACCAACGCACTGCCCACCGATCCCAACGGTGTATACATGGTGCTCACATCATCGAACGTGAGTGAACAGGGATTCTGCAGCCAGTTCTGCGGTTTCCATACGGCTCAGACCATCAATGGTGCGGATATCAAGTGGGCATTTGTCGGCAACGTTGATCGCTGCCCCTCGGGCTGCGAAATCCAGTCCACTGGCCCCAACAGCCCGGCACCCGGCGTGGGCGGCGCTGACGGCATGATCAACGTGATCACGCACGAAAGCGAAGAAGCCATCACCGATCCGGACCTGAACGCGTGGTTTGACGCTTCCGGCAACGAAGACGCTGACAAATGCAACTTCAAATTTGGTCCGACGCAGACTGCGGCCAACGGCGCGCTCTTCAACCAGACAATCGGCAACGTCCACTACATGATGCAGATGGAATGGGAAAACAGCCGCGGCGGCGGTTGCGACCAGACCCTGGGCGGTCCGTTCTTCACCAACTAGATTTGATCTGTTTTTCCGAGAAACCGTCCGGTTCGCCGGACGGTTTCCTTTTGTACAATCGTGGCAATGAACCTCTGGAGGATACGGCGAATGCTCGAGAACCGAATTGGTCCGGCGCGGTGCTTGTTGGTTCTGTTGACGGCTCTGGTTGTATCGGCGCAGGAGCCGGTCAAACCCGCGCTTACTCCACGGATCATCACGGCTACGCGCCAGGTTTCGATCTTTACCGACCTGGAGCGGCAATTGCTAACAGCGATTCAGAAGAAGGACAAACAGGCGTTGCAGGGTCTAGTGACCGATGACTACGTACTGGAAATGCCGAACGCCGATCCGCTGGCCGGCGAAGATTGGACCGACTCGGTGCTGAGCAAGGATTTCGCGCTGAAGTCTTTTCAGGTACGCCAGATGTCCGTCGCCGACCTGGGGCAAACGGCGGTGGTCAAATTTGACCGGCTGCAGCGAGCGACATACAAAGGGAAAGACGATAGCGGCGAGTTCTTTGTCGTCGATCTATGGAAGAAAAATGGCGATGCGTGGAAACTGGCGAATCGCTACGTGTCCAAGGTCAGTTCCGTGGTGCCGGCGCAAAAGGCGGTGAAGCCGACCGGGAAAAACTAAACGCGGCCTTTCGAGGCTAACGGTTGGCATCCTCAAACAGCCCGCGGAGCTTGTCGGCATCCTCACGAGCGGCATCGGTCACGATGTAGTATTGCAGCCCATTTTGCTCCCAGCCATCTACAGTGAACGCGTGGTTCTCTGCCGTGGGCTTACTGCGAACATCACGCGCGCTAAAGATGAAGATCGAGATCTTGTGTAGACGCACTCGATATATCAACTCGGCGCCGGGAGTTTGGTTGGCGTAAACCAGATTGCCGCCGAGCAGAGTAAACGGTGAATCCTTTGCGAGCTCCGGTGGATTGAAGGTAAACGGCAGCTTGCCCTGGAACCATGGCTTCACCGTGTGCCTGTCGTCTGAAATGACGTCCATTGAGTGCAAGCCCGCCAGCATGACTACGTGCTGATCCATCAACTGCGCAACCGTGTTGCTTTCCTGGTGTGAATGCGTAAACCACGAGCCTGCAAATGCTGCCATGACTACCAGCATCGCGGTAACCAGCCCCCAGCGCCACCAGGGCAGCGGCGCGGTCTGGGGCTGCGTCTGCTTGCGGACCTGGGCGTAGAGTTCGGGCGGCGCGCTAAAGCGTTTGCCGGCTATCCTGACCGCTTTCTTGAGTTCCTGTTGTTCAAGCACGGCCGTCGCACAACCAGTACAGCTCTCAAGATGCGTGGCGAAGGCTTGCTGCGCTGCCGGCTCGAGTTCGCCATCCACATACAATCCCGTTTTTTCCTGCCATTCGCAACTCATCGTTTGATACCTACAACTTTCTTCTGTCCCAACGCGAGAACAATGTACGCACGCACCTGCTTACGTGCTCGCGCCAGTCGCGACATCACCGTGCCGATCGGGATATCCAGCGTCTGGGCAATTTCCTGGTAGCGCATCTCTTCCAGATCGGCCAACAGAATCACCTCCTGAAATATGGGCGGCAGCTGGGCGATTGCGGCCTGCACCAGCTCCGTATCCGCGCGCCGTATCAGCGCAAGCTCGGGCGTTTCCGGGCTCACGGCAAGTTCGGCGAAGCCCTCTTCGTCTTCCTGCTGCGTGTTGCGCCGTTCCAGGCCGGTCCGGCTGGTCAGGAAGGTGTTGCGCAAAATGCGGTACATCCAGGCGCGAAAATTTGTTCCTTCGCGAAAGGAAGAAAAGCCCCGCAGTGACTTGAGGAACGTCTCCTGCACCAGGTCGCGCGCCTCATCCGGATTGCCGCTCAGCCAGCAGGCGAAGTTATACAGCCCGTCCAGCAGAGGGACAGCCAGCTTCTCGAATTCTTTGTTCTCCAGGCCGCTCACATGCCCTCGGGATACAGCCGTAGCGGCCATAATTCTATTCCCTTCGCCAAAATTCTTCGCCTCTGTCGTGAGCCGGTTTATTGCACTGGTTACTGGACAATGATCTTGCCGGTCATTTTCGGATGGATTGAACAGTAATAGGTGTATGTTCCCGGCTTTGTGAAGGTAAAGCTGAACTTGTCGTCTGTATCCAGCGCTTTCGACTTGAAGCTTTTGTCTTCGCTGACCACAGTGTGGGGAATATCGTCATGGTTGGTCCAGAGGACGGTGCTTCCCACGGGAACCGTGATTGAGGTCGGCGTAAACGTAAAATTATCGATCTTGACGCCCGTTTCCGCCGCAGGCTTCGACTGCGTGGCGGCCGGCGATCCCGAGCTCTGCGCGCGGCCTACCAGCATCGCTGTCAAAATAACGATCGTTGCGATTCCCAAATTCCAAAATGTCTTCTTCATGTTCGTTGCCTCTGCGGCCGTGTCGCCGCGTTTTATTCCAATGTTGAATCGACTACCGCCAGGGCATGCTTGCCCGGAAGATAGCTCACGTCGCGTACTCCGAGCAGGCCGCGCAGCTGTTCGGCCGGAACTTTCATGGGTCCGGGCGAAGGCGCTGAGCCGGGCTTGGGTTGTGGGAAAGCCGTGGATGCCGCGGTATGGAAAATCACGTTGCCTTCCACTTTCTGCATGGTCTGGTGGATATGTCCATTGAGCACGGTTACGGAGCCGAAGCGTTTCAGGTAACCGAGCGCCTGTGCGCTGTCGTCTGTGCCCCAGCCCCACTCGGGATAGACGCTCCACAAAGGTATGTGGGCGAACACCACGATCGGCGTGCTTTTGGAGAGGTGCTTGACGTCCTTTTCCATCCACTCCAGTTGCTCAGCGCCCAAATTGCCGAGCCCGCCGGCTTTCAGGTTCATCACATTCACCAGTCCGATGAAATGCACGCCGCTGTGATCAAAACTGCGCCATCCCGCGCCCTGCGAGCCTTTGCCGTAGCGCTCCAGGTATTGCTTGCCGTCGTCGCCAATCACGTCATGCTCGCCGGGCACATAGAAGACGTCCTTCGCGCTCGCGGCTTTCAGGATTTGCTCGACGCCATCAAATTCTTCAGGCTTGGAAAGATGGCTGATGTCGCCGGTATGCAGGATGAAGCTGGGCTTGGCGGGCAGAGCATTGATCTTACCCACCGCCGCCTTCAGCGTGGCCGCTACATCAGGGTTGGCCGGCTTGTTGAAGCCCATGTGGCTATCACTGATCTGAACAAAGCTCAGCTCTCCCTTGGTCTGCTTTTCGCTGAGATCGGCCAGACGGCTCAGGCTATAAGACTTGAGCACGCCGCCTTGCATCACGCAAAACGCTCCGGTGCCGGCCCAGGCCATGCACTTCAAAAATCCGCGGCGGTCAATGCCATCGTGGTTGTGGTCATGCAGGATTTCGTCATTTTTTTTGTCAGACATGTGCTCCTCCTCGCCAGTGGCGGCTTTTTGCCGGTGGAACCCGGTCCTTATAGGTAACCGCCGGCGGGCAAAAATATTCCCGGCAAACGATCGAATTTTTTTTGAGGTGAAAAACGCGGCTAGCCCGGGATGCGCGTCCACAGCCTAGCCGCGTACGGGCCACTCATCCAAAAACGCTGTAATCCGGACCGTTGTCGTTCTCATTCTTGTTCTTGCTGCGAATCACGGTCAGGCCGTCGCGATGCAACACATAGATATAGCCGCGCTGATCCTCAATCACCCGCGAGACATCGGTGAATTTGCCCACCAGACGCGGCGATTTCGGCTTCGAGATATCCCACAGCGAGAATTCTTTACTCACCGACTGGTTTCCATCCGCATGGGCGCGAACCATCACCAGGTTCTGGTTGATTTGCGTACGTTCTTCGGACGGCTTTGCAGGCGAAGCTTCCAGTGGCTTCTCCGGCTGGGTTACGTTCACCCACGCTTCCTGTCCGCTGGCGAAGCGAATCTGGAGATAAGATTTTCCGCCATCTTCTTCAAGCGCCATGGTTGATCCAGCTTGTCCATCAAATGAAAGAGTCTGGACAACTTTCATTGAGTCCTTCGCGTGGTCCCTCGCCCAACCATTTGTCGATCCCAAGCCGACCAGCACAGCAGCCAACAGCCCCGGCAAAAAGCGTGCGTTGTTTGTGAACACGTTATTCATGAGTTCCTTACTCCTTAAGAAAATCGCACGTGGATTTAACTTTTGCGGCTTGAAGTTATTCCCGTTTTGGCGGGCAAAATCGCAAGCTGATGGCAGCGGGTGTTCGAGTACCCTTCCACAGCAAAAAAACATTGCTGTAAGGAGAACTCGGGCGCGGGCAACGGGTTACGGAAGTGCATCCAACCTGTTAATATGCTGCGTCAATCCGCGGGGAGAAATCGCTTGCAATCAGGCATAAATCGAAGCGTTGCGTGCGCAATGGCCGCCATGCTGATGGCGCTGCTCTTGGCAAACCCGGCGGTTGCGCAGGGCGATCAGCCGATGATTACCGCACCGCACCAGAACGTTGATGCCGTTCTGGACAAGAGCTATCGCGCCATGTACAACCTGCAATTCGATGAGGCGCTGCGGCAGGCGGAAGCCGCCAAGCTTTTGGACAAAACTGATCCTGTGCCATGGATGGCTCAGGCCTGCGCCGTGCTGTTTCGCGAGTTCGACCGTCTGCATATTCTGCGCAGCGAGCTGTTCGGTATTGATGATCGTTTCAGTGACGGTCCAGCCCTCGCCTGGAACCAGCAAAACCGCGCCGCGTTTGAACAGGCGCTCAACGGAGCGGACAGGCTTGCGCAGGCGCTCTTGCAGCGCGACAAAGACGATTCCCGTGCGCTCTTTGCCCTGACCCTGGTGAACGGTCTTCGCGCCGATGATGCCGCGCTGATCGAAAAGAAAAAGTTCAGCGCTCTTTCTTCCACCAAGACTGCGGACGGTTATGCGGAGCGGCTGCTGGCGCGCTGGCCGGACTATTACGACGCCTACCTGGCCACCGGGTTTAGCAAGTACATCATTGGCGGCAAGGCTGCTCCGGTCCGGTGGATGCTTAGGCTCGGTGGATTTAAGGGCGATCAGGAAGAGGGCGTAAGAGAACTCACGCTGGTGGCGGATCACGGCCGTTTTCTGCTGCCGTTTGCGCGCATTCTGCTGGCGTTTGACGATCTGCGCCGCAAAAATAAAGCCGAGGCGCGCAAGAAGCTGGCCTGGCTGCATGAACAATTCCCCGGCAATCCGCTTTTTCTACAGGAGATCGCCAAGCTCGACCATCCCGCCCCGGGACATGGGCAGTAAACCCGCAATCGCCCGGAAAATGCACTCTTTCATTTATAATTAGAGAAGTTTCCCGGAAACTGACCTGCCAAATGTGTTCGCCGCAAGGCACACTTTTAGTGCAACTGCGGGGACATACCCTTTCGTACATCGGCAAAATGAGTTTGCCCTGTTAGCATGCCGATACCTTGAAGGAACTTTGGAGAGACCGTTTGCACGCAGCAACCCGCCCTCATAGCGTCCGTTTATTGATTTTGACCCTGTTTTCTCTCCTTTTCTTCGCTTCTTCGCAGGGGCAGAATGGCCCCGCCAAGGCGCAGGCTGGGGCTAAGCAGCCTTCCGTCGAAGACAAGCTCGCGCAGACGTACCACGCCATGTATGACGTGAGGTTTCAAGACGCATTCAAGGCCGCCGACGAAGCCGTGGCGCTTGCACAGGACGATCCTTTGCCTTCTGTAGCGCAGGCCTGGGTGGCATTTTTCCGCGAGCTGGACCGGCTGCACGCATTGCGCAGCGAGGTTTTCACCACGGATGACGGCTTCAACGCCCGGGATTCCTACGCCTGGAATCCCACCGATAAGAAGATTTTTGATAGCGCACTTGACCGCGCAGAGAAGCTGGCGCAGGCTCGGCTGGCTCACAATCCGAACGATCCTCGTGCCCTGCTGGCGCTTTCGCTGAGCAACGGCCTCCACGGCGACGATATCGGCATGTTTACCAAGAAAGACCTCAAGGCGCTTTCTTACATCAAGACGGCAACGGACTACTCCGAACGCACGCTGGCGCAGGCGCCGGATTCCTATGACGCTTACGTCGCCACTGGTATGGGCAAATACATCATTGGCCGCAAATCAGCACCAGTGCGCTGGGTTTTGCGCATGGGCGGATACAAAGGCGACGAACAGGAAGGAATGCGCGAGCTGGCGCTGGCCGCAGATCATGCCCGTTACCTGGCGCCGTTTGCGCGCATCCTGGTTGCATTCGAGGAAGTGCGCAAGAATAATCCTGTCGAAGCGCGGAAGAAGCTCGAAGATCTGCACCAGCAGTTTCCCAACAATCCGTTATTCACCGAAGAAATCGGAAAGCTCGACCACACTTCAGCGCGCTTGACCCGCCAGGGCAACTGAAGCGGCGCCGTCGATCTTGCCCACAGGATTTTCCTGAACAAACACAACAGCGCGCAAGTCCGCCCGTTTCCAGTCCGACTTCAATTTGACCGGCACGTCCTTGGTGAAGGTTCCGTCGTGCAGCTGGCCTAGTTGGTGGAACTCGCGCACCACGGCGGCATGATGAAGAGTGTGGCCGTTGTTTTCGCCCGCCCCGACGTGCGTGCTCAGGTTATCTTCGGTGATCGCCAGAATCACGTTGCCCTTGCTGGAAGGCGGAGCCTTCACCGCTACCGACAGGTGATCAGTCCCTTGGGGAGAAAGACTAACCATCACGACTTCAGGTTGACTTGCTTCCCGGGTGATGAGTTGCTCAACCTGGCTCGAATTGCCGACAACGTCCGAAGTACCGTCTATCACCATCTGCGGCGTGTAGGGGCCGTTTTTTGAGTTCAAGCTGCGCGCATACAGTTCCTGCCGGCGCGTGAAATCGGCCGATGAGAAGCGGTCTTTCCAGCCCTGGGAATCCCAGTAGTCCACGTGAAAGCCGAGAGGAATTACCTGCACGTTCTTTGCGGCCAGGTCCTGGCGCAAATGCCCCAGCAATTCATCCGCCGGAGGACAACTGGAGCAGCCTTCAGAGGTAAACAACTCCACGACAACTGTCTTTTGCGGCTTGGCATCATCGCCCTTGCCGATCAAAGCGGAAACCGAGAGCGCCGCGGTCAATAGGAGAGCCGGCGCAAACCAGAAACGTGCCATACCGGTCAATTTCATGTTCTTCCTCCCGTCACAAGCTATGTTACCGCCCTGGGACGGACGGAGCAGGAGCATAGACGTCAAACTCGAGCTCCACTTCGTCTTTCACTTTCACAGAACCGCCGAACAGCGAGATGGGCTTGATGCCGAAATCAGATTGCTTCAGCCTGGTTGAGCCGTGATAGTGATCGCCCACGAAGGTCACTGCAAACGTCATCTCCTGTTTCGCCCCGTGCAATTCCAGCGTTCCGGTTACGCGATAGTGTTCCGGGCTGGTCGGCTCAACGCGCACCGATTTGAAGTGGATCTCCGGATATTTTTCCTGGTCGAGCACTTTGGGGCCAAGCATGGTGCTCTGAATTTCGGCGCGGTCTTTATCGGAAACTTCCTTATCCATAACTTTCATATCTTTTGTGATCACGGTGATTTCCGCCATGAGGTGCTGGGCATCAATCCCGGCGCGAGCGATGGGAGCAACGATCACATGGTCGTGAGCAAGGCCGGAGAATAACCCGGACTTGGAAACTTTAACCGTAATCGCGGATGGATGAGGCGCGGAGTAGTTGTTCGATTGCGCCACGCACACTGCAGTCAGCAGCAAGATCCAGCAAAACCTGAATTTGCGCACGTGCACCTCTTGCCAGGAATTTATTGTAAAAGAGTGAGATGCAGAATTGTCTCTGCCTGCTGCAAAGATTTGCAGCCACGCATTTTGAATTTCGTCCCTAAATGGAAACTATTCTTTGACCGCAATCCCCAGCGTCTTCATCTTGCGGTAGAGGTGGCTTCGTTCCAGACCAAGAACTTCAGCAGCACGGGTCACATTGCCGTGGTTTTCATCCAGCTTTTTGAGAATGTAGTCACGTTCGTATGCGGCCCGCGCCTGGTGCAGCGTTGAGAACCCCGCAGCCGCGCGGCCACCCTCGCGATGGACCAGCGGCGGCAGGTGTTTGCGTTCGATCTTGTGCACAGTGGGATTCATGATCACCAGCCGTTCGATCACGTTGCGCAACTCGCGCACGTTACCTGGCCAGGAATAACGCGAAAGCGTTTCAATCGCGTCATCGGTGATTTCGCGCTGCCGGCGGCTGTAAGCGGCGGAAAATTCTTTCAAAAAATACTTCGACAGCAACGGAATATCTTCTTTGCGTTCGCGCAGCGGAGGCACATAGAAAGGAATCACGTTCAAACGATAGAAAAGGTCTTCGCGAAAATTGCCGCGCGAAATCTCCTCTTCCAGATCTTTGTTGGTGGCTGCGATCACGCGCACGTCAACCTTGATGGATTCATCGTCGCCCACGCGGGTAAAGCGCTGTTCGTCGAGCGTGCGCAATACCTTGGACTGAGTCTTCAGGCTCATGTCACCGACTTCATCCAGAAAGAGCGTGCCGTCGTTGGCCTTTTCGAATCTGCCCTCTTTGTCGCCGGCAGCTCCCGGCAGCGCACCCTTGCGATGGCCGAAGAGCTCGCTCTCAATCCAGTCTTCCGGAATAGCGGCGCAATTGACTTCAACAAACAGGTTGCCCTTGCGCAGGCTGGTGGCGTGTATGGCGTGCGCCACCAGCTCTTTTCCGGTTCCCGATTCGCCATAAATGAGAACGCGTCCATTGGTGGGAGCCATTACGGCGATCTGCTGCCGTAACGCCTTCATGGGAATGCTTTCGCCCACAATCACGCTCTTGGCCTGGAACTGCTTTTTGAATTCAGCGTTCTCCAGGCGCAGGCGATGCGCTTCCAGCGCATTCTTGAGAACAATGAGCGTCTTGTCGACGGAGAGCGGTTTCTCCAGGAAGTCGAAGGCACCGAGCTTGGTGGCGCGCACCGCGGTTTCAATGGTTCCGTGGCCGGAGATCATTACGACTTCCGGCGGGTCTTCAAGCTGGCGTATGCGCTCGAGGGTGTCCAGGCCATCCATGCCGGGGAGCCATATATCGAGCAGCACAACCTCGCTGTTGCGTTTCTTCAGCTGCTCCAGACAGTCCTCGCCGCTTTCCGCAAGCAAAACCGTGTAGCCCTCATCCTCGAGCACACCGCGCAGGGATTCGCGTATGTCGCGTTCGTCATCGACCACCAGGATGCTATGCACGCTGAGACTCCGCCGCCGTCAGTTCGGGAGCCAGCGGCAGTTCCACCAGGAACTTGGCCCCTGCCGGCCGGTTTTCTTCGACGCGAATTGCCCCGCGATGGTCTTCAATAATGCGCCGCACAATCGCCAATCCCAATCCCGTGCCGCGTTTCTTGGTGGAAAAGTACGGCAGAAAGAGCTTTTCCTTCACTTCGCGATCGATGCCGTGGCCGGTGTCCGCGATCATGACCTCCAGCCCGTCACGGCTCTCGAGCAGCGCGGTGCTGATGTGAATTTCGCGCACGCGCGAGTTCTGCATGGCTTCCGCGGCATTGTCGATCAGGTTGGCCAGCGCGCGCTTGATGGCTTCAGGATCGGCCATGGCCAGCGGGAGAGCGGGGTCCAGCTGCTTTTCGACATGAATACCATCGAGCCTGCCGTTGAACATAGCCAGCGTCGCTTCCACGATTTCGTTGATGTCTGCCGGCCGCGGCTGGGCCGCGGGAAAACGCGCGAGCGAAGAGAACTCATCCACCAGCGAGCGCACGGTCTGCACGGCTTCAGTGATCGTCTCCGCGCAGCCATGAATCACGGAAAGCGAGTTCTGGTCCGGCGCCGCACCCCGCTCCAGATGGCGGCGAATACGGTCTGCCGACAATGCGATAGGGGTGAGCGGGTTTTTGATCTCGTGCGCCACCCTGCGCGCAACCTCACGCCATGCCGCTTCCCGCTGCGCTTTGAGCAGCTCGCTGTAGTCTTCAAAGACGATCACGTATCCCAGGCGCTGATTGCCATGCTGCACGGAAGAAACCGTCACGCTCACGTTGAGCTTTTCCTTATCGACAGGGATCTCAAATTGCCCCGCCGTTACTGACATGCGATCGGCACGGCGCAGCAGGTGGTCGAGATCAGCCGCGGTTTCCGGATTGAAAATGTCGCGCAGCGTCGAGTCAATCATCGGGGCTCCGCCGTTGGGCCAGAACATGCGGCCAAAAGCGACGTTGCTGTGGGTTACGCGCTTTTCCGGCCCCAGGGAGAGCACGCCCGAGGGAATGTTTTCCAGAATGGTTTCGATGTTTCGCCGCTGCTGCTCCAGCTCCGTATTGGTGTGCGTGAGAGCCCGGGCGGACTCGTCGATCTTGGTGCGGCTCGACTCCAGCTCGGCCGCCATGTTGTTGAACGATGCGACCAGCTCTCCCAGTTCGTCTGCCGCGGAAACCTCCACGCGATGTCCCAAATGCCCGACGGAGATTTCCCGCGTCGCTTCAGCCAGGGCCTCCACCGGCCTGGTAACCAGTTTGGCCATGAATAACGAGAACCATGTGGCCACAAAAAGCGTCAGCACCGTCAGCAGGGTGAGCAGTAGCATGTAAAGGCCGCGGATACGCTTGGCTTCGCGGCTCAGGGTCTGGTAGTCGCGCTGGTTCTGGCCGATCTGCTCCAGGGTGGAAGAAAAATTCTGCGGCAGGGGGAGCCCGATCAGGATCTTTCCCGACTTGCCTGCTTTTGCCGAAGCCAGAAGATATTCAGTGTTGAGAAATGTCCATCTCTGGGGCGATTTCTCGATGGCTTCGAGTTGGGGCAGAGCCGACCGCAGCGTCGCCCAGGGATGTGGAGCATTCCAGCTGGCTACGGCGTCGCCATCGCGTAACGCCAGGGCGAAACCGCCCTGCAATGTTGGCTGATGGCGGCGAAATTCATGCAATATGCCGGTGTAATTCGCTGTATCAAAGGCATGCTGGACATCAGGAGATTCCGCAATCTCAATCGCCTCCTGCAGGGCATTGTCACCGGCATAGCGGGAAAGCAGCGCAGCGACCCTGCCTGAATCCTGCTGCAAGGAGGTGACCGGGCTGGAAAACCATTTGTCGATCGAGCGGTTCATCAGCCCATACGCAAACATGAACATCACCAGAGCCGGAGCGAAAGACAATGCCAGAGCGCCGATGACCATGCGCGTACGGAAGCGCGACCCCAGCACGCCCAGGCGGCGTTCGGCGTAGAGCTTGAGCAGGTTTCGGAACAGGACAAAGGTGAGAACCACCAGCAGGAGGAAGACAAGGGCGGACAACGCAACCAGTCCCAGCGTCTGCTCGGCGGAGTCGGGCCGCAGCTGCTTCAGGTTGAAAGCCTGCTGAGAAAAGACCGCACCGAAAAGCAGCACGATGCCCAGGGCCAGCGGTATCAGCAGGGCGCGCCGTTGCGTCAGGGGAAGCGAACGTTTGCTCTTATCCGTTTTCTGTGCGGACACATGTACTGCTCGCGCGATTTTTCGCGGAGTCCTTGGGGAACATTATAAGTTAGCAAATGGCAAATAGCAGTTGGCAATTAGCCGGAAAAACTTCACCACGGATGAACACGGATAGCACGGATTTTGGAAACGGATTTCAATCCGTAGAATCTGTGTTTATCCGCGGTAAGGTTTTCGCTCGGAAGGTTACTCTCCGGTATCGATCTGCGCCCTTTGCAATTTGTCGGAGTAATCGATATAGATCGACTTCCACTGTGTGTAAAAGTCAATTGCGCCCAAACCGCCCTCGCGGTGGCCGTTGCCGGTGGATTTGGTGCCGCCGAAGGGCAAATGCACTTCAGCGCCGATGGTCGGCGCGTTCACATAGGTGATGCCGGCGTAGATATCGCGCATGGCGCGAAACGCCTGGTTCACGTCGCGCGTATACAGTGACGAAGAAAGCCCGTAGGGCACGCCGTTGGCGATCTCAATCGCCTGGTCAAACGTATCCACGGGAATCAGGCTGAGCACAGGACCAAAGATTTCTTCCTGAGCAATGCGCATCTTTTCATTCACGTCAGTGAAGATGGTCGGCTCAAAGAACCAGCCATACGCATGGTCGGTCGTGTTCAAGGCCTTGCCGCCGGATTCAAGTTTTGCTCCTTCATTCTTGCCGATCTGCACGTACTTCTCAGTGGTAGCTACCTGCTGCTCGTTGATCTGGGGGCCCATATCGACAGATTCATCCAACCCGTTGCCGACTTTCAGCTTCTGCGCACGGTAAACCAGCCGGTCAGCAAACTGGCGGTAAATGCCTTTCTGCACGATCACTCGGCTGGCTGCGGTGCAGCGCTGGCCGGTGGTGCCAAAAGCTCCCCAGAGAACTCCCTCAAGAGCCAGATCAAGATTAGCGTCGTCCAAAACGATGATCGCGTTCTTGCCGCCCATCTCCAGCGAGCAGGGTTTGAAGCTGCGTGCCGCGGTCTCACCTACCAGACGGCCTACCTCGCTCGAACCGGTGAATGAAATGGCCTGAACATTCGGATGCTCGGCGATGGGCGCACCCGCTTCCGGCCCGAAACCGGTTACCACGTTCACTACGCCTTTGGGCAAGCCGGCATCGATGAGCGCCTTGAGCAGATTCATCGTGGAAAGCGGCGTGTCTTCAGCCGGCTTGATCACGCAGGTATTGCCGCAAACCAGGGCGGGCAGAAGCTTCCATGACGGGATCGCCATGGGGAAGTTCCACGGGGCGATCATCCCGCAGACGCCGATGGGCATGCGCACCGCCATGGCAAATTTGCTAGGCAGCTCAGAAGGAACAGTCGCGCCAAACTGGCGGCGGCCTTCACCCGCCATGTAATAGGCCGTGTCCACGGCTTCCTGGACGTCACCGCGCGTTTCTTTGAGCACCTTGCCCATTTCGCGGGTCATCAGGCGCGCGTACTCGTCCTTGCGCTCCAGCAGGATCTCGCCGGCGCGATAGATGATTTCCGCGCGCTTGGGCGCGGGAACCAGCCGCCAGCGCGCAAATGCCTGCCTGGCTGCGGAGACAGCATCGTCAATGTCGCGCTTGTCCGAGCGCTGAAAGACGCCGATTACGTCGCGCGTGTCAGCGGGATTAAGGTTTTCGTAGGTCTGGCCGCTGCGGGATTCAACCCACTCGCCGCCGATATAGTTCTTGAAAGTTTTTGCGGGCATTAAGACAGTTGGCTGCCTTTCTAGGTATCCAAACTCTCTATCGTATCAAGATTTCGATGGACAGGAAACGAAACGGTAGGCGTTGGTAGTGTCTCGGTTTGACCCGGCACTTTCAATCTTGTCATGCTTAGCGCCGCGCGAGTCCCAGCGGAGCCGGGATAAGCGCAAGTCGAAGCATCCCGAGAATGTGTAAATGGGCCACGCCGTTTCAGGGAGTTCTCTCGATGCCGCGCCTTCTAACATGTTTAGCTGCAAAGAAAAGCGAGTATTTCGAGAGAATTCCCTGATACAGCAAAGTAAAAGGCGGCATTCTCGGGATGTTTCGACTCGTCCTCGCTCTCCCGCTATGCGGGATCATTCGGACTTCGCTCAACATGACAAGATCTGAACATTTCTCGCCAAACTGAGACACTACCTACGCGTTCATGGGCGGCGTACGAGATTGCATGACCTCGGCGCGAATAGCGCTTTCCAGGCGGAAGAACACCTCGACGGGTCTGCCTGATCTCCGGCCCACAAGATAAATTTCCTTTAATTTTAAGGCAGATTAAGGTTTTCTGTTTTAGAATCTCAATCGTCAACGATGGACCTCTTCCGGGGTTGCCTGAGAACTGTTTTTCGTACTCTACTGATAGCTAGGTTCGTCCCCCCCTGCGGCCTGCTCAGGAAGGTGATGTCATGTCCATACTCCTTGCGGACGACGATGCTGATCTAGCTACGTTTTTATCCAAATCGCTGGAATCGGCGGGCTATTCAGTCCATACCGCCCTGAATGAAGACACGGTGCTGGCGGAGTTGCGGCGCCAGAATTACAAGCTCATCATCCTGGATCTGAATTTCGGGGAGACCGACGGTCTCAAGCTCCTGGAAAAGCTGCGCGCCGAGGGACTCGGAACGCCGGTCATGGTGTTGAGCGCGCGCGACCGCGTGATTGATCGTATTCAATCATTGAACCTGGGCGCGGATGATTACATTACCAAACCGTTCTCCTTCCAGGAGCTGGCAGCCCGGGCGAATGCTTTGCTTCGGCGCAAAATTGATCCATCACTCAATGTCCTGCGTGTGGAGAACCTGGAGCTTGATCCGGCGTCGCGCAAGGTCCATCGGGGCAAGCGCGAGATCAAGCTCAGCCCCAAGGAATTCGACCTGCTTTTTCTGCTCATGCGCCGTGCCGGAGAGACGGTAAACCGTCAGGACCTGTTGCATGAGTGTTGGGGGCTGGCGCTGGAGACAGACAGCAACCTCGTCGACGTTTATGTGAACTATTTGAGAAAGAAGATCGATTTCCCCGGAGATGACAAGCTCATTCATACCATCCGTGGCGCCGGATACAGGATTGGACGGCCGGCTCCGGTCTCCGGCGGAGCGGCCGACGCAAAGGCGCATCCGGATGTGAATCCGGAAGGTCCTAAGGTTGATGCTGGTTACCACGAGTCAGGCGAAGCGACCGCCATGCGGCCGATGCCTCTGCGCGCGCTGGTTCACTCGCTGGCCCACGATCTGGCGCAACCCCTCACCAGCGTGCGCTGTTTTCTGGAAGTGATGGGCATGGAGAACGGCCAGAGTTCGCTGCAACCGGCCGATCTCAAGAATATAGAGCAGCAGGCGGATCGCGCCATTTCGCTGGCGAAGGGAATTTCAGCACTGGTACGGGAAGCACCCGCTCCGCAGGGATCGTGGACGCTCCTGGATAGCCTGGTCAACGATATCCTCAATGATTTTCTGGTGTTGATCCATTCCGGTTTGTTGACCCTCGAACGCACCGGCGAAAAGTCAATCCAGGTGACCAGCAGCCCGGTATTGCGGCAGCTGATTGTGCTCTTCCTGAGCAAGCTGGTTGGGCGCAACGCCACCCCGCTCCTGCTCACCATTACCGCACGAGCCGGCGAAGGGCAGTGCGAGCTGGAATTTGCCTGGCGATCCAATGATCCCAATCAGACAGTGGTGCAGGATGCAAGGAATATCTTTGCCAAAGAAGGCAAGCACGTGCAGGAGTTGGCATCTTCCATTGGCGCCGAAGTGACGTTTATCGAGCAAAGCGCGCAGATCATATTGAAGATCCCTGCCGTTACCCAGACTGCCAAGCCGGAGTTGCTGCACTGATCTCACCGTGTGGCTGCAAATCAGTCACCCATCACGGCGACCACCACGCGCTTTGAGCGCTGGCCATCAAACTCAGCATAGAAAACGCGCTGCCAGGTTCCCAGAAGCAGCTTTCCGCTGGTCACCGGCAAAATCACCTGATGATGCACCAGAATCGCTTTTAGGTGGGAATCTCCATTGTCCTCTCCGGTTTGATGATGCAGGTAGTCTTCCTTGAACGGAGCCAGCTGCTCCAGCCACTGATCGATATCGTGAATCAAGCCGCGCTCGTCGTCGTTTACGTAAACGCCCGCGGTAATGTGCATGGCAGACACCAGCGCCATCCCGTTGGTGACACCGCTCGAGTGAACGATCTTTTCCACTTGTGGAGTTATATGAACGTACTCGCGATGGTGTTTCGTATTGAACGTCAGATATTCAGTGTGGAATTTCATGTCGTGCGCCTCAATCTAGTTCGAAGAGCAGTCTATATGAGTGGGAACGGAGGGTAGGTGGGCAGTTTGATTTCCACAATAGGTAAGCTTTGAGAAACTTTGCCTCTGTCGTCCTGAGCGACACCTCGCGATCCCGCAAGGCGGGCGAGCGAGGTAGAGTCGAAGGATCTCGAGAATGTACCCTTTGCCATGCCGCAACCCGGAATCGCCGATCTGAGAGTCGTAGCACAGCAGCTCCGGCAGCGGAAAGCTGCGTGAAGTTATTCCTGGCTGACTTGCATGGTCTGGTCCACGCTGATGGTCTTGGGCATGCCGGCGCTTTCCGAGCCGGTCCAGGTAGCGACAATGCGAAAGCCCGACTCGCTGATTTCGGCTGAATAGGTGTAGGGGCCGCGATTGTCGCGCGTCATGCTGAGCTCACCCTGGGAACGCAGGGTTTCAATGGATACATACGCACCGCCCTGCAGGGCAGCGTGGCTGCGTTCAGCTTGAGCGATCGCCAGCAAATCGTTTTTGACACCGATCACATCCACCGTCGCCGTGGGGTTGCTGGTTCCTGCAGTCATCACGCCCTGCGTCTGGCGCATGTAGATATAGGCACCGGCCGCCACGACGATGATCAAAGTTACAAAGCCAAAAGCGCGTCCCATACTGGCCTCCCCCTGGCGGGAATGATAACCTGCTGCTTTGTTTCGATTGTCGGGAAAAGCAAGGCCCTTGGCTGACGAAAGTCCAATCCGTGTAGCAGTCGTTGGTGTTGGCTCATTCGGCCGGAACCACGCTCGCGTCTATCACGAGTTGAAAAAGCAAGGCTATGGCGTGGAACTGGCCGCGGTGGTGGATCAGGACGCGGCGCAGGCGCAGGCTGTAGCCGCTCAGTTTGGCTGTTCTGCGTTCACCGGCGTGGAAGAACTGTTCGGCCGCGTGGAAGCCGCTTCCGTCGCGGTGCCCACGGTGCATCACCGGGCCGTGGCCGCGGCGCTGATGGCTGCCGGTATTGACGTGCTCATCGAAAAACCTCTGGCTTCCACCCTCGACGAAGCAGACGAACTCATCAGCCTGGCCAAGGCGAACCAGCGCATCGCGCAGGTCGGCCACCTGGAAAGATTCAACCCCGCGGTGCGTGCGACCTTGCCGCTCATCACGCAGCCAATGTTTTTTGAGGTTCACCGCCTGAGTGTTTTCAGCCCGCGCAGCCTTGACGTTGACGTAGTCCTGGACCTCATGATTCACGACATTGACGTCGTCTTGTCCCTCGTCAACTCGCCGTTGCAGGAACTGCACGCGGTGGGGCTTCCGGTGGTGACAAACAAAGTGGATATCGCCAACGTGCGGATGGAATTTGAGTCGGGCTGCGTAGCCAATCTCACTGCCAGCCGCATCAGCACAGAGCGCGTGCGCAAGCTGCGCTTCTTTCAGCCCAAAGAGTACGTCTCTATCGACTACGGACGGCAGGACGTTTTTCAAATCCGCGTCACCCAGAATGAAAAGCTCTCCCTGCATAATCTGATGGCCTTTGCGGAAGCGCCATCGAACCTGCCGATCCCCGGCGTGACGTTGAACCGGCCCAGAGTGGAGGCAGAAGAGCCGCTGCACGCCGAGCTGAAATCATTCATGGATGCGGTGCGCCGGCGCAGCAAGCCGGTTGTCGCGCTGGACGATGGGCGACGCGCACTCAGCGTTGCGTTGAGCATACTCAATGCGATCGAAGAGCACGCCCGCAGGGCCAAATTGCATTCGCTGTAAATTCTTTGTAAACATGTGTTAAGACGGCAGAGCCGCTCCCTTGGTAATTCAGCTGTTTGCACTAGAGCAGCTGTTTTTTTCCTATCTAGTACCTGCAAGGACAGCTCACAATAGTCATTCTAATGAGAGAATAGTAACTAACCGAACAACAGCGCCTTTTGGGCTGGTGGTGTTTTATACCCGTAATGGAAGCACAACGCGGTGCGGCAGAGGAAAAAGGAAAACCGGTAAACGCAGAACCTGAACTGCATCTGCACTTGCTGGATGCTGACCTAGCCGAAGACGTCATCTCCACCTACCGGCGGCGTGAAGCTGCCTGGATCTCTCTGGCCACCCACGGGGTCATCATCCTGCTGTTGCTGTTTCTTCCCAAGTGGGTGGGAAAATCCGCCGTGATTGTTCCCCTCCAGGAGAAGACGGAAAATATTCCGATTGTTTTGCCGGATGATCTTTCTCATCCGAAAACGCCACCTAAGACCAACATAATCTCCGACAAGGACCGTCTTGCCAGCACCAAGACGCCGGCCCCCGACAAGGCTACCTTGCGCGACCTGATGAACGCGGCGCGCAAGCCCGGCACACCGAAGCCTCCAACGCCGGCGCCACAACAACAGGCAGCGCAGCAAGCTGCGGCGCCGCCGGCACCCGCGGCAACTCCGGCTCCGCCCGCGCAACCGACCCAGCAAGCCCAGCTTGAAGCGCCGAAGCCGGCGCAACCCAAGAAATCGCCCTTTGCGATGGCCGCGCCCGGCACTTCAACCAGTGATGCCATTCACGCGGTGGCCAACGGCCATGCTTCCGGTGTCGACTATGGGCCCAGCGGAGACTACGGCAGCGTTCTTCATCCCAAGACCCAGCGGAACGAGGGGATGGAGATCCTGAGCGACACCATGGGGGTTGACTTTGGTCCCTACATGAAACGGCTGCACTATACGGTGCAGAACCATTGGGACCCGCTGATTCCGGAGTCAGCGATGCCGCCGGTGATGAAAAAAGGCGTGGTGGTGATTCAGTTCTCGATCGGCAAAGATGGCCGGGTGATGGGCATGAAGCTGGTTTCAAGCTCCGGCGATGTGGCACTGGACCGTGCCGCCTGGGGCGCCATCACAGATGCGATTCCGCTGCCCAAATTGCCGGCAGAATTTGCCGGGGAATATCTGGAACTGCGAGCTCTCTTCTTTTACAACCCCGACAAAGCCGACATGAAATAACAAGGCCGCTTACCGCGGCATGACCCCTGCGAATCACTTTCCAATCAAGAATGGCTGTTTGCCGGCCGCATCATCTTCATCGCCGCATCATCTTCATCAATGTTCGCTGGGCAAAGGGGACATAAATGAGAGCGGCGCAGGCGCCCAGCGAAAATCCAAAGCCAATGCGGTCCTGGATCAGCAAAGGCGACATCGCCCAGATCATGTCGAGCACAAACAGCGCCGGCGTAAGAACGCGGAACTTGTCGCCCAGCAGGTGATAATCCATGGCCGTCGCGGAGACGAGATAGAGCCGCACCGCGACTCCCACCAATGCTGTCGCAATGTAGATGACAAATGCCGTGGTGCCTCCACGACCCCATGCCATGTATGAGGCCCGGTAGGTATTCTCCCAGCGGAAAAGCGCTGAGAGATAGAAAATCAGATACATGATCTGGATCAAGATAAACAGCAGGCGCGCTGTCTCCCGAGTGGTTCGAGGAAGCGCCGAGTCTGCGGTGGGAAGAGCGCTGGGTGCGCTTATCGGCGTCGCGGAGGACTGGATTTGTGGTTGCGGCTTTGCCTGAGGCGTGGCCTCCGGTGGCTGTTCGATCACCGCTTCCGGGCTGCCAAGGAAGCGATAGCCGCGCTTGGCGATGGTTTCAATGTACCTGGGAGCGCTGGCAGAATCACCCAGGACATCGCGCAGCTTGACCATGGCCGTGTTCAGCCCGTGATCGAAGTCAACAAAAGTGTCCTGCGGCCACAGCCGTTGCCGCAGCTCTTCGCGTGTGACCACTTCTTTCGGACGTTCCAGCAATGCGACCAATACCTGGAACGGCTGCAACTGCAATTTCACGCGAGCGCCTTCGCGGCGCAATTCAGCGGCGCGAAGATCAGCCTCAAAATCGTCAAATTTGTATTTTGCTACGGCCAATATTCAAATCACCCGGGTTATTCATCGCCCTCGCGATGAACTCTGATCCTGGTAATGCGTCAGGCTTTTCAAACCCGTCGACTACCGCGCTAGAGTTTAGCATTCTCAAATAAAGGAAGTGCGGCCGGCAACTGGCTACAATGTGAGCCATGGACGCGCAACGTCAGCAGACTCTCGGTCTGGCTTTGCTGGCCCTGCTTATCTTGCTGCTGGTGTTTTTGCGGCGGGTGTGGGGATGATCGAGCCCTTGCTGGTGGTCATTCTTGGCCCGACAGCCAGCGGCAAGACCGGGCTGTCACTCCGCCTGGCGGAGCGTTTTCACGGCGAGATCGTCAGCTGCGATTCGGTCGCCGTCTATCGCGAATTTGAAATCGGCACGGCGAAGCCGTCGCGGGAAGAACGCGCGCGCGTGCCGCACCACCTCATTGATGCCGCCGGCCCGACCGACCTGGTTACTGCCGGCGACTACTCGCGCCAGGCGCGGGGCGCCATCCAGGAGATAAGTGCACGCGGGCGGCTGCCGATTGTGGTCGGCGGAACCGGTCTTTATCTGCGTGCGTTGCTGGAAGGTCTCTTCGCCGGACCGCCGCGGTCGGAAGAGCTTCGGGCGCGGTTGCGAGCACGAAGCGAAGAGCGCGGGCCGCAATACCTGCACAGGTTACTGCGCCGCATCGATCCGAAAGCAGCCCACTCGATTCATTCCAATGATGTTGCCAAGGTGATTCGCGCGCTGGAGATCAGCATTACGGCGCGCGCACCGATGAGCGCGATGTGGAAGGAAGGCCGCGAGCCTCTGCGCGGTTTCCGCATTCTGCGTATCGGCCTCAATCCCGAACGCGAAGCGCTGTATGCGCGCATCAACGCGCGCGCGCGTGAGATGTTCTCCGCCGGATTGGTTGATGAAACCAGAGGATTGCTGGAGCGTTACCCCGCGGCCCGGCCGCTTACTTCATTGGGATACAAACAGGCCATGCAGCATCTGCGGGGAGAGCTGACGCTGGAACACGCTATTTCTGCGGCTCAGCAGGGGCATCGCAACTACGCCAAACGGCAGATGACGTGGTTTCGTCGCGAACCGGGGGTGGAGTGGTATGCGGGGTTTGGGTCAGCTCCGGAGATTCAAAAAGCGGTCGAAGAATCGCTAGCGGACCGGGCTCGAATACAAGTTGAATGACACTTCGATCTTCATCTCGACGGGTACTGGTTCGCCATTTCGGGTGGCCGGGTTGAAGCGCCACAGCTTCACAGCCTCAACCGCGTTTTCATCCATACCCATTCCCAGCGGCTGTTCAATTCTGATCCGGGAAACGCTCCCCTTTTTGTCGACCACGATACTAAGGATCACCATTCCCTGTACCTGGGCGCGGCGAGCTGTTTCGCTGTAGTCTGGTTCAGGCGTGTATGTGGCGCGTGGCGGTTTGACGGAGTGGTCGCCGGAATTGCCAACCTTGTAGACTTCTTGTTCGTCGTGAGCAGCAACATCCGCACGCCTGTATTCCGGTTTTGCATACAGGAGGGAGTTCGCGTCCAGATAGAAGACGCGATTCAGCAGAGCCTGGGCTTCATCGATGGAAGCGAGAGGGTGGTCCAGATGGATCTCGATTTTTACAGCATCCCCCACGGGCACCGCAACCGGCTTGTCACTTCCTTTGGGCGGTGTGAGCGCGACACGCGGGCCTTCCAGCCGCAGCGTTTCGGCCGAGACATGCAGATCATGAACGAATATTGCTCCGTAGATCCACCAGGCGCCGGAAGGATTGGACAGGGGATGACCGGTGCCATCAAAATTCTGGTCGCCCTGGACAAAGGGGTAACGAAGGGCCAGAACCTGGTTCTTGTAACGATGGTTCAGATCGTCCTTCAGGCTGTCAGCGCGGGCTGAAGGAACAAACGTCAGGCCCAAAACCAGCAATAAGAAACACACGGTGCGGTTCATGACTGAGCAGTGTAGCTGATGCGTGGTGGGCACTCTAGAGTGTTTTGCTCAAGACCTGATTGCCGGTAGTGGTACAGTTTGGATTTCCAAACACAAGGTCCCTCCGGCCTACTCGCGCGCTGATGACTGCGCGCGCTCGCTAAACGGCCGTCGGGATGACGAACTTTGGAACAGGTTGGATTGATCGTCACCATATCAAACTGAAACAGTGCCGGAACCTACTTGCCTTTCGTCTTGATCTATCCTATTCTGCTCGAGCAGCACACAACATCAGGCGCAACGGGAACTCCGTTGCGTTTTGTGCTTTATGAACCAATTGCGACCCTCTGCTGATCGCACGGCTTGGGTTGGGTGAGGTTGGGTGAGCTCTGGGTGACATTGGGTGTACATAGGGAGTAGGGGGTGGGGCTCGGCTGAAAGAGTAGGCAGAGGACCACACCTCGTGGCCCGGAATCGAAACGAGATCGCCTGGATTTTCGGTATCAGACGGACGCGGTGAATCCCGGCAACAGCTTCTCAGGAAGAAGCCAAGTAGTTGTGGAGGGCTGTTTACCGGGCTTGGCCATTGGCCAGCTGCGGCGTTGACATATTTGCGCTAAGTTGAGTATCCTACTAACTCACTGCTCTGCAGTTGGCCCGCCTTGTGTCTTCCAGTCCGGAAGGTGGTAAGTGGCGTCATCGAGCGGTCTTTCTTAGTGCTTTTATTCTCAGGAGTTTGGAAATGGTAACCCGTTTTCCAGGCGGGCAGGAAATTGCGCGCAAGTGGTTTGTGGTGGACGCCGAGGGGCAGACACTCGGGAGGCTGGCTACGCGTGTAGCGAGCATTCTGGCCGGCAAGGAGAGCCCCACGTATACGCCGTTTATTGACGTGGGCGATCACGTGATCGTGATCAACGCGGAGAAGATCCGCGTGACCGGCATGAAGTCTGAGCAGAAGGTTTACCGGCATTACACCGGCTATCCGGGCGGGTTGCGTGAAGAACAGTTCCGCAAGCTGTTTGACCGCCGGCCGGACCGGGTGGTCCAGGAGGCAATTCTGGGCATGCTGCCCAAGAACAAGCTGGGCCGCGCGATGGGCAAGAAGCTGAAGGTTTACGTCGGCGATAAGCACGATCATCAGGCGCAGAAACCGCAGGCGCTTGAGCTGGCCGGCCGCAAGCAGGCATAAAATATCAGGTGAGTTGAGGACAGATGGCTGAACAAGTTCAGTATTACGGAACGGGACGGCGCAAATCGAGCGTGGCCCGGGTTTTTCTGCGTCCGGGCGGCGGCAAGTTCGCGGTCAATGGTCGCGAATTTGACAAGTATTTTCTGACCGACGCGCAACGCGTGGAGGTAAAGCAGCCTCTGGTATTGACCGAGACGAGCTCCACCTTCGATATCACCGCCAACGTTTCCGGTGGCGGAATTAATGGCCAGGCCGGCGCTTTGAAGCTGGGCATTGCCCGCGCGCTGCTGGAATTCAACGTGGAACTGCGCAAGAAGCTGAAAGTGGAAGGCTTCCTTTCCCGCGATGCCCGCGGCAAAGAGCGCAAGAAGTACGGGCAAAAAGGCGCCCGCAAGCGGTTCCAGTTCAGCAAGCGCTAAGTTTTCCTTAGAGGACGGCGCAGGCCGTCCTTTTGTTTTTTAGGGATACGAGATTTCAATTTTGCTCGTCCGCCATGGGATCCCGAGGGCGGAAATCGAGCGGTTGATCAACCGGGATCAAAAATCTTCCCTCCCGCAACCACGGGAGCGGAGCAGGGAATAAATCCCGAGCGTGCAGGCTGGACATTGCCCATTCAAGCGAAAGCGCGAATGGGGCACGCGGAGGATGCAATTCAATAAGGAGGTATTTTGGCTAACATCACCATGAAGGAGCTGCTTGAGGCGGGTGTCCACTTTGGCCACCAGACCAAGCGCTGGAATCCCAGGATGAAGGAATACATCTTTGGGGAACGAAACGGTATTTACATCATCGACCTGCAGAAGACGCTCAAGATGTTCAAGGACGCGAGCAAGTTTGTGCAGGATGGCGCCGCCGAGGGCAAAACGGTTCTCTTTGTCGGCACCAAGCGGCAGGCCCAGGACGCGATCGCGGAAGAAGCCGGACGCTGCGGCATGTTCTATGTGAACAACCGCTGGCTGGGCGGATTGCTCACCAACTGGGTGACCGTACAGAAATCCGTGAAGCGGCTCAAAGATCTCGACGAAATGGCCACAGATGGCCGTTACGAGCTGCTGCCCAAAAAAGAAGTCATCAAACTGGAGCGCGAGCGCAAGCATTTGCAGGCCAACCTGGCCGGCATCAAGAGCATGAACCGCTTGCCTGACATCGTCTTTGTGATCGACTCCAACAAAGAAGCCATTGCGGTGAAGGAAGCCCGCAAGCTGGGCATTCCGGTGGTCGCGGTCGTGGACACGAACTGCGATCCCACAGAAGTCGACTGGGTCATCCCCGGCAATGATGACGCACTAAGAGCCATTCGCCTCTTTGCATCAAAGATTGCCGATTCGATCGCCGAGGGCGTACAAGCCGCCACCGACAAACAGGGCGCGGAGATTGCGGGAGCTGCCGCTGCCGCCGAAACGCAACCGGCCGCCGCAACTCCAGTTCAGGCCGTTCCGACTTCTGCCGATCTGGCGGAGGAAGACGAGCTGAACATGGAAGAGGTTCTGGGCGGAAGAGTACGGAAATCGCCTGAGTCAGAAGCGACCGGTAGTGTGCCGGACACGGAAGTGGCGAAAGCGCACCGTTAGTTTCTGTCGCTTCGCTCCAAACCGCCGAGGAGAATTGCTAGAAGAGATTTTTCAGCGCTTGTTAGCTGCGGCTCGGCGCGCAAGTCGGCCTCTAACCCCAACACGCGAAACGCGCGCGTGTCGGGGGCCCCGGCCTCGCTGCAAAATCCATAGGCGAAGACTAATTTTTGAGACTTAGAAAAAAATGGCCCGCGTCAGGGCGATGAGCCACGCGGGTCGAATGTTTATACGGATTCATAAAGGAACCTGAAATGAGTACAAGCACAACGAACGTTACAGCAGCGCAGGTGAAAGAGCTTCGCGAGCGCAGCGGCGCGCCCATGATGGATTGCAAGAACGCCCTGTCCGAATCCAAGGGCGACATTGAGGGCGCTCTTGTCTGGCTGCGCAAGAAAGGCATTGCCACCGCTGCTAAGAAGGCGGCGCGCGTGACCAGCGAAGGATCCGTCGCCAGCTATATCCATGCCGGAGGAAAAATTGGCGTGCTGGTGGAGGTGAACTGCGAGAGCGATTTCGTGGCCCGCACCGACGATTTCAAGGACCTGATCAAGGATATCGCGATGCATATCGCCGCAGCTGATCCGAAATTTGTCCGCAAGGAAGATGTCACGCCTGAGGCTTACGAGAAGGAGAAAGAGATCTATCGCGCGCAGGCGGCCTCAACCGGTAAGCCGGCAAACGTCGTGGAGAAGATCGTGGAAGGCAAGATGTCAAAGTTTTATGAAGAGGTTTGCCTGCTGGATCAGCCTTTCGTCAAAGAGCCGGGCATCACCATCCACCAGTTGATCGCCAGCAAGATCGGCAAGCTGGGTGAGAACATCTCTGTCCGGCGCTTCGCTCGCTTCAAAGTGGGCGACCTGGGGGAGACAATCGCGATCACCAAGCCGCAGCAGGAAGGGAAAGCGGAGTAAGCAGCTCTTAGCTATTAGTCCTTAGTATTTAGCAAAGGCGATGACTGAATGGTTGTCGCCTTTGATTTTGCTCTCATCCCGAATGCAGCGAGGCCCTACGCATTTGTACCAATAAGGAGCTCGCTATGCTCGGGATTGTAGAAAAAGTGATCCCTTGGTGCCCCCGCGATAGAATGTCTATATGACCGGACGTCCACTGGTCGAGACCGCAACCAAGACGATGCTCTTCAGCGAGATTGTGAGCATTGCGATTGACTCGTTCCGCACGAGCAAGGTGCGGTTTGCCCTGACGGCTCTGGGCATGGTGATCGGTACGGCGTCGCTGATCGTCGTCGTAACCATCGGCCTTACGGGAAAGCAGTATGTGCTGAATCAGATCCAGGCTATCGGCTCCAACATGATCTATGCGTACTATGAGGCAGGAAGCGCAGCTTCAGTCAACGCAGGCGGGATCGCCGATTACCTGACACTGGCCGATATGCGGGCGGTGCAGGAGCAGGTGCCGGGTATCCAGGCCGCTTCCCCCATGATGGAGTTGCATGACCGCATTGGCGTAGGCGGCGGCATGGAACGCGACATCCTGGTGCTGGGAGTTTCCCCGCAGTATGCAACCGTGCGGAACCTGGAGATCCTTGCCGGCCGTTTCTTTGACGATGACGACTCGATGGCCCGCGCGAAAGTGGCGGTCGTAACCCAGCAGTTCGCGATCAGGAAGTTCGGCAGCGCGAGCGCAGCTAAAGATCAGAACATTAAGATTTTCGGTTTGCCGTTCAAGATCATTGGCACATTTCGCGAACGAGTGGATACGTTTGGCCAATCGGAAATCGCCGGCGACACGGTGCTGATCCCCGATACCGTCGCCCGGTATTTCACCTCGACCGTCAAACAGGTTTTCTTCTCCGTAGCCGACGCCGGCGACGTGCCGCGCGCGACAGAAATGATCAAGCACGTGCTGCAGTCGCGGCATCGTCCGGAATCGGTGTATCGCGTGGACAATCTCACCCAGCTGATCCAGGTGGCGTCAAAAGCAGCCAACGGACTCACGATCATGTTGCTGGCGATTTCTCTTCTGGTGCTCATCGTAAGCGGCGTAGGCATCATGAATATCATGCTGGCCAACGTGCGCACGCGTATTCGCGAAATTGGAATTCGCAAAGCTATTGGCGCCACCCGGCGCGAGATCAAGCTGCAGTTTTTGACCGAGGCAGTGCTGATCTCGCTTGCCGGAGGAATCCTGGGCACTGTGCTGGGCCTCGCCCTGCCTTTCTCCGTACGGTTTCTTACCGAATACCGCATTCCGATCTCCGGCCTCTCGGCCATCATTGCCATGACCGTGGCCACCCTGGTGGGCGTGATCTTCGGAACCGTGCCGGCCACGCGAGCTGCACAATTGGATCCGGTAGAAGCGCTGCACTACGAATAAGCCTTTCCCCGAAGCGAAGCGAGGGAACCCTATTATCAAAAAAGCGCACTTTTTGAGACAAGGGCAGCGTAATAAAGCCGGCCAAAGTTGATCTACGAATCAAAATTTCTCGTAGCGATAGTGTTCCCTCGCTTCGCTCGGGACTTCGGAGAACTGAAAAAGCCGGGCAGTTTCGCCCGGCTTCTTCGTGTATTAGTAATGCGGTTACATCACTAAAGCTAGACTCTCAAGCTCTTTGTGCAATGATTCCACGTCACAGTTGGGGCCTTCAATGCGGCCTGCTGCGTCAAGCGCTGATTCCGGAGATACGCCGTAACCACGCCCTGCCAAAAACATCTTCAAAAGTTCCGCTGTCTGGAATGAATCAAGTCCGCCCTGCAGGAGTTCATTCCGAAGCGCCGTCACCTCAGAAACTGAGAATTTCTCTCCCATAGGTCACCTCCGACCCTTATACCTTCTTGCCTAATTAGACACGCAATACAGGCCGTTTGTTGCAGGAAAATTTCGAATGCCTCAAACCTAGGTAACGCGACGAAAGTAATTCAGGCCCGCCAATGGTTTGCAGGCCTGAATACTTTTCTTCACATTTCCTTACCGCTGCTTACAGCTTCTTTTCCTGTTGTGAAAAAGCCTTAATCCGCCATCTTGCTCAGATGCACGTCAAATGAGGCTTTCGCCAGCAGCGATGTAAGCTGAAACGCCTTGAACCTGTCACCGATCAACTCCCGCTGGCGATACAAACCTGGTTCGCTATCCACTACTTCATGCCGGGCCTGCCAGTTATCCAGGAAGGCCTGGGCTTCTTTGATGCTGGCTTCACCATGCGAGCCGCTGGCCGTCATTGCTTCGGTTGCATATGAGTCAAGCAACTTGGGCCAGTATTTGTCCAGAAGCGCGCCGCTGGCAAACATGTCGGCCCAGACGATGCGTCCTCTAACAGCTACTACGACGCCAACCGCATTTTGGTTCCGCAGTTGTTTGATTACGCTCTCATAGGATTTCTGCATGGGTTCGACAATAGAATCAACTTGCTGCTTCACGACCTCGTTTTCTCTCGCTTTAGCGTACGACGAAGTAGAATTCAGCTCGTTCATACGCAGAGAATATGTTCGTTCGCCGTCGCCGCCCCCGCCGGCATGTCCGCCTATCGTGGCAGGAGCCGCCGCGGCCGCTTTGTCTGCCATGCCCCTTCGGCTTTCGCTGACTGCGTCCCACACCTGCTGTTGATTTTGCTCGGCCATGGCTTTCATACGTACGCTGGGCTGCAGCATTACGGATGCGTGGGTGTCGAATTTCGCTGAAGTCTCAGTCCAGCGTCCATGTTCCACGCAGAAAACCGAGAGATCCACGGGATCGCTTTCCGATGGAACAATGCGATCCTTGGCAACCACGCGGTCCTGCTTGCCGCCGGTGACAACTTCACCGGCCAGCAAGATCAGCGGATGCTTGGAGTTATTTACCAGCACCAGACGATTGACTTCCGCTCCGCGGTTCGGCACGACATACGGATTGCGGCGGCGCATCGTAGAATGCAGGTTTCCGATCTCAGTGACCACGACCTCTCCGGAGCGGATGCCTTCATCCAAGGTAATGAATTCGCTGGTGTCATGGACCCGGGCGGAAACCACCGGGAAAATGGTTAAGTCGCCATGCGAGATGGGTGCTAAGATCTTGTAATCATTGACTGTGGCCGGCGTGCTTCCGGAATCACCGGCATTCGCCAGGGACATCAGTGCCAGTCCGGACGTCAGGGTGACCAGAATGGCCAGAAAAGACAGCTTCATAAAACAAACTCCCTTCGATAACCCAGCCACCTTGTTTTCACTTTAAGAATGTAAAATGACAGTATTCTTGCGGTTAAAATTGGTACTATCCGAACCATGAGTTCTGGGCCCAGGCCGGCTGAAGCAGCAGTGATCTCCATCCGCGTCCTTTTCGAGAAGAGCGGAGGAGAACGCTATGGCCTGACTCTGGCTGCCTTCCAGGTAGTACTGGATCTGGTCGCAAACAAGTACCTTCCGGGAGCAAACCAGCCGCAGAAGCTGGAATTCTGGCGCGATCTGAAGCTCGAAGAACTGGCCCTGGCGCACGCCTGTGCTGCAGGCCATGAAGCTGCATGGCAGGCCTTTCTTCTCCGCTTTCGGGAAAAGCTCTACGACATTGCTCGCGGCATCACCAAGGAAGATTCCAGCGCTCGCGATCTGGCCGATTCTCTGTATGCCGATCTCTACGGCACCTCCGAACGCGATGGACGCCGGGTCTCACGCCTGAGCTTTTACATGGGCAGGGGGTCGCTGGAAGGCTGGCTGCGAACCGTTTTGGCCCAGGAATTCGTGAATCGGTACCGCAAGCAAAAGCGTCTAGTAAGTCTTGAAGAGCAGGCTGAAGACGGAGTACAGTTTTCCGCAGCCGATCCCGGTCCCAGCAGTGCGATCGATAGTCGCCTGTCGGCCGCACTGGAGGAAGCCTTGGGCCAGCTGGTGGGTGAAGACCGGTTGGTCCTGGCGGCATACTACCTTGATAACCGTACATTGACGGAAATCGGGCGTATGATCGGGGTGCATGAATCAACCATCAGCCGCCGCCTGGAAAAACTGCTTAAAGGGCTGAGAAAACAGGTGATGGCCGGGCTGGTGCAAAGGGGTATGAACCGGGGCCAGGCGGAAGAGGCTCTGGAAGCGGATGTGCGTTATTTACAGATAGATGTAAGTAAAAAACTGCAAGAAAATCGCTCTGCCGCGTTCCAACAGAATAAGGGATCTGACTAGCAATGCCCGAATTGTCCAATTTGTTGCGCCAGAAGCTTGGCGATGCCCAAAACGGGGGCGAAAAGCACCCCGATGCCGACACTCTGACCGCCCTGACGGAGCAGTTGCTCTCGTCTGCCGAGCGTCAGCAGGTGTTCGCACATCTTGCTGCTTGTGGGCAATGCCGGGAGGTCGTCGCTCTGAGCCAGCCGCAGCTTCCCGAGCTGATTCCCCAGCCGGCCTTCAAGCCTGGGCAAGTTTCGCGCTGGCGGAGGCTGTTTACCCCAACCTTTGGACTTGCGGCCACAGCGGCTGCTATGGCCGTGATTGCCGTTCTGGTTCTGCAGATTCCCCGGAATTCGAAGCAGCAAAGCCAGCCGGAAGCAAAAATCACCCAGCCCGCAAGCGCACCGGCGGAACCTCATGCCAATTCAGACGCGGCGTCCAAATTGGAATTGGACCAGTCGTTGAACTCCGCGCAACCGGCGGCACGCAACGACGCAAGCAATCAGCCGGCGCGGGTTGCGACTTCGGCTGGAATTGCACCGGCCAAAAGCGCTCCGACAAATATTGTTTCCGCAAATCGTCCGTTGGCCGATAAAGATGTCGCCAGCCGGGAGTCCGCTCCGGCTGCAAATGCCCCTGTGCTTACCGCTGATTTAAGGAAGAGAGACTTCGTCAACACCGGCTTCTTTGCTGCGAACGCCACGGAAGTCTATGGTGATGGCCAGAGCATCAATGGCCTTCCGTCAGCGCCGCCACCGCAGCAGCCTTCGGCCTCCGAGGCCAGGTTTACCACAAGCACTTCCGGCCAGATCACCATCTTCCAGGACATTCCGCCGTCCCTCGCCAGCAACAGAGCGAACGCCAATGTCCGCCTCCTGACGCCGCCTCCGCCGCCGGATCATTTCAATTGCAGCATGTGCAAGAAGGTGGGCAAGAGCGCGGTCAGCGTATTGCGCCGGTTGCCCGGCGCAACCCCGGCGATCAGCGCTAACTCCCTTTCGCTGAGCGCTATGGGCGGCCCGGGCAAATTCAGCGCTGATCTGCAAAAGGAACAGGCGGCTGAGGTTACAGCTGCGCCGGAGAAACCTGCTGACGTTGACGGCCTGCAGCGGTTTGAAGCTTTAAGCGGCCGCTCGATGGCGGCAGGTACCGCAACGGCTGATTCCTATTCCTCTGCAGCTATATGGAAGGTGATGGGTGGCAAGCTGGTCCGCTCCTCCGGCCCCGGCCAATGGGAAGATGCCTATCCCGGCGCCAGCTTCCAATTCTCTTTCGTAAACGCCCGCGGGAATGAAGTCTGGGCCGGCGGCACTCACGCAGCGATTATCCATTCGCGCGACGGCGGCAAAACCTGGGAAGCACCCAGACTTGATGAACAAGCCTCCGGATCGATTGTGAGCATTCTCTTCAGCGGGAACACCGTCCAGGTGAGAACTTCCGACGGCCAATCATGGGCCAGCTCCGATGGCGGCAAAACCTGGGCGCAAAACTAGCTAACAGCTATCGGTTCTTTCTGAAATCCCGAACCCGCGCTAGAAGCTGCTTGACCACTCGCTAAAATTCATGTGCGCGGTGAGGGAACCCTATTCGCGCGATGTTCCTAATAAATTCGAGTTCGTGCGTATGGCTTTCTCCAGAACGTAGGGATCCCTCGCTCCGCTTCGGGATTTCAAAAAACAGCTGACAGCTCATGTATAATCCGCGCCGATGATCCTGAAGATTGCCTTGCTGTTGTGGTTTGTCGCTCTGCTTCTCTCCTTCACTGTCAAAGGCCGTGGCAGAGCCTGGACGGGCCGCCTCTTTCTCGGCGGCTTCTGCCTCTTGTTGCTGGGTATCTTTCTGAAACTTATCTCCCGAGTGTTGTGAATATGGTCAGATTCCGCGTAAAGTCATTCTCAATATGCGCCCTGTTACTATCGCTGGCTTTCCTTTCCTGCCGATGCCCAGGACAAGCGGCGCCTGCTGCTCCCGAAGGCTCATGGCAGGGCACGCTCGATGCCGGCTCCGCAAAGCTCAGACTCGTTCTGACCATTACGAAATCAGGCGGTGAGTACAAGGGCATTCTGGAAAGTGTTGACCAGGGAGCCACGATCCCGGCCGAAAAAGTCACAGTGAATGGTGACAAGCTGCGCGCTGATTTTCCCCGCGTCAATGGTTTCTATGAAGGCACTCTCAACAAGCAAGGAACCGAGATCGCCGGCAGCTGGACGCAAAATGGCGGCACGCTGCCGCTCGCTTTCAAGCGCGCAGAGTCCACGAAGGCCGTCGCAACCAAGGACGATTCCAAAGCTACCCCAGCCGAGAAGGCCTTCACTTCACCGATCGACGTAACCATTCCCTTGGCGCCGACGGCTTTCCAGGCTAATGGCAAGACCCATCTGGTGTACGAACTGCACATCGTCAACTTCAGTGCGCAAAACACCGTGCTGACGCAGATCGCAATTCTGAGCGACACCGGCGCCGAGCTGGGGCGAATGGAACAGACGGAACTGCTTTCCAACACAATGCCGGTCGGCAACCGCGATGCGTTGGGAATGGACAAGCTGAACCTGGGCGGCGGCGCAAGCGTCGTGGTCTTTATGTGGGTAACAGTGGACGGCTCGGCGAAGGTCCCCGCAGCGCTGGAGCACAAGATCACGGTAAAGGTGGGCAAGAACCAGGATGAACTGTCCGTACTTGGTGCCCGCACAGTTGTCTCGCGCGACATTGCCGTCATCGGCGCTCCACTGCGCGGCGATAACTGGGAGGCCGCGAACGGCCCTTCCAGCACATCCGCGCATCGCCGCGCCATTATTCCGATTGAAGGCAAGGCGGTCATAGCGCAAAGGTTCGCGATCGATTGGGTTCGACTCAACCCGGACGGCAAGAGTTTCACCGGCGATCCCAAGGACAACAAAAACTATCGCGCCTATGGCAGCGAAGCCCTGGCCGTGGCGGATGGCGTTGTCACCGAGGTGAAGGACGGAATTCCGGAGAACGTGCCTGGCATTAACTCGCGCGCTGTGCCGATCACCCTGGAGACGGTTGGCGGGAACCACGTGATTCTGGATATCGGCCATGGACGTTATGGCTTCTATGCTCATATGCAGCCAGGAAGCCTGAAGGTCAAGCTTGGCGACCACGTGAAGGGCGGACAGGTGCTGGGGCTGGTAGGCAACTCGGGCAACTCAACCGAGCCGCATCTGCATTTTCATCTGAGCAACGCCAATTCCCCACTGGGCTCAGAGGGCATTCCCTACGCGCTGGAGTCGTTCGAGACAAAAGGCAAGGCAGATGCGCCACCGGTAAAACACAAGCTGGAGATTCCGACCGAAGCTGAGATTGTGACGTTCGAAAAATAGCAAACGGCAATTAGCAACTGGCAAATAGCACAGCTAAAGCTCGCCATTCGGAATACTGTCAGCGCTCGCTTTAGCGGGGCTAATGGCTAACGGCCAGTTGCTAATTGCTATGCGGAAACTAGTGATCCGACCTTCTCACCTGTGACCACCCGCTTGATGTTCCCGTGCACGTTCAAATTAAAGATCACGATGGGCAGATTGTTTTCCTGGCAGAGCGAGATGGCGGTCGCGTCCATCACGCGCAGGCCGCGCTTGAGGACTTCAATGTAGCTGATGGTTTCTATCATGGTGGCCGTGGTAACGAGCTTCGGGTCGGCGTCATAGATGCCGTTGACCTTGGTGGCTTTCATGATCACATCCGCTTTGATTTCCATGGCGCGAAGCGAAGCCGCGGTGTCGGTGGAGAAATATGGATTACCGGTGCCGCCGGCAAAGATCACGACCCGGCCTTTTTCCATGTGCCGCAGCGCGCGGCGGCGGATAAAAGGCTCCGCCACCTGGTTCATCTCCAGCGCCGACATCACTCGCGTGTGCACGCCCTGTTTCTCCAGGGCATCCTGCAACGCCAGCGAGTTGATCACTGTGGCCAGCATGCCCATGTGATCGGCGGAGACACGGTCCATGTCTCGCGCCTGCTCGGCTACGCCGCGAAAGAAGTTGCCCCCGCCGACAACCAGTGCAATCTCCACGCCCAGCTCGTGCACTTCCTTGATCTCAGCAGCAATGGCGTGAATACGGTTGGTTTCTACTCCAAAGCCCTTGTCCCCGGCCAGCGCTTCACCGGAAAGCTTGAGAAGGATGCGTTTGAAAGCAAGCATGCTGATCCAGTATAGCAGCGCAACTGGAGCAGGCAGAGAGCCGCGCCGGCGGGTTTGAGAGCGCCGCATTCATCACGATCGCGATGAACATCCGCCTCAAAAGCCCGAATTCTGGCCGGACGGAAGCCCCGGAACAACCCCGCGGCGCAGGCGTCGATTCCAATCCAGTTGAATAGAGCGTTCTGGATTGCAAAGGGCATGCTTCCGAGAGTCATGGCTAGAGGTGTTTCATGGCAAGGAAGCTGGCAATCTCGCTGCTCGCGGCGATATTCGCGGCGCATCTCCCCGGGGCGATCGCGCAGAACAAGACGGCAACAAAGTCGGCGCTGAACCCGCATCCCGTCGCCGCCAAAAAATTCACTGGCGATCTGGACGGCATGCTGCAGCGCCGGGTGATCCGAGCGCTGGTGGTTTATTCTCAGACGCAGTTTTACATTGTACGCGGCCGGCCGCAAGGGATCGCTTACGACGCGCTTAAAGCATTCGAAAGTTTTATCAACAAGAAGTATCCGCCAAAAACCAAACACCTTTCGCTCCACGTCATCTTTATTCCCGTCGCACGTGACCAGATGCTGCCCCTGCTGACAGAGGGAAAAGGAGACATCGCCGTCGGAGCGCTTACGGTGACTCCGGACAGGCAGAAGCTTGTCGATTTCACCGAGCCTACGGTTCGCAACATCAGTGAAATTGTGGTAACTGGCCCCAGGTCGCCGGCCATCGCCAAAGTGGATGATCTTTCCGGCCAGGACGTTCTTGTGCGCAAATCCTCAAGCTACTGGGAGAGCCTGCAGAAGGTGAACCAGCAGTTCAAGAAAGAGGGCAAGGCCGAGGTGAAGCTGCGAGCGGCGCCGGAAGATCTGGAAGACGAGAACCTGCTGGAAATGCTGAACGCCGGGCTGGTCGGAGTCGTGGTGACGGACGATTACAAAGCGCGGCTGTGGGCGCAGATCTATCAGCAGATCAGGCCGCAGCCGGAGGTCGCGGTCGCCCAAGGGAGGGAGTTTGCCTGGGCCATGCGCAAGAACAGCCCTAAATTCATGGCCGTGACCAACGAGTTTGTGAGGCAACACCGTCAGGGAACCACGTTCGGCAATATCCTGATCAACAAGTACATTCGCAGCACCAAGATGATCAAGAACGCCACCGATCCCGAGGAGATGAAAAAGTTCACGCAGATGGTGGATATCTTCCGCAAGTATGCCGGCCAATATAGCGTGGATTACCTGCTGATGATGGCGCAGGGCTACCAGGAGTCGCAGTTGAACCAGGCCCGGCGCAGCAAGGCGGGAGCCGTAGGGGTGATGCAGCTGATGCCGGCCACCGGAAAGCAGATGCAGGTGGGCGACATCCATCAACTCGAGCCGAATATCCACGCCGGCGTGAAATACGTTCGCTTCATGGAAGACAGGTATTTTGCCGGGGAACCGATGGACGATACCAACAAGCTCCTGTTCTCTTTCGCTGCGTATAACGCCGGGCCGGCTCGCGTTCAGCAGCTACGCAAGGCCACCGCACAAGCCGGGTTGAATCCCAACATCTGGATCAATAACGTGGAGATGATCGCGGCAAGAGAAATTGGCACGGAGACGGTCACCTACGTCTCAAATATCTACAAGTACTACATCGCGTACAAACTGATAGCCGAGCAGCAGGCGGAACGGAAAAAACTGGAAGCCGGCAAACGATGATGGTTCTGTTGTCGTCTACTCGCAGCGCAAGGCCTCCATTGGATCCACGCGGAGAGCGCGGCGTGCAGGCAGTAGCGCGGCCACTCCGCCCACAATCGCCAGCAGGGCGATCGCAGCCAGATAGCTGAACGGATCGAAATTACTCAAGCCATAGAGATATTGCCGCAAAATGCCGGAGAGGAGCGCCGCCAGCGCCAGCCCTGCGCCCAAAGCAATGCTCAACGGCAGGACAAAGCTGGAGATCATGGTGCGCACGATCCCTGCTGAAGTGGCGCCCAGCGCTATGCGGATTCCGATCTCCTTGGTCTTTTGTGAAACGGTATAGGCCACCACGCCGTAAAGTCCGACAATCGCCAGGGCTAGCGCGAGCGTGCCCATCCCGCCAACCACGCTCGCGATCTTCTGCGAATCGGAAAGCTTTTCAGCCAGCGTTGCTTTGAGCAGCCGAACATTCGGACTGAGAGCGGGATCAGTCTCTCGTGCTACAGCGGAGACATTCGCCAATGCGCCTTCAGGAGCCTGCGAGGTGTGCACCAGCATGGTCGCCGTGGCGGTGGAGTCGGCGGCTATCGGGGTGTAGATCTGGGCGTCATCGCCGTTACGCAACCCGGTGCTGCGAGCGTTGCCGGCCACGCCGATCACCGCCAATTGGCGATCGCCATGCTTCCACGTTTGCCGCATTGGGTCTTTACCCGGCCATAAGTTGCGTGCAGCCGATTCACTCACGATGACCACGTACTGGTCTTGCGGAGTAAAGTCCCGCCCGCGCAGCAGCGGTATGCCCATGGCCTGAAAATAGTTCCGGGAAATGTCATTGAGATGAATGTTTACTTTGATCTCACCCTCGGGGCGCATCATGCGGACGTGGTTTCCCATCGGCGTCACCGCGGCGAGCGCGGCAGAGTCCACGCCCGGCAATTGTTCAAGGCGCGTGCGCAACTCCTGCATGTATTCCACTGATCTGGCCGGCGTGTAACCGTGAGCATAGAGTTGCGGATCGACAGTGATGATGCGGGCGTAATCAAAGCCCGGATCGACGTTGCTGGCGCGATTCAGTGCCCGCACCAGCAGCCCGGAGAGCACCAGCAGCACGCAGCTTGCGGTGATCTGCGTGGCCATGAAGGCGGTTCGCGTACGCGACTTGCGCTTCGCCGGCGCTGCCGCCTGCCGCGCGGGCGAAAGCCCAAAAAGAATGCAAGCAAACCCGCCCATGGCGAAGGCAAACAAGATCGTGCGCCAGTCGGGCGTCACGTCAAGATGGGATGGTCCGCCCAGCCAGACGGTCAGCGGGCGCGTAATCCACCTGCACAGGAGCAGCCCGCCGGCCGATCCCAGAAAAGCCAGCAGCAGATTTTCCGTCATGAGCTGGCGAACAATACGCCGGCGCGTAGCGCCCAGCGCCATGCGGATGGAGATTTCCCGCTCGCGGGTGAGGGCATGACCCAGGAGCAGGTTCCCCAGGTTTCCACACGATGCGGCAAGGATCAACAATACCAGCGTTCCAAACAAGCCCGAGATCGCCAGGAAATCGCCGTCGCCGGGACCCAGATGCGCGGCATATCCGCCAGGATAGGCCAGTAAGGTAAGGTCTTTTGGCAGCACATCAGGATGCTGCCGGACCAGCTCCTGTGAAAGCGGCTGTAATGCCGCTGCTGCTGCTTTGCGGCTTACCCCTGCTCGCAGCCGCGCCGACATGTGGACAGCGGAATCATTCAGATCAAAACTGGTAACCATCTTGGTTTCAGGCACAAAATAAGGCAGCTGCGGAATCATCACCCAGACGTCGTCCTTCTCGCCGTGTTCGGCATCGAGGCCGATGAAATCGAAGGGCAATACACCGATCACCGTGGCCGGGTGCTGGTTGAGCCGCACTACCTGGTTCACCACGGAAGCATCGCCGGCGAAATGCCCCTGCCAAAACTTGTAGCCCAGCACCACCACAGGCGAAGCATCCGGCGCATCGTCAGTGCGTGGATCAAAAAGGCGGCCGTAACCGGCTGAAGCACCAAGCTCGCTGAAGTAGTTTGCGCTTACCAGGCCGGCGGTAACCTCCTGGTTGGTCTTCTCCGTGAGGGTCAGATGGGTGCTGGCCTGGGCGAGCACGGCAGAGAGCGCTCGAGAGTTTTTACCGTAGAACATTGCCGCCGGATAAGGAACCTCAGTAGAGGAGCTGGTGGGTGAATCCAGGGTAAAGCGCACCAGTGAAAGCGGATCGCGCACGCGCAGCGGCTTGAAGAACATGACGTCCATGAGGTTGAAGGCGGTTACGTTCACGCCTATGCCGAGAGCCAGTACCGTGACGGCTGTCAGCACCAGCCCCGGCGACTTCCTGAGCAGGCGTGCGCCAAAGCGAAAGTCCTGTGCCAGTCTGTCCAACCAGCCCCAGCCCCAGGCTTCGCGCGAGCGTTCACGCGCCAGCGCGGCGTTGCCAAAATCCTTGCGCGAGTCCGGCGAAAGCATCTCGCGATGGACATCGATGTCATTCTGGAGTTCGCGCTCCAGCCTACGCCGGTTCAGCAGGTAATAGATGCGCCGAAAAAAATCGTCCATACGAAACCTCGCTTCCTAGGCCTTCGTCATCACGGCCCTGATTCCGGCCAACACGCGGTCAAAGTCTTCAACCTCAGCCTGCAACTGCTTCTGTCCGGCCGCGGTGAGCTTGTAAAATCGCACTTTGCGATTGGTTTCAGAGACACCCCATTCGGCCTTCACCCAGCCTTTCAGCAGCATCTTCTGCAGCGCGGGATAGAGCGACCCTTCTTCCACCTGTAACAATTCTTTGGAAAGCATGTGAATCCGCTGGGCGATGGCGTAGCCGTGCATCGGGCCCGGCTGCAAAACTCTCAGGATCAGCATGCCCAGCGTTCCGGGAAGCATTTCATTCTTAGCCATAGACAGGCATAGATTACCTAGGCATAGATTATCTTGTCAAGCCTCCGGGGAAAAATCTCGTGGAAATGTTTTTGCCGGGACTGCCCACCAACGCGTGAAGGCTTAAGCAGAACACCCGAATTTACACCTAGCGCTGGCCACCTTCGCTCCCGGGAGCAACATCGCAGGGTGAGTAGCGGCTCGATTCAACTAAAAACCATCCTGTTCCCCCCAGGAAATTGCGGTATGAAGCGGTCTTTTTCATTCTTCTTGCTCATATTCTGCGCGGTTTGTGCCGGGTCGGCCTTTGCCCAGACAAGCGCAAGCTTTGTTCCCATTAACTTTCCCGGAGCGTTTGCCACGGGCGCTCGCGGAGTCAATAGTCATGGAGAGATTGTCGGCTGGTTCCAGCTGCGAACCGATTGCCTCCCGGAAGAAAGCGGGATTCCTTTCTGCATTGGAGCCCTTGGAAGCCAGCAACTCGCGTCTCACGGCTTCATTCTTCTCAACGGCAAGTTCACGCGTTTTGACTTTCCCGGAGCCACCGCCACCGCCATTCTGGGCGTCAATGAGCTGGGAGACTTCGTCGGGACCTATTTCAAAGCGAACCAGATTCACGGCTTCCTGCGCCTGCACACAGGCGTTCTGAAGACCCTGGATATCGCTCCTCCGGGGGTTGGCACGCAGGGCACAGCTACCGCGCCGATGGGCATCAACAAATTCGGCACGGTGGTCGGCAGCCAATGGAGCGTGTTCGGTGAAGGACCGTTTGGCGGGTTCCGGTGGTTCAACGGCCACTTCACCAAGGTCAATTTTCCAGGGTTTACCGAGGACGGCGTCTTCGGCAACTCAAACACGGGCCTGTTGATCATGCAGGTTTTCGACCATGACTTCTGGACGACCGGGCTCGTCAACGGTTCAGACGACGATCTCCTGCCCTCGCCGTCTATCAGTGACGCTCATGCAACCGGCGTGAACAGCGGCGGCGATATTGTCCTTTCCGCGAGCGGGAGCGGCTTTTTCGCTCCGCACGTGGAAGCAAATGAAGGAACCACCGACACGGAAATCATGCCCAAATATCTGGCCTTCAAATTCCCGGGATCGGTGGAGACGCGGCCGAATGCAATCAGCGACAATCGCTCCATCGTCGGCAGCTACAGCGATGGGAAAACCTGGCACGGGTTCATGGCCGTGCTTCACTAAAGCAACCGGCGCCGGGCTTACATGACGGCGGGAGATCTGCTCCGTTTCCGGGCAACTGCCGCCGTGCATTCTTGTGTCTGCTACTCGCTCCGCAGCGCGATCAGCGGATCGACTTTGGTCACGCGCCTTGCCGGCACATAACTGGCGACGAAGCCGACGGCCAGAAACATGAGCGCCACGGCAACGAAGGTGACCGGATCGTTCACCGGCGTGCTGTAGAGCAGAGCGCGCATCACGCGGGAGAACAGCAGGGCCGCAACAATGCCGAGGGCGAGGCCCGAAATGATGATGCGCATGCCTTGCTGCAGCACCATGCGCAGCACGTCAGTGTTCTGCGCGCCCAGGGCCATGCGGATGCCGATTTCGCGCGTGCGCTGGCTTACCATCAGGGCAACCACGCCGCTCAGGCCGGTGGCGGCGATCGCCAGTGCAAGCCCGGCAAAGAGCGCCAGCAGAAGCGTGGTCAGGCGCGGTTGCATCAGCGAATCGCCGCGCATCTCGCTGAGCGTTTCAATCTCATTGACCGGCTGCTCCGAATCGATGGAATAGACGGCGTCGCGCACCTGCTGCGCGTAGTTCATGGGATTACTCGCGGTTTTGATGAGCAGGCTGCTGGCCATCATGGGTTGCTGAGCGACAGGCACATAAGCGGTATCCAGCACCTCTTTATCCAGGCTGTAAAATTTCACGTCACCGACCACGCCGACGATCTTGACCCAGTGTTCGCCGTCTCCGAGCCGGTGACCGATGGGGTCTTCATGCGGGAAATAATGTTTGGCCAGCGATTGACTGATAATCGCCACGCGCGGTGCGTCGGCGTTGTCATGCGGCGTAAAAAATCTGCCGCTGATAAGCGGCACGCCCAGCACCTTGAAACAATCAGACGAGGCAAAATTGAGGTCAGCGTTCGGCAGCGGGGCGTTTGGATCCACAGCGCGGCCCTCGACCATGAATGGCTGATTAAAGGGACGCTGTCCTGACGCCAGCGGGGCTCCGCTGTTCATGGCGACGGAGAGAATCCCCGGCGTGCCTTCCAGTTTCCCGGTGAGACGGTCAATGAAATTTAAAAGGGCAGGGCCCTGATACTTGCTGAAGTTGAATGGGATATTGGCGGTAAGAATATTCTCCGGATTGTAGCCGGCGTTCACCTGCTGAAGCTTGGCGAAGCTGCGCAACATCAGCCCTGCGCCAATCAGCAGCATGAAGCTCAAAGCCACCTGTCCCACCACCAGGAGGTTGCGCAACTGATTGCGGCTGCTTTTAATCGTGGAAGCCGAGCTGCCCTCTTTGAGCGAGTCCACCAGGTTCAAACGCTGGGAGAATGCCGGGATGGAGCCGAAAATCAGTCCGGTGAGAATGGAGATGCCGAACGTAAACAGCAGCACCGGCGCGCTGATGTGGACCTCGGCAGCGCGGGTCGTAAACCGGCCAACGAAGCGCACCAGCATGTCGACGCAGGCGGAAGCCAGAAGCAGCCCAAGTGCGCCGCCGGCAAGGCTCAGCAGCGTGCTCTCGGTCAGCAATTGCCGCACCAAGCGGCTACGATTTGCGCCCAGCGCCGCGCGCACTGCCATTTCCTGCTCGCGACGCATGATCCGCGCCAGCGCGAGGTTGGCCACATTAGCGCAGGCGATCAACAGTACCAAACCTGCCGTCCCCAGCAGAACCACCAGCATGGGGCGAACCTGATGGGTCAGTTGATCCTGCAGGCTGTCCATTTTGGCGGTGAAGCCGCGTGAAGCCGGATAGTCCTTGGGATACTCCTGCTCCAGCCGTGACGCCACCAGCGCAACTTCGTTGTTTCCCGAGTTTACATCTGCTCCAGGCTTCAGGCGACCGAAGGCCTTCATCGAGCGCGCAGAGCGGTCGGCGATTGCCTTGGGGGACGAGCTGAAGGGGCATGCCATCGTCGGCATGTAGACATCGTTTTCCCGGGGATACTGGGGCACAGGAGGAAGTACGCCTATCACCGTGTGTACTTTGTCGTTCATGCGGAAGTGCCGGCCAAGAATATTTCTGTCACCGCCGTAGCGTGTCCGCCAATAGTTGTAGCTCAACACCAGCACAGCTTCTGCTCCCTCTTTATCGTCCGCGGAGTTGAAAAATCGACCGAGATAGGGCTTGATGCCGAGCAAATCAAAAAAGTGAGCGGAGACCACGCCGGTCCGCACTTCATCCGGCTGTTGCCCGTCAAGCAGGATGAATGACATCTGGTGATACTGCTCAATCTGCGCCAGCGACTTGGCTTGGTCACGATAATCCTGAATCTCTTTTATTGAGAAATTGGCGTCCGTCACGTTCGCCTTGGGAAACTCCTGGTGCAATACGACCAGTTCCTTGCCTTGAGCATAAGGGAGCGGTTTGAGCAACACGCCATAGACGACGCTGAAGAGAGCCGTGTTTGCTCCGATCCCCAATGCGAGAGCCAACAATGCCACCATGGTGAATCCTGGGTTCTTGCGCAGCATGCGAAAGCCGTAACGAAGGTCCTGAATGAATGTGCTCATGAGTGTTTCTCCAACCGCCGGAGTGTCGTGATCATACCTAGTGTGAGCCAGCAACTTTGGTAGTGTCTTGTACCAATGCAAGCTTAGAGGATCCTTGGCTGCTGACTTGCTCTCACCTCAGATCGTGGCCTCACCAGTCTTCCGGGCACATGAAGCTCCGATGTTTCGAGTATGCGTAAGTTATTGATACGACACGATATGACTATCAGTGGTCGGTTGGAAGCAAGGCGGCGGGTGTTCGCAAACGTGCATCGGCTGCGCGAAAACGAACAGCAGGGTATCGGGTAGACGTTTCAGTGTGGTGGCAGTCCAAAGCAACGGAAAGGCCAGTTTGTCCCAGGCACTCAATATCGGCCAGTTTTACGGAAAGGTCGCGCAGCGGTGGGCTGCCGGATCGGTGGTGGTGAATCGCCTGGAGCACCGCGAGGCCCGGGCCCTTCCCAGCCATGCCCATCAGGCCGGCTTCGTCTCGCTCATGCTAAATGGCCAATATCGTGAGACAGCCGGATTTTTGCAGTTTGGCTATCAGCCTTTCTCCTGCATCTTTCACCCTCCGGGCATGGAGCATCACGATGAGATAGGCTCGGCAGGGGTAACGCTTCTGACTTTTGAGTTCAAGCCGAAACTGCTCGATAACGTGGATTTTAGCGGCATCAACGCCCGTCCCATCATCGATCTTACAGGCAGCAAGCCGGCCTGGGAGCTGATGGATCTTTATCGCTGCATCTGCGCGGGCGAAACCTGCGATCTGGATCTTGAATCACGCGCTGTTTCCCTGGCTTTTTCCATCGTGCGAACCTCAGAGCGAGTGCCGCGCGACCTGCGTTCCTTGCGCCGCGCCTGTGAATATGTGCATGCCCATTTCAATGAAAACCTGACGCTGGCCCAGGTGGCTCGAGCGGCAGGAGTTCATCCCGTTTACCTTGGCCACACCTTCCGCCAGGAATTTGGTGAAACGCTGGGCGAGTACCTGAACCGCGTGCGCGTGCACGCCGCGGCCGAGCGCCTGGCCAACTCTAAGCTGCCATTGAGCGCTATTGCGCTCGACTTCGGCTTCTATGATCAGAGCCACTTTACCCGGATCTTCCGTCATCTTACCGGGGCGACTCCAGGAGCCTTCCGCGCCGGCCATTCCACACAGAAAAGCCCGGCTTCAGCGGCAAATTGAACAGGTCAGAATTCGCTGCGCCAGGTCAGGGAGCGTCTCAGGCAGCTTTGTGTTCGCGGGTTTGAAGCTTTACCCGCCCTTCTATCAGGCGAAGAATAAAGGTCTTGGAACAGGTGCTACAGAGCCAAAAATGTTCGATTGTCTTGGCGGGTGTAGGAAATCCGAAAAATCGACCGCCATCGAGCCGCATGAGCATCTTGGAACAGTTCGGGTTGGCACACTTAGAGATCATGAGTCCTGGGGTGCTGCCATAAGGTTTGACGTCGATTTCCGGCGCCGGGTAGCCCATGGTGCGGAAGTAAGCAGCCACTGAGGCGGAGTGCTGTAAACTCTTGAGAGTAGCTCCACAAAAATCCTGAGAAAATCAAACGGATAACCACTGTGGCTGAAACCGTCTTGCAAACCGTGGCACTGCGCCGCACCTTCGGTCCGCTGATTGCGGTCGACAACCTGGACCTAAGTGTGGAAAAGCAGCAGTTTTACGGCTTCCTGGGACCAAACGGAGCCGGCAAATCCACCACCATCAAGATGCTTACCGGGTTGCTGCGTCCCACCAGCGGCGAAGTTCATATCTTGGGCCGTAACCTGGCCTCTGACAGCGTGGAGATCAAACGTCGCATCGGCGTGGTACCGGAGGGATTGTCCCTCTTTGAGAGGCTCACAGGTGCGCAACTTCTGAATTTCGTTGCCCGCATGTATGGCCTGTCGCGCGCCACCGCAGCGGAGCGCAGTGCTGAGTTGCTGGAGTTTATGGACCTGAAGGATTCGGCGGACAAGCTGGTGGCCGACTACTCGCATGGCATGAAGAAGAAGACCGCACTGGCCGCCGCCGTGATCCATGGTCCGGAGATTCTCTTTCTTGACGAGCCTTTTGAAGGCGTCGACGCCATTGCCGCGACTACGCTCAAAAGGCTGCTGCAACGCTTCGTCGCCCGCGGCGGTACGGTATTCCTCACCTCGCATGTACTGGAGGTCGTCGAACGCTTGTGCTCGCACATCGGCATTATTCAGACGGGCCGACTGGTGGCCTCCGGATCGCTGGAAGAGCTGCGTAGCGGCGTAAAGGTGGCCGGCCATGACCACTCTCCGCTGACCCTGGAAGAAATTTTCCTTCAGGTGGTCGGCGGCGCCAGGCAGGACGCGGAGGTGCTCTCCTGGCTCTAGCCGATTCCAATAATCACATTGTTTTGCTGGTGCGATTACGCTGGCAGCTCCTGGTGAATTCGTTGCGCCGCCCCGGTCGCCGCGCCGAGCTTGGCCTGCAGATTCTCTGGTTCCTGATGGGCGCGTCGCTGGTCCTGGGCGGCGGTATAGGTTTTTTCTTTGGCGCTTTTGGCTTGCTGCGGATTGGCCGGGGTGATCTACTCGACCTTCTGCTGTGGGCGATCTTTCTGATTTGGCAGTTTGCGCCCATCCTCTTTGAGGGATATTCACCCGGACTTAACTTTCGCGAAGTGGCGCGATATCCAGTCTCTTTCCGGGTGATGTTTTTTCTTAGCGCGGCTTACGGCGTTTCCGATCCGGCCGCGATCGCCTGCTTATTCTGGCTGCTGAGCTTCTGGCTGGGCCTGGCCGTGGCGCGACCGGAGTGGGCGATCATCGCTGTGCCGGCACTACTGCTCTTTGCAGTATTGAATCTCTTTCTGAGTCGTATTGTGGTCGGACTGTTTGAGCGTTTTCAAAGCACGCGCAAAGGCCGGGAGCGCATGGTCCTGGTGATGTTCCTGTTTCTGATTCTGATGAACGTGGTGCAGATGAACGCCACCAGACTGGCCACGAAGAGAGGATTCAAACTGCCTCCCTGGGTCAACCAGGCGCTGACGAGCATTCGCGATTTTTCTCCTCCGGGGATGGCCCTACACACCTTCCTGTTCACGGGCCTATCTGCCCTGTGGTCGTTCGCCGGTCTCCTGTTGGCTGCACTCTTCCTGTTTCTCCTGCTGCGGAAGCAGCTTCGGCGGGTTTACCAGGGCGAGATCTATGCCGAGGCCTACAAGGTCCGGCGCGAAATGAAGATACACCAGGGATGGCGCTTCCCCCTGATCGACGACGTCACCGCGGCCATCGTGGAGAAAGAACTGCGTTACATCCGGCAGACTTTTCGCCTGGTCCTGCAGGTGCTTTATCCGCCAATCATCTTTTTGATACTCGCGTTCAATACCCCTGGCTGGACACGGTTGTTTGCCGGCCGGCCCCAGTCTCTTCTGGCAGGGACGGCCGCTTTCATGCTCATGTCTGTCCCGAATCTGTCCTACAACGTTTTCGGGATGGACAAGGAAGGGTTTGGGAGATGGCTTCTTTCGCCGCCGCCGCTCCGCAAAGTCCTGATGGCCAAAAATCTTACCCATGGCGGCTTGCTGGCGGGTCTCTATCTGTTGGTTGTCGTCGTGGTGCAGGTCTTGACCGGCGTTGGCCTGGTGCCAGTGCTCACTGTAACCGTGGGATTTTTTGCTGTCCTGGTCATCCAGCTGTGCGCCGGCAATATCGTTTCCGTCCATTGGCCCAAGCGGATTGAGTTGACCCGGATGAATTCACGAATGGCGTCGAATGCCGCAGGCCTAGCGTCGCTGGTGGTGATGATGCCGCTGAGCGCGATTATCGCAATCGTGATCCTTGTTTCCCATTACTGGCAACTGCCCTGGTTGCCGCTGCTGTGCGGTGCGGTGATTCTTGCTGCCAGCCTGAAGCTTTACTCCTACGTCCTGGATTGGGCAGCTCGCTATACCTGGGAGCATCTTGAGGAAATCACAGGCAACCTTGGAGCATGATGTCGAAATGCCGTTTTTCAGGTGAATAAATTACGAGTCTCTGCTGGCCGGCAGCTCTAGATTCGTTTTGTTTTCAAGCAGATACAGTGGTATGCAGTTTGCGTTAATTCTCTTGGGCTGGCGCCGATGGCTTTCACCAAAGCACCGGAGATTAACGTGGCAAAAGAAAAACTTAGCAAGATTCAACAAGACGCTTTTTCGAGCGGCGAACTCATTCCTGTTTCTGGCTTATGGCGCTCCAACCACAATGACTGCGAAAACTCCTCTGACTTGTGGCTTCGTAAGGGGGATTATTTTCCTCCCTGCCTGACCTGCGGCTCCGCCGCCAGTTTTACCCTGCAGGAAGAGATTCATCACATTAGCGAAGACCCGGATTTTGCATAAACTCATGAATTCATCCGGCAACCATGGCACGCCGTGCAGAATCTTAGAAAGTGCGCCTTTCGTCAAAAATAATATTCGTGTGCCGCACTGCGGTCACCGGGTCGACGGCGCATTCGTCTATTCATGGAAAAGTTGCGTCGCATCACACAAGGCAAGAAGGTGAACGAGCCGAAATATAAGCCAGGTTATCCGGTTCCGAGGAGCGGGATCTACTGTGTCGAACACCGCCCGCACCGGCTGATGCACATGGCGACATTGATCGCCAACATGCGCTTCCCGCGTTGCAAGCAATGCGGCGAAGCTGTCCGTTTTACGCTGTTTCGTCCCGTCAAGGACGGCCGCGGCGTTCCTTTCCGCAACACCGCGATTCTCGAAGCATACCCTGACCAGCACGAGTCCTTCCCCAAAGCCAGCTAGCGGTTGGATATCGTCCACCCGGGCTAGGCCTGGTGAGAGTTGCTCGCTTCTTCCGGCGTTTTATAATGCAGGGTCTCGCCTGGAGGCGACCTCAATGAAATGGAATGCTCGTTCCGCGATGAGCACGGCCCTGGTTTTCGGCCTGGTGTGCCCGTGTTTTGCCGATTTTCAATACACCGAGAACAGCAAGATCACCGGCGGAGCTGCGGCCGGAGCCATGAAGTTTGCCGGAGTTTTCAGCAAAGACGCGCGGCAGGCGACGCAAGGCGCTGTTTCCACCATCAGCCTCAAGGGCAACAAGCTGCGGCGTGAGGATTCTCTGGGCATGGCGGAGATCATCGATCTCGACGGGAAACAGATCATTCATCTCGACAGCAGGAAGAAGACATATTCGGTGATGACGTTTGCGGAAATGAAGGCACAGATGGAGGAAGCCCGCCGCAAAGCCGCAGAGCAGCAGGCCAAACACAATAAAAGCCAGCAAGGGCAGGTGACGATTGTTCCGAAAATCCAGGTTTCGGCCGGAAGCGGCAGCAAGAAGCTGCTGGACTACACCGCCAAGGAGATGAAAGTTCGCGTCGATATGGAGATGCAGTCCAGTGACCCGAAAGCCCAGGGCCAAAGCGCGAACATGTGGGTGAGTTCGGATTCGTTCATCGCGCCTGTCAAAGGCTATGACGAAATGAAGCGTTTTTATGCTCGCCTGGCCAAGGAACTCGACTGGGTGCCGGGCGCGGTTCTGGGCGCGAACCCTCAGATCGCTCCTGCGATGGTTGAGTATCGCAAAACCGCAGCAACCCTGACCGGAATGCCTTTGCTTTCCATGGTGAGCGTAGGCATGGCCGGGCAGCAGGCTTCGGCTGACGATCAAAAACAGACGGCAAATAGCGGCGGCAACCCCATTACGCAGGGAATCGGCGGGATGTTCAAAAAGAAAAAGAAGGATGACGCAGCACAAGACGACACGTCAGCCAAGCCGGCGCCGAACTCGCTGATGGACACCACAATCGAGGTCACTTCGGTTTCGACGAGCGCGGTGGATGCCGGCCTGTTCCAGATCCCGCAGGGCTACAAACAGATTCCGGCGAAGGGCATGCAGTAGGTTCTTCTGCAGAAGGCCTATCGTCGGGATGAAGTATCAAAGAACTTTTTTATTCGCGACCAATACTTCCTGACGATGAAATCCGTACTTACGTGCCCGCCGCGCTGGAGCGTGTTCAGCTTCACGCCGGTGCGGTCGGCAAAGGCTTTGACCGATTTGTAAGGGACGCTGGGATCGTCTTTGGCATGAAACATCATGATCTTGGCCGGATCGATTTCGTGTGCGTGAAACGCCGGATTGTAGAACTTTCCGCCGCGAAGCTTCTTCCAGTTACGGTCAGACAGACGGTAGCCATTCCCAAAAGCTTCGCGGATATAGGCGGCATAGCTGGGGTTTGAAGTCTCGAATTTCTCTGCTTCGGGCAAGATCGACCAGTCCACCACAGGACAGTTGGCGATCACTTTTTTTACGCGCTCGTCCATTGAGGCAAGAATTGCGGCCGGGCCGCCAAAGCTGCCGCCAATGACGAAGACTTCATCCGGCGTGATTGTGAATCTCTGGCCGAAAGCCTGCTCGCGGAAACCTTTCGGCAGCTCGCCAATTACATCAAGCAGGTCCTGATGTGGCGACAGCGCAAGAAATTCTCCACCGCTCTCCCACGCTCCCCGATAACGGGGATAGAAAACCCAATAGCCCTTGCCGGCCAGAAATTCTGCGAGTGGCTGCTTCCGTGGAATGGAAGGCATGCCATCACAGAGCAGAATCACCTTCTGCTTCCGGCCGGCGCGCGCCGCGGGCAGAAACTCTGTGACGATCTGGTGCTTGAAGCGGGTCCGGAACATCGATGACCTCAGATTCTGTCGGACTGGTGCGTGCATCCCGGTTTCTTCGAAGCTGACTCACTTGCCCGCAATCGCATCCCACACTCTCTTAGTGTCAACGTTCTGTGTGTATTTTACGATCTTCCCACTTTTGAAGTTCCATATGTGGGCGAAAACCGCGTCCATGTTGCCGCCGGAGGCCTTGTATTTGCCCAGGTATCGGCCGGTGACCACAATCGTGTCACCGGCGTCGTAGAAGCTCTCTGCCGCGGCGCGATAGCCGTCCCATTCCGTGGCCAACCGGGCAAAGACATTTTTTCCGACTTCCTCCATGGTGTGATAGGTCCCGGCATAGGGGAAGCCGGCGGCTTCGGTCCATTCAAAACGCGGCGCCAGCGCAGCCTGCAGGTTAGCGGCAATCTGTTCCGGGCCGCCGTTGTAGATGCCCTGAATCACTTCAAGATTGGTTTTCATGAAGGCTCCTCTTCATCGCTTACAGCGCGGTAGTGATGCAAGGGCCGAAATCGCATCAGAAATTTTTCTCATATTAGCAGGAAGGAATTTGTAAATTTTCATCTCTGTTCCGTAACGAACCTGGGACAGCGCGCACAATCCAACAACAAATTGAATCAACGTCGCTTGGCGGTTGGGAAGGAGCCACCATGTACGATGTAATTGTCGTCGGCGCTCGCTGCGCCGGCGCACCCACGGCGCTACTGCTCGCGCGCAAAGGCTACAAAGTCCTGTTGCTGGATCGGGGAACATTCCCCAGCGACATGCCGTTTTCCAATCATTATGTGCACCAGACCGGTTCAGCGCGGCTCAAGCGCTGGGGTCTGCTGGATGCACTGGCCGCAACCAACTGTCCGCCGATTCGAACCAACCATTTTGATTACGGCGCGTTCTCGCTGACCGGTTCGCCGGTTCCAGCCGAAGGCGGAGTTACAGAAGCATACGCTCCACGCCGGCTCAAGCTTGATCCGGTGCTGGTTGACGCCGCAGTGAAGGCGGGCGCCGAGCTGCGGGAAGGCTTTTCCGTCCAGGAGGTGCTCTGGAACGGCGATCGCGTGACCGGAATCCGCGGACATCAGAAGAACGGCGCCGATGTCAGCGAACGCGCGCGCATCACGGTCGGGGCTGACGGCATGTTCAGCACCGTGGCCAAGGCGGTTCAGGCAGAAGAGTACAAGAGCGGGCCGGCGCTGGAAGGCTCATGGTATGCCTACTTCAGCGGTGTGCCGATGACCGGCTGGCACCTGTGGCTGCGTCAGGACCGGGTGATCTTTGCTTACAACACCAATGACAACCTGTCACTGATCGGCGTTGCTTTTGCCGCCAGGGATCTGCCGATGGTGCGCGCTAACGTGGAGAAACACCACAGCTGTGTGATCCAGGAGCATGCGCCCGAGTTGTGGGCGCGCATGGAGGCAGGGCGGCGCGAATCGCGGTATGTCGGGGGCGCGATTCCCAGCTTTGTGCGCAAGCCTTACGGGCCGGGCTGGGCGCTGGTGGGCGATGCCGGATATCAGAAAGACCCTTGTACTGCTTCCGGTATCACGGACGCATTTGGCAGCGCGGAATGGCTGGCAGAAGCGATTGACGCCGGCTTCAGCGGACGCCAGCCTCTGGACCATGCACTGGCCGGATACGAGCAAACACGCAACCAAACGGAGCTGCCGTACTTTGAGCTGACAACGCAGTTGGCGGCGCTGGCGCCTCCTCCTCCGGAGATCCAGCAGATGCTGGAAGCTCTGCGTGACAATCCGGCGCAGCGCAGCCGCTTTTTCGGAATGCTGGCGCATACCGTGCCGGTGCCGGAATTTTTTTCGCCGCAGAACATGGACGCGATTTTGAACAAGGGAAAGACCGCGGTGGTTTCCTGAACCAGCGGTCTTCATCGTGAGCGCCACACACCCTCTCCTGCTCGGTACTTCGTTGCCTGTGGCCCTGACGCTGACGGATACATGACGCGCTGCTCGCAACACGGCAACGCTCCCGGCCCCGGAACCAAAGTAAAACCCGCGCTCGAGCCCGCAGCCTTGGCTGCTGATGCCGGATAGAGCCGCAGGCCTGAGCTCGGCTACAAACCGCAAGAAAGGGCCTTCACTTCCACCTGCGGAGTCATAGGCCCAAGCACGACCTCAACAGCGTTTTGGGTCATTGATTAGGAGCGCGGATGAACATCGCAATATTTGGCGCCGGGGTTGCAGGGCTTACAGGCGGAATCGCACTGGGCGCGCAGGGGCATCGGTGCCGGATTTATGAGCGGACGCGCGAGTGCTATGAAACAGGCATGGGCTTCATCCTGATGCCGGAAGGCATTGATTGCCTGCAGAGCCTGGGTGTAAAGCTGAGCGGAGAGCACAGCGGAGCCCCGCTGCACCGGTATCTCTGCCGCGATTCTGCCGGTAAGGTGCTCTATGAACAACCGCTACCGGCCGGAACTCGAAGCATGCGCCGGCGGGACCTGATTGCGGCGCTCATACACGCCCTTCCGGCTGGCAGCGCTCCCATCTTCAACGCCGAACTCGCAAGCCTGGAATTCGATACCAACGGTAACGTTGTTTCCGCTCAGCTGAATACCGGCGAAACGGTGAAAGCCGATCTCTACATTAGCGCGGAAGGAATCCGCTCGCGCGCACGGCAGGCCCTGTATCCCGGCTGGCCGTCTACGCAGGCGCAAGTGCTCGAGATTGTGGGGATGGCGCGATGCGAGAGCGCCGCGTGCTGGGCCAGTCACACCCTCAACAAATTTCATGATCCCAACGGGGGCCTGGCCCTGGGCACACTGGCTGTGGATGCCGAGCATGTGCTCTGGTACCTGCAGTTTGACAGCAAACGCTTTCCTCCGCCGCCGGAGAAAAACGGGGATTTCGTCGAAAGACGCCGCCAGTTCGTGCAACAACTCGTGGGAGATTGGGTGGAGCCGCTTCCGCATCTCGTCAGCATCACGAATTTTTCCAGGACACACCTTTGGCGTCCACTGGAGGCTGAGCTGATTCCGCGATTCCATCGCGGCAACCTGGCGCTGGTCGGCGATGCGGCGCACCCGTTTTCTCCCTTCACCAGCCAGGGCGTTCCCTCGGCAATCCACGATGCCGTGGCTTTATCGGAAGCGATACAGACAGAGCCGGATCTTGAGACCGCGCTCGCGCGCTATTCGGAGGAACGGCGGGCACAGTGCGCTCCGTACATCGCCAAGGGACGGGAGATCACGCAACACTTCATCTCGCCGCAGACCGGCAGAACGGTGCTGCCCATCGCACAGCCAGAGCATGTCACGCCGAATCCGTTTTCTGACAATGCTGTCCGGCTCGATCTTCTGCAGGAACGAGCTTTCAATCTCCGCTGGGCGCAGCAGCCGGCGGATGTGATCCCGCTTACCGCCGCCGACCCTGATTTTCCTGTCTGTCCGGCGATACAGGAGCACCTTGCGCGCTACGTGCGCGATGGCGTGCTCAGCTATGGACCGCCGGAAGGCCTGCCACAATTTCGCGAGGCAGTCGCCTGCTGGATGCGCACAACGCGGCGGATGAATTGCTCGCCGGAGCAGGTCTTCGCCACTGACAGCGCGGCCTCAGGCATGGCCGTGGTGGCCCGCGCCAGCCTTAGGGCCGGCGATGAAGTCCTGATCCCCGATCCGGTCGATTTCCTGTTGCACCACACGGTCGAGCGCGCGGGCGCCATTCCCGTGCGAGTGAGTGTCGATTCCGGCACGACCGCGGAGCAATTTATTGCCGGAATGGAAAAGCGATTCAGCGCGCGCACGAGGATGCTGTGGTTGTGCAATCCTCACAACCCGCTGGGAGTGGTCTATTCGCGTGAGTGGCTGCTGAAGGTGGCGGAGTGGGCCGTCGCGTGCGGGCTGCGCATTGTTTCCGACGAGATCTGGTCGGATATCGTTTACCAGCCGCACGAGCATGTGAGCCTGGCGTCCATCTCGTGCGAGATCGAGCGCAGCACGGTGACGGTCTACGGATTCTCCAAGAACTTTGCGCTCGCGGGTTTGCGAGTCGGGGCGGTGATCTGCGCCGATCCGAAATGGAAAAAGGAGATCGTCGCAGCGTCGGATGCGGAGAGCACGGTGTACGGGGTCTCAGTGTTGTCACAAGTGGCAGTGGCTGCGGCTCTCAATGAAGGCAGAGAATGGCTGGCCGGTTTTGTCGCGCACCTGCAGGCCCAGCGCGATTACGTTCTGCAACGGCTGTCGCGTTGGCCCGGTGTCACCGTGCAAAAACCGCAAGGGACGTATGTGGTCTTCCCTGATGTGAGCAGCCTCAGCGATGACGTGGAAGGTCTCTGCCGGCATCTGCGCGATAAGGCCCGCGTTGCACTGGTTCCGGGCGCATCGCGCTGGTTTGGCCCGGGCGCTGGCGGACACGTCCGTATCTGTTTCGCCACTTCCCGCCGCATTCTGCGGGGGGCGTTGGACCGGTTGGAGCCGGCGGTCATCAGCCTGGCGGGGGAACGTCAGCCGCTGCGCGCGATGCGCGCTACCTAGGACGAAACCGGTTTGCTATGTTTGGCTTTGCCTTCGACCGGCAACCCAGCGGTGATCCAATCCTTCTTGCCTTCTGTATAGTCGCGCACATTGGTGTAACCCATGGCCGCCAGTTCACGGGCGGCGTTTTCTGAGGCGTGTCAGGTGGCAAAGGCGCAATAGACCACGATTTCAGCAGTCTTTTCCGGGAGCAAGGTTGGCGCAAGCTCGCGTACCTTGTCCGGCGGCAGATTGAGGGCTCCCGGCAGGTGCTTATAGTTGTAGTATTCGGGCGCCAGCGTCTCCACCAGGAAGAAATAGTCTTTGTTGTCGATCTTCTTTTTTAGTTCGTCACGGCCGATGGTGGCCAGGTCAGCAGGCATCAAATCCCCTCCTGTATGTTCGATGCGGCGAACCGCGGTCTGTTTCGCATAGAAGTTTATCGCGAGCGCCAAACCCCGCTTAAACTATGGGGAGTGCACGGGCTTGAGGTGCAGACGCACAGGTTTTTGCCGATAGCGGGAACTTTGGCGATCCAGGCGGGTTCTAACCAAACTGACTTGTCTGCCGAGCCCACTTTATGGTGTGATGCCATTCCAATCGTTTCCACCAGGGTCACGATATGAGACTACTCATTGCGTTGTGCCTGCTGGCGCAAGTCGCTGTGGGCCAGAATACGGCCGCGCCTGTCCAGACAGAGAGCGATGTGCTTTCCCTGGCTGTAAGTTTCGCAGGCGCGCAAAGAAACGTCTATCGTTTCAAGATTGCTAACAGGTCAGGCCATGCGGTCACGGCGTTGGCGCTGCGTCTGGTTCCGGCGGGCATTGCCAAGGTGGATGGACGCTACGCCTGTGGCGGATGCAGCCGAAGCCTGACCGTAGCTGACAATGCGCAGCCCGTAATCAAAGCCGGCGGGTCAGTGGTGGTGCCGTTTTCAGTCGCGACTGTGAACGGCGGAGCAGTGGTGGCGGAAGCGGCCATCTTTGACGATGAGTCTTATGAGGGGGAAGAGCGGGCTGCAGCCTTTCTGGTAGCGGCGCAGATAGGAAGGCAGGCAGAGTACGACCGGCTGATTCCGGCGATCGACGCGGTCATGGCGAGAACCGTGGATGATGCAGAGAAGACCACCCAGCTTCGCACCATGCTGAGCGAGCTATCGGTCAACCTGGATCCGCCAATGATCCAGACTTTCAAGCGGTGGTTTCCCAATCTGGCCAGCTGTCTCAAGCCATATGCGCGTGTGATGAAGGCCGCTGCCACGCGCGAACGACGCATCGTTGCAGACAGCCTGGAGCGGTTTGGACATGATGGCGTACCGGGAATGCTTTTGCTGTCGCAGTGGTGGGCGGGGGTGCAAGAGCAGCTGGCAACTTCCGGCTGCAATGGTTGTGCGGCCTACGCCCGGCAGCCCAAAAGGCCTGCCAGGGCGCAATCGGTGAATGCGTGCGTAACAGGCACAGCGCCACCCCTCGTGGCGGCTTTGCCTGACGATGGAAGCGACGCAGATGCCGACGAACTGGAAGACCCGGATATGGATGCCGAGCTTTCCCAGGAAGATGAAGCTGCCCTGGACGCAGAAGTAGTGCCGGATATGGGGCCGTCAACACTGCCGGCCAGCACGGATCTGATATTGCCCCGCTCGGACCCATCGGCGGCCAAGATTGATGTAATCGCGGGGATCTCGCGTAAATCGCCTCCGAGTGGCTTTAGCTGGTACATCGCGCCAGACGGCAATGGCTTGCTGCTGGGGCGCGTTAACTATTGGCATCGCGCGGTGCCGGACTACTCGTTGTACGGGACCTTTTTCAGAGACACTTCGAGCATGGGCGACTGGGCATTCGAGAAAGAAGTTCGCTGGGATGCGAGCGGAGAGCTGGTAGAGGATCAAGGTCCCCGCGCCGGCGGACTGAACAACGCCGAGATCGCGGTCCTGAAACAGGTGGCAGAGAAGACTAACCAGCAGCTCGCTGTGATCGGCGCGAAGAAGGAAACTCTACTGCGCATCAGCCTTGAAGGCTATCCACCGGGATGGATGGCGTTTGCACCACCAATTTTCGGACTGCGTGAACTTGAAATCAAAGAAGCGCAAACGGTCAACACCGGCATCGAGCAGCTGAAGGCAAAGCTGGGTGCGGCTTCGTTCGCCCGGCTGGACGGTTTTGTGCGCACCGTTTACGACGCGACACCTGGGAAGATGGTCACACTCCACCCCTACGATGAAGCGATCCAGCGCAACTTCTTCGAATATCTGGGTTCGCTGGATGAACTGGCAGAAAAGAACGGCAGAGCCAAAGAGGAGGAAGCGAAACGCCAGGCAGAGCTGCGGGCAGCCGGACTGCAGGAAAAAGATTGGACGCTGCTGGTCAAGACGGCCAGGGACTATGCACAGACGTTCCATCGTCTTTACAGCATGAATTATGCATCCGTAGGACTGCCGGTCGGGGCAGGGGTCTCGGCCTATCCGGCGGGCTCTGTTGCGCGTGCAAAAACCCCGGAGCAGCTGCTCGACGAGCTGAGACGGCTCCAGAAAGAACAACAGAACGACGGGATGGCGGGGAAAGAGCGTGTGATAGTTGGAGCCCCAGTGGCTCTTCCAGCACAAACCATGCCCGTTCCGCTCGGTGAAATTACGCTTACCGCGGAGGCACGCCGAAAAGAGGCGGAGCAGAAGCACGATGAATTGCAGCTCGAGTTTCTGACGGATACAACGCGATTACGAGCCGGCCTGGGCGAGCCCGGGTTTCAAAAGCTCGAAGCCTATATCCATCGGCTTTACGCCAAGGCGGGGTTTCAGGTCGCGGTGCCGCTGGATGAGAAAGAGGCTGAGGCAGAGCTGAAGAAGATGCAGAGGAAATGAAGGAGAAAGGTGTAGGCCGCATGGCCAGAACTGTTGTTGCGAAAGCAAGAAGCCCGCTTGGTAAGCGGGCTCTATTCTTTTCATGAAATCTCGCTGGCGGAAAAAGCCGCAGCTACTTTACCGCCGCGACTCGGGCGCTCAAGCGGGACTTATAACGTGCGCCGGTGTTCTTGTGGATCACGCCCTTCTTGACGGCTTTATCAATCATCGAGACGGTGCTGCCGAAGGCGGCTTTGGCCTGTTTGGCATCGCCTGACTGGAGCGCGTGGCGGAGTTTGCGCAGCGCGGTCCGCAGTTGCGAGGTGTTGGAGCGGTTGGTCTCAGTGCGCTTGGTAGTTTGACGCGCGCGCTTCAGCGCAGAAAAATGATTTGCCATTGCTTGTGGTCGAACCCTTCAGAGATTTTTTCGGAGGATAGCCGAAGACCCTATTTTACTTGGGTTTAGCGGGTTTGGTCAAACCGTCAGAAAGGGAAAGCCGCATTTCAAAGCGGAAGCCCAGTTTGCAGAATGCAGAACTACTTCTCCCTATGCCATGGGCAACTCATCATGATCGCCATTTGGTCGGGCTGGATTGGCCGGCTCGGGCCAGGAGCGCAGCCGTGCTCCCGCTTTCCGCATCTAATATGAAAGCAGCGTAAAACCTGCCTGAAGCTTGTTGACTTGGCGCAATAACGGGGGTACTCTCAGGCCAATGGTATTACCTCCGCGTTTCGGTGAGCCAGCTATCCTGCGATTCCATGCACAAAGCTATCTTATGTTCTCTGTGCCGGCAGCACGGTGGGGCGCCCTTGCGCGGCCAGGAGGAAAGAGGACCGGCTAATAGCCAGATGAAGAAAAACATTGAAATCGTACCCAAGATAGAAAAACTTTTCGGGATCCGTGACGAGAACCTGCAGGTGATGGAGAGCGGGTTGAACGTTGCCATTGATTTGAAGTCGGACTCGGTGCAGATTGAGGGCGCGGCGCGCGATGTCGCGCGTGCAGAACAGATTTTTAACGACTTCGATCACCTGGGCCGCACCGGCCATGAATTTTCTGACACTGATTTGAGCTCCATGCTGCGTGTGGTTGCGGCCGACCAGACGGCGACGCTGCGTGGTCTGGCCGAGGCGGGCAAGCAACGCGCGTTCGGCAAGCGCCAGGTCCAGCCCAAGAGCATGAACCAGCGCCGGTACATTGATGCGATCGAGAAGTATGACATGGTGTTCGGCATCGGACCGGCGGGCACGGGAAAGACGTATCTGGCTGTGGCGATGGCCGTGTCGGCTCTGAATGCCAAGCGCGTGAGCCGCATCATTCTGGCTCGTCCGGCGGTCGAGGCCGGTGAACGCCTCGGCTTTTTGCCGGGAACGCTGCAGGAGAAAGTGGATCCGTACCTTCGTCCTCTCTATGACGCGCTTTACGATCTGATGGACCAGGAGCGCGTGGACCGCTACCTGGAGAAGAATGTGATTGAGATCGCGCCGATTGCTTTCATGCGCGGCCGCACGCTCAACGATTCGTTTATCATCCTGGACGAAGCTCAGAATACGACGCCGGAACAGATGAAGATGTTTGTGACGCGCATGGGTTTCAACGCCAAAATGGTAGTCACCGGCGACATCACCCAGATCGACCTGCCCAATGCGCGCCGCAGCGGCCTGCTGGAAGCTATGGAAGTGCTCAAGCCGGTCGAGGGCATCTTCTTCAACTTTTTCACCGAGGAGGATGTGGTGCGCCATCATCTGGTGCAGCGCATCGTCCGCGCCTACGACGAAAGGTCGCGCAGCCAGCAAATGTCGCTGGAGCTGCCGCGCGAGGTGCAGCAGGAGCAGGAGCCGCACGAGCCCCCGCTGCAGCAGTAGAAATTTAGTAGAATCTAGCGCGGGAGGGCAGTGAATTGGCCCTCCCGATTTGTTTTCGGCCCGGCAATTTTTGGGGAACTCATAAAATCGTTTCCCAGCCGATAGTTTTTGAACTGGTCATTGACGATGGTCATCCTGGAAAAGCGTGCGAACGGAGTCGCCGTGGCGGAGCTCAATCGCTTTGTGCGGCAGGCACAGGCGCTGGCCAAAGTTCGTGGCGAAGTGGGAGTGCTGATCGCGGGCAACGCGCGCGTGCAGGAACTCAATCGCCGTTTCCGCAACAAAAACAAGCCGACCGACGTGCTCTCTTTTCCTCGGTCCTACGGTGGCGATATTGCCATCTCTGCCGATATCGCCCGTGACAATGCCCGTCTCCATGGTCACCGCTTCCGCGACGAACTGAAGATCCTGATTCTCCACGGCATGCTCCACCTCGCCGGCTATGACCACGAAACAGACAAGGGCCGCATGGCCGCGAAGGAAATACGCCTACGAGCGCAACTGAAACTGCCTGCATCGCTCATCGACCGCACTGTCGCCGACGGTGCGATGATCGCTCCGTCGCCGTCCAGGCCAAAACGAAAATCGATATCTCAAAAACCCCGGCCCGCAATCCGCAAATCGGCGAACCCAAAAAACATGCCCCGCAAACGCAGGAGCCAACCGTGACGCTCCTGATCTTATACATCGTCGTTCTGGTGCTGTGCGGCCTGCTGGTCCTTGTTTCTTACACTGGGCGGCTGTACACCGAGAGCGGTAAGTTCCTGAGCCGTGAATTCCAGGAAAACATCGAAGCATTTGAAAAACTGGTTGAGCCACGCCTGCTCGGCGCCAGCCGGCGCGCCGGACTGGCTATCGCAGTACTGGAACAGTTGTGCACAGCCGTGGTCGCGTTTCTTATCGGCTACTTTGTCTTCCGCGATCGTTGGACATGGCCGGAAATCGTGCAGGCCGTAATCGGGATCATTCTCGTCATCATTGTTTGCAATCGCCTGCTGCCCTACGTGCTATTTACCCGCACCCGCGGTGAGTGGCTGGTTCATTTCATTCCGCTCCTTCAGGGCCTCATCTATCTCATGTTGCCGATCACCATCACTCTGGGCTTCGGCCTGTCCGTGGCTGCGCTGGCCGAGCCCCAAGAACCGGAAGAGCCGGAGCATCCTTCTGAGGCCGTTGACGCGTTGATTGAAGCCGCCGAAGAAGAGGGCATTCTGCAGGAAAGCGACCGCCAGCTCATTCAGTCGGTCGTCGAATTCGGCGACAAGACCGTACGCGAGGTGATGACCCCGCGTCCGAACATCTTTGCTGTCCCGGATACAACCACGATTGAGACTTTTACCACCATGCTCCGCGAAAAGCCGCACTCCCGCATCCCGGTTTACTCCATCAGCGTGGACCATATACTGGGAATGGTTTTGGCGCATGACCTGATCCAGATTCCCGACGACCAGGCCAAGACCACGACGGTCGCGAGGCTCGTACGGCCAGTGTTGTTCGTACCGGAAACCAAGATGACCACGCCCCTGCTCCGCGAGATGCAGAAGGACAACATCCACATGGCCATCGTAATCGACGAATACGGCTCGGTAGCCGGCCTGGTCACACTGGAAGATCTGGTGGAAGAAATTGTCGGGGAAATTCGCGACGAGCATGAGCTTTCCCAGGATATCGTCCGTGAAAGCGAAGGCGCGTATGTGATGCAGGGCACCGTCGATGTTGGCCGTCTGCAGGATCTATTTGATCTGCGCTTTGACGGTCACGATACAGCCACCGTTGGCGGCCTGGTCAGCGCGATTGCCGGCCGCATCCCCCAGCCCGGCGAGGTGATGGAAGAAGAAGGCCTGCGTTTTGAAATTCTCGAATCTACTGACCGCAAAGTGGAAAAGGTGCGGGTCTGCCGCTCGCATCCTGAGCAGGCCCGCTCTTCGCCCAGACAGGTCCAGGCTGACTAATGGCACACCGCGCCGGTTTCGTTTCGATTGTTGGCCGTCCTAACGCGGGCAAGAGCACGCTGCTGAACGCCCTGGTGGGCGAGAAGATCGCCATCGTCACCGAGAAGCCGCAGACCACGCGCGCGAACATTCAGGGCATTCTCAATGTCAAGGCGCAGCGCGGACGCCCTGCGGCGCAAATCGTTCTGATCGATACGCCCGGAGTGCACAAGCCGGATAGCCGCCTCAATCGCAAGATGATGCAGGAGATCCATGCTGCTCTGGAAAGCCGCGACCTGATTTTGCTGCTGGTCGATGCGGCAGAACGATTTGGTCCCGCCGATGAACAAGTTCTGGAGCTGGTAAAACGTTCCGGTGGGCCGATATTTCTCCTGCTCAACAAGGTAGACAAACTGCACAAAGAGAAACTGCTGCCGATTATCGAGCAATACAGCCAGCTGCATGCGTTTCAGGAGGTCATTCCCATCTCCGCCATGAAGCGTGATGGCCTGGAAACGCTGGTCGATAAGATCGCCGGCGCTCTGCCGGCCAGCCCGCCCTATTTTCCTGAAGACCAACTCACGGACCAGCCGGAACGTTTCCTGGCGTCAGAGATCATCCGCGAAAAAGTTCTGCTCAAGACCGGTAAAGAAGTTCCCTACGCCACGGCGGTCATCGTCGAACGGTATGAAGAGCTGCCCAGGCTGACCCGCATCTCCGCTGCCATCTATTGTGAGCGTGACGGACAAAAGGCCATCCTGATCGGCAAAGGCGGCGAGAAGCTCAAGCAGATGGGCACGGCCGCGCGCCAGGAACTGGAGCGCAGGCTGGGAAAGAAAGTCTTCCTGGAATTGTTCGTCAAGGTCAAACCGGGCTGGCGCCAGTCAGCTTCGTTTGTCGAAGAGCTGGATTGGCGCAGACAGTTGGAAAACCTCAGCAACTCTCGTACAGGCACTGAGGAACCCTAGCGCGAGAATTCACTCCGCCCGCAACGCCTCCATGGGCGATACCTTCGCTGCCCTCCGCGCCGGCACGTACGCCGCAACCAGCGCCACCGCCACCAACACGGCTGGCGCAGCAATGAACGTTAATGGATCGCGGGCACCAACGCCGTAAAGCAGGCTCTTCAGCAACCCCGATAGAAGCAATGCAGCCGCAAGCCCTGCCAGAGCGCCACTGACGACCATGCGCGTTCCGCTGCCGACGATCAGCCGAATGATCGTCCGCGGTTCAGCGCCGAGCGCCACGCGCACGCCGATCTCACGGGTCCGCTGCGTGACCGAGTAAGCCAGCACTCCGTAAATTCCAACCGCTGCCAGCAGCAGCGAGGCAATGGAGAAGCCGCCGAGCAGCACCGCGCTGAACTGCTGCCGGGCAAAGGTCTGGCGCACCACGGTGGCCATCGTGCGCACATCCGAGATGGGCAGTTCGCGATCGAGACCTTGAATGACTTTTCTTGCAGGCTCGGCCAGGCTAAGCGGATCTTGGTCGGTCCGCATGACCATCACCATCTCGCCATACCTCAGATGTGCATGCACGTAGTAGGCCGTGGGTTCCGGCCCTTGGTCGAGGGTGCCTTCCTTCAGATCGCCCACCACGCCGATGATCTCCCCGAAAGGATTCTGATCATCCATCCAGACGCTGATCTGCTGGCCCAGAGGATCTTCGCCGGGGAAGTATTTCCTGACGAAGGCTTCATTCACAATGAAGCGGTATGGCGATGCGATCACGTTGTCTGCTGCGGTAAAATCGCGACCCTTTTTGAATGGAATTCCCAGCGTCTGGAAATAGCCGGGCTGAACGGTACGAACGACGGTAACCAGGTCCTCGCCAGGGCGTGCCGGTGGACGTCCGGCGATATCGACGCGTGTGCCTGCGGCCATACCGTTGAATGGCAGGTAGCTTACCGCGCTGGCGGAACGCACACCGGGAAGCTGCGCCAGCCGCTCGGCCGCGGATGAGAAGAATTCCACTCCCTTGGGCCCATCACCGTATCTCACGCGGGGCAAGGAGACGCTAAAGGTCAAAACCTTGTCCGGATTCAACCCAGGATCAACTGCCTGCAAACCGATCACTGTTCGAAACAGCAGTCCGGCGCCGGCCAGCAAAATGACCGAGCAGGCCACCTCTCCGGCGACGAGCCAGCTGCGCAGACGATTACCGCCGCCTGTCCCCTGATGGCTCTCTTCATGCAGGGCGCGATTGACGTTTCCTCGCGAAGCCACCAGCGCCGGCGCAAGGCCAAAGACCACGCTGGTGAGCACGGAAAGCGTGACAGCGATAACAAGGATTCTTACATCGAATGAGACCTGGACGGAACGCGTCAGCTCCTTGGGAGCAAGCGCTACCAGCCCGGATACAGCAAGGCCGGCCAGAACAATGCCCAATGCACCTCCCACAAGCCCAAGCACCAGACTTTCAGTAAACAGCTGCCGCAGCAAGCGAGGCCGCGCCGCTCCCAGCGCGCCGCGCACCGCAAATTCGCGTCTGCGAGCGGTATAGCGCGCCAGCAGGAGGTTAGCGACGTTGGCGCAGGCGACTGCAAGCAGCAGCGTCACTGCGCCGAGCAGCGCAAGCAGCGAAGGTTTCACCTGTCCCACCAGGGAATCGCGCAAGGGCTCAACGTTGATGTCCCAGTTTTTGTCGAACGCGGGGTAGGCGAGTTGCAGCCGTTTGGCAATGCCCGTCATCTCTGTCTGCGCCTGCCGCAAGGAAACCCCGGGCTTGCGCCGCGCAATCGACATCATCCAGCGGCCCTGGCCTTTGCGCAGGTCGGGTGAGGGGTTCAGTCCAAGCGTAAGCCAGACATCGATGGAACGAGTATGGAAATAAAAATCCGGCGGCAGGACGCCGATCACGGTGAAGGGGCGCAAGTTGAGCTGGATCTGCCGGCCGAGAATGTTTTCATCGCCGCCGAACAAGTTCTGCCATACCCGGTAGCTGATCAGCGCGACGTGCGCATCCTTCGAATCTTCTTCATAGGTGAATACGCGTCCACGAACCGGCTGCACGCGCAGCAGCGGAAGCACTTCGCTGCTCACCGTCTGGACATCGACTTCTTCGCTGTGCCGGCCGTCGCCCAAAAGAGCGCGCATTTCATAGAGGCCGCCGATGTTTTCAAAGACGGTGTTTTGCTCCTTCCAGTCAAAATAATTTGCCGGCGAGACCACGTTGTGAACGTTGCCGCTGCGCAAGTTGTTTTCCCAGAGCATCGCCAGCTCTGAAGCGCCGGGGTAGGGCAGCGGGCGAAGCAGCAGATTATCGGCCACCGTGTAAATCGCCACGCTGGCGCCGATTCCGAGCGCAAGCGAGAGGATCGCAGTGGTCGCAAACCCGGGATTCAGCCAGAGACCGCGTAACGCGTAGCGCAGGTCCTGCCAGGAGGTCTCCAGCCAGAGCACCCGCGCAGTCTCGCGAATGGATTCCTTCGCGCTTTCCATCCCGCCGAACTTGATCATCGCTGCGCGCCGCGCTTCCTCCGGAGTCATACCCGCGCGAATATTGTCCTCGACATGCATCTGGAGGTGCGACTCGAATTCCTGCGCCATATCCCGCTCGCGCTCGCCCTTGCTGAAGAGTCCCGTGATCCGTGCCCAAAGTCTCCATAATTTCTTCATAATGATTCCTTCGCCAGAAACCGGGCAACAATCGTTGCGGCTTCCTGCCACTCCGCGGTTTCCTGTTTCAACAGCTTGCGGCCCGCGGCCGTCAACCGGTAATACTTGGCTTTGCGATTGTTCTCGGAAACCCCCCACTCGGAGCTGATAGCCCGCTCCTGCTCCAGCCGCAGCAGCGCCGGATAAATACTGCCGTAGTTCAGGGACAGACGGTCGCCGCTGATCTGCTCAATCCGCCGGGCGATTCCGTAACCGTGCAGCGGTCCCATCGACTCGAGCGTTTTCAGCACCATAAGCGCCATGGTCCCCTGCCAAACGTCTGATTTGCGGTTCTGCTCGGTCATATAGGTAAGTTATAGGAGCCTCCGCTCCATTTGACTCCTATAACCTGGCAATAGGAAGCCTGGTTCCCTGAAAAATCAAAAAAAAGACACTTTTCTTATCTGGCGAGGAGCAACCGTATTGCCGCCACCCCAAAGGCGAAGGCGAAACCGTACCCGAAGCTTTCCAGTTGCAGGGTCTTCTTGTTGTTACGGCGCAGAACAGCACCGGAAGTCGACATCAGCAGTCCCGTCACTGCCGGCGCAACCAGCAGGCTGATGCCGTGGATTCTGGCTGGATGGACCAGATGGCGGGGGAACCACGTCAGACTAATAGCACCTAGAAGGACTCCAAAGGCCAAATATCCCGCGTAGGCCAAGGCCGCGTTCTGGATCGCAGGCTCTTCAAAGACCGCGCCAACCACCCGCAGCAGCAGGTCTCCGATGACGGCAACGACGCATTCGAGGATCGCATGGCCTACAACTTCAACAACACATTCAAAGATTAGGCCAAGCAACCATAGGATGAGTTCTTCCATGGCAAAGGGCCGCTCGGGCCCTATCCCATTGACGTACGGGTGAGCACGTTATTTCGCGCGGTAACTTTATTGGCGCTGTCTTTCTATTTCTTTGCACAAGTAGGTCATTTGGCCAGTGTGATGAGACAAATGCGCGGCACAATGCATGAAGGCAAAGAAGCGGTTCCCGGCAAATTCCATCCCTTTGCCGGCAAAAGGCGCGTCCCAATCGCTCTCGCTCTGCTTCAGTAGCGTCGCCAGAACCGTCGCAATGGCGCTGTCAAAGTTTTTGAGCACGGTGGCTTTAGGATGGCGCGCGGCATCGCTGAACTCCAGCGGACGGTTGCGTACATAGGCTGTGCCCCCGATCTCGGCTCCGATGTAGTAGCTCAGGTTGCCGGTCAGATGCAGCAGGAGATGGCCGATGCTGTTTCCGTAGGGATAGGGGCGGGTCCAGATCTGCTCATCGGTAAGCGGGTCAACCAGCGCGTGTATCTGCTCGGCACATCGCTGGTAGTAACGGGTGAAATCGCGGACGGTAACGGTTTGCAGATCGCTCATAAAGCACGGATTTTACCAAAACTTTTACCGCGGATTTCGCGGATGGACGCGGATCAAAAAGGCAGAGAACGCTGCTGCGAGCTCTCTCGTCACAAACTTTGGTTGCACAGCTCTTTTGTTTTGGCCTTTATCTGCGCTAATCCGCGTTGATCCGCGGTAAGGTTTGATTCTTGCTCTACCCGCGCGATGCCGCCGGACAGGGTAAAATGGAGAGTTCTCTTACATCTCCCGCTCGCTCCTGAGCGGCCAAGGACTTCAAAATGGCGACTGTTCTGGAAACCTCTCGACCCACCCTGCGCATTCCCACGACCCCGTTCAAAAACGAGCCTGCTACCGACTTCACCAACCCGGAAAACGCGCGCCGCATGCGCGCGGCACTGACCAAGGTGCAGTCCGAGCTGGGTCGCGAGTATGACATGGTGATCGGCGACCAGTTGATCAAGACCACGGAGAAGATCAAGAGCCTGAATCCGGCCCGGCCCTCGGAAGTTGTAGGCGTCTTCCAGAGCGCCGGCCGCGAGCACGTGGAGCCCGCGATTCAGGCTGCCGCCAAAGCCTTTGAGACCTGGAAACGCACTACCGTTGAGGAGAGAGCCGCGCTCGTGCACACGGTCGCGGCCATTCTGCGCGAGCGCAAATTTGAATTCAGTGCCTGGATGGTTTACGAAGTCGGCAAAAACTGGGCTGAGGCTGATGCCGATATCGCTGAGACCATCGACTTCGCTGAGTTTTATTGCCGCGAAGCTCTGCGCCTGGCCAAATCTGAGACGCCGGTTCAGCTGCCCGGCGAGCGCGACACGCTGGTGTACATTCCCCTCGGCGTAGCTGCCGTGATCCCGCCCTGGAACTTCCCCTGCGCGATCATGGCGGGTATGACCATGGCTGCGATTGTCTGCGGCAACACCGTGGTGCTCAAGCCCTCGCATGATTCGCCCGCCATCGCCGCCAAGTTCTTTGAGGTTTTGCAGGAAGCCGGCATGCCGGACGGCGTGGTGAATTTCTGCCCCGGTTCGGGTTCCAGCTTCGGCGCTGGACTGGTGGAGCATCCGCAGACTCGTTTCGTTGCCTTTACCGGCTCAAAAGAGGTCGGGCTTGATATCAACCAGCGCGCCGCCACTCATCGTCCCGGGCAAAAGTGGATCAAGCGCACGATCCTGGAGATGGGCGGAAAAGATTCCATCATTGTCGATGCCGATGCCAATCTCGACGCGGCTGTGGAAGGCGTGGCCGTCTCTGCCTTCGGCTTCCAGGGACAGAAGTGCTCAGCCTGCTCGCGGGCTATCGTCGACGAAAAAATCTACGACGTTTTTCTAGAGCGTCTCAAGGACCGCGTGAGCAAGATTGCCGTCGGCGATCCCACGGAAAACAAGGCGATGGGCCCGGTGATCAATGAAAAGGCCATGCAGAGTATTTTGAACTACATCGAAGTCGGCAAGAAAGAAGGCCGGCTGATTCATGGCGGTAGCCGCGCCACAGAAGCCGGTGACGGCTATTTCATCCAGCCGACCATTATTGCCGATATCCCGCCGACGGCGCGCCTCTCCCAGGAAGAAATCTTCGGGCCGGTGCTGGCGGTGATCAAGGCGCGCAATTTCGACGATGCGCTCAATATCGCCAACAACACCGAATTCGGCCTTACCGGCGCGGTCTACTCCAGCTCGCGCGACAAGCTGGAGCGGGCGCGCACCGACTTCCACGCCGGCAATCTCTATCTCAATCGCAAGTGCACCGGCGCGATGGTTGGAGGCCATCCCTTTGGCGGCTTCAACATGTCCGGCACGGATTCCAAGGCCGGCGGCCCTGATTACCTGCTGCTCTTCACCCAGGCAAAGTCCGTGGCAGAAAAGCTGGGTGCTGCTCCGCCTGCAGACAAAAAGTAGCGAACAGCGATCTTCGTTCTCTCACAAGAGCCGTCCTTTGGGCGGCTTTTGTTGTCCAATCGGCGACTTGGACTTGACGCGGGCGGCTATAGGGTTTTCAGGGCTGAATATCAGGGGCCACTCGAATAACCCGGATTTCCGGAATTCCTTCTGGCCAGTGGTAACTTTCCCACCTAGCTCAGCCATCCGAAGCGCTTGTTTGGAGGTTCTAAAGATCCAGCGACAAAGATTTCGGCCATTCGGCCCTCAGGACCATGGCCGGAGGTACACTGCTTATGAGGAGCCCTGTTCTCGGGAGGTAAGCAAATCGGGCGGCAAACGGTAAGCCTGCATTCATTTGACTTCCGGAGATGCGTGGCTGAGAATAAGGCAGTTTCGTTAGCTGATCTTGTGCCGCAGCTAATATCCCCGAAGACGCGCCAGGGATTGGAAAAGCGCGTCAGTGTTCAGGACATCCAATTTTATGGCCAGGATCCTTTGCGTTGACGATGAGCCGCATGTAGTGACCCTGAAATGCGCCATCCTTGAAGGCGCCGGACACACCGTTACTGCCTCCACCTCCGCTCGCGATGCCATGGAAAAACTCCAGAGCAATACCTATGACGCGGTTGTCACTGACTGGCGTTTGGGCGATGCCAACGGTCGCGCTGTAGTCCAGGCTGCCAAAAACAATAGCAGCATGCCGGTGGTTGTCGTTTCGGGCTATGTGGCGGAAGCGTTTCAAGCCGCTGAACCGCTGGCCGACCTTTATCTGGAAAAACCTGTCAACCCGGAAGAACTGGTCACGATCGTGAATGAGCTGCTCAAGAGCAGCGAACGGACAGCGTCACATTAATTTCTGTCGCTTCGCTCCACACCGCCTGCGATTCTCCTCCTACTCCATGTTTGATCCGGCGCTTGTTGCCGCGCGCTCGGCGCGTGCTCGGCCTCGCGCTTCAATGAGCTTTTGTCGCTTCGCTCCACACCGCCGGCGATTCTCCTCCTACTCCATATTTGATCCAGCGCTTGTTGCCGCGCGCTCGGCGCGTGCTCGGCCTCGCGCTTCATTAGCTTTTGTCGCTTCGCTCCACACCGCCTGTGATTTTCCTCAAAACTCATGTTGTT
>Ga0126378_10000065_pt1 | contig 75992 bp, 68 predicted proteins | sample PanSoiMetPlot_23_FD_92587 | JGI IMG/M metagenome (GOLD analysis project Ga0126378, IMG submission 92587) | Tropical forest soil microbial communities from Panama - MetaG Plot_23 | ecosystem: Environmental > Terrestrial > Soil > Tropical forest > Bulk soil | place: Panama | collected 2016-02-17 | reverse complement strand
TCCAACCTTGGCGAGTTCGTAGTTAATGTATTGCTGAAGCAGATTCGCATCGGCGCCGACCATGCGGCGGCCATTCACGAAAACGGTAGGCGTGCTGGTGACTTCAAGTTTCTCGCCATTGGCGTGGCTGGCGTTGACCGCAGCCCCAGCCTCCGGGCTGGCCAGGCAGCCCTTAAAAGCGTCAGCATCGAGGCCCGACTGGCTGGCATAATCCACCATCTTGCCCCAGGCGTTGGCCGCCGAGATAATCTCTTGGTGGTCGTAGATAAGATCGTAAAGCTTCCAAAATGCATCGGGCTTCTGTTGGTAGGCGCAGCGCCCAGCGACGGCGGCCGTCCGCGCCCACGGGTGGATCTGATCGAGGGGAAAGTCCTTGAAGATCACCCGGACCTTGCCGGCGTAGTTTGGCAGGAGGTTCCGCAGGGCGTCGTGGAGGCTGCGGCAGATCGGGCACTCAAAGTCCGAGTATTCCACGATGGTCACAGGTGCCTTCGGGTCGCCCAGCGCCGGCGCGTCCGCCGTCCGGATCTGCGCCAGGTTCTCCGCCAGGGGATCCTTGGTCATGTCGGAAAGCTCCCCGCGGATCAGAAATCTCCCGTCTTTGCTGACATAGAATTTAGCGTTTTCTTTATTTTCGCCTATGGTCACGTCGATGCTTGTCTCGAGAATCCCTTCAACGACCGACTCCTTCAGCGGCCCGACAAGGATCTTGACGTCCGGCCCAAACGCATACAGGTTCCGCAGATACGCCTCAATGTTCTTCTGCGCCTGCGTAGGTGTGCCTGCCTCGCTGTTCCCCGTTGCTGGTTTTGGCTGTTGCGCGTATGCCCCGGATGCCAGCAGAGTTACCAGCATGGCGCTGACGCTTCGTAGTTTTTTCACGTTTACCTATCCTTGTCGTTGAAGGACGCAATATGCTGCGGAGAATCCATCACTTAAAGCAAGCTAGCCGATGTTAGCGCGCTTTCTTTTGCGGTTGAATCATTAATAACGAAAGACCGAGAACCAAAGACTTACGGAATAAACTTCTGTGCGATCGGGAACGGCCGTCCAAACCCAAACGCCTTCGAGGTAATCTTCAACCCCGGAGCCGCTTGTTTCCGCTTGTACTCGTTGCGATCCACTCGCAGCGCAATGTCTTGCACCAGCTTCAAGTCGAATCCGTAATGATCCGCAATTTCGTGAGGGCTGCGCAAGTCTTCAATATAGGCTTTCAAGATGCGGTCCAGCACGTCGTAAGGAGGCAGGCTGTCTTCATCCTTCTGATTCGGCCGCAGCTCCGCCGAAGGCGGCTTTTCGATCGTCGAGCAGGGAATCACTTCCCTTTCGCGGTTAATCCATCGGGCCAACTCGTACACCATCAACTTCGGCACGTCGGAAATCACCGCCAATCCTCCGGCCATATCGCCATAAAGCGTGCAATAGCCGACAGCATTTTCCGACTTATTTCCCGTGCTCAGCACCATCGATCCGAATTTATTCGACAGCGCCATCAAATAATTTCCGCGAATGCGCGCCTGTAGATTTTCTTCCGTTACGTCTGCCGGTCTACCTTCAAAAGCCGGCGCCAATGCCCCTTTATAAGCTTCAAAAACGTCCGTAATGGGCAACGTGTGGAAACGCATGCCAAGATTCTTCGCCAGCGCCTGTGCATCGGCCTTGCTGCCATCTGACGAAAATGGCCCGGGCATGGAAACGCCCAGCACGTTTTCCGCTCCGAGCGCATCCACCGCGATTGACGCCACAACCGCGGAATCGATGCCGCCGCTCAAGCCAACCAGAACCTTCGCGAAGCCGCATTTGCGCACATAGTCGCGCGTCCCCGTAACCAGCGCTTGGTACGCATAAGCAATCTCTTCGTACGGTTGCTCATGGATTTCACCTTTCCCCGTCGCGGTATCAAACAGGACCAGATCTTCTTCAAAAGCTTTGCCCTGCGCCGCCACCTTGCCGTCGGCGGTTAAGGCAATACTGGCTCCGTCGAAAATCAGGCTGTCGTTTCCTCCGTACTGGTTCACATAGACCACTGGCAGTTTGTGGGTCAACGCAATCGACCGCAGCATTTCAAAACGCAGCGCTCGCTTGTCCAGCGTGTACGGAGAAGCTGAGATATTCAGCAATACCGTAGTTCCCTGCCGCACGATTTCGTTCACCGGGTCGCGATCATAAAGCGGCTTGGCCCAGAAGTTCTCATCATTCCAAACGTCTTCGCAAATGGTTATCCCGAGCTGTTCGCCATGCAGCCCAAACACGTATTGTTTGTCCGCCGGCTGAAAGTAGCGCGATTCGTCGAACACGTCGTATGTCGGCAAAAGCATCTTGCTTTGCTCGAAGACCACACGCCCGTCGCAAATCAGCGCCGCTTTGTTTCCAATGGACTTCCCGGTTCCGTTTTTCACGCGTCCGGCATAGCCAATAACCGCCGGCAGCGGCAATTTCGCTGCCAGCTTCTTCAATTCGCTGTGGTTCCGTTCGATAAACGCGGGGCGTTCCAGGAGGTCTTGCGGCGGATACCCGCACAAACAAAGCTCGGTAAACACAGCCAGCCCGGCGCCGCGCTCCTGCGCTTGCGCCGCCAAGCTCAAAATGCGAGCCGTATTCCCTGCAAAATCGCCTACGGTGGGATTGAACTGAGCGAGAGCTATCTTCATGCTCGGATTACAGAATACGAACTGTCACACCAGATTGCAAACTGGACTGCTCCTCCGCGAGGCTTCTGCTAGTTGCCATTTTGGCGGCGATTTTGAGCGCGCGGCTTCCTTGCCGCAAGGCTTGCGATGCCCTGCTCCGCGCGCAACTCGCGGTAAAACAGCACTTCCAATTCAGGAAACGCTCTCCGCAGTTCACCGGTATCGAGCAGATACGCCGGATCCCGTGGCCCGCTGCTGAAATCCAGCTGCGCTTTCGTGTATGTTTCAAACAGCAGCATTCCTCCGGGAAGTAAGGCGCGGCAAATCTGCGGAAACAGAGATCGCTGCAAATAACGAATGCAAAGAATGACCGAATAGCGGTTCGCCGGAAGCGCGACCGTCTCCAGGTCCTTTTGCAGCAAATCAATTCCCGCCTGCGTCGGTTGCTGGCAGGAACGGCCTTCTGTTTGTCCTGAGTTTCGGAGGGAGGCCGTCTGTTTCACTTCCTCGATTCGCTGAAGGCGACGCACAGGAATTTGCAGAGCCTTCGCCCCTTCTTCCAGGATGTCGAGCGCCACCCGGGACCAATCCACAGCTGTAACGTGCCTACCATGCTCAGCCAGGAACAGTGCGTTTCTTCCCCTTCCGCTCGCCAGATCTAGCGCAGCTCCAGCAGGCAGCAGCGGCCATAGTTCCGTCAGAATTCCGGCAGGCGCCTCCACACCTTCGCTCGCTGCCAAGCAGTGCTTCGCATCCCAATTTGACGGACTAGAAGGCATAAACCCAAGCAGACGGCATAAGAAAAGGCTCCTGAACATTGTCGTTCAGGAGCCTTGAAACCTGCAAAAAAGCGCGCCGCGCTTTCCTTTCCCAACTAAACGCTGAACGAACTCCCGCATCCGCAAGTGCTCTTCACGTTAGGATTATTGAACTTGAATCCCGCGCCTTCCAGCGTCTCGATGTAATCAATTTCGATCCCATCAAGATACATCGAACTCATTTGGTCCACGGCCACTTTCAAGCCGTCAAACTCGAAGATCTGGTCGGCTTCCGTCGTGTTGTTCTCAAACGCCATGTGATATTGAAATCCGGAACAGCCCCCGCCTACCACCGCCACGCGCAGGGCAGTCGGCACAGGACTCTGCAGGTTCATGATTTCTTTCACTTTGGAACTCGCAACCGGCGTCAAATGAATCATAGTTGTTTTGGCCTCCGCGCCACGGACACCGCCGCGACGCTTAACATACTTCGATTATAGCAAAACGTTCCAATCGTGGCATCTCATGCCGACCGCTCATGTTGCTGGTTGGAAACACCTAGCGTTGCTACCGTTTCCCCATCCGCAAACGCTTCGCTTACAATGAGATGCCGCCATGAAACACAAAGTTACGCTTATTCCAGGCGAAGGTATCGGCCCGGAAGTCGCTAGCGCGACGCGCCGGATTCTCGAAGCCGCAGGCGTCCAAATCGAGTGGGAAGAAATCGCCGGCCGCGCTGATGAATCCGCCGATCAGGGCAAAAGTGTCAATCAAGCCGCCATCGAGTCCGTCCGCAGCAACCGCGTCGCCCTCAAGGGGCCTATGGCGACCGCCATCGCCGGAGGCGCCCCGAGCGTCAACGTCGCCCTCCGCAAATCCCTCAATCTCTACGCCAATCTACGACCTGTGAAAAACGTCCCGGGCGTCAAATCGCATTTTGAAAACGTGGACCTGCTCCTGGTCCGCGAGAACACCGAGGATTTGTATTCCGGCCTCGAGCACGAAGTTGTTCCAGGCGTGGTGGAAAGCCTAAAAATCATCACCGAGAAAGCCTCCACGCGCATCGCCCGCTTCGCCTTTGATTACGCCCGCCATCACGGCCGCAAAAAAATTCACGCCATCCACAAAGCCAACATCATGAAGCTTTCCGACGGCCTTTTCCTGCGCTCGGTCCGCACCGTCGCCGCGCAATTCCCCGAAATTCAGTACAAAGAACTCATCGTGGACAACGCCTGCATGCAGATTGTCATGGATCCTCTGCAATTCGACGTGCTTTTGCTGCCCAATCTTTACGGCGACGTCATGAGCGACCTCGCCGCAGGCCTCGTTGGCGGCTTAGGCGTGGTTCCTAGCGCCAATATCGGCGACGGCTGCGCCATGTTTGAGGCCGTCCACGGCACCGCCCCCGACATCGCAGGCAAAGGCCTCGCTAATCCCACGGCCCTGCTGATGAGCGCCCTCCTAATGCTGGATCACCTTGGCGAACGCGCAGCCGGCGAAAAGATCGAAGCGGCCCTCCTGAGGACCTACCGCGAGGGTACCCACACAACCAAAGACGTAGGCGGCAAGTGCGGTACCGAGCAATTCACCGACGCGGTTATCGCCGCCTTGCCAGCAACAGCCTCCAGATAGCTTCCGCCGTCATCCAGAGGCCCCCTGTAGGGGCGGCGGCACCGCTCGCCGCAAGGCTTGGCTCTGTTTCTAAAGGTTTCAACGTAGCGCCGCAACTTCCGCGCGGGCACTCTAGGGCTTTATCTATGAGTGCGCTGCGATCACGACCATCAAGTACTGAGAGTTCCAAATCGTTATTTTCCTTGCCTTCGCTGGCCTTTCGTGGCACCATTTCGCCGATTCCGGGGAGAAGTCCTTCCAAGGCATTTTTGTATGCAGAGAACCCGCTACCCAGAGCGTCGTCGAACTGTCCGCCTGCCACTTCAAATCCCTGTGAAGGTGCGCTGCCGCCTCCCCGAAGGCGAAACCATCGACCTTCAAGCTTGCACTTACGTGGTGAGCGCCCACGGCGCCCTTCTCCTCATGGATACGCCCCTGATCCCCGGCCAAAGCATTCGCATCTTCAATGAAAACACCGCCGAGTCCGCCGAGTGCCACGTCACCTCTCTGCGTGAAAAGCGCGAACGCCGCTTCGTCGGCGTGACCTTCGCCTCGCCAAACACCGACTTCTGGCACATCGTTTTCCCCAAGTCCGGCACGCGCCAAGCCGTCCGCTCCCCGCAAACCGGTGCCCTCGTCCCCCCGGGCTTCCGCCAGGACGACAACAATCAGTTCTAACCCGTGGCCCCATCTCTCAAGACAAACCCACCTCTTTTGCTCGTGCCGCCAGGTCTTGATGATCTATTTGGAAGACAATGGCCAGTCCTCCATCTTTCTGCTCAAGTAGGTACGATGCGGAAGCTTCGATCTCCTTCTTCACATCGGTCGAATGGCTAAAAGTCATCTTCCATGCGGTTCTTACCAGCAAATATCTTGAATCCAGGCGAATTTGATCTACGGATGTCACTGTTGAGCCGAGCAGTCCGATCGAGGAAAAATACTCCTTCCGTCGCGGAATCACCTTCAGAAAATCTTCTTTCTTAACGCATTGAACTCCTTGGGGGCCTCCAAAGAGGAAGAAGTCGGCATACAGCGCACCTATCTTCGAAGGGTCAGTGCTGGAAATCGCTTCTTCGTATTGTTCGAAGAATGCTTGTACGCTCTGGCTCATTGTTTTTTCTCCACGAGAAATCTGGCAAGGTGGGGTGGATTCTCAGAAGCCTCGAAGGGAAACGCTCGAGCCCGTTATCTGGGCGCATAAATCTGATACACCATAAAATAGATGATCACGCCCGTCACCGACACATAGAACCACAACGGCAGCGTCCATCGCGCAATCAGTCGGTGCTTGTCGAATCGTGCAAGCCATGCCCGCCGCAAAGTTACAATGATTAGCGGCACGATCACCACGGCCAGAATCGTATGCGAAGTCAGCAGCGTGAAGTACACCGGCCGGATCCAACCCTGTCCCTGAAACAAAACCGCCTTCCCGACGCGCAAGTGATACGTCACATAAGAAATCAGGAAGAGCAGCGATACGCCCACCGCTGACACCATGAAGCCCTGGTGTACATTCTTTTTTCCGACGCGTATGGCCGCATACCCGCACGCCAGGAGAACTCCACTGAGTCCATTGAGGCAGGCATTCAGCGCGGCGTTGGACATTACAAAGTGTTCCTTTGGCCTACACGGTAGGCCGCGCCTTCCGAGGCGGGCCGCTCCTTGTAGTCGGGCGGCGTGCCGCACCTTTCTGGACGCCGGAAACGGTTGTTCACAAAGTGCGAGATGAGACCCACGCTCGTTAACGCGGCAACTTGTCGTAGGCCATCAACCCCAGCAGCAGCGGAATCTGCAAAACCGTCGCATGCATCAACCACTTTGCGCGCGCATTCGTTTTATTGCTCGCCGCCCACAAACATACTTGCAACAGGGCCGTGCACACCACCAGCGCTCCAAAGAAGTAAACAATCCCGGCCAACCCCAGCACCGCCGGCAGCAAACTCACTCCGACCAGCGCCGCCGCATAAAGAATGATTTGCCGGAACGTCCGTGTTCCTTCGCGGTCCACGACCGGCAGCATCAAAATTCCAGCGCGCGCGTAATCCTCGCGGTACATCCACGAAATCGCGTAGAAGTGCGGAAACTGCCACAGAAACAAAATACCGAACAAAATCCACGCTCCGCGATCCAGCGAACCCGCGGCCGCCACCCAGCCAATCATCGGCGGAACCGCTCCAGGAAACGCACCCACAAACGTCGCCCAAACCGTCCGCTTTTTCAACGGCGTATACGCCAGCAAATAGCTCAGACACGTCAAAACGCCAAGTCCGCTGGCAAGAGTGCCCGCAGCAAAATACAAATCCACCGCTCCCGCAATCGCCAGTGCGACGCCGAAGGCCAGCGCGGACCCCGGCTGCAGTACACCGCTTGGCAACGGTCGCGAAGCTGTCCGCCGCATATAGCGGTCCGACTCTCGCTCGACATAATGATTGAGCGCCGCGGTTCCCCCGGCGATCAGCAGCGTCCCAAAAATGACATGGCCCATATGCAGCCAGTTCACCGGCCCGCGCGTGCCCATGTAGTAGCCGGCCGCCGTGGTCATCAACACAAGGAACGACACGTCTGGCTTGGTCAGCGCAATGTACGCATTCGCGCGCGACGCCAGTGTGAGTTCAACGTTTCGGACAGTGCTCATCCTGCCGTCACCTGCGCCGCGGTCGCCGCCGCTTCTCCGCCGCGCGGCACCAGTCGGTAGCACAAGAGAACCACTAGCACCGAAAACGCAAACAGAATCGCCCCGACCACCGTGTGAGTCACGGTCAACCAAACCATCACCGGCATCGGCTGTGGCGCATCGGCCGTGGTCATCCGCGACCAGTACGCCAGCAGACCCAGCAAAAACTGCGTTCCGAAAATCGCGTGCAGCAGAATCCGCGCCGTGCGGAACGCCTCGGAGGTCCCAAAGCGCTTCCGCAGCGCCACCGCGGTCCAGGTTACCGTCCCAAGAACCAGCAGCGCTCCCGCGGCATGCGGCCAGATCGGAATATCCTTATGCCGGAATCCCGCGCCAAGTATCACCTGCACATAAATCACGGCGGCATTCAGCGTCGCCAACAAATGAATCGACGGTGAGCCTTTATCTTCCAATTGTGCCCGCTCCGTAACCCACCACTTGCTCGTAAACACCGCAATTCCCAGCACCGCCGCAAAGACAATCTGGGCAAAACACGCATGAATCACTGGCAGCCAGTAATGCAACAAACGAATAACCACCTGTCCGCCCAGCACCGCCTGCACCGCAACGCCGAGCAAGGCAATCCAGCCCAGCCACCGCAGCCACACCCGCTTTTCCTTCACCAGGAGCAATACCGCCAGCACCAACGTAAAGACTCCCAGCCCACCGGCCACAAACCGGTGCGAAAACTCAAAAAAGTCCCCGCCCTGCAGCGAACTTAGCGGCGGAACCCACGCTCCATGCGACTTCGGCCAGTCCGTCACCGAAAGCGCCGCATCTTTCGACGTCACCAGCGCCCCGGCCACAAACAGCAGAATCGTCCAACATACGGTAAAAACTGCGAACCGGTGCACACCAGGATGGTAGGTCGATGTCATTCGCTCAAGCTCAACCGCGGATTATACCTTGACTCCTCGTGATTTTGCGAAACCGCGAATCCTTCAAGGACTTGACCGCGCCATTTAGATGCCGGCCTGGCCCCGGTGTGCGCAAATTGTTTACTGCGGGCGGTTCTGTTGGGCGGCCAGCGACCTATTGTCGCGACCGCCGTACAACTTGAGTACAAGTCCGTAGGCGTATAATGAGTCCATGGATCACAGCAAGCTGGTTGTGGCTAAGGTTTTCGGATCACCGGGTGAGGCGGACCTGGCCAAAAGCATGCTCGAATCCGCAGGCATTGACTCCATTATCCAAGCCGACACCGCTGGCGGCATGGACCCGGCGATTGCCTGGAGCGACCTCGGTTTCCGGGTGCTGGTCCGCGAAGAAGATGCTTCTGAGGCCCGGGAGGTACTTAACCCGCCGCAAAACACGTCCGCTGAGCCTGCCGTTCCGAACGACGAAGATTCACCGTCTCCAAAGCCTTCAGAGTGAACCACCGCCCGTTTCCGCCGACCCCACGGGCTGAAACGCCGGCCTCTCTGCGATCCCCGCAGCTCCCAACACCAAATCCTGAAGGGCGGCGATAAACAACGGCGAGTCTCCCACCGCCGGCATCATTCGGAATTTCTCAACGCCGGCCTTCATCGCGTCCTCGCGCGCCTCGATATTGATCTCGTGGAGCGTCTCGATATGTTCGGTCACGAACGAAATCGGCACCACCAGCATTTCCTTTACGCCCTCGTGCCCCAGCCGTTCGATCGTCTCGGTCAGCGGCGGCTGCAGCCATTTTGCCCGGCCCACCCGGCTTTGGAAGCAGAGCAAATGGGTCCGCGGCCAGCCGCTGAATTCCTTCGCTCCGCGTTCACACACCATCCGCACCGTCTTCCCAATCTGTTCCGGATACGGATCGCCCTTCTTGACCAGGCTCATTGGCAACCCGTGCGCGCTGAAAATCAAATGAATCCTCGCGCTGTCCGCGAATTGCCGCAGCGTCGAGCCAATGCGCTGGACGAGCGCCCAAATGTAAAGAGGATGGTCGTAGAAATGGTCAACCGCGCGCACGGGCGGGCCGCCGTCGGGCTCCCCATAGACGCGACGCCATTCTTTCATGCTGCTCAGTGTCGTCGCATACGAATAGTGCGGATAAAGCGGAAGCAGAACGACTTCATCCAAGGGACCGGCTTTCCGCAGTGTATCCGCCGCCTCGCTCGTCAGCGGATGCCAATAGCGCATCGCGGTAACGATGATCGGATCGATGAAGGAGGCTAAGGCGTCCCTTAGCCGCACCCGCTGCCGTTCCGTGAGCGCACCGATCGGCGACCGCCTTCCAATCTCCTCGTACTTTTCCGCCACGTGGGGGGCGCGGCGCGACGAAATCCATTTCGCAATCGGCCGCCGCAAGATTCCCAAAGGTCCCAGTGGAATAATGTCCGGATCGAGAAAGAGGTTCAGCAGGAACGGCTCGACGGCCTCGAGCGAGTCCGGCCCGCCAAGTTGGAACAATACAATCCCGACACGCTTTTTCCCTGCCAAGCTAGTATTCCCGTTTCTTGAATTTGTGTGGGGGCGCGCTTTAGCGCGTCCCGTTTAGGTCATTACGCAGCACGAGGAAAATGTTATCTTCCTTTGCTCAACATTGCCTTCAGCCGCTCCACCTCTTCGCGCAGCGCCCCCATGCGCTGCGCGACGGAGATGTAATACACAAAAAAAATCGCCCAGGCCGCAAGATATGCCGCCAGCACGCTGTCCAGATTTTTCATCGAACCTCTGCCTCCCTTCGCAAGTCCTCCACCGTGGCGCGCAGCGATTCCAGCTTGTACCGCGCGCTCAAAAGCAGAATCAGTAGCCCCGTCAAAGCGCCCCACATCAGTAAATACGAAACGCGCATCCGCGGCTCCAACCCAGACCCCGGCCCTCCCAGAATCACGGGCTGCGGATGCTGCGTGCGCCACCAGCGAATCGAAAAATACACCAGCGGCACGTCCAGAAACGCGAATATGCCAAAAAGCGCGCTGAACAGCGCCCGCTTGTCAGGTTCCTCAATCATCGAGCGCAGCAACAGATAGGAAAGATAAAGTAGTCCAAGCACAAACGTCAGCGTCAGCCGCGCGTCCCAAGTCCACCAGATTCCCCAAACGGGCTTCGCCCAAATGGGCCCGGTGATCAACACAACAGTTATGAAAGCCAGCCCGACCTCGGCTGCGGAGACGGCCAGCCAATCAGATTTCGGCTGGCGCGTAAACACGTACCGGAGATTCGCGTAAAAGCATATTCCGAAGGCGATGAAGGAAGTGAGCGCACACGATACGTGGATGTAAAAAATCTTCTGGATCACACCCATGGTCTTCTCCATGGGCGCGTAATAAAACGCAAGGTACGCCGTAAAAGCGATCAGAACAAAAAGAACGATCGCTCGCAGCGCGCTCTTTACCATGATTCCCCTCTCGCGCCGCGTTTACTTCTTTGTGGAGACGGCCTGGTGCTTGCCCCGGGCATGGATGGGAGGCCGTCGGCTCCACCTTCTTTGTAGCGGCGGCCTTCGGAGGCCGTCCGTTCCGTCCTGTGCTTCAGCATGCGCTATTCCTCCAGCAAATATTCGCCGAAAAGCCACAGCGCCGTCAAAAAAACAATGTCGAACCCGGCCAGGAACCCCAGCCAATCGATTCGCATTGCCGGATTTTCCGCCAAAAGTCCGCTGGTAGCTTCCGTGCTGGCAATCAAAACCGGCGTAAGCAGCGGCAGCAGCAGCAGGGGCAACATCAGCTCGCGCATCCGAGCCTGCGCCGAAATCGCCGAAAAAGCCGTTCCCGGGATCGCTACGCCCAGGCTGCCAAGAAACAAAACCAGCACCAGTTGCGGAAAAACAGCCAGAATGTGCACGTTATAAAGAATCGCGAAAATCGGCAGCATCAGCGCTTCCGTCAGCAACAGAAACAGCGTGTTCGCGGAAAGCTTGGCGAGAAAAATCGAAAACGGGTCTCGCACCGACAATCGCAGCGCGCTCAGCGTGTCATTATTCTGTTCCCGCAAAAAGCACGGCTGCAGCATCAGCGAAGCCGCAAACAAAAACGAAAGCCACAACAGTCCCGGGCCAAACTTTCGTGATTCTCCGACGCTCGGATCAAACGTGAAACTGAAGAGCACCACAATCACCAGAATGAACACCACGGTCGTCGTGAGCAGTTCCCGCGAACGAAACTCCGTGCGTAACTCCTTGCCCAGCAGCACCGCGGTGTCAGCGAACAGTGCCATCTATGCGTTTGCAAACGTCAAAATCGCGTGCAGGTCCGACCCCGCGCGCGTGTCCGCCACAACGGAACCTGCGTCGAGCCGAATTGCCCGCGTCGCCAGAGCGGAAATCTCAGACTCGCCGTGCACGCTCATCAAAATCGTCCGCCTGGCATCCCGCATCCCGCCGAGCGCATTCGCCAGCCAGGTGATTCCTTCCGGATCAAGCCCGGTCGCCGGCTCGTCGAGCAGCAGCACCGAAGGATCGTTCAGCAGCGCCCGCGCAATCGCCACGCGCTGCCGCATCCCTCTCGAAAACGTTCGCACTAGTGAATTGCGCCTCTCCGAAAGTCCCACTTGCTCGAGCAACGACGCCGCGCGAGCGCCCGCTTCTCGAATGCCCTGCAACTTCGCGAACATCAAGAGGTTTTCTTCCGCAGTCAATTCGTCGTAAACCATCGTGGCATGCGCAACGAATCCGCTTCGCACCGGGGAATCGGTTGCCTCGCCGCCCGAGGCCACGAAGTTCACCCTGCCGGCTGAGGGACGAACCAATTGCGCCGCTATCCGCAAAACCGTGGTCTTGCCGGACCCGTTTCTCCCGGCAAACGCCACGCATTCGCCCGGAGCCACTTCCAAAGACACGCGTCGCAACGCGTAAAGCCCGCCATACCGTTTTTCAATGTTCTCGAAGCAAATTCCCGTCGGAGAAGACTCCGGGGCCTTCACTGCGCGACCCCGCGGATGGCTGCGCTGTCGATCATGTCAAACTTGCCCAAAGCCTTTTCAATGATTTACAGGGGCCTCTTGTCTACCTGCGGTCTATGGTTTTAATCAATTACGACCATCAAATCCTGTAACCACTTTCTTTTGATAACAATACGAATTGCCGGGGGGTATACCCTCCTCGTTCCCGTCGAGCCCCAGGGATGCTAGCTATAGCTAGCCTCTGACGAGGTCACGAAGGACCTTTTCGGCCTTGGCCCGCTCCCGCGCGTACTCCTCCTCCGTGATGGTCCCCGCCTGGTGCCGCAGCTCTAGCCGGAACAAGCTCTCCTTCAGCGCATCCAGGCTTGTGCCGATTGCTGCGTCCACCTCTGACAGACTCGCCGCCCCATTGGACGGCGCCTTGGCTTCAGACGAGGCGGCCAACGAAGCAGATGTAGGCCTTGCCGCCGACGACGCCTTCGCCTTCTTGGCAGGCTTTGCCGCGGCCGCCGCTTCTGCAGCAAGTTCTCCTCCGGCCACCGCGACCACGGTCTTGCGCGAGAGCAAATAGCCAAACAGCCCAAAGACCACCACAAACCCGAAAAGCAATGGCCACTTCATGGAGTCGAGCCGTCCGGGAACCGCCTGAATCGCCGTCCCGCCTGTGTCGGCGGCAGCGTCTTGTGCCTCGCGGCCTTGCGGCACGCCACCCGATCCGGTGCTTGCATTCGCAGACGCCGTGCCCGAAACATTCACCACCACCAGCGTCCCGGCGGGAACATCCTGCCGCAGGAACAGATTCATTCCCTGCTCTTCGCCCGCGGCCGAAAGTCCGTCCCCGCTAATTTGCAAGCCGGGAGGCGCCACGAATACGACGCGCCCTGGATAAATCGCGGGAACTCTCAAGGTAGCGGCGTCGTTGAGATACGGCAGTTCGTAGGAATAGCGCACGGAATTGTCGCCTGGCCGAAATGCGAAGGCAATCGAGAAACGGTTATTCTTCTTATCGATAGGAAGCTGTGTCAGCGGCATTCCTGTTGGCCCCGCGGCCTGCACTCCTTGTAGCTCGGCTTTTTCCGGGAGAGCGAAGTCAAAGGTTCCCTCGGTGCGGAAATACGCGTACGGCGGCTGAGATTTGTTCTCGACCTGATATTCCTCGGCGACCTTCAAGGTCGCGCCATTCGGCTGAAAAACGACGAAGTGGGAAGGCACGTCAATCGTCTTCGGGTCTTTGGACGACTCGAAAACATCCACCTGCAATGCGCTCGTGCCTGGCGGCGCCATGGCATTGAAATGAATGCCGTGATACGTCGCGCGCACCAGCATCGGTTGCGTGCCGAGATTCGGATGATCGAATGAAAATTCGCCTTGCGCGCCGCTCTTTGCGTGAGCCAGTTCCTGCATCCCGCCCATTGGCGCAACCAGGGTAAGCTCCACGCCGGCGGCGGGCTGCCCCGTTGTGCCGTTCTTCACCGTCCCGCGCACTGTTCCCGCCGTCAGTGTTGAAAACGGTGTGAACAACAGAGCAAGAAGCAACATGGCGGCGTAAAGGCCACTGGTTCTGGTGCCGGCCACGGGTCGCGGGCCATTTCTTTTCACTGCGGACTCCTGTCGGCGGGATGCACGCCACGGGGCCGCCGCACCTGCAATTCCGTCACCTGGTCGATCTCGGCGAGCACGAGCGCCGCTTCGTTCTCGAGCGCCGCCTTCATGGCCTCAAAATCTCCGTCGGAATATTTCCCGGACCGATATTCAAACCGCAAGTCCCGCAAATTGTCATAAATCGTGTCGCGCCGTTCGAGCAACTGATCGAGTTTCGTGCGATGCGGGGCCAAGTCCGACGCATCGGGCTGAATGTAAAAAATGAACAACGCAGCGGCTACTGCCAGCATCAGGCATGCTCCCAGCACAGCCCAATCGCCAGACTGGCCTACCAGGATGGCTGATAGAGGAATCCGCGTCCCCATCATTCCTCCGTCTCCTGCTCTGCGAGTTTCCTGGCGCGCTCAAGAAGTTCAGACGAAATGGCCTTCGCCGGAGCGCCGCTCGCGGGTATTTCCGAAACGTTCTTCTTCATCCAACGTGAAATCACGAAAATCACCACCAGCGTGCCGACGACCAAGTAAGCCGTAGGCATGACCCACGCCACCAGGCTGAACCCTGATTTCGGTGGCTCGGCGTAGACCGTCGGGCCGTATTGCGCAACAAAAGCATCCATGACTTGCTGCTCTGTCTTGCCTTGCGTGAGAAGGCCGTCGATTTGTTGGAGCGCGGGAAGCGCCCAGGCCTGACAGGGGCCGGAAAATTCGCCCCCCGGATGCGAACATCCGCCTGCGGTCATGCTACAGGCACCGCACATGCATTTGAGCTTCATCCCAATTTGCTTTGCGCGGTCGGAGACTCGTTGCGCGCCGATGGGCGCGAGCCAGAAAGGCAGGGCGGCTAATCCGAACAGCATCGCGGCGGCCCCCCGAAGGCAAACTTTAGTCATGGCCCTCTCGCAGAACCGCGGGCGTAGTCACAGCATGGGGCAACGGCCGAGCGGAAGGTTGCGGAGCCGGCGCCAGCACTAGCACGGAGCGGCGGTTCGGCAGCAGCGCCACAATCGTGCCAAAAACGACCACCGCGCCGCCAAACCAAATCCACTTCACCAGCGGATTCAGGAAGGCATGGATCACCGGTTCTCGCGTTTCCGGATCCATTCCCGCAAACACAACGTACAGATCTTCCTTCCACGTTGAATAGATGGCCACCATGGTGCCATTTTCCTGATTGTTCCCCGCAAACCGCCGCTTCTCGGGGAACAGCATCATCACCGGCTTGTTCTCCTGCAGAGCTTCCACGATGATGCGCTGCGCCGTGTAATTCTGCTCGGCCTTCGTGTCCGCGCCTTGTAGCATCAAGGTGTACGGCCCGATCTGCATGGTGTCGCCCACACGCATGGTTTTTTGCACATCGCGATTGAAGGCGGCGCCCGCCAGCCCTATAAACACGAACACCATCCCCATATGAACGATGTATCCGCCGTAGCGGCGCGTGTTGCGCATCGTTAAATCAATGGCGCAGGCCGGATACGAAGCGCCTGAGCGCACGCGAATCACCTTCGCTCCCCGGTAAAACTCCAGCAAGATCGTCGCGGCAACAAACGCACATAGGGTCCAGCAGGTCACCGAGAAAAAATCGCGGAATCCCAAGGCGATCACCGCGGCCCCCACAATGACGCCGATCAGCAGCGGCCAGCCAAAATTCCGCTTCAAACTTTCCGTGGAAGTCTTCCTCCATGCTAGAAGCGGGCCAACTCCCGTCAGGAACAGGATCAGCAGCCCAATGGGAATGTTCACCTTGTTGAAATAAGGCGGACCAACGCTGATGCGGTTGCCGGTGAACCATTCCGAGAAAACGGGAAACAGCGTGCCGGAAAGGACCGAGAGGCAGGCCGCCAAAAAAAGCTGGTTGTTATAGAGGAAGCTCGACTCCCGCGAAATCTGCGAATCCAGATGGTTTTCGCTTGCCAAGTAGTCCCGATTCTTCAAATACGCGCCGAAGCAAACCACCAGCGTGATTCCCATAAACGCCACGAACCACGACCCAATGTTGGATTGGGCGAACGCATGCACGGACTGGACCACGCCGCTGCGCGTCAGAAAAGTTCCCATAATGCACAGCAGGAACGTCGTAAACACCAGCCATACGTTCCACACTTTCATCATGCCGCGCTTTTCCTGCATCATCACCGAGTGGAGAAACGCCGTGCCCGTCAGCCACGGCAGCAGCGACGCGTTTTCCACCGGATCCCAGCCCCAGTAACCACCCCAGCCGAGCACCGCATACGCCCAGTGCGCTCCCAGCAAGATTCCACACGATTGAAACATCCATGCGATCATGGTCCACTTGCGCGTCAGGTGAATCCACTTTTCTCCCGGATACCGCGCCAAAAGCGCTCCCAGCGCAAACGCAAACGGAATCGTGAATCCGGTGTAGCCCGAATAGAGGTTCGGCGGATGAATGGCCATCTCCGGATACTGCAGGAGCGCATTCAAACCGTTGCCGTCCGGCCGCGTGATGAAGCTCATTACTCCGCCCGCTCCGGGCACCGCTAGCGCCTTGAATGGACTCTCCACAAAATTGTTGAGCGTCAAAAAGAACGTTTGCACGCCGGCCATCACCGCGCCGACGTACGGCATCAATTCGCCATTTTTGTTGCGGTAGGTAATCAAAACGGAGAGAACGTAAATCGCCAGCAGGAAGCTCCAAAACAGCAGCGAGCCTTCCATCCCCGACCACAGCGCGGTAACTTTGTAAAGCGACGAAAGATCTCGATTGCTGTGCTCAGCCACGTAAGCGATGGAAAAATTATCGGTGAAGAACAGATACTCGAGGCAAAAGGTTGCTAGGAAAATCAGGCCGCACGTGGCCATGCCGGCCTGGCGCGCGCTCTTTATCAACAGCGGATGGCGTGTGAGGATCGCCGCGATGCCCCCCACCAGGGCATACGCGGCACACACAAGCGCTAGCAGGAGTGCAAAGGAACCAAATACATCCACCGCGACCCCGCCTCTCCCCCGGTCACCCGAGTCCTACAGACTGCTGCTTTGCTGCGTGGAGCTAGCCGCGGCCCCCTTCGTGTCTCCCCCGGGAGCCGCTTCATACTTGGACGCGCATTTTGCCTGGACATGCTCGGCCGTGAACTGGCCATCGGAGCCCAGATGCCCTTCGACCAGAGCTTGCGCGCGGTCTTTAAACGTGTCCGGCAGCGGGTCGCTTCCCGAGTAGCTCACCGGCAAAGCCTGGCCTTCGCCTTCCAGAACAAAATCAACCCGCCCCGAAGAGTGGCGAATGCTGCCGACGGCCACGGTTCCGCCCACGCGAATGCGCTGCGACCGCTGCGCGCTGTTCAAGCTCTGCAATTCGGCAATGGTGTGATAGTACGTTTTGCTCTCGCCGTACCCAAGCCAGGCGAGGAACCCCAGCGCCACCACAATAATTCCGATCCCGACTCCGAATTTGACTTGTTTGTTCATGTTGGTATACCCGCCAAGTCTCGCTGAGCCTTAAACCCGCGAACCAAACAAACGATCGGTTCTTTGAAGCCCGATTCTACCATACCGGAAACCGCTCCTAGGTCATTGCCCGGCCCTCAAGCGCCGCCCGAAACCGCGCGATTTCAGCCGCCTCGGCTTCGGGAGCTAATGCAAAGGGCTTTCCCTCGTTCAGCATCACTTCGCAGCCGGAATCGAGTGCAAGAATATCCTGCACGACCTCTGCGGGCATTTCTGTGACCAATATCACACGCTTTGGTTTAAGAGAACGCCGGATCCGTGAAGCCACCAAAGGAAGATGTTCGCGCAGCAAGGCATCTGTGTTGGCACTGTCAGAATTGACAGGTTCCAGGGGGCACTCCAGAACGTGGGTCAGGAAAAATCCTGCCGCCTGAAACTCCGCATGAATGTCCCGGGCTTGCTTCCCGGCAACGGAAATCCCCACCCCCTGGAGCAGCGCTGCTGCTTCCCCCCGGAATTCTCCGTCGGGCGTTCCCGGGGCATACAGAAACTCCGAGTCCTCGCCGGGCGCAACGCCGGCCAGCAGCAGCGTCTGGATATGTACGGGCCGATACCGCGTTGCCCATTCCAGCCGCCGCAGCCTTCGCGCAATATGCTCGGGCGAACCCATCTGCCCACACCCGTCACAGCACAATTCCATTTCCGCTTCCGTGGCGCACGCCATTTCGCAATTCAACATTAAAAGAAACTGTTTGACAACTCCTCTAAGGGGCCAACTCGAACCCTGAGCCTCGAATCCGCCGGCTGAGGCTTTGGCGACCACTCGAGCCCCGGTGACTAAAGTCACTGCCATCAAAAGGAAACCGCCTTACCCTCATGAGCATCAGGAGGCTGGTTATGGGCAAGAACTATCGCTGGTTGATCTTCGGAATCACCCTTGTTCTCGTTAACGGTTTGGGCTTTTTCCTTGGAAAAACCTTATCGGGTCCAAAAAATGAAAGGAAAGAACAAAGTCAGAGTCAGCTTGTGCTAGCGCCCAAGGCGCATCTTCCAAGCGAAGGCGCTCGCTGGACATTCGCGCCGGATGTGCCCGTTGCCATTGGCCGCCGGGAACAGCGCCGGGAAGTGGTGCATTGGACCATTCGCGAAGCGCAGAACGAGATCGCACCCGGCGTGATCTATGACGACGCCTGGGGGTTCGAAGGGCATGTGCCCGGCCCGCTGTTGCGGGTGCGCGTGGGGGACCTGGTTGAAGTACATTTGCGGAACGCCTTAAACAGTATGCGCACCCACAATATTGATTTTCATTTTGTGATGGGTCCAGGGGGCGGAGCGAGCGCACTGAGTGTCGCACCAGGCGAAGAGGCCGTGCTTGAAGCGCGGGCGACGGCTCCCGGCTTTTACATGTTCCACTGTGCCACGCCGGACATACCCATGCACATCGCGAACGGTATGTACGGTTTTGTTTTGGTGGAACCGGAGGCAGGGCTGCCCGCGGTGGGCAAAGAGCTCTATGTGGTGCAGAGCGAAATCTATACCCATGACGACCAGCCGGGACACAAGAGCTTTGACATGCTACGGGCGGACAAAGCGGATCCTCAGTATGTGGTGTTCAACGGCTCGGTCGGGGCGTTGCTCAAAGAGCAGGCACCAATCGCAACGCAAAATGAAACAGTGCGAATCTATGTAGGCAACGCCGGGCCGAATTTGATTTCTTCATTCCACATCATCGGTCAGATTTTCGACAAGGTGTACCGAGAGGGCGACCTGCTCTCGCCTCCCGCACGCAGCCTGCAAACGACGTTAATTCCGGCCGGGGGATCCGCCGTCGTCGAATTCACGCCTCCGGTAGCTGGAACGTTCCTATTGGTAGACCATGCGATTTTCCGTTTGCATCACGGAGCAGTCGGAAGCCTCAACGTGCATGGACAGGAGAATGCCGAGATTTTCGAACCAAAGACACCACGGAACATGGCGCCAATGAGCGAGGACGCACATCTCGGACACGGATCGCCGGAGATGGCACCTCCCGCAAAAGCGTCAGGCGCGCATTTTGCAGCGTCCGCTCACCCGCCCGAAGAGCCATCCGCAGGCGGCGCCACGATCAAAATGCTGCCCGGCTCGGGCATTTGGAAGAAAGGGCCCATGCAGACGTTCGGTCCCAAGACCGTCACGATCAAAGCAGGCCAGTCCGTGACCTTCAAGAATGCGGATACCGGCATGGCGCACAGCGTATTCGGTGAGAAGGGCGAGTTCGCCTCGCCCATGCTCGCACCGGGTGAGACCTTCACCAAGCAGTTTGACCAAAAGGGCGTCGTTCATTTTCAGTGCGCTCCCCACCCGTGGATGAAGGGCACGATCGTCGTGAAATAGCCGACGGGAACGATCGAAAGGAATTCGCATGGTGTGGGAAAAATGGGTACCCGTAGTGGACGCCAGCAAATGTACCGGTTGCAGCCGGTGCGTCGAAGTGTGTGGCGTCAAATGCCTTGAAATTGAAGGCGGGATTGCGGTCTTGCCACGCCCAGATGTCTGTGGCAGTGAAGAGCATTGCATTACCGAATGTCGAGACGATGCCATTCATATGGCGTGGGTGGGCCTGGAGGGCAACCCCGCGGTCGGCGTCTGGCGCTGAGCCCACAACCGGTTTTCCGCCGTTCGGAAAAGGTTGTAAGATTCAGACACGCGTTGGAGCGTTTCATGATTCTTCGACTTTCCCACGAGCCTCGGAATGAACGGCAGCACTGAAGCAATCCTCAGGAAGACACCGCTGTTTGCGAGCCTGACCGAAACCGAGATGCAGGCGCTCGCGTCCCGCGCCATACGAAAGCGATTTCAGAAAAATGAACAGCTGTTCGCGGAAGGCGATCCGTGTACTGGCCTATATCTCGTGGCCGCCGGCAAAATTCGCATCTTCAAACTTTCACCCTCCGGGCGCGAACAAATTCTCGCAGTGGAAGGCCCCGGCAGCTCATTTGCGGAGCTTCCCGTCTTCGATGGCGGTAACTACCCTGCCGCAGCATCAGCATTGGAGGACACAGAAGTGCTGTTCGTCTCTCGCAAGGATTTCCAGAACTTTTGCCGCGAACATCCCGACGTAGCACTGAAAGTCATTGCGGTAGTCGGAGCCCGTTTACGCCGCCTGGTCGGAATTATCGAGGAGCTGTCGTTTACAACGGTACGCCAGCGACTAATCGCCGTCATCTTGAGGCTTGCTCGGGCGAGCCAAACACGATCAAAGCGGGGCGTCCACATCGAATTGGAGAAGAGCCATCAAGACCTGGCGGCGGAACTCGGCACGGTTCGTGAACTAGTCTCACGTAATCTGAGCCGTTTGGAAGCCGAAGGCTTCCTGAATGTCGAGGGACGCAAGATCATTGTAAAGGACTTGCCGGGGTTGCTGAGCGAACAGACTCCCTCCGAATAGCGAACCACAGACAATCAGATTTGCCAGCGCGGGAGTGACTTTAGTCACTGCCACTCTTTACCCCATGTTTCAAACTCGTCTGCGTTCAGGAGGAAACATGAACCTCAGCACCGAAATGGCAGTGAAAGACATCGCGCTCTCAAATCCGCGAGCAAGGCATATTTTGGAAGATGCGGGAATCGACTACTGCTGTGGCGGCGCCAAGTCTCTGCGGGAAGCTTGTCTTAAAGCCAATGTGGCGGAGGCAGAAATCCTCCGGCAGTTGCGGCAGAACAGCGAGCAAGTGGATCCCAGCGAGTCCTCGTGGGTATCCGCGCCGGTGGCCGAGCTGACCAAACACATCCGTGAGCGTCACCACCAGTACGTTCGCGATTCCATTCCCCGCTTACGCGCCCTACTCGCAAAGATCCTTGAAAAGCATGGAAGCAGTCATCAGGAACTGGGCGAAATCGAAAGGCTTTTCGGTGATGTTGCGCGCGAGATGCTGATGCACATGCAGAAAGAGGAACAGATCTTGTTTCCGTTCATTGACTCGCTCGAACGCGCAGCAAGGGAAGGCAGTACCGTTGAGCCTCCGTTCTTCCAAAGCGTGCGGAATCCGATCCATTCGATGATGAAAGATCACGACTCTGCCGGGGAGTTGATGCGGCAAATCCGAACGCTGAGCGGCGGCTACAAGGCTCCCGCAGACGCGTGTACAAGTTACCAGGCTGCCTACCAGGGTCTTGAGGACTTCGAGAAGGACCTTCACCTCCATGTGCACCTGGAAAACAACATTCTTTTTCCTCGCGCAGTGCAATTGGAAAGCGCAGCGGTCTGGGAGAGATGATCGTGCCGGCCTCATTCGCAGAGACGACGGCATTATTTAACGGGCCGGGACTTTCTCCAACGGAGGTATTCGCTCGGACCCGCGCCCGCGAAGAAGGTCTCTCTCGCTTGCTGATGGCTTTTGTGAGCACCGGGTTGTTTTTCATGCTGTTTCCCGGCACGTTTCTCGGCGTTTGGAATCTGCTCGAAATCAGCGGGCGAGAGAGCGTCGGCTTAATTTCTCCCGCTTGGCTCCAGGCCCACGGCCACGCACAGGTATTCGGCTGGGTGGGAAGCTTCATTCTGGGTATCGGTTTCTATTCGATCCCCAAGCTACGCGAGGGCAACAAAACCTCTTTTCGTGCCGCCTGGGTTTGCTGGGCCACGTGGTCCGTGGGGGCGGCAATGCGATGGACTGCGAACGTCTATCTGTGGCACTGGCGCACGCTACTGCCGCTCTCGGCCGGCCTGGAGTTGGCCGCCTTTCTGGTTTTCTTCCGCGCCGTCTCTGGGCACCGCGAGGAAGGTTCGGCCAAGGGAAGACTTGATTCGTGGATTTGGGCAGTCGTTAGCGCAAGCGTGGGATTGTTGTCGGTACTCGTTACAAACCTGGCCGAGTGCATTTACGTTTCCGTTCGTGGCGCGACGCCAGCTTTTCCTCACGCATTTGATCAACGATTTCTCGTTTTAATGGCATGGGGCTTTCTGGTGCCGTTCGTTTGGGGGTTCAGCGCCAAATGGATGCACGTCTTTCTCGGACTGAAGCCGTTGCGCTCCGACTGGCTTCTGGCAGCGGTCGGCATCAATCTCCTTGGACTCGCATTTGCACTGTGCGGGTATTCTTTCCTCGCTTCTTCGCTGTTTATGGGCGGAGCGATGTTTGCTATTGCTGCGCTGCGGATGCTAGAACCCGCCATCAGCGAACCTAAGACTCGGGGGATTCACGGAAGCTTTCCGTTTTTCATCCGCATGGCCTACGTATGGCTTCTTTTGGCGGCTGCTCTTGGCCTCGCCGCCAGCCGATGGGACACTTCAGGCGGAATATGGGGCGCGTCCCGCCACGCTCTAACGGTGGGATTCATCTCGGTGATGATTTTGTGCGTCGGCCAACGGGTCCTGCCAGCCTTTGCAGGCATGCGAACGCTGTGGAGCACGAAGCTGATGTTCCTGGCGCTGGTCTTGCTTACATTCGGGTGCAGCCTGCGAGTTCTAGCCGAGGTCCTGGCGTATCAGGACTATGCAAGCTGGGCTTGGAAAGTACTGCCAATGTCAGCGCTCTTGGAACTCTTGGCCCTAACGCTGTTTGCCGTCAATATACTTGGAACCTTTGTTTTGCAACCGACGCACGCAATCAAGGAACCGATGGTGGCCAGAATCACGCCGCACGTTCAATAACGATCGCGGCCTTACCCGCAGGACTTCCCGCCTCCCTGGCGAGGTATTTGGTCTCCGCGGGATCGGATTCTCAGGTGGAAACGGGTGTGTCGGCGGGCAGCTTGGAGCGCAGGCACCACTTCAGTTCCTGGCTCACTTCGAGGACTTCCATGCCCGGCATGACGATGAATTTGCAGCTGAGCATCTCGCGCGGCTCGTCGTCGTCCGGCAGCTGGCAGGTCACGCGGCAATACTGACAATCCTGGTTCCAGCAGAAGCGGCCGTAGGGAATCGTTTCCGGGCTGATGAACTGGAAGCAGCGCAACAGCGAGTTGCGCTCCGGCACCTGAAACTTCTTGCCGAAAATGGTGATGTCGACCAGCTTTTCGTAAGGACGGAAGGGCTCCGACATTGACGCGTTCCTGTTCTCCGTGGGACCAACCAAGTCGTCAAGATGGACCGGCGGGTCCTCAAGAGTAGACCGGGTGCCACAAGCTCGTTCTGACTTCCACTGGCCTGGGTGAGTGCACCAAAAGAGTAGAACGCGCGGCGGCGAGGTACAACGCTGCTCATCGCGGACGTTTCCAATTTGCTACGGGGTGAAAAAAGCGAAGCCCGGGGACCGGCTCGGAGGGCGGTCCCTACCCGCCCAAGTCGAAGAACTGTCCCATCTTGCGGAATTTTTCGTAGCGCGCGCTGAGCAAATCGCGCGGGGATTCGTTAGACAACGCAGTGAGTTGCCGGTCCAGAACCTCGTCGAGCAGCCTCGCCGCCGCCTCGTGATCGGTGTGCGCGCCGCCGTCCGGCTCGGGAACGATCTCGTCCACGATTCCCAGGTCTTTCAAGTCTTTCGCGGTGATCTTCATGGCGGTTGCTGCAGTTTCCGCTTTTGACGCGTCGCGCCAGATGATCGAAGCGCATCCCTCCGGCGAAATCACCGAATAAAAGCTGTTCTCTAGGATGTTCACCTTGTCGCCCACGGCGATGGCCAGCGCTCCGCCGGAGCCGCCTTCGCCTGTCACGGTAACGATGATCGGAACGGGCAGCCGCGCCATTTCACGAAGGTTGCGCGCAATCGCCTCGCCCTGTCCGCGCTCTTCCGCGTCCATGCCGGGGTACGCGCCCTGCGTGTCAATGAGACTCAGAACCGGGCGGCCGAACTTTGCGGCGAGTTGCATCACGCGCAAAGCCTTCCGGTAACCTTCCGGCTTCGGCTGGCCGAAATTGCGCACCAGCCGCTGTTTGGTATCGCGTCCCTTTTGGTGGCCGACCACCGCGACCGGCCGCCCGTGGTATTTCGCCAGGCCCGCGACAATGGCTCTGTCGTCGGCGTAGCCGCGGTCCCCGTGCAACTCTAGGAAATCGGTGAACAGCAGACTTATGTAGTCGAGCGTGTAGGGCCGTTGCTGATGCCGCGCAATTTGCGCACGCTGCCACGCTCCCAAATGCGAATAAAATTCCCGCCGCAGTTCCGCGACCTGCTGGCGGATGCGCTCCAGCTCCACGTCCGCCTGGTCATCGCCGTCACCGGACAGTCGACGCAATTCCTCGACGTCTTTTTCAAGATGCTCGATGACTTTCTGGCGCTCGCTCTGCTGGTTTTCGAGCTTGTCCAGTTTGTCTTTGTCTTTTTCTTTCGTCCTCATGCGCCCACCGACGCTACTGCATGCTCACCGCACACTTGCCGGATCGCCTCCACCAATTCCGCCGACGGCTTCACCCGCTGCTGCGCGCGCATCACGCACATGGAGCCGTCAGGCCGGCACAGCTCGAACACCACCGGACAGTTTCCCGTGGCTTGTTCCATTAATTCCGTCAAACGCTCCATGGCTTGCTCGTCCAGTTTTCGCAAATCCAGGCGCACGCGAAACTCGCTCGGGGCGGGGCGGTCGGCAATGTCCTGAAGCAGCCGCGCCTCTTGCAACGAAAGCCGCGTTCCAGCTTCTTCCACCTGCACGCGGGCTTTCATGAGCAGCGGCTGGCCGGGTTTCAGCATTTGCTCCAGCCGCGCGAAACTCTCCGGGAAAGCCAGCAGCTCTTGGATTCCCGTCATGTCCTGAATCGTGAAAATAGCCCAGCGGGCTCCCTTCTTCGACCGCATCGGTCTGTTGCTGACGATCAGCGCAGCGACGTTGATCTCCTTCCCATTCCGCTGGCCCTCGATCTGATCGAGAGATACTACTTTGAGATCGGCCATTCGCGATGCGTATTTTGCCAGCGGATGTCCCGAAACGTAAAACCCCAGCATGGCATACTCGCTCGCGAGGCGCTCTTCTTCGCTCCAGGGTTCGGCTTCGTGGAGGTCGAAGGGCATGGGCGCGGGAGCGGCGGCTGTGGCCAGGAACAATCCGTGCTGCCCCGACTCGCGCATCCTCGAAGCGCGTTGCAACGTCGCGAGGGCATCGTCCACCGAGGCGAGCATGGACTCGCGGGGCCCGAGCGAATCGAGCGCGCCGGACTTGATGAGGCTCTCAAAAACGCGCTTATTCAGGAAGCGCGATTCGATGCGCTCGCAGAAATCATAAAGCGACTTGAACTCGCCTTGCGCGAGCCGTGATTCGCGAATCGCTTTAGCGGTGTTTTCCCCGACGTTCTTGATGGCGGCGAGGCCAAAGCGAATGGCTTCGCCTACGGGCGTGAAGTACAGGTCGCTCTCGTTCACGTCGGGCGGAAGAATCGAAATGCTCATCCCGCGCGCTTCGTTGATGTACTTCACCACTTTATCCGTATTGCCCGCTTCAGAAGTGAGCAGCGCGGCCATAAATTCCACCGGATAGTGTGTTTTCAGATAGGCGGTCTGATAAGCGAGCAGCGCATAGGCGCAGGAGTGCGACTTGTTGAACCCGTAGCCAGCAAACTCCTCCATCAAGTTGAATATCTTTTCGGCTTTTTTCTCTGGGATTCTATTCGCCGCGCAACCGCCCATGAACTTCGCGCGCTGCGCAGCCATCTCTTCCTTCTTTTTCTTGCCCATCGCGCGGCGCAAGATGTCGGCTTCACCGAGGGAAAAGCTCGCCAGGCGGTTGGCGATTTGCATCACCTGTTCCTGATAAAGGATGACCCCGTAGGTTTCTTCGAGAATGTCTTTCAACTGCGGAAGTTCAAACGCGACTTTGGTCTTGCCGTGCTTGCGATTGATGAAATCGTCGATCATGCCGCCCTGAATGGGGCCGGGGCGGTAGAGCGCGTTGAGCGCGGTGAGGTCTTCAATGCGGGTTGGCTGATAGCGACGGAGAATGTCGCGCATGCCGTGCGACTCAAACTGAAAAATAGCCGTGGTGTCGCCGCGGGAAAATAGCTTATAGGTTTCCTGGTCTTCGAGCGACAGGTTATCGATGTCAATTTTCACGCTGCGGTTTTGCTCGATCATGTGCACGCTGTCGTGCAGGATTGTGAGCGTGGTCAGTCCGAGAAAGTCCATCTTCAGAAGGCCGACGCGCTCGAGCGCGTTCATGTCATACTGCGTCGTGATTTCATCTTTATTGGATTTATAGAGCGGAACGACTTCCATGAGTGGCCGGGGCGAAATGACTACGCCCGCCGCGTGGGTGGAGGCGTGGCGCGACAATCCTTCGAGCCGCAAGGCAACAGCCATCAGCTCCTTCAAGTTCTCATCCGAGTTGACGGCAGCCTTGAGCTGAGGCGCTTCTTCCAGCGCGTCTTTCAGTTCGATGCCCAACGTGTTCGGGATCAGTTTGGCGAGCCGGTCCACCTCGCCGTAGGGAATATTCATGGCGCGGCCGACGTCTTTTACCGCCGCTTTCGCGGCCATGGTTCCAAACGTGATGATCTGCGCCACGTTCTCCCGGCCGTATTTTTGCGTTACATAATCAATCAGTTCGCCGCGGCGGCGCATGCAGAAATCAATATCAATATCCGGCATAGACACACGTTCGGGATTCAGAAATCGCTCGAAAAGCAGGTTGTACTGGAGCGGGTCCACGTCGGTGATGCGGAGTGCATAGCTCACCAGGCTGCCGGCGGCCGAGCCGCGCCCCGGGCCAACGGGGACTCCCTGCGCGCGCGCGTAGTGAATGAAGTCCCAGACGATCAAGAAGTAGCCCTCATAGCGCATCTTCTGGATCATTTCGATTTCCGAGGTCAGGCGGCGTTCGTACTCGGCGAGCGAATTTCGAAGAAAGCCTTCCTTGGCCAGCCGCTCGAGATGCGGGATGCGCGTCGAGAAACCTTCGCGCACTACTTTTTCAAAGTAGCTTGCGGAGTCGTAGCCGCCGGGGACTTGGAACTCCGGAAACGGGTTCAGGATGCGCTCGATTTTCACGTTGCAGCGCGCTGCGATGTCCACGGTACGGCTCAGAGCGTCGGGAATTTCACCAAAAATCTTGGCCATCTCTCCGGCGCTCTTGAAGTAAAACTGGTCCGTCGCGAATTTCATGCGGTTCGCGTCGCCCATGGTTTTTCCGGTCTGGATGCATAGCAACACGTCCTGGGCGTGGGCGTCCTCGTGATGCAGGTAATGGCAATCGTTTGTTGCGACCAGCGGGATGCCCGTTTCTTTGGAGAGGCGGACGAGGTCAGGGTTCACACGTTGTTCGATGTCGAGCCCCTGGTCCTGAATTTCGAGAAAAAAGTTGCTCTTTCCAAAAATGTCACGAAGGCGATAGGCGTTTTCGCGGGCCTGGTCGTATTTCTGTTCCATGACGGCTTCGGTGACCACGCCCCTCAGACAAGCCGAAAGCGCGATGAGTCCCTTGCTGTGTTTTGCAAGCAGGTCGTAGTCGATGCGCGGTTTGTAGTAGAAGCCTTCGAGGAAACCGGCGGAGACCAGTTTGATTAAGTTGTGGTAGCCCTCCGGCGATTCGCAAAGCAGCACCAAATGATTGGTGCCGCGCATGCCCGGCTCCGCTTCGCCCTTATCCTGGCTGCCATTGCCGTTGGTCTTTTCACCGCGATCGTGCCGGCTGCCCTTCGCGACATAGACTTCGCAGCCGATAATGGGTTTCACGTCACGCTTGCCGGCTTCGTTGAAGAAATTAGCAGCGGCAAAGAGATTGCCGTGGTCGGTGATGGCCACGGCGGGCATCTTCTGGCGGGAGGCTTCGTCCAGCAGCTCAGAGGTTTCGCAAGCCCCGTCGAGCAGGCTGTAATCCGTGTGCACGTGCAGATGTACGAACTGCGGTTGCCCCATAGACTCGATTCTAAAGCTCTCTCAAGAGATTTGCATTACGCAAACTGAGTTTCCCACAGGCTTGGCTATCCGGGCTGCGAGAAACGCTTTAGCGGTGGTGCTTCTTCTTTGCTCCGCCGGCGTGACCGGCATGGGGTTTTGGCGCTGCTGCCCTGCTTGCGGCTCTCGGGGGCGCGGGCTTTGCTTTTGCACCATGTTTTCCTTCCGCTTTTGCCGGGACGTGTTTGTGGTCAGAAGCGGCCGCCGCCGGGTGCGACTTGGCAGCCCCTTTGGGAGGCTTCTTCTCTTTTTCCTTCTTTTTCGGCTGTTCTTTGATTCCGCTCAGCTTCCGCAAGATTCTCTCGCGCTCCTCAGGAGTTTTCCCTCGCCCCGTGAGCTGCATGGCGAAGACTTGCTCGACGATCTGGTCGAACTTCGGGCCTCGCGCCATTCCCAGAGCTTCCAATTCGTTGGCCACTTGCGGGAGGCCGTTGCGAATCGGCCGCCACTTATGCAGGTACGCGCGAATTCTGGAAAGCGCGCCGCTGTTGTTCGATTCCGCCAGCAAATAGGCCATCTGCTCCAGCGGAAACTTTTCCAGAAAGCGGTAAGCGTCCACGGGAGCCTGCGTCTTTTTTCCGACCAGCTCTTTTTGTGCAGCGAGCGTTTTTTCCTCAAACGTTAAGACGACATCCATTTCGGCAGCCCGGAATCCGGCTCTTGAGAGTACGCTCGATAACTCGCGATCTTTCAGACGACCTAAAATCGCCAAAAGCATGGGAGTTGCCAGCCGCGGGCGAAATCCGGCCGTGAACAAATCTTCGCGCACTTTCATCAGGTGGCTGATTGCGTCATAGTCCGGGTGCTTCTTCGCCAAAAGCGGGTTGATCACTTCCATCAATTTGGCTTCTTCCCAAGCTTTGAGCACTACGCTGGGCCGCTCCTCCCGCGCCACTGCATGCAGTTCCGTGCCCCCGTCTTCGGCTTCGATGGAGTGTTGCAGGTTGCGTTCAATGGCAAGATCGAACCACTCCTGCGTGCGCTGCTCGACCTTGAAGCCCATCCGCGCTGCAAACCGGAGCAAGCGAAGCAAGCGTACCGGTTGATTCGTGAAGCTGTGAATGCTGAGCGCGCGCACTTCGCCGTGCTCAATATCAGAAAGACCGTTGGTGGGATCTAGCAGCAATCCACGCGAAGCGGGATTCAGGGAGATGGCAATGGCATTCAGCGAGAAATCGCGCCGCCGTAGGTCCTCCATGATGGTGGACCAGCGAATCTCCGGACGCGTTCCAGGCCGCACATAATAATCGTCGCGCGCTGCGGAAATGCTTCCCTCGCAATCGCCGGCAAAGAGCACTTCGATGTGGCGGTATTTCTCGTCTTCGACCAGGACCTTGGCGCCGCCCTTTTCAAGCTCGCGCGCGATGCGTGACGGGTTGCCCTCGACCGTAAAATCCAAATCGCGCAGCGACGCGCCGGTGATGAGATCGCGTACGGTGCCGCCCGTCAAATACACGTTGAATCCCAGCGCGGCGGAAAGTTCTTGCACGCGCATCATCGCGGCCCGCTGCTCGGGTGAGAGCCGGCTTTCCAGCAAAAACATATAATCTGGCATTGCGCTCCTTTGGCTTCAGGGTGTCCGCGCTCGACTCCACGGAGCCACCCGCAATGAGCCCCTCGACGTCGCCGCGTTATGCACGCGGGTGATGTGCCTTGTAAATCTGCTTCAACCGCTCCTCCACGACGTGCGTATAAATCTGCGTCGTTGAAATGTCCGCATGGCCCAGCATCAACTGCACGGACCGCAAATCCGCGCCGCGCTCGAGCAAGTGCGTAGCAAAGCTGTGCCGCAGCATGTGCGGCGTAAGCGCCACGCGCAGCCCGGCGCGACGGCCGTACGCGGACAAAATCTTCCATACGCCGACGCGGCTCAGCGGCTTACCCCGCCGATTGACAAACAGCGTCGGGCTTCCGGCAAATTTGGCAATCATCTTGGGCCGCGCATCGCGCAAATAGCGTTCCACCATACCCAACGCCTTTTTACCGATGGGGACAATGCGCTCCTTGTCGCCTTTGCCGATGCAGCGCACGCAACCCACTTTCGTGTCCAGGTCGCTGACCCGCAATCCGACAAGCTCGGAAACGCGCAAGCCCGCCGAGTACAACACTTCCAGCATCGCGCGGTCGCGCAAGCCCAAGGGAGTTTTCGCGTCCGGCTGTGCCAGCAACTTTTCGACTTCTTCCAAACGCAGATAACCTGGAAGCGAGCGCCGGATCTTTGGCGATTCGAGATTCATCGTTGGATCCGCCTGGATCAGTTCCTGAATCTGAGCGAAGCGGAAGAAATTCCGCAAGGAAACCAGATGCCGCGCCACGCTCTTGCTCTCTAGGTGTTGACGGTAGAGGCCTGCGAGGAAATCCACCAGGTCGTCGCGGCTGGCCATCTCCAGTGTGAGCTTGCGCTTCCCGGCAAACGCGCAGAATTTCATCAAATCCCGCCGGTAAGCGGCGACGGTATTCGGCGACAATCCTTTCTCCACCTTTGCGTGGGTCAGAAAAGACGAGATGGCGGCCGCAATTTCCATCAAAGCTCCGCGTATCCGCCCTCGCCCGCGCCGGCTCTGCGGCGCACGGCAATTCCGTACACTTCCTGGATCTCATGGCAGCGGAAAATCCAGGCCAACGCGAGGTAGAGCAGCGTGGCGCCAACGATCAGCCCGGTGAACACACTGACTTGAACCAGAAATCGCGAGTGCATGGTGAACGACGTGTAGTAGTTTGCGACCCAGCATGCCGCGGCCATGATGGACGCGCACAAAGAAATTTTTGCAAAAGACCGAAGCGTCTCGGTGATGCCCATGGAACCGTACCGCAGCCGGAAAATGATGAGCAGCGCAAAGAAGTCAAAGAACGTGGCCAATGCCGTTGCCAAGGCGGGGCCGCCATTCTGAACCCTATTGAAGAATACTTGCAAGAAAAGAATGTTCAGGACGATGTTGATGACCAAGGAGATCGATGCGACGATGACCGGCGTTTTGGTATCCTTCGCGGAATAAAACGCAGGTACTACCAGTTTAACCGTCGCCAGTGCGGGCAACCCAATCGCGTAGTAAAGAAGTGCGCGGGCCGTCAAACGCGTGGAGGCGGCGACGAACTGACCGTGCTGGAACAGCACGCGAATAATCGGCTCGCGCAGCACCATCAATCCGAGGGCGGCGGGAATCGTGATGAACGCCACCAGCCGAATGGAGAAGGATAGCGTCTTCTTCAGCGACTCGTAATCTTTCGCCGCTGCCTGGTGCGACATCATGGGCAGAATTGCCGTCGCCACCGCGATGGCATACCCCCCCAGCACCAATTCCATAACGCGGTCGGCAACGTACAGGGCGGCCAAGCTGCCCGAAGGCATTTTCGCGGCCGTCGCGAACTTCGTGTCAATTAAGAGGTTGATTTGTCCGATGCCAATCCCAAAAAGGCGCGGAAGCATCAGGCGGGCCACTTCTTGAATCGCAGGATGTTTGAAAGAAATCCCAAAACTGAAATTCATTCCCTTGCGCACGAGCGTGGGGACTTGAATCAGGAATTGAAGAACTCCTCCCACCAGGACCCCAACCGCCAAAGAGGTTGCCGCATCCTTGAAATGATGCCAAACCAGGCCGACGGAGAAGAGGATGGTAGCAATGTTCAGCATGACCGGCGTCGCAGCCGGAAGGCCAAAGATGTGGAAGCAGTTGAGGATTCCCATCGCCAACGCCGCCAGTGCGATGAAAAACAGGTAGGGAAAAATAATCCGGTTCAAGTCGATCGCCTGGGTGCGAGCAACGTTCGCTCCCGAAAAGAAACTGACCACGGCCGGCGAAAACACCATGCCCAGGACGCTGATGACCGCGGCCACCAACGCCAGTGTCCAGAATAGCTTGTTCGCGAAGTCCCAGACCTCTTCCTTGCTCTTCTCCTGCATGTAACCCGAAAAGACCGGGATGAACGAGGCGGTCATCGAGCCCTCAGCGACCAATCTACGAAACAAATTGGGAATGCGGTAGGCTAGGACGTAGGCGTCGGCGGAAAGCGTGGTTCCGAGGAGCAAAGTGATGCGCTGGTCGCGCACGTAGCCGAGGACGCGGCTGACGACAGTGACCAAAGAGATGATCGAGGCCGATTTTAAGATATGCTTCTTATCGGTCAAACGGCGGCGCTCCGGCGACCTCTAACTCCAATGAAAACAACAACTTGACAGGAAAAGCGTGCTTAACATAACATACATCGTGCCGATTGGCAAATTTGTGATTTCCCAACCCGGGATTTGCCGATTTTGAAAACCAAAGCCCCAGCCTCGACGCACAAGAAGGTCGTTCTTGTGCTCGCCGACAGGAAGTCCCTGCGCGGTTACCTGAATCCTGCCCGCCTCGGCCAACTGGATCCCATCGATGTGCTTACTCCGGAGGGAGAGCATGTGCAATTCCCTGTTGCCAGGGTTCGCGCCATTTATTTCGTGCGGGATTTTTCTGATGAGTTCGAGCCGCAGCGCAAAGCGTTCCTAAGCCGGCCGAAGCTGGATGGGCTGTGGGTGAAGCTGCGTTTCCACGATGGAGACACGCTGGAAGGCGTGATTCCCAACGACCTGCTGTCCTTACTCGACAACGGTGTGCAAATTACTCCGCCCGACCTGAACTCTTCCACCGACCGTATCTTCGTGCCTCGCGCCGCGCTTGCGGAAGTTACAGTTCTGGGCGTGGTCGGCATCGCGCGACGCAAACCTGCTCTGGCCGCCGCCGCTGCGGCTCAGCCGCGGCTTTTCAACGAGTAGGCTTCAACCGCACGCTCTCGCCGTGCCTTTGCGGACTCCGCGCCACTGCGTTATCTTTGTTCTTTCCTATTTCCCTAATCCTTGAACCTTAAACTTTTTCACTTGCGTTGGTTTGCTTGAGGAGCGTCCATGAAACTCTCCGACCTTGCTCAAAAACTGAACTGTCGTCTCGAAGGTTCGCGGGACGTCGAGATTTCCGGTGTCGCCGGCATCGAACATGCCGGTCCCGGCCAAGTCACTTTTCTGGCTAACCGAAAATACTTCTCGCTCCTGAAGACCACTCGCGCTTCTGCGGTACTCATCGAGGAAAACGTGGCCATCGAGCGCGACGCCTCCCAGCCGGCCCTTGCCGCCCTGCGGTCCTCCAATCCCTATCTGGCTTTTGCGCACGCCCTTGAACTTTTTTACCAAGCGCCAGAATACACTCCGGGCATTCACCCGACGGCGATCATCGCGAAGACGGCCAACGTTGGCGAAGGAGCACACATCGGCCCCTATTGCTACGTCGACGAAGGTGCGGAAATTGGCCGCCATGCGGTCCTCCACAGCTTCGTTACCATCTATCGAGGAGCCAAGATTGGTGACGACTTCGTCGCTCACGCCCACTCCGTTGTGCGCGAGCATTGCCGCCTTGGCAACCGCGTCATTTTGCAAAACGGCGCGATTATCGGCGGTGACGGCTTTGGCTTCGCCAAGAGGCAGGACGGGACTTGGTACAAGATGGTCCAGTCCGGGGCGGCCGTGCTTGAGGACGACGTCGAAGTGCAATCCAATGCTTGCGTGGACCGCGCCACGGTCGGTGAAACCCGCATCCGGCATGGCGTCAAGTTGGATGACTTGGTGCTTGTCGGTCATGCTTCACAAGTTGGCGCCGATACGCTGCTCTGTGGCCAGGTCGGCCTCGCGGGCTCAACCAAGATCGGAAATGCCTGCATCCTGGCGGGGCAAGTGGGAACCGCCGGCCACCTTACCGTCGGCGATGGCACCGTCATCACCGCACAGAGCGGCGTGCCCAATGACGTTCCCGCGCGCGCGTTCTATTCGGGCTATCCCGCCGTCGAGAACCGTCAGTGGCTCAAGATGATGGCCGCGCTTCAACAGCTTCCTGAACTACAGAAGCGCGTCCGCGAACTCGAAGCCGAACTCGCCCGGCGCAAGGCGCGCTGAGCACTTCATAGCGCAAATCCGTCCGCTCTCCTCTCTCGTACCGGGCACCGTCCGTGCTTGCGCGCGTTTGGACGGAGCCGCTCCTTGGCTTTTGCCGAGATCGCCATCGTGCCTTTTGCGCCGCATTCTGCAACAGTTTTCTGGCGTCCCTAATGCGCGCTTCCTAAAATAAATAGAGGGCTACGCACGTCCGGGACTAAGGACTATGGCTCTGGTTCGCAATATCTCGACGATACTGCTTCTCTGCATACCCGTGTTTGCAGGTTGTCGTCAGGCACCTCAGCCGACCGCCTCGGCTCAGGAGCCCGCGCGCGCCAAAGCGGCCGCGCCGACGTTGCGCCAGCCCGAATCCTCGCCGACCATCGCACCGCCTCTCCCGCAACCTGATGTCCAGCCTCATATTCAACCATCAACGCAGTCTGCGCCGAGTTCAACGAGCGTGCCGCAGCTCGAGGATTTCGAGGTACGCCAGGGACCGTTCACCTTTGAAGGGCAGACGTTCACCGTCGTAATGCACCGGAAGCGCGTGCCCGGCAAGAAAGGTGAGTTTGCGGAGGCGCTCGCATCGCTCGATATCGTCGATGCTGCCGGAACAATCGCGCATCACGAAGAGTTCCCTTACACCGTCGAAGACGGTGAAATTCCCGAAAACTGCTCGGCGAGGGTCAATCCGATAACCGGAAGCAACGGCGCGGGACTGCTGCTGGACGTAGGCTGCCTGCCGTCCGCGCCCTTGAGCGGAGGTCCCTGGCAGATCTTCGGCGTTGTGAACGGCAGACTCGCTCCGATCGGAAAGCCTATCCAGGTGGAAGGCGAATTGGGCGATTTCGTTCCCGGCAAGATCAATCACATTGGCAACCTCACCCAGATTCTTGCTGACGAACTGCGAATCCGCCTTTTTACGGGCTACTTCTTCGTTACCGTACCGGTTCGCGTGAATTGGCTGGAAGGCAAGCTGGCATTAGCTGAGCACTGCTTCTATCAGACCGGTCACGGCATGGCTGAAGGTGGTTGCGAGATGCCCGTGGAGGGCGTTGAGCTGCATCGGACCGAACTGGGCATGAGTTTCGTGCGGATGTTCACAGAATCGAACGAGCAGATTGGTACGCCGGCTCACGTGGTCATCCAAAAAAACTCCCGCGTCGAGATCCTCGGCTCCAAAGTCTTTGTCAGGTGGGAAGAAGAAAAAGAAAACATCGGCCTGGGTGTCGGCGACGACATTTGGGTGAAGGTTCGCATCGACGGCAAAGAAGGCTGGATTCACACCGACGAGGACTTGCAAGCCGTTGGCCTCTACCAGGCCGGCTAGCCGCGGCGTATTCGAGGTTTTCGCCTACTTCTGCGACGGCGCAGGCTTCTGGTCCGATGGCAACGCTGCGGCCATGGCGTCGTGCACGGCCTTGTTCAATCCATCCCGCTCCTCGAATGGGTACTCTGAGGCGTCGATGGGTTCCAAGAATTCAACGACGATCTCCCCGGGGCGAATGACGAGCGACTTTTTCTCCATGATGCGCTGCGCGCCGGAACAGACCATCGGTACGATCGGCACGCCCGCCTTGATGGCCATCACTACGGCGCCTTTCTTGAATTCCTGCAATCGGCCGTCGGGGCTGCGGGTCCCCTCCGGATAAATCAAGAACGACTGCCCTGCCTTCATGGCTTCGGTGGCTTTCTCCACGCTGGCGATGGCCGAATCGCGCGCAACGCGGTTGACCGGGATAAAATGCGCGGAACGGAACGCGGCTCCAACGATAGGCCATTTGAAAAGCGACTCTTTCAAAAGAATCGCGACCCGGCGCGGAATGGCCCCCACAATCGCGGGAGCGTCCGCAGAGCTGGTGTGATTTGCCGCAAACAGGCAAACGCGCTGAGGAATGCGTTCCAGGCCTTTCACGCGTACGCGCACGCCAACCGCCCGCACAAAAAACATCACACCCTTCACCCCTCCCCAATAGATCGGGTCCGGGTCCTTCGTCATTAATGTGTAAAGGAGCAGGGGCGGCCCAACAATCAGGATATAGAGGGACAAAAAGATTGCGATGAAAAGCGTGCGCAGCATGAGCAGGCAAGACTTTCTCGAATCCGGCGCGGCAGGTCAAGTGCAACGTGGGGTGCGGCAGGGCGCTACGGTTTATCGCATTGCAAGAGATTGCTAATGCGGAGCGACCGCCGAGCCGATTCCTTACCTCGTTCGACGGCTCGGAACGACACATGTTGCAATCAGCGGGCCGCGAATTCTTCTCAATGATCTATTGGTGCGATGCCGCCGAGGTTTCGCCGCGCAGCAGGCCATCGCGAATGCGCCGCGCTTTGTCGCTGGCATGCGTGTCTTCCAGCACTTCGTAGGCGGTTTCCTTGAGTTCCCCGAGCCGGAATTGGACGGACAGTTCCTTCTCTTCGCGCCGAACCCGCAGCGTCAGCAAGTCGCCGGGGTTCTGCTCCATCACCCAGCGTGAAGGCCTTCGCGGCACTTCTCCGCCATTCCAGGTGAGGATGGCATCACCAACCCGCAATCCTGCCTGAGCTGCAAGACCGTCGGCGTCCACCGCCTTTACGATGAATACGCCGCTCGATTCACGTTCGCCCGCAAAGCCCGGCGTCGCGAGCCGATGTTCGGTAGCTCGCAGCTCCAGTCCCGCAAGACCGAGCACTTGTTGATAGGGAAACGGCTCTGCGCCTGAAACATACTTTTGGAAGAATTCCTCGAAAGAGACGCCCGCAACTTTCTCTGCTTCCAGGCGCACGTCCAGGCTGTCACGGTAAAACTTCCCTTGTTTGGCGAAATCGTTGTTCATGCTGTGAAGCACGTCGTCGAGGCTTTTTGCATTGTTCGTGCGGTCGCGAATCAGAATGTCCAGCAAATCGCCCAGCACTTGTCCCTTGGTGTAGTAGGAAACGCTGTAGTCCGGCTGATTGTAGAGCTGATATTTTTCGAGCCAGGCGTCCAGGCTGGACTGCTCCGCGCTTTGCCAGCGATTCGCGGGACGGCTCTCGAGTTCAGTGATTTGCTCTCCCAGGTCTGCGTAAAAGCGGTCTTTGCTCCACAGGCCGCTGCGCACAAGTGTGAACGAGCCATATGTATTCGTGACGCCTTCCGCGAACCACAGCGCGCGCGTGTACTGCTCTTTGGCGTAATCCACCGGCTCGAGGGTTGCGGGCCGGATGCGCTTGACGTTCCACAAGTGAAAAAACTCGTGCGCCGCCACCCCCGACAAAGCCTCATCCGAAGGAACGCCGATGGCAGCCGAGTAGGAATGCTCCATGCCTCCGCCGCCCGCGCCTTTGCCGATATGCAGGATAAATGTGTAGTGGTCAAACGGCGCACCTTCCATCAGTTTGATTTCGTACTCGCAAATCCGTTTCAGCCCTTGCTCGATTTGCTTCTTCCTCCATTTATCACCGTGGACGACAACCTTTATGCGTGGTGCAACTCTTCCCAGATCGAATTCTTCAAACCTGCCGATTTCAATGGGACTATCAGCTAGCGCGTCGTAGCTCGGAGCCTCTACGGTAATAACTCGCGTGCGCCCCAGGAAGCTCCTGACGACGGTGGCCGCCGACTCGATATTCCAGTCGGCTGGCAGGTCACTCATGGAAAGCGAGACGGCTTCAGCACGGCGATCGGGAATATAAAGCAGGATCATTGCCGGATTCACGAAGGCATGGTCACCGTTAAGCTGGGTAGCAAACGGCCCGGCCTCATCCCAATACGTCGCGTAGCGAATCGTGATGGTGCCGTTTCCTTGGATCCGCCACCTCTGTTTGTCTATTTTTTCGATGGGGGCTTTGCCTTGCCCCGCCAAAGCCTCTACCTGCTGCACGCGCGAGCTGAAATCGCGAATTTGATAGAGCGCATTCCACGCTGCCATCTGCACGGTGACTTCGCCTTTGACGTCAGGGATCGTCATGGTTACGTGGAAGAGATGCTGTTCGGGATGTTCGAGCGAAACGGAGTACTGAATCGCCTTCGCGCCGGAGCTGAACGTGAACAGACCTAGAAAAATGAGGAGGAAAAAGTTCAGCAACGGCCTCGGCGAGGCAGGAAGGCTCACCGAGCCTTTGCCTCGCTGGGAATGGGCCCGCCAGCAGAACTGAGCTTCTTCAACAGTTTTTCACACAAACCGTCGAAGCTGCCGTTGGACATGATCAGCAAGAGGTCCCCGGATTCGGCTTCGCCCGCAAGATGCTCCGCAATGGCGTCCGAACTCGGAAACACGCGCGCGTCTTTTCCGAGCTTGCGGACATCGGCTGCGACGGCTTCGGGATCCATGCGATGGTCATCGCCCAACTGTTGGGCGCGGTAAACGCCGCCGAGAATGATGCGATCACCGAGCGCCAGCGCTTTGGGCAGCGCTTCCTGGAACACTTTGCGGCGCATGGAATTGGAGCGCGGCTCGAGAATGGCCCAGAGCCGGCGTCCCGGCCAGCGAGACCGCGCCGCTTCAATCGTGGCCTTCACGGCCGTGGGGTGGTGCGCAAAATCGTCAACCACCAGGATGCCGCCAACCTCGCCCTTCACGTCCATGCGACGCTTCACGCTAAGAAATGTCCTCAGCGCCTCCGCGATTTTCTGCGGGCTGATTCCGCGGCCATGCGCAACGGCCATCGCTCCGAGCGCATTGAGTACGTTGTGCTTGCCGGTTGCGGTCAGAGAGAATTCGCCAAACTGCGTGCCGCGATGTTCAACTTGGAAGCGCATCAACTCACCGTCCACTGCAAATCCTCTCGCAACCCAGTCATTTCCTCGATGGAAGCCGTAGGTCTCGACCGGACAAAACGCCTTTTCCGCCGCGCGGCGCAAGGCTGGTCCCGATTGTTCGGTGTCGCCCCAAATCACCACGCGGCCACGCCTCGGCACTAGATTCACAAGTCTTTTGAATGCCAGCTGGTACGTTTCAAAATCCGGGTAAATGTCCGCGTGGTCGTATTCCAGGGATGTCACAATCAAGTCGTCCGGGTGATAATGAAAAAACTTGGGCCCGCGATCCCAAAACGCCGTCTCGTACTCATCGCCTTCGAGAATGAACTCTTCCCCGCCCCCCAGACCGTAGCTCTTGCCAAAATTCTCAGCCACGCCGCCTACTAGAAAAGTTGGCCGCTTGCCTGCTATTTGACAAATCCATGCCAGCATCGCGGTGGTGGTCGTTTTTCCGTGTGTTCCGCTCACGACGATGGAATGTTTTCCGGGAAGAAAAACCTCCTCCAGCATTTCCGGCAACGAACGGTACGGAATCCTGCGATCCAGAACTTCTTCCAGTTCCGGATTTCCCCGCGCGATGACGTTCCCGATCACAGCCAAATCCGGCGAGGGCTGCAAGTGGGCAGCGTCAAACGAGTGATAGAACGAAATCCCCAAACTTTCGAGCAGCGTTGAGGCCGGTGGATAGACTCCAGAGTCCGAGCCGGTCACGCGAAAGCCATGCTCGCGCAGCATTCCAGCCAAAGGCGACATGGCCGAGCCGCCAATTCCAATCACGTGAACATGCTTGGTTTGCTTCAAGCCGCGACCGCCGATTCAAGATATTCCAAGGTTCCTTCCCCGTCCGCGTCCAACCGCGCCTTAATACCCAACGGAATCGTCAGCATCGGGCGGGGCGTGTGACCCACCGGCGCACCAAAAACAATCGGAATCCCCAAAGGCCGCAAGACCCGCGCGCAAACTTCTTTCACCGTGGGCGCGCCAGTCACCGCTGGCGCGCTTTCCGGAAATTCTCCCAGCACCATGCCCTTTACGCCCTCAAACTTTCCCGCTTGCTTCAAATGCATCAGCACGCGGTCCACTTGATACGGCTTCATCGCGCGATCTTCCAAGAGGAGAATCGAATCCTTCGTGTCCAATTCCCACGGCGTTCCAATCGTGGCTTCGATCAAAGTTATGCAGCCGCCCAGAACTCGCCCGGTTGCCTGCCCCGTCAACACCGGCTCGCCCTTCAGTCGCAATTTCCATCCGGCTTCGACTTTTCCGATGGCTTGGAGGAACGAATTCTCATCGTAACCCTTCATCGCGCCAGCGCCAGCGTTGAACCCCCCAACCACCATGGGCCCGTAAAAAGTGACCCAGCGGCGTTTTTGCCAGAGGTAAATTTGTAGCGTGGTCAGGTCGCTGAATCCTATGACGCTTTTGACTCTTTCCAAATTCTTTTCCAAATCGAATTCCAGCAAATAGTTTGAGCCGTAACCTCCGCGGAGCGCCACCAGTCCATCAATTTGTTCCGACTGGATGCCCGCCAGAAATCCGTTCATGCGGTCCAAAGACGTGCCGGCAAAATATCCTTCCCCCTTGCTGTCCTGATTGGACACCACCTGGAAGCCTTGCCGCTTCAGCTCGGCGAGCCCGGCGATCATTTCGACGGAATCCGCCGGGGAAGCGGGAGCAAACACTCCGAGCCGGGAACCAGACTTCAATGCTCTTGGCTTTCGCGGAGTCCCGTTGGCAACAGTCATTCGTGCGCGCCTTCGCCTGAGGTTACTTCAGTAATCACTCCCTGGCGATTGAGCTGGGTGACAATTCTTTCTTGCTGGTTGTGGCTCAGGACCGATTCAAATTCCACAATCGAGTTGTTCCCAGCCATGGAGACGCGAAAATGATCCATGGGCACTTTGAGCTCCGCCATCAAATGCTGTACTTCCGTGGCGATATTTTCCGCATGGCTCGCGGTGAATCGAAACAACATCGGGCGGCACTTCAAATCGAATCGCCGCGCGGCCCAACCCAGGCAAACGAGCGCAAAAAGCACCAGCGCTGTGGAATATGCTGCAATCGCGTACAGCCCGCCACCGGCAGCCATGCCAATCGCCGCCTCGACAAAAATCGTTGCGGCCGTGGTCATCCCGACGCGGCCGCCAGCCTCGCGCAAGATCGCACCGGCGCCCAGAAAGCCAATTCCTTGCACGATGTTTGATGCGATCCGCGTGCTCCCGGTGTCGCCAAACACGCGCGCGATTTCGCCAGACAAGATGGTGAATAGAGCTGTGGCCAGGCAAACAAAAAGGCTGGTGCGCATGCCCGCTGGACGGCGCTTCAGATCGCGCTCGATACCAATGGCCGCGCCCAATAGGGCTGCAACGGTCAATCGCAAAAAGATTTCACGAAGAGAAAGCATGGCTCCGGGCGCCCCAACGCGCCTCCGGAAGATTTTAATCGAGTTACAATTTGAATTGCGTCAGTTTCGCAAAGTGGCGTGCTCTGGCGTGTATCTCGCTGCGCTTGAGGTGCCGCAGCCGGTCTAATCCAAATTTCTCGACGGCGAAACTTCCCAGCACTGAGCCATAGACCATCGCACGCCGCAACGATGCATCGCTCCTGTCCTTGCCTCCCGCGAGATAGCCCATGAATCCGCCGGCGAAGCTGTCCCCTGCCCCCGTCGGATCGTGAGGTTCCTCGAGTGGAAATGCCGGCACGCAAAAAACTCCGCGCTGGTCCACCATCATCGCGCCGTACTCTCCCCGCTTGACCACCAGGATGCTCGGTCCCATCTTGAAAATGTGTTTGGCCGCACGCAGAAGATTGTGCTCGTTGGAGAGCTCGCGCGTTTCGGAGTCATTGATCATCAGAATGTCCACGTGCCTCAAAGTCTCGCGCAGTTCTGCGTTCGTTCGTTCGATCCAGTAATTCATCGTGTCCATCGCGGCAAGCTTCGGTTTCTTCTGGACCTGATGCAGGACGTCGCTTTGTAGAGCCGGAGCAATATTCGCGAGAAAAACATACTCCGAGTTTCGGTATTTCTCGGGGAGTCGTGGTTTGAACTCCGCAAAGACGTTCAATTCCGTGGCCAGCGTCACACGTTCATTCAAGTTTTGCGAATAGCGCCCCGCCCAGAAAAAAGTTTTTCCCGGAGCGCGTTCCAGGCCGTCCAGGTTGATTGTTCGTCCATGAAAAACCTGCGCGTCAACTTCTGTAAAGTCGTCGCCTACGATTCCGACGAGATTCACATGCGTGAAGAAGCTCGCCGCTACCGCGAAATACGTGGCGGCTCCGCCCACAGCGCGGTCCACCCTTCCATAAGGGCTTTCTATGCCATCAAACGCAACCGAACCCACAACGAGTAAGGACACGCGTCTCACCTAAGAAATGTATTTTCCGATGATGGCCGTCAGGCGCTTCCTGGTGGCTGCGGGCACGAGCTTCATATCCGTCACCAGCGAATGTTTCAGCGTTGATCCACACTTGCACGCACGCGCGGCCGGAACCTCGCGAATCGCTGCCCGGAGTACTTTTTGCGCATTCTCCGCATTCTGGTTTAGCGTCGCAATGATTTGCGCCGCAGTCACCGATTCATGATCCGGATGCCAGCAGTCGTAATCCGTGATCATGGCGATGGTGGCGTAGCAAATCTCCGCCTCGCGGGCCAGCTTTGCTTCTGTCAGGTTCGTCATGCCAATCACGTCGAATCCCAATTGGCGATTGACTTCCGCCTCGGCGAGCGTCGAGAATTGCGGCCCCTCGATGCAAATGTAGGTTCCACGGCGATGCACCTTTACTCCTTCACGGGCGCACGCGTCTGCCAGCACGCCGGATAATTCCCTGCAGGTAGGATGCGCGAACGCCACGTGCGCGACAAGGCCCTGTCCAAAGAATGTTGAGGCGCGATTCTTGGTGCGGTCGAAAAACTGGTCCGGCACCAGAAACTCGGCCGGCCGCAAGTCCTCTTTCAGTGAGCCTACGGCGCTCACGGAAATAACCCGCTCGGCTCCCAGCAGCTTCATGGCATAAATATTCGCCCGGTAATTGATCTCGCCCGGCAAGATGCTGTGGCCGCGCCCGTGGCGAGCCAGAAACGCCACGCGTTTTCCTTCGAGCGTTCCTAACACGACCATATCCGAGGGCTCCCCGAACGGCGTCTTCACGCGAATCGTTCGCGTGTCCGTCAGCCCGCTCATCGAATAAAGGCCGCTTCCGCCAATGATGCCGATGCTCGCCCGCGCTGCACTCCCCTTATCGGTTCCTTTGCCCACTGTCTTCGCCGCCATTCCGTTTCTCTCCTAGCGATCAAAGCTACTGCGCTTCAGAATTTCGCTCACTGCCGTAAACGGATCCTTCTTCCGCTCCGCCACTTCTTCAGCCAACTCTGTCAACCGCGCTTCACCGGCCGCACCGCCCAGCGCACGCTCCATCAGGCGAGATTCCAGCAATTCCATCAGCCGGTTCTTCCAATGCTCCACATGCTTGCGCTTGCGTTCGCCGCTCGATGCAAAGTGCTTTTCAAATTTCTGCACGGCAACGGCGAGTGCTTCGATCCCCTGGTTCTCCGTCGCTACGGTGCGGATCACCGGCGGATGCCAGCCGTCGCGCGGCATTACCAGTGAAAGCATGGCGAGCAATTGCTGCTCCAGCCGGTCCGCTCCTTCGCGGTCGGCCTTGTTCAGCACAAAAATATCGCCAATCTCCATGAGCCCGGCTTTCATGTTTTGAATATCGTCGCCGAGCCCAGGCACCATTACGACGAGCACGCAATCCGCGAGCCGCACGATGTCAATTTCGTCTTGTCCCACGCCCACGGTTTCGATGAGCACGTGCTTCTTCCCTGCCGCGTCCAGCAGCAACGCCACTTCCGCGGTCGCGCGCGCAAGCCCGCCAAGAAATCCTCGCGTGGCCATCGAGCGGATGAAAGTGCCGGAGTCGCCCGCATGTCCCTGCATGCGAATCCGATCGCCCAGAATAGCGCCGCCAGAATAAGGACTTGTCGGGTCCACTGCAATCACGCCGACTTGTTCGTGATTCTTGCGATGAAACGCCGCGAGCCTGTCCACCAGCGTGCTCTTCCCGGTTCCCGGCGCGCCGGTCACGCCGGTTAGGTACGCCTGTCCAGTCTGGGGGAACAGGAGCCGGAGCAACTCTTCGGCCTCCGGCGCATGATTCTCGATCGCGGTGATGGCGCGCGAAACCGCGCGCAGATCGCCACCGCGCACTTGTTCAGCCCATCGGTCAATTGGCCCATGGGACGCCCCAACGCGCTCCGTCATGCTTGTCCTATGGAGCTTTTCGAAAAGCGGGATTGCACTCGCCTATTATTTCTTACCAAGGAGTTGTCGCGCAATCACCAGACGCTGAATCTCGCTCGTACCTTCGCCAATCGTGCACAACTTCACGTCGCGGTAGTATTTCTCAGCCGGATAGTCCTTGATGAATCCGTAGCCGCCGTGAATCTGCACGCATTCGTTCGCCACCCGCACGGCCACTTCGCTGGCAAACAGTTTGGCCATGCTGGATTCTCGCGTGAATCGTACCCCTTTTTTGTCGGCCAGCCACGCCGCTTGATAAACGAGCAGGCGCGCCGCCTCCACCTGGGTGGCCATGTCCGCGAGCTTGAATTGCACGGATTGAAATTCGCTGATGGCCTGCCCAAACTGCTTCCGCTGCTTCGCGTATCTCGTCGCGGCCTCAAGCGCGCCTTGCGCCATGCCCAATGCCAGAGCCGCAATCGAGATTCGACCGCCATCGAGAATCTTCAAGCTTCCCGTAAAGCCTTCTCCTTCCGGCCCGAGCAAATTTTCTTGGGGTACATGGCAATCGCTGAAAATGACCTCTGAGGTGTCGCTTGCGCGCATGCCCAGTTTGTTTTCCTTTTTTCCGGGCTTAAATCCGGGCGTGCCCTTTTCCAGGATGAACGCGCTAATCCCATGCGATCCCTTCGATTTATCCGTCACCGCCATGGCCACGCAATAGTTCGCGTAGTGACCGTTCGTCGTGAAGGTCTTCGCGCCGTTTAGCACCCAGCCCTTCGCGTTGCGCACTGCTGTCGTTCGCGTTCCACCTGCGTCGGAACCGGCTTCCGGTTCCGTGAGCGACCAGGCGCCAATGGCTTTCCCCGAGGCCAGCGGCACAAGGTATCTTTTCCTCTGCGCCTCGGTACCAAATTTAAAAATGTGGTTCGAGCACAACGAGTTGTGCGCCGCAACAATCAGTCCCACCGAGCCGTCCACGCGTGCCAACTCCTCGATCGCCAGCGCGTATTCGATGTAACCGAGTCCCGCCCCGCCGTATTCTTCCGGAAAAATCACTCCCAGCAGCCCCATTTCCGCGAGCTTCGGCATGATTTCCATCGGAAAGTGCGAAGCCTCGTCCCACTCCATCACGTGCGGAGCAATTTCGCCTTCCGCGAACTCTCGCACGCTCCTCCGCAGCTGCTGCTGTTCTTCGGTAAACGCGAATTCCACGACCGGTCCCCTCCCACTATCTGTTTTTCCTATACTCAGCCTAAATATCATTTATAACACGGATCCGGGGGGGCTTCCGCGTTTGCGCCGCAGGTGCTTTCCTCTGTTACACTCCGCACATGCGCCGCCGACATTTTCTCACGCTTTCCGCCGCGACTTTGGGCGGGGTCCTCGTTTATTCTCTCGACCGCAAACCGTCTCTGCTCGCTTCGCAACAGAAGCGGGTGCGCATTCCTCTTCGTTTCTTCACCGAAGCGGAAGCTCTCATCGTTACCGCCGCAGTCTCCCGAATATTCCCCTCCGACGACGTCGGCCCCGGCGCGCGAGAAGCTGGCGCAGCTATTTTTATCGATCGCCAGCTCGCGGGACCCTATGGCCGTGACCGCTTTCGCTACACGCAGGCTCCCTTTGAGGACGCCCCACGCGAACTTGGCTATCAGGGCAGCGCTACGCCGCGACAGATTTATCGCGCAGGATTGAGCGGCCTGCAAGGCTTTCACCTCCTTCCTCCTGCTGCTCAAGATGAGGGGCTTCGCAAAATCGAAACTACACTCTTCTTTTCCCTTCTTCGGCAAAACACCATCGAAGGCATGTTCTGCGACCCGCTGCACGGCGGAAACGCCGGAATGATCGGTTGGCAGTTGGTCGGCTTTCCCGGCCCGCGCATGAGCAACTTCGACGCCGTCGATCAGTATTACGGCAAACCATTTCGCCCCAAACCCGCGAGCCTACATCAAACGACTGGAGCGAAGGTTCGTCCCAGCGAGGACGAGTCGTGAAGACGCTTCCGGCGGTGGACGCGGTCATCGTCGGCGGCGGTTGGGCCGGGTTGCTCATGGCCAAAGAGCTTGGCGCACGCACTTCCCTGAACCTCGTCGTCTTGGAGCGCGGCCCTTCCCGCGGACCCTCAGAATACGCGACCGACATGGACGAACTCGATTACGCGATTCGTTTCCGCATGATGCAGGACCTTTCCAAGGAAACCGTCACCTTGCGCCACGACGTCACGCGCCGCGCCTTGCCGCTTCGCCAGCACGGAGCTTTTCTGCCGGGCTCAGGCGTCGGCGGTTCGGGGGAGCATTGGAATGCGCAAGTTCCCCGGTTCCTGCCCGATTGCTTTGAATTGCTGACGAAAACAACCGAGAAATACGGCGCCCACGCGCTGCCCGCAGATCATGCCGTTCGAAATTGGGGCATCACTTACGATGAGCTCGAGCCCTATTACACGCGCGTTGATCGATTGGTGGGCACTTCAGGCCAAGCGGGTAACCTGAAAGGCAAGCTCATCGATGGCGGCAACATTTTTGACGGCTGGCACAGCGAAGAATACCCCACGCCGCCCACGAAAATGCCGTATTTCTCGGCGCTATTCCGGGATGCCGCCAAATCGCTCGGCTACCATCCCTATCCGGCGCCCTCCGCAAACATCAGCCAGGCTTACACGAATCCTGACGGCGTCTCTCGTGGCGGCTGCACCTATTGCGGCTTCTGTGCCAGGTTCGGTTGCATGATGGGAGCGAAAGCGCAGCCCACGACTCTCCTATTGCCCATCATTCAAAAACGCAAGAATGTTTCGTTGCGCGCTGGCGCTTGGGTTCGCCGGATTCTCTTCGATTCCTCTCCAAAGGCCACGGCGCGCGGCGTGACTTACGTGGATTCCGCGGGCGAAGAGATCTTCCAGCCTGCTTCACTTGTTTTTCTCGCCTCTTGGACCTTCAACAACACGCGCCTGCTCCTGCTCTCCGGCATCGGAGAGCCATATGATCCCGCTACGGGCCACGGCACGGTGGGCAGCAACCTGACGCATCAAGTCAGCGTTGGTGCTGCGACTGCCTTCTTCGACCAACCACTCAACCGCTTCATGGGTTCCGGATCGGCGGGAATCCTATTCAGTGATTTTGACCGCGACGATCTAGACCGCAGCTCGCTGAGCTTTATTCGCGGGGGTTATTTCGCGGCCCGTGGCTACGGCTTTCAGCCCATCGGTGCTTTCGGCGTGCTGCCAAATTCCATCAAAGCCACTTGGGGATCGGAATGGAAGAAAGCTGCCGTTTCCTACTATGACAGGACTGCCACGATCGGTTTCGCTGGGGAGCATCTGGCCTACAAAGCCAACTTCATGGACCTGGACCCAGTTTACAAAGATGATTTAGGCGATCCGCTCCTACGACTAACGATCGACTGGCGCGACAACGAACGCAAAATGGCGGAGTTCGCGACGCCGAGAGCCGTCGAAGTCGCTCGGGCCATGGGCGCGCGAGAAATTAATCCTTTCCCTGGCCTGCGCTCGTATGATGCTGCCCATTACAACTCCACGCATATTCAGGGCGGCACCATCATGGGAGATTCGCCTTTTCATTCCGTCGTCTCTCCCTATCTTCAGCACTGGCAACTTCCAAATCTCTTCATCCTCGGCGGCTCCACGTTTCCCCAGAACGCCTCTGCCAACCCCACGCCCACGGTCCTCGGGTTCGTCTACCGCACCGCCGACGCGATCATCGAACGTTACCTCAAACATCCCGGCTCGCTCGCTTGAAAACAGTTGAAGTTCTTAGCCTCTCACCACCCCACAGCATACCCCTTCGCCTTGTTCTGTTCGTCCAGCCACGTTTTCAGCGGCGCAAAATAATCCGCCAGCGCGGTCGCATCCATCTGCTTCTGTGCGGTCAGCGTTTCGAGCGCTTCCTGCCAAGGCTTGCTTTGTCCCATCGAAAGCATTTGGTTTAGTCTCTCTCCAGCGACCTTGTTTCCATAAATGGAGCAGCGGTGCAACGGTCCGCTAATTCCAGCCTCCTTGCACAGCGCGCGGTGAAATTGAAACTGCAAAATCCGCGCAAGAAAATACCGCGCATACGGCGTGTTCGAAGGGATGTGATATTTGGCGCCCGGATCGAAATCGGCCTCCGTCCGCTCCACCGGTGGTGTTACACCCTGATATTTCCTTCGCAGCTCCCACCATGCTTTGTTGTAATCCGCCGGCTTCACCTGCCCGCTAAATACTTCCCAACGCCACTTATCCACGAGCAAACCAAAGGGGAGGAAAGCCACCTTCTCCAGGGCTTGCTGCAGCAAGTAATCGATGTCCCCCGAAGCTGGCGGTACGGTTTCGATCAGTCCAATCTTCTTCAGATATTCCGGTGTCACCGAAAGGGCGATCGTGTCGCCGACGGCTTCGTGAAATCCGTCATTCGCGCTGCCCTGAAACAGCGGCGGCTGATTCATGTACGCGCGCTGATAAAAGTTGTGCCCGAGTTCGTGATGAATCGTGCGGAAATCCTCTTCGCGAATCTGTATGCACATCTTGATTCGCAGATCTTCTTTGAAATCCACGTCCCACGCGCTCGCGTGGCAGACTACGTCCCGGTCCTCTGGCTTGGTGAAGAGCGACCGCTCCCAGAATGTCGTCGGCAGGGGCGCAAATCCCACCGAGGTAAAGAAATTCTCGCCGTACTTCACCATGCCCTTTGCGTCCGTCTTGCGTGCTTGAAGGATTTTCGTCAGGTCGTAACTCTGCGCAGGCTTTGGCGAATCCATCAGCGAATAGACATTGTTCCATTCCTGCGCCCAGATGTTTCCCAGCAAATGCGCCGGAATCGGCCCGTTCGCCGGAACTAGAGCGTTTCCATATTTTTTCCGCAGCTGCCCGCGCACGTACGCGTGCAACGACAAATAAAGCGGTTTTAACTGTTCCCACAGCCGGTCTTCTTCTTTGGCGAAATCATCCGGTGGCATGTCGTAATTGGAGCGCCAGAGCGCCCCTACGTCCGCATAGCCCAATTCGCGCGCTCCCGCGTTTCCCAACTCCACCATGCGCGCATACCGCTGGCGCATCGGCGGGCCGATGGCATGCCATCCCAACCAGGCGCGCTTTAACTGTTCCGCGTCGCGGCCTTCCGCCATCAATTTCTCGACCGACGTCACGCCAAGGCACTTTCCTTTGTCGCCGTCCGGACACCACTTTCCCTTCCCGTAGTCGCCGTCCAGGGACGCCAGGATTTCCGCCAGCTCTTTTTGCGCTTTCGGATCATCGGGCGCGGGGAACCCTGTCGCTAATTCCAGAAGCAGCCGCTTTCTGGCAAGTTCTGGCGGCAGGCTCAACCCATCAAAACGGTGCGCTTCCTTTGCGTACTTCGCGCTGGCGGTATTCAATACCTCGTTTGCATCCGCTGCGATCTTCTCGGTGTCGTCGGTAATGAAATTCTCTTCCACCCACGAGGCGCGCGATGCGTTCAAGCCCAGCTCGTATAGCTCTTTCTCGCCGTTCTCGATGTATTTCTTGGCTTCTTCGGCACTGGGCGCGGGTTTGCCGGCATCCCTGTTCGCCTGCGGTGTCTGTCCCCGGCTCGCTGCCAAAAAAACAACCAAACACGCAGCCACCCCGCCGAGAATCGCCTTTCGCCTGAACCTCATGCCCCCGCCTTTCTCTTCTTCGTCACAACTTCTTTCAGGACCGCCACCGCCCGTTCGCAACCCGCACGGTCAACATCGCAATGCGTAACCACGCGCACGGAATAGAGCGCTGTATCCTGCGCCCACACACCATGAGCATGAACCGCGTCACACAACTCCACGGCGGTCATTCCTGTCGCCGTGCAATCAAAGATCACGATGTTTGATCGCACTTTCTTCGGATCAATCTGCAACCCCGGAATTTGTGCGATTCCCTCCGCCAGCAACTTTGCGTTCTCATGATCCATGTGCAAGCGCGCAGGGGACTTTTCGAGCGCAATCAATCCCGCCGCTGCAATCACTCCTGCCTGCCGCATTCCTCCGCCAAACATCTTTCGATAAATCCGCGCTTTCTCGATGAACGCCTTCGTGCCCGCCACCATCGAGCCCACCGGCGCTCCCAATCCCTTCGAAAGGCAAAACATCACCGAGTCGACCTTTTTCGTCATCACTGCGACGTGGTCGCCGAGCGCCGTGGCTGCATTAAAAATGCGCGCGCCATCGAGATGCACCTTCAGCCCGAGTTTGTGCGCCTCATCACAAATCTCGTTAACGCGTTCGGTCGGGTAAACCGTTCCTCCCGCCATGTTGCTGGTGTTTTCCAGGCAAACGAGCGCCGTCTGCGAATCGTAATAAATCTTCGGCCGGATCGCCGCCTTAATTTCTTCCCACGTCAAGATTCCGTCTTCGCCACGCGCCGCCCGCGGCATGCACCCGGCAATCGCCGACATCGAGGCCAGCTCGTATAAATTCACATGGCTGCGCTCTTCGCAAATCACCTCGTTTCCGTGATGCGTCCAAATTTTTATCGAAATCAGGTTCCCCATGCAGCCCGTCGGCACGAACAGCGCGGCTTCCTTCCCAAAAACCTCCGCCGCCCGCTTTTCCAGTTTGTTTACCGTCGGATCTTCTCCATAAACGTCATCGCCCACCTCGGCCGCCGCCATCGCGCGCCGCATCTCGTCGGTCGGCCGAGTCACCGTGTCGCTGCGCAAATCCACTGCGCCATCGAGCGCCTTCCCGGTCAGTTTCACCTCATCCGGGTCCACTCGCTGATTTCCCTTCGCCACCGTGTAACTCATGGTTTTCCCTCTTCTGTCATCCTGAGCCTGTCCGACGAGGATAGCGGAAAGATCGCAACGTCGTCTCCGCTTTTTCTGAGTCTCGGCGTTTCGTTTTCCTTCCTTATTTCATCAGCTCCACGAACACCTCATTTGACACGCTCAGTTTCCGTTCGGCCAGCCGTACCAGGTCTCCTTCGCGCTCCAGCAAGCCCGCTGCCGCCAGGGGTCGCAGCCTCCCCGAGAGAGAAACTCCGTATTCCTTCTCGATCCGTCCCACGCTTATTCCCTGCAGCTGCCGCAACCCCAAAAACAACTCTTCTTCGAGCGCCTGCTCCGCGGTCACGCTTTCCAACTGCTCCAAGGGCAATCTTCCGCTCTCCATCGCGCTCACATACGCCGCGGAGTCATGTGCGTTTGCCCATCGTTGCCTGCCGGAAAACGAATGCGCCCCCGCGCCAAATCCCAAGTAGGGCCCGCGCTTCCAATACTTCAAGTTGTGCTTCGATTCGAATCCCGGCTTCGCCCAATTGGAAATCTCGTAATGCCGGTATCCGAAGACTCGCAGCTTCTCCTGCGCCAGTTCATAAAACTCCGCCATCTCATCGTCGCTTGGCACTCTCCCCGCGCTGTACCGCGTTCCGCCGATCAACAGTTCCTTCCCCAGCCGGCTTCCTTCGTCCACCTCTAACAAATACACGGACACGTGCTCCGGCTGAAGCGCAATCAGCTCCTCAAGCGATTGCTTCCAACTTTTTTTCGTTTGGTGCGGCAATCCGGCAATCAAATCGAAGCTGATGTTTCGAATCCCCGCCCGGCGCAAAATCGGGGCAGCCCGGTAAACGTCCACGCGCCGGTGCATCCTGCCCGCGGCCGCCAGCTCTTGGTCTGAGAACGACTGTACTCCAAAACTCACGCGGTTAATGCCAGCGGCCACCCACGCCGCGGCTTTCCCCTGCTCCACCGTTTCCGGATCCGCCTCGAGAGTCACCTCTTCGATTTCCGCCCCGAACCTCTCTCGAATCGTTTCCAGAATCCTTTGTAGCTGCCTCGGCTCCAGCAGACTCGGTGTCCCGCCACCCAAATAAACCGTATCCGCGCCGTAGCACAGCCACGGCTGGCTGTCCTTTTTTTCTCCATCCGTTTCGTCCAACTCCACCCTTGCCGCCTTCAGCAACCGTCGATGCTCGCTAATTTCCTCGCACACGGCATCCACATACGGCGCAAACCGGTCCTTGGCCACCACTCCGGTGTGAAAATTGCAATACGTGCACTTCGTCTGGCAGAAGGGCACCTGCACGTAAATCCCGAGGTTTTTCATGGCACAAAAACTCTAGCACACCTGTACGAACGGAGGCTGGTCAGCCCAATTCTTTGGAACATCCCTTTGCCGCTCGAAAAATATCGTCCTCGGTCCGGAAGAAAGCCGTCCAAATCGCAGCTTGTAGGGAACAAAGGCGAGTACAATCTCGTTTTCCTCTCGAGGGGCCCCGAATGAAGAATCAAGCCAACGCTTTGGGTCTCGCAGGCTTGCTCCTGACAGCATTGGCCTTTCTCGCCAGTGCTTCCGCGCCAACTCCATTTGATACTACCGGCGACTCCTGGCCCTACTATGGCCACGACGCCGGAGGCATGCGGTATTCGCCGCTCACGCAGATCAATCGCGACAACGTCACGCAGCTCAAAGTTGCCTGGACGTTCCACACCGGGGACGTTTCCGAGCAAGGCGCTCGGCGAAAGCGCAGCGGCTTCGAGACCACGCCCCTTCTTGTCGATGGCGCCCTCTATCTCACTACCGCTTTCAATCGCATCATCGCGCTGGATCCGGAAACCGGAAAGCAGCGCTGGGTCTACGACCCCCAGATCGATCTCGAAGGCGACTATGGCGACGGCCTCGTCAATCGCGGAGTTGCAACCTGGCTTGACGCCGCCCGTGCCGAGGACCAGCCCTGCCATCGCAGCATCTTCGAGTCCACGCAAGACGCGCGCCTGGTCGCCGTAGACGCTGGAAACGGAGCGCCCTGCTCCGACTTCGGCAAGGACGGCGTCGTCAGCCTACGCGATGTCCTCCAATACCACCCCGGCTGGTATCACATGACTTCCCCGCCCATCATTATCGATGACCTTGTGGTTGTCGGCTCCGCCATTGACGACAATCATCGTGCAGACATGGCTCGTGGCGTTGTGCGTGCATACGACGCGCTTTCAGGTGCTCTTCGCTGGAGCTGGGACCCGCTTCCCGCGAATCCCGCTGCGGCAGCCGCCCAAGCGAAGACTCCTGCCTGGCGCAGCGGCGCCGGCAACGCCTGGTCCATCATGGCTGTAGACCCCGCGCGCGACCTGCTCTTTGTCCCCACCGGAAGCGCCAGCCCTGACTACTACGGCGGCCTGCGCCCGGGAGATGACAAGTGGGCCAATTCCGTCGTCGCCCTTCGTGGAAAGACCGGCGCATTCGTTTGGGGATTCCAGCTTGTCCATCACGATCTTTGGGATTTCGACAGCGCCGCGCCACCTTTGCTCACCACGCTGCACCTCGATGGCAAAGACGTCCCCGTCGTGATTCAAGGCAACAAGTCAGGCCTCCTTTACGTTTTGCATCGGGACACCGGCAAGCCCGTTTTTCCGGTCGAGGAGCGCCCCGTCCCGAAAAGCGCTGTCCCCGGTGAAGTCGCTTCGCCTACACAACCCTTTCCCGTGAAGCCGCCGCCGCTTGTTCCACACACTCTCTCGGCCGACCAAGCTTGGGGTCCCACGCCCGAAGATCGCGACTGGTGCCGCAATTACATCGGCAAGCTTCGCAACGAAGGCATCTACACACCGCCGAGCCTCGAAGGAACGCTCATGGTGCCAGGAAACATTGGTGGGATGACTTGGAGCGGCTACGCCTTCGACCCCCAGCGCGGCCTCCTGGTGACGAACGTCAACAATCTCGTCGCCATTGCGCGCCTGATTCCCCGCGAAAAATACAACGATCGCGGCTCGCACGCGGAAGACGGCGATTACGGCGATCAACTTGGCGCCGCCTACGGCCTTTATCGCCGTTTCATTCAATCGCCCTCGGATCTTCCATGCAGCCCACCGCCCTGGGGGACGCTTAGCGCGGTGGACATGAATGAAGGAAAGATTCGCTGGCAAGTGCCTCTGGGCTCGATGCAGGATTTCGGCGGGACCCATCCTCAGCAAATCCCGCCCGGTTCCATCAGTCTAGGCGGACCCATCCTTACCGCTGGTGGCCTTGTTTTCATCGCCGGGGCGACGGACTGCTTTCTCCGGGCCTTCGATATCGAATCCGGCAAAGAATTGTGGAAGGCCAAGCTGCCTGCCTGCGGCAACGCCACGCCCATGACCTACCGCGTGTCGGCAAGCGGTAAGCAATACGTCGTCATCGCCGCAGGTGGCCATCCAAAAATCACCGAAGAAAAACTCGGCGATACCCTTGTTGCCTTTGCCTTGCCTTAGCATTTGTTGGAAACGGCATGGGTGTCAAAAACCAGAGGGAAGGCCGCGCTTAGAGGCACCGAAAGGGAATGTTCCTAAATCAGCCGGGGATGATTTTCAAATGCAGCCGCCGCTCCCGTGGACCATCGAACTCGCAAAAGAAGATTCCTTGCCAGCGGCCTAGCGCCAGCCGCCCTTCTTCCACGAACACGATCTGGCTGCCACCGACAAGCACTGCTTTGATGTGCGAATCGGAATTGCCTTCGCTGTGCCGGTACGAGCCTGCCTTTGATATGAGCCGGTCCATCGCGCCCTCGATGTCTCTCGCCACATCCGGGTCCGCGCATTCGTTGATGGCAATACCTGCCGTGGTGTGGGGTACATACAGGTAGCAGATGCCTTTCGAGATTTTCGCGGCGGACACCGCCTTTTGGACCTGCGTCGTCACGTCCAAAAGCTGCGTCCGTCGATCGGTCTTCACAAATAGTGTGTTCATTAAAGGTGATCGCCAAGCGGTTGCGTCGTCGGTAGATTGAGGAAACTTCTAAGGAAATTCAACAAGGAAGTGATGACCCAGTTGATGACCGCTACATAAGCTTTGCAGTTCGCCGAGTGCGCTCGTGCCCCAGCGTGCCAGAAGCGGCAGCAGGCAAAGTTCCCTCTCCTGTAGCCCTTTGTGCGGATTCAACAGCGACTCCAGGTGCTCTTCGTGAGCCGCGAGAAGTCCCGCTTTTTGATCGAGCGCCGCACCTGCTTTGCGTCGCAGCTTGTCGAGATGAAATTCGATGCCTTCTTTCGTCTTTGCAACGGTGCCTTTTAACGTAGGATCAAGTGTTTCGACTTTTTCGCCCAGTTTCGCAAGCATCTCGCCGATTTGCATCTGGTCGCGCTCGAAATCCTTTGCCAGCGATCCCGTTACGGAATGCTTTTCCATCTTGTGCCGCAAGTCCTGCGAACCTGCCCACGCATCTTCAACCGACAGCTCATACTTCCGCAAAAGTTTGCTGGCCTTGGCGTCAATCAGCGTAAAGCCCGCGCGGGGCAGCATCACCGGCATCCGCCGGAGAAGATGCTGGTAAACCACCTCCGACTGCGCAATGTAGGAAAGTTCCGCCGGTCCGCCGATAAATGCTACCGTCGGCAGCAAGTAGTCCTGCACAACCGGCCGAAAGAGCGCGTTGGGGCTGAAATTCTCCGGTTCCGTGTGGGTGAGGTGCGTCAGTTCCTCGCGAGGCCAGGTTTTTTCTTCCGCGTGAAATTTGTCGCTGCTCGCGGAGATCACTTGCCGCGCGCCATTCTCAAAACGAAAGAGCAGCGTGCTCTTCGCCGTCACCTTTACTTGGGCATCAAATCCGGCGCTCTCGAGTTCCCTCCCTCGTTGCAGAAGTTTTTCGTTTAAAACATCGCGCTCCGCAAGCGCGTGCTGATAGAGCGGCGCCGCAACCTGGTGCAGCCCAGGATCCAGCGGATCCATGAGAATCAACCCGTGTGGCGCAAACAATTGCGCGAATAACTTGCCGAAGGCGCTTCCGTAGGTCTCCGCGGCTTTGTAGCTTTGCCTCAGGCATTGCGCGAGCAGTTCGCCGCCGTCTTTTTGCAGCAGGTCCGCGGCATCTCGCGCCAGCGTCTCGCCTTCCGGTCCGAGCGGAATCTTCCCCACCGGCATTGCCGCCGCATTTCCATCCGGCAACTCAAAACGAATGAGTTTCCCCGCGTCGAACCAACTGGTGTAGCGAACTTCCTCCAGGTCGTGGTCTTCGGTCGCCATCCAGAAAACCGGCACTGCATCGAAGCCGTTGCGCGTCAATTCCTGCGCAATCTGGATGGCCGTCAGCGCCTTGTACAAGGAATATGCGGGTCCGCCGAACAGTCCCACCTGCTGCCCGGACACCACTGCCTGCGCCCCATTCGCCAGTCGCTCCAGATTGGCGTGCGTCTCCGGGCCTGCGCCCAACTCCGCGTTCTGCTTCGAAAGAATCGCAGCCACTTCGGCGCGGCGTTCGGCCGGGTAATCCAGCTTGCGACTCGCCTCGGTCACCGCCTGCATCGTAGGCGCGTGGGTGTAGAACGTTTTCACCGTTTCAAATTTTTCCAAATACGCGAGAAACAGCTTGGGCTGGTGCGGGAGTTGGCTGAAGGCGAGAGTGTGGCAATCCATGAGCGGTTAGATGAATTCAGCGAGAAAACGTCTCACTCAATTTCCGGTTCGTTCCGGGTTCAAACCAAACCAGGTGGGCCCCAATCGAGGGCCATATTACACCGGAATCAGGCCCGCATGGCGGCTGGTTCGAGAGTTTCCAGAATGGCGTTAACACGTTTCTTTTGTTCATCTTTGAGCGGGAGGAGGGGAAGACGGGGCACGCCGCCGTGGTATCCGCGCTGGTCCATTAGGTATTTCACGCCGGCGATTCCGCACTCGGAGACCACGAGCTTTGAAGCGCGCAGAATGACTTCCTGGAGTTCGCGGGCCTTTTCGTGTTTGCCTCCTCGGAACAATTCGTACAGTTCTACGCATTTGTCCGGCAGCGCGGAACCGAGAGCGAGGATGGCACCACGCGCGCCAATGGCAAGCGATGGATAGATCGTGGCAGCGGAACCCACAAGCACTTGGAAGCGAGACGGCACCCCGGCAATGATTTCCGCGACACGCTGCACGTTTCCGGAACTCTCCTTGATTCCGATAATGTTTGGATGCTCGGCCAGGGCCACAACTTCCGGTGGTTCGAGCGCAACCCCTGTGAACTGCGGCACAGAATAGAGCAGCACCGGAATCGGCGATGCGTCCGCCACGCGCCGGTAGTGCGCGATGTAGACTTCCGGTTTGTAAACCGGCTTGTAATAGTACGGAGTTTTCACCAGCGCAGCGTCATAGCCAAGCTGGGCAGCCCGCTTGGTGCGCTCGATGGTTTCCGCCGTAGACTCCGCGCCTGTCCCGGCAATCAGTTTTTTGCCTGGCGAGCCGGTTTCTTTTACCGCCACGAGAACGGCTTCGGTCTCCGACTTCGAGAGCAACACGGATTCGCCCGTCGAGCCCATCACCACGTATCCGGCCAATCCGATGCGGTTGTATTGCTGAATGTTGCGCTTTAAGTCGGCAATCGAGACGAAACCGTCGTTCGAATACGGCGTGGTGAGTGCGGGGAAAATGCCCGACAAATCCATGACTAATCTCCTGAGGCGGGCGCGCCGGAAGCGGCAGCCTGACTCTTGTGCAGATCCTGCAGCGCGGCGACCTCAATGCCCTGTTCATGGAGGGCATGGATACCGCGCGCCGCCGCGTTGGCGGCGGCCAGCGTGGTAATACAAGGTATATTGTAGCGAATTGCGGCGCGCCGAATCGACTTCTCGTCGTAAAAAGATTCGCGTCCGAGCGGCGTGTTGATGATCAGGTCGATCTTGCCGGTTTTCACCAAATCCACAATGTTGGGCCGGCCTTCGTTCACTTTGAAGACCGCTTCCGCCTGAATTCCCGCGGCTTCCAGTGCTGCCGCGGTGCCGCGCGTAGCCAGCAAATGAAATCCGAGCGTCGAGAGCTCGTTGCCGAGGGCCGCCAAATGTTTCTTGTCGCGGTCGTTGACGCTGAGAAACACTGTGCCCTTGCGCGGCAAACGTTGCCCGGCGGCAAGTTGGGCCTTGGCGAACGCCTGCCCGTAGGAAGTCGAAATGCCCATGACTTCGCCGGTAGAACGCATCTCCGGCCCGAGAATCGTGTCCACACCGCGGAATTTGTTGAAAGGAAAAACCGGCGATTTCACTGAATAAAATTCGCGCACGGCAATTTCCGCCACGCCGTTATTCTTCACGATGGGCAGGTGCATGCTCGCGAGCTTTTTACCCGCCATCAGGCGGGCGGCAACCTTTGCCAGCGGTACGCCCGTCGCCTTGCTCACGTAAGGAACCGTGCGCGATGCGCGTGGATTCACTTCGAGCACATAAACCGTATCGCGCTGAATCGCGTATTGCACGTTCATCAGCCCGACCACTTTCAGCGCCAGCGCCAGCCGCCGCGTGTATTCGCGAATGGTATCCAGAACCGCGGGCGTCAAACTGACGGGCGGAAGCACGCAGGATGAATCACCGGAGTGCACGCCGGCTTCCTCGATGTGCTCCATGATGCCGCCGATAACCACCTCGGCGCCATCAGCCAGCGCGTCCACGTCGACTTCCGTGGCTTCCTCAAGAAATTGGTCAATCAGCACGGGTCGCGCAGGTCCCATCAGCGCGGCTTGCGCGACATAATCCTGGACCGTGTTCACGTCGTACGCAATCACCATGGCGCGGCCGCCAAGGACGTAACTGGGGCGCACGAGCACGGGTAAGCCGATTTCGGCCGCCACCCGCGCAGCTTCTTCGGGAATCAGCGCCGTCGCGTTGCGCGGTTGGGGAATCTTCAATTCTTCTAACAAGCGTCCAAAGCGCCTACGGTCTTCCGCCAGATCAATCGATTCGGGAGCCGTGCCGATGATCGGCACACCGTTGCGTTTCAACTCCAAAGCAAGGTTCAGAGGCGTCTGCCCGCCGAATTGCACGATGACCCCCTGCGGCTTCTCGCGTTCGACGATCGCGAGCACGTCTTCAAGCGTCAGGGGCTCGAAATACAAACGATCCGAAGTGTCGTAATCGGTCGAAACCGTTTCCGGATTGCAGTTCACCATGATGGTTTCGAAGCCGTCTTCACGCAAAGCGTAGGAAGCGTGGCAGCAGCAATAATCGAATTCAATTCCCTGGCCGATGCGGTTGGGCCCGCTGCCGAGAATCATGATTTTCGGGCGCTGCTGCGCGTCTGATTCGTCTTCGTCTTCGTAGCTCGAGTAAAGGTAAGGGGTGAAGGATTCGAACTCCGCCGCACACGTGTCCACACGCTTAAAGACAGGCGACACGCCGTAGCGCGCGCGTTGCAAGCGAACCGAAGCAGGCGTGGTGCGCCAAATCTGCGCCAACTGCTCGTCGCTCGCCCCGTGGCGTTTCACTTCGCGCAGCAGATCCTTGGATGCCGTCTCGACAGTGACACTTGCCGCCCGGCGGTTCATGGCGGTCAGCTCTTCAATCTGATGGATGAACCACGGATCGATTTTCGTCAGCTCGCAGATTTCCTCCCCATGTAGACCGCGTTCCATTGCGGTCAGCAGCCAGTAAATGCGGTCCGGGCGCGGCGTGGCCAGCTTCTCTCGCAGCAGCGAATCCGGCGTCTCGGCGGGCGCACGCCACGGCGTGCTCGGTTCGAGCGACCGAATCCCCTTCTGCAGTGCCTCCTTGAACGTGCGGCCGATGGCCATCACTTCGCCCACCGATTTCATCTGGGTGCCAAGAGTGCTATCCGCGCCTGGGAATTTCTCGAACTGCCACTTTGGGATTTTCACCACAACGTAGTCAATGGTGGGCTCGAAACACGCTGGAGTCTTCTCGGTGATATCGTTGGGAATCTCGTCGAGGCTCATGCCCACCGCAAGGCGGGCGGCGATTTTCGCAATCGGGAACCCGGTGGCCTTGCTGGCCAGCGCAGAGCTGCGCGACACGCGCGGATTCATTTCGATAATGACCATGCGCCCGTTTTCGGGATTGATCGCAAACTGCACGTTTGATCCGCCGGTCTCAACCCCGACCTCCCGGATGATGGCGGCCGCGGCATCGCGCATGCGCTGGTATTCCTTGTCGGTCAGGGTCTGTGCCGGAGCCACCGTGATCGAATCGCCGGTATGCACTCCCATCGGGTCAAAATTTTCAATGGAGCAGATGACCACGAAGTTGTCGCGAAAGTCGCGCATCACTTCGAGTTCATACTCTTTCCAGCCGAGAACGGACTCTTCGACGAGCGCTTCATGAACCGGGCTCAGGTCCAGCGCGGTCGAAATAGACTCGGCGAACTCCTCCTTGTTATACGCGATCGAGCCGCCGGTTCCACCAAGGGTAAAGGAGGGGCGGATCACCAACGGGAAGCCTAGTTGATCGCAAAGCCGCATGGCGTCTTTCGCGTTATTCACCAGCGCTGACGCGGGCACTTCCAAACCGATCTTGCGGCAAGCGTCTTTGAACCACAGGCGGTCTTCGGCGACTTTGATGGCGCGAAGTGAGGCGCCAATCATTTCCACTTTGTATTTTTCAAGAATGCCGCTTTCGGAAAGCTCGACGGCCAGGTTCAGGGCCGTCTGGCCGCCGACGGTCGGCAGCAGAGCCTGGGGCTTTTCTTTGGCGATAATTTCTTCCAGATACTCGCGTGTCAGTGGCTCGATGTAGGTGCGGCGTGCGAGTTCCGGATCGGTCATGATGGTGGCGGGATTGGAGTTGACTAAAACGACCTCGTAGCCCTCCGCTCGCAGCGCTTTGCACGCCTGCGCCCCTGAATAATCAAATTCGCACGCCTGGCCGATGATAATCGGCCCCGAGCCGATGATCAGAATTTTCTTGATGTCTTTCCGTTTAGGCATTGCTCTCCGTTAACGGGCACATCGACCGTCGACTGCCCCGCTCCCGTATAGATGACAGCGAAACTCTCTCTAGCGGCGCGAGCTCCCTGGCTGGCGCCATTCTTTCATCATGTCCGTGAACTCGGTGAACAAATAATGCGAATCGTGCGGTCCGGGCGACGCCTCGGGGTGATATTGCACGCTGAACAATGGCGCCTTCTTGTGGCGCATGCCTTCGTTCGTATGGTCGTTCAGGTTGACATGCGTGATTTCCACGTCGCGCGAAGGAAGCGAGTCCGGATCGACCGCGAAACCATGATTCTGCGCGGTAATCTCCACTTGTTCGGTCAACAGATTCTTCACCGGATGATTCGAGCCGTGGTGCCCAAATTTCAGCTTGAAGGTTTTGCCGCCAAGAGCCAGCCCGCAAAGCTGATGTCCCAGGCAAATCCCAAAGACGGGTACCTGCCCAATGAGCTTGCGAATGGTTTCGATAGCGTACCCGATCGGCTCAGGGTCGCCAGGCCCGTTCGAAAGAAATATGCCGTCCGGCTTTACTCCCAGTGCGTCCTCGGCCGAAGTTTGCGCCGGCACGACCCACACGTCGCAATTGTGGTCCACGAGCAGCCGCAAAATGTTCTGCTTGATGCCGTAATCAAACGCCAGCACACGATGCTTGTAACTCTCACCCTTCGCGTCCGACTCGCCCATCTGCTCGGCCCACGGGGAAACCGCCACTTCGACCGATCCTTTCTCCCAGCCATAAGGCTTCGCGCAAGTTACCCGACTCGCTAGCTCGAGGCCCGCCATTTTCGGCAACTGCTTTGCTTCGAAGACCAGTTGCTCGGCAGGCGTACCGTCGGTAGCGACAATTCCCCGCAGCGCCCCCACATTCCGGATGTGCCGCACCAGCGCCCGCGTATCAATGTCCCAAATCACCGGAATCTTATGGCGATTCAAATAAAGCTGCGCGCTCTCGCTGGAGCGCCAGTTGGAAGTGATCTGCGAGAATTCCCGTACAATCAACGACTCAATATACGGCCGCCCCGACTCTTCATCTTCGAGATTCGCGCCGACGTTGCCAATGTGCGGATAGGTGAGGCAGACAATCTGCCCCGCATAACTTGGGTCGGTGAAAACTTCCTGGTAACCGGTGAGGCTGGTATTGAAAACAACTTCGCCGCCGCGGCGCGTGATGGCCCCCGCGGCGCGTCCGTTAAAGAGGCGCCCGTCTTCCAGCGCGAGGGTCGCGGGTCGGTGCTGGACTTCTGTCAGTGGAGCCTCCCTTAATTTGCATGCACATCGCCATTTTATTTGCTGCTCGCTTCGGTAGTTTCGAGCGAACCGAAATGATCCACGGGCCAGTACGCAAACACCGCCCGCCCGTAGATGTACTGGCTCGAAACGGCCCCGAACACGCGCGAATCGTTCGAGCTGATGCGATGGTCGCCAAGAACGAAAAAACTGTCTTTGGGCACGCGCGCCGGACCGAAATCGCTCGAATCTTCGTACTGCGGTGGAACGTATGGCTCCGGAATCACTTTTCCATTGACGTACAAAGTACCCTGGCGGATTTGAATAGTTTCGCCCGGCAGGCCGACCACGCGCTTGATGAAGGATTTCGTGTGGTCCAGCGGATACCAGAACACCACCACATCGCCGCGTTCGATCGGCTCAAAGCGGTATACAAACTTGTTGATGAAGATGCGTTCCTGGTCGGAGAGCAGCGGCGCCATGCTGGTGCCTTCGACTTTTACAGGCTGATAGAGAAAAACGATAATGACCAGCGCAAGGCCGATGGCGATCAACAAGTCGCGCGTCCAAACACGGATCTCCTTGCGAAGATTGTTTGCGGGCGATGCCGCGTCGGGAGCGGGTGCCGGCGAGTTCCCGGAAACAGCAACTGAAGAAATAACGGGTCCCGGACTCTCCGGTGGATTCGAGGCGCCGCGTTGTTTCTGATCCGAGCGGTCCATTTTTGTGCTTTGCTATTTATAGCATGGGCATCGCGGCCCGCGCCAGTTGCGATTTGCATTTTGCATAAAATGGGCAGGACGCCGTGGAGCCTTGCTTTTTCTATGATTCCCGCAGCTCCGGCCGCGTTGCATGCCATTGACAATACGACTTGGTTGACGACGTGTGTCGGGAACGCTGTGCCAAGCGCGCGAGCGCTACAATTCCCGCCGGTCAAAAGCGTAATTCAAAGAAGCCAGCGCGGCGATGACTGCCGTTTCCGTGCGAAGAATCAGCCTGCCGAGCGAAGCCTCGCAGAAAGCCTGTTTTCGACCGCATTCGAGCTCGAGGTCGGTCCACCCGCCCTCGGGTCCAATCGCGAGCGCCACGGCGGCCGCCGGGCCTGTGGCTCCGTCTCCCTCCAGGATCTTCCGAAGAGGGGGCGCGTCAGCCCGTTCCGAGAGAAAAACCTTCAGACGCTCGGAACGCGCAGGGAACACGGCATCGGGCTTCGTGAGCGGGGCTAACTCGGGAATGCGGAGCCGCCGCGACTGCTGCGAAGCTTCAACAAGAATCCTCTTCCATCGTTCAGCCCGTTTCGACGCGCCCGCGAGCAATGCTTTCTCACTGCGCGCCGCGGCCAGAGGCACAATCGTGCCGACACCAAGCTCCGTGGCTTTTTCCAGCGCAAATTCGAAAGCGTCGAACTTCACGATGGAAAGAAGCAGGGTCGTCTGGAGCGCCGGTCGATCAGCCGGCAATTGTTCGACAAGCGAAAAGCCGACGCAGTCGCGTTTCACTTCTTCCACGCGGGCCAGCCAAACGCGGTTTCCATCACTCAATTCGTAGAGCTGCCCGGGCTCGGCGCGCAGCACGCGGCCCAGATGATGCGCCGCGTCGCCCTCCAGGACCGCGCGGTCCCCATGGAATTGTTCAACAAAAAATCGCCGACGCACGCCGAGATTCTATCTCAATTGCCGGCTCACCGGCGGACACGCCGAAGCGTCACTAGGCGTGCGGTTTTTGGTCCGTGGGCTAAGCCCTACAAGCGTGTTGGGGTGTACAATCGCGCCAGGCACGGGTACTACCGTGCTTAGGGGGCGCGTTGGTTTGAGCGAAGTCTCCGCCAACGCGTCCCTGCTAGGAAGGACACTAGTAAGACGCTTACGCGCTTCATCTGGTTTCTGAGCGGAAGGCGGGAACACCACCTAAGTCAGGAAACCCGCAACTCGGCCACCATCCAGGCGGCCCCCGTAATCAGAAAAGTCAACGCGAATTCAGACCAGTTTCCATGCTCTCCGGGGTGAGCAATCAAGCGCGGAATCCAAACCAGCGCACCGAAGAGCCCGAGCATGAGGGTCATCAACCGTACGGCAAGCCGCGCCTGGCGATTGACGAGCAGGGCAAGGGCCCCGAGCGCAAACGCAACCGTCGTGAGTATCGCCCAAAACATCTGGTTCGGCGGAATCCACCTGGGAACCAAATCAGCCGTGTGACGAAGATAGAGGATCTGGCTCAGCGCAAACGAAATCGCGCAGACCCCCAGTCCAATCCGCGCCAATCTGCCCAACACCGCCGCCCTCGATATACTTCCCTCTGTTGCCGCGTACAGGGCCATCGCTCCGCAGACCAGGGAAAACAGCTGGAAGAAGCTCCCCCCGTAGCGCTCAAACAGGCTCGATGCGGCAAGGATGTCCGGGATGCAGGCCAGGGAGAAACACAAAAAGACGACGCAAAGCACGATGGAAGCCAGCCGCGCGGTGCGTGGAAACGGCATCGCGATGCCGCCGGCAATTAGCACGACCATGAGACACCCGCCGGTCACAACGCCAAAGGGCAGGCCCCAGATATGCGTCAGCGTTTGCCAGGTGTCCGCGTCGTGCCACATCAGCGCGATGACCCCGTACAGCATCGCCGAGGCACCAAATACGATCCGCGCATACACTCCGGTCTTCATTCAGGAGATCCAACCAGCTCTGACAAGCATCTCTTGTGCAACCTCTGTAAGCGAGCGATTTTCATTGACGACGACAAAATCATGCAAGCGCGAGCGATCAAGACAGGCGTTCAATTCTGCGACGCGGGAGACATATTCCCGCTGCGAAAGACCGGTTTCGCGCATTTTAACCCGCGACTCCATCGTTTTGACGCTGGCGGTAAGACGGCACACGGACGTGTCGGCCGCTGAAACAATTCGACGGCACATGTCCAACTCACAGCGGTCTTCCAGTGCACGCGCCAGTAGCAACTCTAGTCACTCCAAGGGCAGCGTAATTATTCCAAACAGCTCGAAGATTGCAATACATGACCGCATCGTTGCGACCGGCTGCGGGCAGGAAAGCAAGTCCCAGTGCGTCCACATCGATCGCGGCATGCGCCACGCCCTCGAGTCTCAGGAGGTCTGAGGCTTCGCCGAGAACACTGGTTTTGCCCGCACCCATCGAACCCGTAATGATGAGCAAGGACCCCATAATCACGCTCTCCTCTGCCATGATGCCACGCCCTCAGGAAGCCCAGGAGCAAACCTCTCTTTTCGATAACTTTTGGCTTGTTTAGGGCGTTTGCCGAACATACATTACAAGCCTCCGGAGGACTCCATGAACACGCTCTGGCAAGACCTGCGCTACGGCATCCGCATGCTCGCCAAGTCACCCGGTTTCGCCGCCGTCGCCATTCTCACTCTGGCGCTCGGCATCGGCGCGAACACCGCGATTTTCAGCCTCATTGACGGAATCCTGATGCGTGGGCTGCCCATCCAAGACGCGCAAAACGTCGTCGTCCTGAAGTGGCGCGCGCTCAAGACGCCGGATAGGCACAGCAGCAGCAGTTATGGCGACTGCGCGCAGAGTTACGCACCGCGCGGCGGCCCCTCAACGAGTTGTTCGTTTTCCGAGCCGTTTTTTAACGAGGTGGCTTCGCAGGTCGGCGCATTCTCCAGTGTCGCAGCATTTGCGAATGCCGGCCAAATTGATCTGAGCGGCAATGGAACCGCGAGCATGTTGAGGGGGCAGGGAGTTTCCGGGGAATTCTTCTCGCTGCTCGGTGTTCGTCCGAGCGCCGGGCGGCTGATCACCCCAAGCGACGATTCGGTTTCCGCGCAGCCAGTGGTGGTGCTGAATTACGGCTACTGGAATAGCCAGTTTGGCGGCTCGCTGTCCGCGATCGGTAAAACAGTTCGCCTGAACAACGTTCCGTTCACGATCATCGGCGTGACCGAGCCGCAATTCGACAGCCTGAGTCCCGGCCGCGTCTACGATGTGTGGGTCCCGCTTTCCGTGCTGCCTCAGATCAGTCCTCATTCGTGGGTGAAAACACGCGCTACGGACATCTACAGCTGGTGGGTGGTGATCGTCGGGCGCTTGAAGCCCGGCGTTGGCCGACTCGAAGCGCAGGCCGCCGTGACGACGCTGTTTCGCAACCACCTGCTGCACGCCGCAAAGCCCCTGTCGAAGCCGGAAGACGACCCGAGGGTTGACGCGCTCCCCGCACAGTCTGGGCTGACGGGAACGACCACGCAGGTTTCTACGGAATTGTATGTGCTCATGATGGCTGTCGGAATCGTGCTCCTGATTGCGTGTGCGAATGTCGCGGGTCTGCTGCTTTCGCGTGCGACAGCGCGGCAAAAAGAAATCGCCGTGCGGCTGGCGTTGGGCGCGGGCCGCCGCCGAATCATCAGGCAACTGCTGACCGAGAGCGTGTTCCTTTCCCTGGCGGGCGGCGCGCTGGGGATTCTCTTCGCGATTTGGGGCACGCATGCGATGGTTTCGTTGATCTCGGGCAATTCGGATCGGCCGTTCGGATTTACTCCCGGAATCGACGGGCGGGTCCTGGCGTTTACATTCGCAGCTTCGCTGCTTACGGGAATCATTTTCGGTCTGGCGCCGGCGTTTCGCGGCACGTATGTGGATTTGACACCCGCGCTGAAGGAGGGCACGCGCAGTTCGGCGGCCGAAGGGCGTACGAGCGGAAGATGGCTCAGCTTGGGCAATGGACTTGTAGTTTCGCAAGTGGCCCTCGCGGTGGTCGTCCTGGTGGGGGCGGGGCTTCTAGTGCGCACGCTGCAGAACCTGCGAAGTGTGGATCCCGGATTCGACACCCGCAATCTGCTCACGTTCGGCCTGGACCCGACGCTGATCGGCTATAAGACTCCGCAAATCGATGCGTTTTACCGGGACTTACAGGAGCGGCTCGCTGCGACTCCGGGAGTGGAGTCGGTAAGCTATTCGAACAGCACCTTGCTCAGCGGCAGCTTGTGGGAAACGGGTTTTCATCTTGCGGGCACTTCCAAGGATGAGGAATCTGAGGCTGACTATCTTCCTGTGGGTGCGGATTTCTTTTCGATGATGCACATGCAACTGCTGGCGGGACGGAGCTTTAATTCCGCGGACTTTGCCCAAACCCAGGCGGCAGAAGAAAGGGAAAGGGCGCGGCAGGCCGCACAGGACGCAAAGCGAGCGGGTCTCCCGGCTCCCCGCGGGAGTGCGGATGTTCCCGAGAGCGCGGCAAATGAAGCGCCTGTCCCGGTGATTGTCAACAAGACATTCGTGCGGAAATATTTTCCAAACGTGAATCCCTTGGGGCAACATTTTGGTGAAAGGGAGGCGAATCCGGACAAGGGAGACTGGGCGTCGCCCGGCTGGGTCATCCTTGGCGTGGTCAGCGACGCGAAATACGAGAGTCTGAGAAGTGAAATTGCGCCGACGATGTACGTTCCCTCGAGCGGCGGAAACACCAGCTTCGAAGTCCGCACCAGAACCAATCCCACGGCCATGACCGCTTCCATCCGCAGCATGGTCAGCCAGATGGATAACAACCTGCCGGTCTTCGAGGTGCACACGCAGACCGAACTCATCGACCGAATGCTTTTTCAGGAACGCATGATTGCAAAGCTTTCGGGATTCTTTGGCTTGCTCGCACTGGTGCTGGCCTGCATCGGGCTCTACGGCCTGCTTTCCTATGAAGTGTCGCGGCGCACACGCGAGATTGGCATTCGCACCGCTCTGGGCGCGCAGCCGCGCGACGTGTTGCGGCTGGTTGTCGGGCAGGGAGTCGTGCTGGCCATAGCGGGTGCCGCGGTCGGCATCGGCGTGGCGCTGGGCGTGACGCGCTACCTGAAGTCAATGCTCTACGACGTGCGCGCGAACGATCCGGCGACGATTGCGAGCGTCGCAGTTCTTTTGATGTTTGTCGCGTTGTCCGCGTGCTACGTTCCAGCGCGGCGCGCAACGCGCGTCGACCCTATGGTTGCGCTGCGCTATGAATAACGAATGTTGCCCACTCCCATCGCACACGGTTTCGGAAAGGGTGTCGCGATTTTCCATTTCACTTTTCTAATCTCGAATCCCTACCCGAAGATGTCCTTCACCTTGTCGAAGATCGATGAGCCGCGCTCCGCCGGCTTGTTCTCAACCTTGAGCGTCGCGCCAAGCTGCTCGATGAGCTTCCGCTGCTCGCGCGTGAGCTTCGTCGGAGTCAGCACGCGCACGTGATAATACAAATCGCCGCGGCCGCCGCCGTGCGGGTCCGGCAGACCTTTGCCCTTGACGCGGAATACCGCCCCGCTCTGCGTGCCTTCGGGAATCTTGAGTTTCTCCTCGCCATTCAAGCCGGGCACCGGAAGCTCCGTACCAAGCGTTGCCTGCGCGATGCTAATGGGAATGGTGCAATACAAATCCGCGCCGCGCCGCTCAAAGAACGGATGCTCTTTGACTTCGAGCACCACATAAAGGTCGCCATTAGAACCGCCATTCGGCCCCGGCTCGCCTTCGCCGGCAACACGCAGGCGCGTGCCCGTGTCTACTCCTGGTGGAATCCGCAGCTCGATGGTTTTCTCGCGCTCGATCCGCCCCTGCCCGCGGCATTCAGGGCATCGTTCTTTGACGATTTGCCCCGCGCCCTGGCAGGTCGGGCATGTGCGTGTGATGGTGAAGAATCCCTGCTGATACGCCAATTGGCCTCGGCCTCCGCAGGGTGTGCAGGTAACGACGCCAGTTCCCTTCTTCGCGCCGGTGCCGTTGCAGGCCTCACAAAATTCCTGGCGCGGAAGTTTGATTTTCGTTGCTACCCCGGCCGCCGCCTCTTCGAAGGCCAGCGTCATGTCATAGCGCAAATCAGCACCGCGCTGGGCCCGCCCGCGTCCACGCCCTCGCCGCGATCCGCCCCCAAACAAATCCTCAAACCCGAAGAAATCGCCAAAGATGTCGTGGAAGTCTTGAAAGATGGTTTGGTCAAACCCCTGGCCTGCCCCGGCGCCCGACAGCCCGGCATGGCCGTAGGTGTCATAAACCTGCTTCTTCTGTGGATCGCTCAGCACGCTGTACGCTTCCGTACACTCCCGGAATTTCGCTTCGGCCTCGGTTTTGTTTTCCGGATTCCGGTCCGGATGCCATTTCAGTGCGGCTTTGCGATACGCGGACTTCACTTCTTCTAGCGTCGCGGTCCGCGAGACGCCCAGCACTTCGTAAAAATCGCGTGGATTCCCTTTCGCCATAGGACTTGCGCTCTCCCCCCTTAGTTGACTGCCTCTTTCGATGCCGGATTCGGGTGCACGGCTACACGCACCATCGCCGGACGCAAAACGCGTCCGTGAAAAACATAGCCGGGCTGGAAGACTTGCAGGATCGTGCCGTCTTTTTCCTGCGTCGTCTCGGTGCGATCCATCGCCTGATGGAGATGCGGATCGAACGCCTTCCCCACCGGGTCGATCCGTTCCACGCCAAGCTTGGCCACGTTGTCTAGCAATTGCTTGTAAATGAGTTCAAAACCCTTGCGATAGTTCTCGTACTCCGCTTCGCGATGCGCGGCGAGCGCGTGCTCGAAGCCGTCAATTACCGGAATCAAGCCTTCGAGCACACGCGCCGTAGCGCGCTTGGAATCCTCGGATCGTTCTTTTTCGATGCGCTTCCGATAATTCGCAAAGTCGGCCTGGCTCCGCAGCATGGACTGGCGCAGCTCTTCCAGATCCGCGGTCAGTTTCGCCATCTCCGCATTCTCCTTCGCGGAGTCCGCTTCCATAGCCTTTGCGTCTTCGGCCGGCTCAATTTCGGAGCCGTCCACGTCCTTGTTGATGTTGATCTTCACTTCTTTGTCACTCACCGGAGCAGTTCTCCTGTGTCCTTAAGATTCAAGGTCACTCAGATTTTGCTGAGCGCCTCACTGAATAGCTGGGCCACGTAAGCCACCGCAGTCATCGCGCGTTCGTATGGCATTCGGGTGGGGCCAAGCACGCCGAGCGAACCTTGCACTAAGTCGTTGCGCATATAAGGAGCGCTGATCAGTGCAAGATTCTCCCCGGCCTGCGAAATCTCCTTCACTCCGATCAGCACGTGAACCGGTTCAGGCGCCTCGATGCATGCGTTCAGAAGCGTCACAAGCCGATGCTTTTCCTCGATGGCGGCAAGCAAATCTCGAAGCTGCGACTGATCGGCAAACTCCACTGCCTCGACGATTTGCGCGGTTCCTTCCACATGCATCTGCGCCACTGATTCGTCGCCCAGCACACCGGGGTCGCACAGCGTAAGCGCGTTTTGCGCGATTCCCTCATACCGCTCGCGCTCTGCCGCGAGCTTTTGTAGCAAATCCGCGCGAATCGCCTCCAGCGTCCAGCCCGAATAATGCCGATTCAGAAATTCCGCAGTTGCATCGAGTTCCGCCTGATCAAATCGCCGGCTGGGCAGCAGTATCTTGTCCCGCGTTTTTCCCCCCGGCGAAATCAGCACTACGACGACTCGTCCATCCGGAAGCAGCCACATGCGCGCGTGCTCCAAAACCGTTTTGCTCAGCGGCGGCGAAACGACAATTCCGAGACCATTCGAAACCTCGGCGAGCACGTGTCCCGCCCGCTCCGTAATTTCCGCAGCCGTTTTCGCCCCGCCCATTTCACGCTGAATCCACTCGCGGTCGTTGACGCTGATCGTCGCCTGGGAAGCGATTTCCTGCGCAAAAAAACGGTACGCCGCGGCCGTCGGAACCCGCCCCGCTGAAGTATGCGGCTGGTAAAGAAACCCGCCGTCCTCCAGGTCCGCCATCACATTTCGAATCGTCGCCGTGCTCAGCGACTCCTCGAACCCCTTGGAAATCGCCCTTGAAGAGACCGGTTCGCCCGTCTCAATGTACGTTCGAACGATGTCCGCTAGAATTTGGCGGTTCCGCCGTTCTTGTAACGCCGCAGTCCTCATCGCGCCCCGATCCTTATCGCGCAGCGATTCTCATTAGCAGCGCGACGATCGTCATAACGCCGCAACTCTCATGGCAGCAGCGTGCTCCGAGTGCCAGTAAGCCCACCTTCTATTGTAAAAAGCGTGTCAAGCGCGGTCAACGCAGGCGCGCCACGCTCCTTCCAAGTGGGGCGGAGTCCTTGTCGCCCTAGGGGTACGCGTCTGGGCTGCCAGGACCCAAAAGCGCCCGGGTATAACCCTAGCGCGCGATCCAGCCTTTACCCGATGGCGAATCTGAATCTCTCTGTGGATGATAATCAGTCCAGCGCTTTCGATCTCGATGGAGCCCTAATCTGTGAGGGAGACATGAAGAGAATCCGAAAAGCAAAAGTAAGCCAGCAGCAAAAAGAGACCGAGACGCAATTCAGCGCCAATCCCGACCTATCGGGAGCAAGTCCAGCCTGGCAATCGGTCATTTTGGATGCGGAAGAGCAAATGGCTCGACTACGGCGGACGATCGAGAGGACCAAGAAGTACGCGCAAAGCCTCCGTCTGGGACTTACGATCGGGCCGGCTCCGAACGACGGAACCCGGCCCAGACCGCTGTATCGCGCGAGTGATATTTAGGCGTTGTCGGTCGCGTGGCGGTGGTCCGCAGCCTAGGCGTTGTCGATTTGGGCGCGCTGGAGCTTGTCCGAATAGTCAATGTAGACGGTTTTCCACTCACTAAAGAAATCGATGGCCGCGATAGCCGCTTCGCGGTGGCCATTGCCGGTTTGCTTGGTGCCGCCAAAGGGTAAATGTGTTTCCGCGCCGATCGTGGGCGCATTCACGTAAACGATTCCCGTGTACAGATCGCGCGTCGCCTGGAAAGCCCGGTTCACATCTCGCGTATAGATGGAAGCTGACAATCCATAGGGCACGCCGTTGGCCACCTCAATAGCTTCCTCGAAGGTGTGAATCGGGATCACCGAAACCACCGGGCCAAAGATTTCTTCTTGCGCGATTTGCATACCGGGCGAGCAATCCCCAAAAACCGTTGGCGCGTGGAACCAGCCTTTGCTGTACGCTCCGCCGCTCAAACGATTCCCTCCCGTGAGCAGCTTGGCGCCTTCTTCCTTTCCCCTCGCAACGTAACTCATCACGGTGTTGAGTTGCTGCTCGTTGATGCACGGGCCCATTTCCGTTGCTGGATCTAGTCCGTCTCCGACTTTCAGCGACTTGGCGCGCTCCACAAAGCGATGTACAAATTCCTTGTAGACGCTCTGGTGAACAGCAATCCGGCTGGCCGCAGTGCAACGCTGCCCGGTGGTTCCGAATCCGCCCCACACCGCGCCGTCGATCGCCAAATCGAGATTGGCGTCGTCCATCACGACGATGATGTTTTTCCCACCCATCTCCAGGCTGCAGTGTTTGAAATCCGGAGCGCAGGCCTGCGCGATGATGCGGCCCACGGAAGTCGAGCCCGTAAAGCTCACCAGCGGAACGTCTTTGTGCACCGTGAGCGGCGCACCGGCGCTCGGACCGTCGCCGCTCACAAGATTCACCACGCCACGCGGCACACCCGCTTCGGCCAGTACTTGGACGAGATGATAAGAAGAGAGCGGCGAATCTTCGGCGGGCTTGAGCACCAAAGTATTTCCGCTGATGAGCGCCGGCATCATCTTCCAAGACGGAATGGCCATCGGGAAATTCCACGGCGTGATCATTCCGCACACGCCAATGGACTGCCGCACGCTCATCGCAAACTTGTTCGGTAATTCCGAAGGCGTCGTCTGGCCGAACAGACGGCGCCCCTCGCCCGCCATGTAATAGGTCATGTCAATGGCTTCTTGCACGTCGCCGCGGGTTTCCGCGAGGACCTTGCCCATTTCGCGGGTCATGTCCTTCGAAAACTCTTCCTTGCGCTCGACCAGCAATTCGGCGGCCCGAAACAGAATCTCCGCGCGCTTGGGCGCGGGTACCAGCCGCCAGGTTTTGTAGGCTTCCTTTGCGGCTTCGACTGCCAGGTCGACGTCTTCCTCGCTCGAAGAGACAAACATTCCGACCAGTTCCTCTGTGTTCGCGGGGTTGCGGTTTTCGTAGGCCTTGCCCGAGCGCGACTCGACCCATTCGCCGTTGATGAAATTCTTGAAAACTCGAGGAGCGACTGCGGTGGCCATACTTCCTCCTGACTACCGATTCACCGGGTGAAAGCCCGGCCTCTTCCTCCCGACTGCGACTCCGCTTTTCGGCCTAAAGGTCGGCCTTCAGAAAACCGTGTGCCTGGGTTCTGGAACACTTCGGAATCGAGCGCGAGCCACTCTTCGGTGAAAACAAAATTCTAGCTTCGGCCTCTTGCAGCGTCAAATGAGCGATTTCCCTGCACTTCGTCGCGTCAAGGCGGCGAATCGAGCGGTAAAGCGACTGTCCGGTTCCGCGACATCGTTTTTCGGCAACGGACAGTGCCGGGCCTGTTGGTCTTGCGAGCAGGCTGATAAGTCGCGATGGAGCAGTAAGTTAGAAAATGAGAGATTCGGAAGGCTATCTGCGTTCAGTACCGCGAGGTTTTGGGAATCTCATGCTCACGCTTTGGCAGGACTTGCGATTTGCGATGCGCGTGCTCCAGAAGGCCCCCGGATTCTCGGCCGTTGCCATACTCACGCTGGCGCTCGGCATTGGCGCGAATACCGCGGTGTTTTCGGTGGTGAATGGCGTATTACTCAGTCCACTGCCCTACCCGCACCCGGAGCGGTTAGCGGCGGTGGCAGAAACATTTCCACCGTTCCCGGAAGCATCCATTTCGTATCCAAACTTCCTCGACTGGACGCGGATGAACCACACCTTCGAAGGGCTCGCGGCCTACCGTCAAACGAATTTCAATTTGACAGGCTCGGGCGAAGCGCAACGGCTGAGCGGCGTGCAGGCTACGGCGAGCTTTTTCTCGTTGCTTGGTGTACAGCCGCTGATGGGCCGAGATTTCTTGCCAGAGGACGACAAGAAGGGTGCCGCGCCCGTGGTCCTGCTCAGCGAGAGTTTTTGGAACAACAAGTTTGGGGGATCGCCGGAAATCCTGGGCCAGCTGCTAACGCTGGACGGCACAGGCTATACGGTCGTTGGTGTCATACCGCACAATTTCTATTTTTGCTGCGAATCGATGAATTTCGAACTTGGGGACGTTTACGTGCCGATTGGCTCGGGAGGCGACTCCTGGCTGACGCAGCGCGGTTTTCACCCGGGGATTCGCGCTGTCGGGCGCATGAAACCGGGCGTAACCTTGGCGCAAGCGCAGGCGGACATCGATGAAATCGCGGCGAACCTCGGCAAGGCCTATCCAGACACAAACACCAACGCTAGAGTCCTGCTGACGCCACTGCGAGAGCGCATGGTCCACGACATCCAATCCACACTGCTGGTTCTGCTGGCCGCCGTCGGGTTCGTGCTGCTGATTGCGTGCGCGAATGTGGCGAACCTACTCTTGTCGCGGGCAACCAGACGCGCGCGCGAGTTTGCCATCCGCTCCGTGCTTGGCGCGACGCAGCACCGAGTAATTCGGCAATTGCTGACGGAGAGCTTGCTGCTGTCGACAGCGGGTGGCGGCTTGGGATTGCTCTTCGCCTCCTGGGGAACGCAAGCCGGATTAAAGGTGCTGCCGGAGGCTTTACCGCGAGCGAACGATGTGCATTTGGATCCCCGCGTCCTCCTTTTCACGATGGCGGTAACGATTCTCGCGGGCGTGCTTTTCGGTTTAGCGCCCGCCCTGAAGACTTCTCGTCCGGATCCAAACAAGACGCTGAAAGAAAGCGGGCGGGGGACGAGCGTGCGGCACCGCGCTCAGGCAACTTTTGTTGTGGCCGAGTTTGCCTTGGCGCTCGTGCTCCTGATCGGCGCCGGCCTGACGGTTCGCAGTCTCACACGGCTCTGGAACGTCAATCGGGGCTTCAATCCACAGAATGTCTTGACTTTTGGTTTGGCATTCCCGCCTTCCACAGAGAAGGAGACTCCGAATCAACTCCGGGAGACGCTTCGGCAGCTTCCAGAGCGCCTTGCGCAAATTCCCGGGGTCGAAGCCGCGTCTTTGACCGATGCATCCATGCCGCTGAGCGGCGATTGGGAAGAACACTTCTGGATGGACGGGAAGCCGAAGCCAGCGACCGTAACGGAAATGCCTCAAACGCTGCTCTACATCGTCAGCCCGGGCTATCTGCGGGTGATGGGCATTCCCCTTCTCCGCGGCCGATTCTTTGCCCCGCAAGACAGCGTACAGTCGCTCCGCGTCGGGGTTATCGACGAGAATTTCGCCCGAGAGTACTTTCTGAACCAGGATCCCATCGGACGACGCATCATGCTGGGCGACGCGCCGGTCGAAATCATCGGCATTGTTGGCCACGTAGAACAGTGGGGCGTGGATTCGAAATTCGGAGGAACGGTGAGGGTTCAACTCTACACGTCGGCCGAGCAAGCGCCTGATGCGGCGCTCGACTACGTGGCAAGGGGAGCGGGAATTGTGGTGCGCACACAGGCTCCGAACTATCCGAGCGCAGACGCCATCCGCTCAGCCATGCAGCAAATGAGCAGTGAACAAGCCGTCTACGGCCTCGAGTCGATGGATCAAGTCGTCTCCAATTCATTTGCATCCAGACGGTTCGCGATGGTTTTGCTCGGCGTGTTTGCGCTGATTGCATTGTTGCTCGCGAGCATCGGCATTTACGGAGTGATTTCGTACATAGCCGGGCAGCGAACGCATGAGATAGGGATCCGAATGGCGCTTGGAGCGCAACCCCTGGATGTATTAAAGCTGGTAATGGGCGATGCCGCCCGGATGACGGCTGGCGGCGTGCTGGTTGGGCTGATTGCCGCCGCGGGATTGACCCGACTGATCAAGAGCATGCTGTTCGGGATCAGCGCAACCGACCCCGTAACTTTCTTCGGCGTTGCGATTTTGCTGACCGCAGTTGCGTTCGTAGCCTGTTATTTGCCGACCCGGCGAGCCATGCGCGTAGATCCCATTGTGGCGCTGAGATACGAATAAGGCGACTTACCTCCGCGTCCCTCCCGAGGCGTTTCGCTGCGCTAGCCGTTGCGAAACGTTTTCATTCTTCATTGCGGCACGAAGGACCGCGTCTTATTCGTGCCGCAGAGCCGCCAGCGGATCGATTCGGGAAGCCCGCCTTGCCGGTGCATAGCCAGCGAG
>Ga0126378_10000062_pt1 | contig 77594 bp, 63 predicted proteins | sample PanSoiMetPlot_23_FD_92587 | JGI IMG/M metagenome (GOLD analysis project Ga0126378, IMG submission 92587) | Tropical forest soil microbial communities from Panama - MetaG Plot_23 | ecosystem: Environmental > Terrestrial > Soil > Tropical forest > Bulk soil | place: Panama | collected 2016-02-17 | reverse complement strand
TTTGCCGGTTCTTGTTCGCGTTCCCACTGAGAAGATATCGGACTCGCAAAAAGGCAAGACGCGCGACATTTCCACGCGGGGTCTTTATTTCGTGATGGACCAAGATCCGCAAGCGGGCTCCCGCCTGGATCTGGTCCTAACTTTGCCGACAGAAGTAACCAGTGGCGCGGAAGTGATGGTGCACGTCCTGGGGAAAGTTCTGCGCGTCGAGCCGAGGATTGAGGACGGCAACACGCTGATGGGTGTGGCGGCTGTCATCGAGAGATACGACATCGTCCGCGGAAAAGCCGCGCAGGCATAAACGCAAGATCCTTTCAACACGCCTAGCCTACCTTAGGCAGGCCCACCAACCGAGTCTGCGAATCAAGTCCTTCCTGGCCCGTCAGAGTATGGCCGTTCCGGTCTCCACTTTCGTTTGGAACATATCTTGCTCTCAGGAAGAAAAAGGCCTAATATCCGGCCAAGTCAGCCTGCGGAGGGTCCAATGCGAGTTGGCGACTTAATCGGGTCCCGCAAAGAAGTTTTTTCCATTACGGAAGAAACCAGCGTCCATCAAGCGGCGCAGTATCTGCGAGAGAAGCAGGTGCGCGCCGTCGGTGTCGTCGATGCGAACGGAAAAGTTGTGGGAGTAATCTCACACAGCGATGTCTCCGATAAAGTGGCCGCGGAAAACAAATGTCCAGCCTGGATGAAGGCGTCAGACATCATGTCTCGCGACCTCGTTACGGTGACCTCGGAGATAACCCTTGAAGATTGCCTGAGATTGATGGATCAGAACACGATTTTTCACCTTATTGTTCTTGATGCACATCAAGGATTCCGAGGCATGCTTTCAATTAGCGACATTTTGCGAGTCGTAGCTTCCGACGAAAAGGCCCGGGCAGACCTGCTGGAAGCCTTCATTTTCCCCTCTAGATAGCTTCGGTGCACATCCAGGTGGCATTTCTCGGTTCTTCTTGGTTCTGAGGAAATCTTTCTTAAACTTGTGGCAGTTTTTTTCACTTTAAATAAGGTACAGAAAACGCAAAATCTAGGGATGGTACTAGAACAAGATTGGCCATTCATTTGTAAGCGCCTGATTGTACTGATGTTAGTGAGTCCCGCGACTTTAGCATCCGGAATAACACTTGGCAAGAACCCCCCATTGTTGGACAGTCATTTGCAGTCAACCGCAGCCGACAACCATTTATGTCGGGGACTGCCCAAAACAAGCGCACGAATGGCGGAATCGCTGCACAAATACCCGCAGACGAAGTCCTGTTCGGTCGGTCTCGATTCATGAGGGAGGTTCGACAAAAAGCCGAGAAGATTTCAGGGCCGAATATTCCCGTGCTCCTGTGCGGCGAAGGAGGAACGGGAAAGGAGGTTCTCGCACGCTGGATTCACGCGCATTCATGCAATCGGAATGGGCAGTTCGTCAAGGTCAACTGCGCAGCAATTCCCGGGGCTCTACTAGAAAGTGAATTATTCGGCTTCGAGAAGGGAGCTTTTACTGGAGCCCAATGCGCAAAGCCCGGCCGCGTCGAATCTGCTCACAACGGCACTCTATTCTTGGATGAAATTTCTGATTTGGATATTAACTTCCAGAGTAAGCTCCTGCACTTCTTGCAGGACGGCAGTTTTTCGCGCGTCGGCGGAGACCAAGAAAGCACAATAAATACACGGCTGGTCTGCGCGACTAGTAAGGATCTTGAAGAGGCCATTGACGCAGGCACGTTCCGTGCTGACTTATATTATCGCATTAATGTGATTCGCCTGCGGTTGCCGAACCTGTGCGAACGAAGAGAAGACATACCACAATTGGTTAAATATTTTCTTTCTCTGTTTCAACAAAAATTCGCGAAAGAAGCAGAGCCGTTGAGCAAAGAAATATATCAGTATTTGCAGCTGCGGAATTGGCCAGGAAACATCCGTGAACTTGAAAATTGTATTGCCCGCTGCGTGATTCTTGGATGCAAGGAAGCTCTGTCAGTTCAACACGGAGAGAGGAAAGATCTGTCTGATCTCGTCGAAGAAACCGCCCGGGATTGCAATGCGCTCAGACGTAAGACCGATCGGCTACGACGTGATCTTGAACGAGAAGTGATCCTAAGGACCCTGACAAGCCAAAATTGGAATCGCCGAAAGGCAGCTGCCGTGATGAAAATCAGTTATCGTACGCTGCTCTATAAGATTCGCGAAGCCGGCTTGTTGCCAAAACGTTCGCGAAGTGAGGTGCGCGGTTCCGCGACGGTCCAATCATCTTTGCCACCTTCGGTCAACTGATAGACAAGCCAAGCTGGGATGCCACCTTAGGTCTTCCTCCTACTGGAACCTACCAGTTCGACATAACCTCGAGATCCGCAACGCTCACAATTACGGTTACGGGCGACCAGAACGATCTGCACAAGAAGATGAAATCGCAACAAAAGCAATTCCGTGCCCGGCGCACAACGGGAGGGTTTGGGTCTGGCCACTTTGTTTAGCCGAACTCGAAAAGATCTCGGGCGGGCTCGCCATTTTGTGGTGAGCTAGCAGCGGCGCGTTTCTTGGCGGCATTTCTTCTCGACACATCTTTCCTATCGTCCTATCGTGAGGTCCAAGGGGAGGAAGCATCCCCCGCCCGAGAGTGAGGGCTCGGTGGTAACGAAGTTGGGCAGTAAGCGGAACTCCTACACCAACGTTCCTTGAATACTTAGTCCTCTTGGGTAAATCGTTGGCTGGCCGAAAGACAGTGAACGAGGTCCTCTCGTTCACTTTTGCTTCCTGCACCAAAACTGTTCTTCGCGCCAGTAGTTGTAGAACTCATCGTTTCTCTATCATCTAGTTGACGTAGGGCGTTTTCTAGATCAGCGACTTCAGCGGCCCCCACCCCCGCTTCTGACTGCTAGCTGCCACCAGCCCAGAGGAAAAGATGAAATCGAATAGAAGTCGTAGCGCTACACGTGTGTTTGCACGCGCCCTTCAACTAGTTTCCTTGCTTTTGTTGGGGTTGGCTCCGATGGTGCTTGGCGGTTGCGCGGGGTTTGTTAGCGGCGCCAACACAACGCCCCCACCGCCAACGGCTGTTAACATCACCAACGTCCAGGCAATCGCCATCACAACCTCGGGTTCGCAGATCACCTGGACGACGGACGTTGCCTCCAATTCTGTCGTAAATTACGGGACCACTGCTACTTCCTATGGATCCAGCACGCCGGTTGATCCAACTATGGTTACGAGCCATCAGGTGACGGTTTCCGCCTTGTCCGCCGGGACGACGTACTACTATCAAGTGCAGTCCACGGATGCCAAAAATAATAACGGGAAGAGCGGGGGCCACAAATTTGCAACCGCAACCGTCAGCATCTCCGGCACGATTACGCCATCAAAGGGCGGAGCCGGGGCAATGGTGACCCTGAGCGGAGCCGCAAGCGCCACCACAACTGCCAACAGCTCAGGTGCCTACGCGTTCACGGGATTGGCGAGCGGGTCGTACGGGGTCACGCCAAGCAATACAGGTTACACCTTCACGCCGCCCAACCAGAATGTGACTGTGGCCTCGACCAACGTCACCGGTGTGAATTTTACAGATACGGGAACGGCGGTGGCGCCGGCCATCACGACGCAACCCGCGACTCAGACGGTCACCGCAGGGCAGACGGCGACGTTTACAGTGACGGCGACAGGCACAGCTCCGCTCAGCTATCAGTGGCAAAAGAATGGCGCGGACATCGCGGGTGCAGCCTCCGCGGCCTACACGACGCCAGCCACGGCGATTTCGGACACTGGTTCGACCTTCGATGTGGTCGTAAGCAACTCGGCTGGAACGGCGACCAGCAATGCCGCAACGTTGACGGTGAATCCAGGACCCGTCGCTCCGACAATCACCTCACAGCCCACGAATCAAACCGTGACGGCGGGGCAGACCGCGACATTCACCTTGGTTGCGAGCGGCACTACCCCACTGAGCTACCAGTGGCAAAAGAACGGCGCGAACATCGCAGGCGCCACTTCAGCAAGTTACACGACGCCAGCAACCACGACCGCGGATAGCGGCTCGACATTCGTCGTGATTGTGAGCAACTCGGCAGGAACTGCAACGAGCAATAGCGCGACGTTGATGGTGAACCCAGCGCCGGTGGTTCCGACGATCACCACGCAGCCAACAAACCAGACTGTGACGGCAGGGCAGGCCGCGACGTTCACGGTGACGGCGACAGGCACAGCTCCGCTCAGCTATCAGTGGCAAAAGAACGGCGCCAACATCGCAGGCGCCACTTCAGCAAGTTACACGACGCCAGCGACAACGACTGCAGATAGCGGCTCGACGTTTCTTGTGGTTGTGAGCAACTCGGCAGGAACCGCGACGAGCAACGCAGCAACTCTAACCGTTAATCCGGCACTCGTCGCCCCGACGATCACCACGCAGCCTGCAAATCAGACAGTAACCGCGGGGCAGACGGCGACGTTCTCCGTGGTCGCGAGTGGCACCGCGCCTCTGAGCTATCAATGGCAGAAGAACGGCGCGAACATCGCGGGCGCAACTTCGGCGAGCTACACGACGCCAGCAACCACAACCGTGGATAGCGGTTCCACTTTTAAGGTTGTCGTGAGCAATAGCTCAGGCACGGCAACCAGCAACTCCGTGACGTTGACTGTCAGTTCGGCACCGGTGGCACCCACCATCAACACTCAGCCGACAAATCAGACCGTGACTGCAGGTCAAACCGCAACATTCTCCGTAGTTGCATCCGGCACCGCACCTCTGAGCTATCAATGGCAAAAAAATGGCGCGAACATCGCCGGCGCGACTTCGGCAAGTTACACGACACCCGCGACTACGACCTCGGACAGCGGCTCGACATTCGTTGTCGTCGTGACCAATTCCGCCGGCACGGCGACGAGCAACGTAGCAACGTTGACTGTGAATCCAGCGCCCGTCGCTCCAACGATCACGACGCAGCCAACCAATCAGTCCGCGACGGCGGGACAAACAGCAACGTTTACAGTGACTGCGACTGGCACGGCTCCGCTCAGCTATCAGTGGCAGAAGAACGGCGCGAACATCGCCGGCGCAACTTTATCGAGCTACAGCACGGCAGCAACTACGACTTCCGACAGCGGCTCAACCTTCAAGGTTGTCGTCAGCAACAGTGCAGGCTCAGCAACGAGCAACGCCGCTACGCTGACCGTGAATCCAGCTCCCGCTCCGGCGATTCAAGTCAATCCCACGTCCATCAATTTCGGGAACGTGGTGGTCGGCACGAACCTGTCGCAGTCTCTGATCATTTCCAACACAGGCAACGCCACTTTGACCATTACGCAAATCAATGTGACCGGCGCAACGTTCAGCGCTACCGGTTACACCCTGCCCCTAAGCATCAACGCGGGGCAGCAAACCTCGATCACCGTCGCTTTCCTACCTGCTGCCGTTAGCACCGTATCGGGAAGCGTTTCCATCGTAAGCAACGCGCCAACTTCCCCCACTTCCGTCGGGCTCAGTGGCTCGGGCGTTGCGGCAACGCTAACCCTCGGCACGAACCCGACGAGCCTGAGCTTCGGCAATATATTGACCGGCACGACCTCGGCAACGCAAAACGTGACCATCACCAATACCGGCAACTCCAATGTCACGATTTCGCAGATCAGCATCACCGGCGCAGGCTACGCGGTGACTGGAGGAACCACGCCCGTCACTCTCGCTCCCTCTCAGAATCTCGTTCTCGGCGTGCAATTCAGCCCGACGGTCACAGGAAGTGTGGCTGGAGCGATTTCCATCGTCAGCAACGCGACGGGTTCGCCTGCAACGGTTACTCTCTCCGGAACGGGTGCTGTGCAGCACAGCGTGTCCCTGACCTGGATCGCGAGCACGTCCACCGTTGCGGGCTACAACGTGTATCGCAGCACCACAAATGGAAGCGCCTACGTAAAAATCAACACTTCGCTGGTCACCGGCCTGGCCTACACTGACGCTAATGTGACCAGCGGAACGACGTATTACTATGTGACCACCGCGGTGGATTCGATTGGCAATGAGAGCACGTACTCGAACCAGGCTTCGGCTGCGGTACCGTAGGAACCACAACCAGGCCGGCAACGATTTCGCGATTGTAATCCATTGGATATAAATGACTTAGGGTGGGACCTTAGAGGAGAATCGGAGAGCCCTTTGACTGTGGAAAACCTAACTGCTTTCCGCTTGAAAACGGAAGGGGGTGTGTTAACGTCCTCGCGCCCTTTCAGAGATGCGAGGTTTAGAAGGATAAAAGGACAAATAGTGATTGGTTGTTGTCGCGCCCTGAGAGACCGGATAGAACCGCTGGACAGGATTAATACCTGTACCTAATCTAGCCTTCTATGCAGTTCCTCAATGGTAGTAATGGCCGTAGACTGGCGTTCGGGCAGAGTTCTGAGAGGGCTCGAACGATGGGATGTCAGAGAGACGAAAGGCTTGGGGGTCCGTGTCCGAAGACTAGGGGACTCGCTCCAAGTGCAGCTCTTCTGGCAGTGATTCTTGCTCCAGTAGCGTTTCTTTCGGGTTGTTCGGGGGTCGTCAGCGGACAGAGTACTCAGACTGCACCTCCTCCGCAAACTTACAGTATTTCGGGGGCAATTACGCCCGCAGCAGGGGGCAGCGGGGCAACTGTCACGCTGAGCGGAGCGGCAACGGCCACAACGACGGCCGACAGCTCCGGCGCGTACACGTTTACCGGTGTGGCGAGTGGGACTTATGCGGTTACGCCCAGCAAAACTGGTTACACTTTTAGCCCCACCAGCCAGAACGCAACCGTCAACGGTGCCAATGTTACGGGAATCAATTTCGCAAGCACGGCGCAAGCCACGTACAGTATTTCCGGCACAATCACGCCGGCCGCTGGCGGAAGCGGTGCCTTTGTGGCCCTGACCGGTCCAGCCGCGGCTAATACCACCACAGACTCTTCGGGTAATTACTCATTCACAGGATTGGCGAACGGGACCTACACGGTCACGCCGAGCAACTCCGGCTACACTTTCACCCCCGTCAACCAGAGCGTCACCATCAACAGTGCAAACCAAACCAGCGTGAATTTCACCGCCACGGTTACGCAGAGTCACACGGTAGCGTTGTCCTGGGTTGCCAGCACAACGACCACCGTGAGCAGCTATAATGTGTATCGAAGCATGGTGAGCGGGTCAGGTTACCTTAGGATTGGTTCAGTGTCCGCTCCGACAGTCACCTACGCCGACGCGACCGTTTTGAATGGCACTACGTACTACTACGTCACAACCGCCGTAGACTCCACCGGCGCCGAAAGCGGCTATTCAAACCAAGTTGCGGCTATCATTCCTTAGCGCGACGACCTTCCGCACGCGCGTGTTTGGATCGTGGGCGCAGGCCGTTCGCATTGCGAACAAGATTCAGAAGACAACTGTAAGGTCCAAGCCTTAGTAGGCTTTGCATTCTGTTCCATTGTAGATAGTATCAGTGTCCCGCCGACTCACGCCGAAAGCCCCTTATCGGTCTGGGAGCACCAATTTACCGGCCGAAATTGTAGGTCTGGCAAGTTTCAGGTCTTGAGATAACAAATTGAAAACAAACACGTTACAGGGTCTATGCTGTCTGAGTGAGACTTCTCGAGACCATTTATCATGCTAGACCTTGGGTCACCTCGTGAACGAGTGGAGAATTTTTGAGGATAAAGTGGACAGAATAGTTCCACAGACTCCTCGCCTGACTATCGTTCGAACGCAAAGGCCTGATTAAGAGTCAAATGAGAGCTTGAAGTAACCATCGTAGAATGAACAGATTACATCGATTGAGGCTAAGTAAGGACGGTCGGTTGGGCTGGCAAGAGGCGTGCTCATATAGGGCGTCTGAATGCTTTTGTCGTACCGTTGCAACTCAACTCGAGGGGTGTGGGCTCATCAAAGGGATTATCGCGAGGGACGTTATGGTACGCGACGGTCAGATCACCTTGGACGACGCGAAGCGCGTTGTCCGAAAACGCTGGTGGATACTGCCGGTCTGCTTAGTAGGCTGCACGGGCATTGCCATGGGGCTGGTGAAGTTTCTTCCGAAACGTTTTACGTCTGAAACGCTCGTGCTTGTTCGCCAGCCCACTGTTCCGACGGACGTAGTAAAGCCAGTTGTAACGGAGGACTTGAACCAGCGACTGGCGTCCATGCAAGAACAGATTTTGAGTCGCTCGCGGCTCCAGCCCATTATTGAGCAATTCGGACTCTATGCTTCTATACGAAGCCGCCGCACCATGGATGAGCTCATTGCGAAACTACGGACGTCCATTCTGGTAACTCCGGTCGAGCCCATGCAGGGAACTAGAGGAAGCAGCCTTCCAGGGTTCCACATTGACGTTACGCTCGAAACTCCAGAGCTTGCTCAAGGGGTCTGCACGGAGATCTCTTCGATGTTTATGGAACAGAATGCAAGATCTCGCGAGCAGCAGGCGGCACAAACGACCTCCTTCCTCACCGAACAACTCGACCAGGCCAAGGCCAGGCTGGATGAACAGGACGCCCGGTTGGCGAAGTTTAAGGCACGATATCTCGGCGCCTTGCCGGACCAGGAACAAACGAACTTGAGTCTGCTGACAGGCATGAACTCACAACTTGAGGCGAATACACAGGCGCTGAGCCGGGCCCAACAGGACAAGGCTTTCAATCAGACCTTACTCGACCAAGAACTTGCGAACTTGCGCAGCCCCCAACGGGGACAAAACTCGGTGACTCTTGATCAGCAGCTCGCCCTTCTTCAAGATCAGCTCTTGGCTCTCCAGGCGAAATACACAGGTGAGCATCCCGATGTCGTTAAGCTCAAAACTCAGATCCAAGACTTGAAGAGGCAGATGGCTGTTTTAGCTGCGAGAACCCAGGATCAGGTGAGCGGGGAATCCAAGATTCCACCGATGGAACCTCCGCAAGTGCAGCAGCTTCGTGCAAGAATTCACCAAGATGAGGTCAGTATCTCAAGCCTTAGCACGCAGCAGGAAAGAATCCAGGAGCAGATCAAGCTCTTACAGAGCCGGATTCAATCGAGCCCGGCGGTCGAGCAGCAGTTCAAGGAGCTTACTCGAAGCTATCAGACTGCCCTGGAATTCTACAATGACCTGCTCAAGAAGCGAGAGAACTCGGCTATGGCGGCGAACCTCGAACACCAGCAGGAGGGCGAACAGTTTAGCGTCCTGGATCGTCCAAGCTTGCCTTCCGAGCCTTCATTTCCCAAGAAAAAGCTCTTCGTAGCCGGTGGGCTCGGAGGCGGTCTGGCACTAGGGTTGGGAATCCTCTTTCTGATCGCCGTCAGTGATAGATCCATGCACACGGAACGCGACATCGAGATTTGTCTCAAACTTCCGGTGCTCGCGATGGTGCCGGTCATTGAGAGACCCGCCCACGCAGATGGGGAAAAAAGGGGCAGCACGGCCTCCATGCATGCGCTGGAGAGGAAAGCTGGATGATCATCTGCAGCATCGTATGAATTCACCGAGGAAAACATGAGTCGGATCCATGATGCCCTCCGGAGGGCGGAGTCGGAGCGTGCTTCTCAGGCGGCAAAGACGGACGTGAGGGAGTTGGTCGATTTGACCGCAGACACTTTCCTGGGTTCCGTCTCTGAGGAGAGAAATTCCGAGTCACCGGTGTTGCGCAACCAAGCACCCGAAGTACATGGTGTTCTCAGCTTCGAAGCTCTCGCAAGAAGATGTGCGCATCGCAGTTGGCGAATCGATCCTCAGCCGAGTGTGTTTGAGGACGAGGAGTCAGACAATGCGGGAGCCGAAAGGTTTCGAACTCTCAGATCTAGGTTGTACCAGGTTGCCAAGACGAAACAGCTTCGGCGAATCTTGATCACCAGTAGTGTTCCGGCAGAAGGCAAATCATTCGTCGCCTCAAACCTTGCACAATCTTTCGCACGTGGTACCGAGTGCCATGTGCTGCTTATCGATGCCGATATGCGGGCTTCTCAATTGCATGTTTCTTTGGGTGCGCCAAGAACACGCGGCCTGTCAAATTATTTGCGCGGGGAAACAGATGCAATCTCGGTGATTCACATAGACGCGCAGAAGGGTTTTGGTTTCATACCCGCTGGTGATGTGGTGGCTGACCCGGGCGAATTAATTCTTGGTGGGCGGATGAAGAATCTGCTTGATCTTGTGACCCCCGCTTTTGATTGGGTGATTGTGGATTCGCCGCCCGCACTGGCAGTACATGACGCCAGCCTCCTTGCGGACCTGTGCGACGGGGTGCTCTTTGTGGTGAAGGCTGGTGAGACGAATTATGAAGATGCTGTGAGGGCCTCCTCGGAATTCGAAGGAAAGAACCTTTTCGGAGTCGTGTTGAATCAAGTTGAAAAGACTGATCTGCGCGAAGGTTATTACTACGGCGGGGAATATGGCGGTGGCAATAAGAAGTAGTCAGCCTTCGTGCCTTTGCCAGGTCTAATAGGGACCCTCCCCGAACCCGGTCACCGTCTGCTAACTATGTATATGCAAAGAAGTCTCCTTGGCCCGGGAAGGATTCTGAATTCGTGCTGCCTGGAGTCTTCGCCGTCGGCTTTGCTGGGCATGCAGAAATGCAGCAGAAGATGCCCCAACTCGATGCCGTCCGCGGCTTAGCAATTCTGGTAGTGATGTTGCACAATACAAGCCTGAAATTTCCGGCACTGCACCTCGAGCGCTTGTTCCGCGATGGATGGATGGGAGTTGATCTTTTTTTCGTCTTGTCGGGATTTCTGATTACTGGAATTCTTGTCGACACCAAGGAATCAGAGGGCTTTTTTAGGAACTTTTACGTCAGGCGTTGTTTGAGAATTTGGCCGCTGTATTATTCACTTCTTATCTTCATGTTTGTCGTGGCGGCTCGGCTAAGTTCTTCGGAAGCACACCAGATCGCTCAAACGGCTTCGCCCTGGTGGGCCTATCCGTTGTTCCTCCAGAATTTCCTGATTGCGGTTTCCACTGACGCTGCAGGGCCGTTGGCAGTTACTTGGTCGCTGGCTATTGAAGAGCAATTCTATCTGGTCTGGCCATGGATCGTGCGATTCTGTTCCTCCTCTCAACTCTTTGGCATTGCCGCCACAGAGATGTGTCTATCTCCTATATTGCGGTTCTACTTGTCGTTGCACCACGTAAATCTTTATACCAATGTCTTCAGCCGCTTGGATGGATTAATGGCTGGGGCAATTCTTGCCGTTTTAGTCCGTTCGAGCAATTTTTCTCCTGGTCGATTTCTTAAGTACGCATGGATTTCTTTCCTTCTTGCCGCTCCCCTTGCATTCGTGACTGAAGCCATCAGCGCGGGATGGATGGTCTATTCGCTAACGGCTCTGGCCTCTGCATCTTTTATTTACCTCTCGCTTTTCTCTTCACAAAAATGGCTGCAGTCGGTTATGACCAACCGTTTCGCGGTCTATACCGGAGCGCTTAGTTATGGACTCTACCTGCTACATAAGATTGCTATCGGAATCGCGGAAACACTTCATTTAGATCGGCATCCCGTCCTGCTATTGCCGGTTATTCTCGTCTTGAGCTACGCATTGGCGGCGCTGTCATGGAATTTGCTTGAAAAGCCATTTTTGAAGCTAAAGCGATTCTTCGAAGCGGAGCGGGTGCATCCCAATTCGACGAATAGCCCAGCTGCAACGGTGCGTCGGTGAAGAGAGTTTATTTGATCGAGAGCTTCCCGAAAACCGAGGTGGTGAAAGCTACTTGTGATCCTGGGTTCTGTTAATTCCCATCGGGGCTGATGAAGCCCCAGCGTGCGTATCCCTCTATCGAAAAGTCGTGTGGTCCTAGCCTGTATGAATCGCAACGGAGAAGACCGATTTGAATCGTTCCGAGCTTGCACCCAGAACCGGGGAGATGCTCCCTCGGCTAGGTTTTCTTTGAGTGCTTTTCTCTCATCAGATGTCCGGCCCGATCAGTGGACCTCTTTCCACCTCCGATCTCATATTGCTGTCAAGCCTTGCCGAAGCGTAATCACAAGTCGCGTTGGAATGCCTTCGATAGAGCGTTAACCCATTTTTGCGGTGAATACCACGCTTTCTGTTTTTGCCACCTCTGCAGGCAAGAAAGGACGATCTCCGGCTCCTCCCAAGGAACATCGTGGTAACCCGAACGAATAAACGCACTTGCCGGGTCCCTCAGCCATTCTTGAGGGAACAGTGCGACGGTCGTGTTTTCGGTCAATTTGGCCGTTGGCGGGAGACTCTGACCGGTTAACGCAGCATATAAAGCCGCGGGCAAGTCGTGGCCTGCGCCAAGCGCCAAATGACCTACCTGGGTTGCTCGCGGGTTTATCTCGATCAAATAGGGATGCCCCGTTTCGGCTTCCAGAAGAAAATCGAAACCATGCAAACCGGAAAGCTTAAGCCGACGGGCTACTCTCTCCACAGCAGCCGAGATCTCTTGATTCTCGATCAAACGCAACACAGTTGAGGGGCCTCCAACATGTTGTCTGTTAAGTACTTCAAAGTGCAGGCTCGCTAGCGCCTTTCCTTTCCAGCAGGCCACAGCGCTGGTGGCTTCTCGTCCAATGATAAGCTCTTGTACGTTTACCACGTATCTTTTGCGAAGCAGCGAAGGCCAGAGAAGCGCCATATCTTGATCAATCAGCACCCTCTTGCAGGCCTTTGCCAATTGGGGTGGTGCCTGAAGGGTTCGAAGGGCTCGGTCGGCCTCCTCAAGCGTCTGGGCAATCTTTACGCCGTCGCCGCCTGAAGTGCAGTCGGCCTTCAGAACCATCGGGAATCCGATTCGTGTGGCACATTTCTCGAGCTCTTCCTTATTGGTGACAATCTCGGTCTGAGGAACGCGAATGCCTTCCTCTCGAGCCAAGGTCATGAAAGCCGTTCGTGCGTAAACGATCTGGAAACTCGCCGACGCACCGAGAGATCGTTCAATTAAAGCACAGGCCCACGATCCTGCCTCGCCGTCGCCCTGCCGTCGTTGATACAGATTGTGGAAATGCTGGGCAGCAAGGTCGTCGCTCGGAACAATGAGGTCTGGTTTTGCGGAGGTGATCGCTTTCGTGAGTGATCGCAACGGTGAGAGGCAGTTGTAGTTATGCGCTCGGCGCACCGCCCTGGTTTTGCGGAGGGGATGCCCTGAGGGACAGACAGCCTCAACGGTACAGCCCACTCGTGTCAATGCCATGGCCAGACGAGCGGGAGAGAAGGTCGGAGACGTGGTAACGATTAGGACGGTGGGCTTCACTTTGATCTCCGTGTCAGGGTTTTTACACATTCCGCAGGCGCGGAGTTACCCGCTTCCAAAGCCAGCATTGTCCGTTTGACAATTGCCGTGCCAAACGCTGCTCCGACGCGCCAACGAGAAAAGTCTTCCTGATTGGTGGGCATCGTATCTCCAGATAAATCCTTAAGACAGAAAATCTCCGAAAAGTGATGTGCCCGTCATATCCAAATCGAAGATTTCCCTAACAGACGTCGTACCTGCTGCCGGCGAAGATAGGCCTTTAATTCTCCGTCAGTGATCTGGGGAGTACGCCGCACGAGGCAGCGTAAGAAACCGTAAGCGATCCCTAGGCTCCGCAAGAGATAAGGCGGCTCGAAGATATGGCGAATACATTTGAGCCAAAAGAAAAGCGGATGATATCCCACTAAGTAATCGGCTTCGCCGTCATTTACTGCGTTGCCCAACGATCCCCAGGCAGCACCGGTCGCACGGTGATGGCGAAGTTGTACATCTGGAAAGGATTGGGTTGTCCAGCCAAGTTGGTTGGCCTTGATTTCATCGATGGTATCCCATCCGAGGCTACACACGAGCCCACCCAGGTCCTCCCAGCATTCTCGCCGATAGATCTTGGTGGCCCCTCGCACGTGAAAGCGGGGAGCCTTTTCTTCTCGGAGGCGCTCTCCCTCCCTCGTGTAAATCGTGCCGCCTCCAATCCCAAGCTGCGGTGCGTGACGGAAATGCTGGAAGCAACTCTCAAAGTAGTTTGACTCGAACGTTAAGTCACCGTCCAGGTTTACGAGAAACTCCCAATCCTGGGATTGAAGCGATGGGTAGGCATCGACGAATGCTTCGATGCCTCCACCGGTTGAACGATAACCGCGGTTCTCGCGGTGCAGGATTTGAATCCAGAGGTGTTCACGCGCATAGCGATCTAAGATGGTACTCGTGGAATCCGTTGAGCCATCATCCACGATGATCCATTCCCTTGGCCGGATGGTTTGACGCAGGACGGACTCGATCGTGCCGCCAATACACTCTTCCTCGTCCCGAACAGCAGTGATAATGCAGTATTTTGCGGCAGACAGAGTCCCGTTAGAAGAGCAGGTATCGCCGAGGGAATCTGCAACCTTGGGAAAGTTCTGTAAATCTTCAACGCACATATTGGCTGATAAAAGATATCTCATACGTATCGTGGATTCGCAAAGGGCTAGGCGCTGGAAGTTTCTAGCTCCCTAACATCCAATACCCTTCAGTGGCCATTGCGCACAGTCCTGGCCAGCGTCGGCGACGTTGGATCGCCAAGGCGTCAACTATCTGTCACACGACCGGATGCGCTTCGCGGAAGCCTCTTGTTGTCTGAAGACCGGGTCGTCTTTGTTCAATTTGAGAAGCCTGTCACCGGATCTGCCCAACCCCAGAAGGACAAGAGACGACGTTGCATTGTGTCCGAGATAAATTTGGTTTCTTCTTCGAGTAATAAATGATGGGACAGAAGGTCCGACCGATCGGTTGACTTGACCAATGTTGGTAGCGTAACGTACAGAGCCATCTGAGAGTTGTGGCTGATCCATTGTGCACCGGCCTTTGTTTGCGTAGTCGCGTTGCCGTAGAACCTCTTGGCCACCTATTTGCACGGAAAGGTGAGACCACAACTCAGGAAGTTCATTGGTGAAATCCGAAACAGGGAGGGCAATGAATGGCACCCGGAGGGGATTGGTCTAGGACTCTGACTTTCTTTGATGGAGATTGGCACGAAGGCAATGTGCCTATCATGGGTCCTCGCACACATGCTGCTTGGCTTTGCTCCCTGGTATTCGACGGGGCTCGAGCCTTTGAAGGTGTCACTCCGGATCTTGATCTCCATTGCGCGCGCGTCAATGAGTCCGCCAAAAAGCTGTATCTGAAACCTTCGGTTTCGACGGAAACGTGGGTCAAGCTGGCGAAAGAGGGGGTTGCCCGGCTTAACACCGATGTGGCGCTCTATATCAGACCGATGTACTGGGCGGAAAAAGAAGGACCGTGGGTTCAGGCGCATGATCCGGAATCGACACGATGGTGTCTTGCGATCTACGAAGCGCCGATGCGCACGCCCAAGGGCTTCTCTATCACCATGTCGCCGTACCGGCGGCCTACGCTCGAAACCATGCCCGTGGATGCCAAAGCCGGATGTCTATATCCCAACAATGCGCGATCGTTGTTCGAGGCCCACGCCCGGGGATTCGACAATGCTGTTGTTTGCGACATGCTGGGTAACGTCGCTGAGCTGGCTACCTCTAACATTTTCATGGCCAAAGACGGCGTGATCTTTACGCCCGTTTCGAACGGGACTTTCTTGGCTGGTATTACCCGCCACCGAGTGATCGGACTACTACGCGAAAAAGGCGTGACTGTAGTGGAAAAGACGCTCACCTATCAAGACTTCCAGAAAGCGGATGAGATTTTCTCTACGGGCAACTATTCCAAGGTAGTGCCCGTAACACGGATCGATGACCGAACACTTCCTTTTGGTCCTATGTACAACAATGCTCGGGAACTCTATTGGGAGTTCGCTCATTCATTCATCAGCGTCCCTAGGTGAGCGGAAAAATTGCGTTCGCTTGGATGAGATGCTATCAGCCAATGCCATTAGGTTGCTTGGAGCGGCAGGATACACTTGCCACTTCAAGGCATATTGAACGGTATGATAAATCTTGGGAAGTCATTATAGGCATTTGGTACACTTGAACGTGTCCGCTTCGGTCGAAGTACTTATCCCAATATGGCAACGCGTGCTACAACGACCCGCAATTCGTGTCGATGATAACTTTTTTGATCTGGGAGGCGATTCTTCCCTAGCTCTCAAATTATTTACCGAAATATTTAAGGTATATGGTCGTAAGCTACCGCCCGTGATGATCTATCAGGCGCCGACAATCGCAGCTCTGGCCGCGGTGTTGGAACAACCCGCCGCTCCTCGATTCCCACCGCTTATGCAGTTGAAAGAAGGCACGGAAAAGCCGCCCATATTCATTGCGCATGGGATGGGCGGCAACGTAATGGATTTCTTCCAAGTCGTTAAGCACGTTCAGACCCAGCTCCCAATATATGGGATGCAAGCAAAGGGCATAGAAGGACTCGATGAGCCGCTAGAACGAATCGAGGACATGGCCCACTTCTTCCTTGACCCTATCCGGGGGGTTCAGCCCCATGGTCCTTACCTCCTGATTGGTTATTCGCTCGGCGGCCTGGTTGCACTCGAAATTGCGCAGCGTTTGTCGGAAGCTGGAGAGAAGGTGCGGTTGCTGGTCATGCTTGAGAGCTACCCACATAAACGATACATTTCGGTGGGACAGCGCCTCCGGCTCATTGCCCGACGAGCAAGGCGTCATGCAGCTATTCTAATTCGGTTGCCATGGAGAGACGCACTTTCCTATATTATGCACCCCGCTGAGCGTTTGGTATACATTCCTCGAGATCGCGGTAAGGCTCGTGATCACCAACCTAATGGGATCTGGTTCACGCCTGCGGTGCTGCGGATGCGTGATCGTGCCTACCTCGCCCTGCGTCGCTATCGACCCCGGTACTATCCCGGCAAAATCAAGTTCGTGAGAGCAGAAACGGTGTCGGATTTCCCGGATGACCCTGCGGCGGTTTGGGCCAATTTGGCCGAAGCGTTCGAAATCGAGACTGTGCCTGGCGATCATTTGGGGATTATCAACACTCATTATGAACGGCTGGCCGATGCTCTTTCTCGGTACCTGCGGGAAGCCATAGATGGCAAATGAGCTTGGCCGTGCGCAATCGGACCGCTCTTGGCTGACAAGCACCGGATCAGTCACTCTGGAACTCAAGAAATCGATCCGCGCACGAAGGCGCTGGTTTTCTTCGATCCATTCGGCCGACAGTTTTCCGAAGGGCTCTACAGCGAGGCTATGACCTATGAACGGCGCGGAAAGCCTGATTCGCACGCTGTTTGCTAGTGAGGTGGGCGCCTGCTTCACCAATCCCGGTACCTCGGAGATGCATATTGTTGCTGCGCTTGATGGAAACAGGGAAATGCGCTGCGTGTTGGGTCTCTTTGAAGGCGTTGTCACGGGCGCGGCGGACGGCTACGCACGCATGACCGGCAAGCCGGCATGCACATTGCTGCATCTCGGTCCTGGGTTTGCAAATGGAATTGCCAATTTACACAACGCACGGCGAGCTGAGGTACCAATCGTAAATCTCGTCGGACAACATGCGACTTATCATCTGCGCCACGACACCCCACTCACCTCCGATATAGAAGGCCTAGCCAAGACCTGCTCTAAATGGGTGCGCACTTCTTCGGCTGCGTCGGAACTCGGCCGCGACGCAGCAGATGCAATTGTCGCCGCGCGGACTGCTCCTGGGCACATCGCCACGCTGATTGTCCCCGCCGATGCTGCTTGGAGCCAAGGCGGGGTGGTTGTCGAGTCCCCGAAGTTAGTTCGCCCTCCGGTTCCTGCCAGCGAAGTCATCGAGCGGACGGCGGCCATGCTCCGTTCCGGTCTGCGGACGGCTTTACTGCTGGCGGGGAATACTCTTCATGGTAGAGGGCTGGCAGCGGCAGGGCATATCGCTGCATCGACGGGGGCAAAGTTACTGGCTCCTTATCCGTTTGCTCGGTTGGAACGCGGGTCTGGTACTCCCGAAGTGGAGCGCATCGCCTATGTTCTTGAGCAGGCCGCTGAACAGCTAAAGGAGTTCCGCCAACTCATCTTGGTGGGCGCAAGGGCCCCGGTTTCCTATTTTGCCGCTCCGGGCAAGAACAGCGTGCTTACTTCTCCGGAATGCGAGGTACAAGTTCTAGCGAGTCCAGGAGAAGACGGTGCCGAAGCGCTTGAGGCCGTGGCAACAGCCTTATCAGCGCAACGTTGCCAGCTCGGAGCCAGCAAGGTCGAACGGCCAAAGGCACCCGTTGGCGAGATTTCTCTGCCGGCCCTGGCCACCGCCGTGGCAGCGTTCCTGCCGGAAAGCGCCATTGTGGTTGATGAGTCGATGACTTCCGGACGCGGTATGATGGCGGCTACGAAGGATTGCCCGCCACATGACTGGCTGGCCAATACCGGCGGGTCAATTGGGATTGCTCTTCCTTTGGCTGTGGGCGCAGCAGTTGCATGTCCAGATCGCCGAGTTCTTTGTTTATCGGCCGACGGAAGCGGCATGTACACTGCGCAAGCGCTGTGGACCATGACACGCGAGAGTCTTAAGGTCACAACGGTAATCTTCGCCAACCGTATCTATGGCGTTCTTAAGCGCGAGTTTTCGTACCTTGGCATAGGCGCCCCGGGGCCGCATGCCCGCGCTCTGTTTGAGATCGATCGTCCCGTTCTCGACTGGGTGCACATGGCCAAAGGCATGGGGGTTCCTGGCACGCGTGTCTCTTCGATGGAGGCCTTTGCAGAAGCGCTCAAAAAGGGGTTTGAGAGCGAGGGACCGATGTTAATTGAAGTGGTGTTATGATCCGCGTACTAAGACGCTTGGTTACCTCCTAGCTACTTTCCGTCGCAAATATGACCGATCGCAGCAAGTATGTATGGACTTTTCGTTGGTTGTGCGTTGTTGAAGTGTAGCTTTTCGTGTGGATGCTGCGTCTGAAGAAATTAAGGAGGCAGCGTGATGCAACTTCGACATCGGCAACCAAGTTTGTGGCATAGCGGACTGACGAAAGACATCGAAGATCTTTGGGAACCATGGATGAAAGAAGTAGACCAACTTCTGGTTGACGCAGCGTTGGTGGAGAGTGTGTACGATGCGCAGGGAAAGCGACATCGGAAGAGCCGGACGCATGGACGCACGCAAACACTGGCGGAAGTGGCGCTTCGGCTGTTGATCTTGAAGCACGTGCGGAACTGGAGTTACGACACACTGGGGCGAGAAGTACGTGCGAACCTGGTCTATCGCGGTCTATCGCGCGTTCACCCGCATTGGGGACGAGAAAGTACCGGATGCCAAGACGCTGGCACGACTGGGACAAGTCATCGGGCCAGAAGTGATCGGTCAGCTACACGAACGGTTGATGGAGTTGGCGCGCGAACGAGGCGTGGTGCGAGGACGGAAGATGAGGGTGGACGGTAGTGGAGACGAATATCCACTATCCGACCGACAGCGGTTTATTAGGGGATGGAGCGCGCGTGCTGACGCGAACCATGAAGAAGGTAGAGAAGGCTGCGGGTGGACTGAAGAAGCGGATTCGTGACCGGATGCGCAGTGTGAACAAGAAGGTGATCGCGATCGCCCTGGCGGGGCGACTGAAGGGACCAGAGGGTGAAGAGCGGCGCGTCGAGCGGTATCGAGAGCTCGTGAGTTTAACGCGAAAGATTGTGCATCAAGCGGAGGGCGTGTTGGAGGAAATGCAGCATAGAAACGATGGCCGGACGTGTGCGGCAGGTGGTGCGGCAAACCAAGGCGCGCGTGTTTCAGGGGATCACCAAGTATCCGCACAAGATCGTGAGTCTTTTCGAACCGCACACGGAAATCATTCGCAAGGGGAAAGCGAGAAAGCCCAACGAGTTCGGCAAGCTGGTACAGGTGCAGGAAGCTGAGAACCAGATCATGACACTATGAAGTGTTCGCCGAACGTCCCGAGGACTCCCACCTGCTGGTTTCCGCGGTCGAACAACACCAGCGGCGGTTCGGGCGCGCACCACGAATGGTAGCTGCCGACGCAGCGTTCTACAGTCTAAAGAATGAGAAGACCATCCAAGGAATGGGGGTGGCGCGAGTGGCGGTGCCTAATCGCAACAGCAAAAGCTGCGAGCGGAGAAAGCTGCAGAAAACGCGTTGGTTCTGAGCCGGACAGCGTTGGCGGACCGGATGCGAAGGCCGCATTAGCGTGCTCGGCGCCATGGATTGCATCGCTGCCGGTACCGAGGTTTCGAAGGTATGCAACGCTGGGTTGGTCTTGGGGTGATTGCGGACAATATCATCCAGATCGGTCGCTGCCTGGCACTGCAACGGGCCTGAGGTCCCAACTGCCACGACTCGAGATGCCAACGGGTCGAACGGCAGAATCGAAACGCGCAAACAGAATCAGTTGGCCTCTACAAACAAATAGTTCATTCAGAGTGAGCTATTTTGCGACGGAAAGTAGCTAGGGCCCCTTTGAAGCCGCCATTTTCGCAAGTTCGTCCTTCACGATTTTTCCAGTGGGCGTCACAGGCATAGCATCGACCAAAAAGATCTCCGAAGGACGCTTGTATGGTGCCAGTTGTTGAGTTACGGAATCCGCTAACTCGGCCGCCGTGAGTTTGGAATCTCTTGTGAGCTGAACAAAGGCAACGACTTCCTCATCGCCTTCACCCTTTGCAGGTCGGCCGATGACAGCGCAACGCAGGACTGCAGGGTGTGCACTGAAGGCCGCTTCGACTTCTGCCGGATAGACGTTGAACCCGAAGCGAACGATCAGCTCTTTCGTGCGACCAACGATGAACAGGTTGCCGTCTTCGAACCGGGCCAAGTCCCGCGTGTTATACCATCCTTCCGCATCAATTGCTGCGGCTGTTTCTTGCGGATCCCGATAGTAGCCCTTCATGACATTGGGCCCACGCACGCGCAGTTCACCCACGACCCCTTCGCGTACGAAGTGGCCATCCGGTCCCATCAATTTGACTTCTACGCCGGGAAAAACTCGGCCGATGGAGACATCGGTGCGAGGAGCTTCGACCCTGGTCTGGGCAATAGTTGGAGAGCACTCTGTGACTCCGTAGCCGTTGTGGAGCGGCAGTCCGAACAAGGCCTCTGTCTCGGACTTGACCGCGGCTTGTAACGGAGCGCCAGCTGAGGCAATGATACGAAGCGCGGTAAACTTTTTGGATTGCACGCCCTTCATTTTCGCGTACTCGAAGAACAATCCAAACATAGCTGGCGCGCCAAGCATTATTGTGAGACGGCCATTCTCCAGAGCTGACATAACGGCTACTGGATCAAAGCGCGGCGATAGGTGAAGCATTGCCCCGCTGAGTAGAGCACCTAACAGGACCACCGAGAGGCCCACGGCGTGCGACATTGGCAAAACCCCAAGCAGAGCGTCTTCTGGAGTTAGTGATCGGATCCTCGCTGAGACCGCAGCCACAAACAGTACTCCTCGATGGGTTAACATGACCCCTTTAGGTTTTCCGGTAGTTCCAGAGGTGTAGATCAAAGCAGCGACAGAATTTTCACTATTTGTCTCGATGGGTTCAGGCACCACGCTTTCATCCAGAAGCCCCTCACCCACTGGCCCGATTTCTGGAACATCTCTGATAATAGCTCCATGGCGCTTGGCATGCTCCCGGGCATGGTGCGACACGGTGGTGGTGTAGATGACCAGACGAGCACCGCAGTGTTCTCGAATCTGATCGATCTCTTGAGCCGAGAGTCGAGCGTTGGCAAGAACGGGCCACGCGTCAAGACTTGCCAGGGCAAACAGCGTGGCGACGAAGGCGCGGCAATTCTCGCAAACGATCATGACCCTATCGCCCGGGCGCACTCCGGATTCCACGAGCCAAGCTCTCGCTGAGGCGATTGCTGATGACAGTTGTGCATAGGTCCAAGCGCCTGAGGATTCGACCACGGCTAGTCGTTCTGGCGTACGTTCCGCCCAAGGTTTCACGACGTCACTGATACGCTTGGGAAGGGAGTCGAGGATTTCGGGTATCTCTTCTTCAATCATATGCTTGGTTAGCGCGTGTGACTGATGGCTTTGCAAACTATCTCGACGACGTTACCCAAGTTCCGGTTTGGGCCACAGCGGCATACCTCGCTTTACTGGTCCTTTTCGATACAACGTATCGCAACCAGTTGTGATAAATACGACGGGCCGCGGAGTGCCATGGACTCTGTGAACCGTTGCTCATGACAGCCTCGGGGAATTCTGTTATGAGTTCTTCGTGCCGTTCGGACAAGACCCGCTTCCGAAATTGGGTCAATGTTTGCACCGCCGCTGCGTCGAAGTACCCGTGTGGCATCGTGGGGTAGGTTGTCCTCTCTTCTCGCAGGAACCTCTTTATATCTCTCCGATATTCTTTTGCAAGCGTCTCTGCACCATACTCGGGATGCCCTTGAAAGTAAACAAAAAGGCTCTTCTTTCTCTGTTTCACAAAAAGGTTGACACCAGCTTCCCTAGATTTGGTTAGTACAGAATAACCACACGAGTTTAGGGCGTCCTGCCTCACTTCATTCCATCGGGAATGGGGGAATCGCAATGGCTCCGACGTCCCGCTGGTCAGTTCGTGGTCACTTATCTTTGCTTCGTCAAAGACCCCGAATTGCTTGTCCGGCAGGGGATGCCTGCCGATGCCGTCGCCCTGCAACACGCCTGCGTGTGCTGCGAGGCAGGAAAGAATCGTCGAAGCGGTGTGCTCTTCTGCCCAGGCGAAAACATCGACCATGCTTGACCAATAGGGTTCCTCCCTAAGGTCGGAGTGACGAGGTTCTGTTCCGGTGATAATTGCGCCGTCAAACCGTCTGTCCCAGAGATCATCTAGGTCCCAAAAAAAACTCTTTAGATGCTCTTTTCCGCGGTCGCTTCGCGGAATTCTTGGCAACGAATACAGCCTTACGCGCACTGGCAGCTGGCCGGCGGCAGTCTCTAAAAGCTCGAAGAATTGCGATTCTGTATCCTCAAGGGCCGCGTCGGGCATGTTGTTGATAAGAGCAATCTGAATGGGTTCCTCGCCTCCGGCGCAACAGGCGGTGGGCCCCAGCGAGCGATGAGCATTTTTTGCAACCCAATGAAGAGGAGTTCGATCATCATCCATCACTTGCAACATGGCTCACCTCATAATTTCATTGACGACATGCGCTTTCTCAAGTGCCTGACCCAGATCCTCCAAAATATCGTCGATGTGTTCGATCCCAACGCTCAGACGAATCATCTCCGGCGTGACGCCCACCTTCTCTTGCTCTTCGGGAGTGAGTTGCCGGTGGGTAGTCGATGCGGGATGGCACGCCAAAGACTTCGCATCACCCATATTGACCATGCGTTTGAACAGCCGGAAAGCGTTGAAGCACTTTGTGCCTGCTTCCAGGCCGCCTTTCACTCCAAACGTCAGCAGAGAACAACGATGCGGACCCAAGTATTTTTGTGCCATTGGATACAGTGGATTGTCCGGGAATCCCGCATAATTGACCCACTCCACCCTGGGATGGCCTCGCAGGTACTCCGCCACTCTTCGTGCATTCTCGACGTGCCGCCCTACACGGAGAGCAAGCGTTTCAATCCCCTGAAGCAAAAGGAAACCGTTAAAGGGCGCCAGTGTTGCCCCAGTGTTTCGCTGGCAAACCGTCCGGCAGCGCGCGACAAAGGCAGCGGCGCCGTAGTGCTCGGTATACACCACGCCGTGGTAGGCTGGCTCCGGCTGGCACATCATGTAGTAGCGTTCCGGGTAATCGAACCACGGAAATTTACCCCCATCCACAATCATTCCGCCCAGAGTTGTGCCGTGCCCGCCCATGAATTTGGTCATCGAGTGCACGACCACATCAGCGCCGTATTCGATGGGCCTCAATAGGATGGGGGTCGCGATGGTGTTATCCACGATGAGAGGAACACCATTCTTGTGCGCCACTCTCGCTAAGCCTTCGATATCCGCAACATTGCCGGCGGGATTGCCCACACTCTCGCAATAAACCGCTCTTGTATCTTTGTCGATTAGTTTTTCTATGTCTTCCGGACGGTCTGTTTCCGCGAACCTTGTAGTGATTCCTTGCTTGCCAAGTACATGCGTCAGAAAGGTATAGGTTGCGCCGTAGAGTTGCGGGAGAGAAACAACATTGGTACCGAGTTCAGTGATGTTTGCAATAGCATAATGAATCGCAGCCATCCCCGAGCTGACGCTAAGAGCATCCACTCCTCCCTCAAGTGCCGCAACTCGCTTTTCCAAAACCGTGTTTGTGGGGTTCCCGATCCGCGTGTAGATATTCCCCTCGACTTCCAGATTGAATAGCGCTGCCCCATGCTCTGCGCTGTCGAACTCAAAAGCGATGGTCTGGTAGATCGGTACGGCCACGGCCTTGGTCGTGGGATCGCCATCGTAACCGGCGTGAATCGCAATTGTTTCTCTCTTCATATCTTCGCGAGACAGTTACGCAAATCTTGCAGCCCTCTTGTGCTAATTCTGGTGCCTTGTCCTGCCGCAGCGCCTCATCATCAGTTCATCGGCCCTACAATGTCCCTGTTTCTTCGTTCTTGGCGGGAACCACCCGAGCGGCCGTACCAAAGGCCCTGCCCCATGAGACTGATTTCGCCATGGATTTCAGGATGCGCTCAGCGGCGAACCCCGCTCCGAAGGCAAACCGCATAAGGGGACCAAAACTATTGGCTGCTGCGACTCCCACAAAATAGAGGCCAGACACAGAGGATTCGAATGTTGAGGAAAGCGCCGGGGAACCCCCCGTGGTCTTAATCCTCGATCTAATCTCGGCACTCAGGAATGGCAGTCGTTCCATGTCGACCTTGTAACCGGTCGCTGCAATGACGTGATCTGCCAGAATTTCACGGTACGTCCCGTCCCGCCCCCGAAGACGAAGACGGACCTTGCCGCCCTGAACTTCGGCGCTTTCCGTCGAATAACCGAGCTGCAGAGGTACGCGGCCCACTACCTTATCTTTCGCGAACCAGCCCCCAGAGGGGCCAAGATGGGTTCGCACGATTTCTAGGCGGAGGCGCTCGGGCAAAAGACGGAATAGGCCCGGATGATTAGAGTAGAAACGCGAGCGCCAACCCGGGCCGAGCCCTGATTGCGGACTCCGAATACGCTGCCATAAGGAACGCGGCTTGCCGATTTGTGGCTTCCCGTGGAACTTCAATTCGCTTTGTCGCGCCACAAGCTGCACATCCGCATCAACATCGCGAAGCAATCCTGCCAAATCCGTTGCTGAGGCTCCACCTCCCAGAACCACGACACTGCGGCCCCGGAACTGTTCGAGATCCTGGTGCCAATAGCTGTGCGTGACAAATTCCGGTCCTAGGTGTGACAGATTAGCCGGCACATGCTGGAAATGTGTGATACCGACGGCAAGAACGACTCGCCGAGCTGCAATGGTCTCTCCGTCATCCATCGTCAGCTGGAATCCCTTCGCCATCGCACGGAGGTCAACCAGAAGCTTGTCTTCAAGCTCCGGGGCCATGCGGTCCTTAAAAGCCATGCCATAGGCTGTGAAGGTGTCCAGGTGCACAGGGATCCCCGTATCGCCATACGCGATCCCCCGGTTCTTACAAAACTGCTCGAGCGTAAAAGTGCTACCCGGGTCGTAGATATTCGACGCGAAACCATCCGACTTAAGGAACATACCTTTGGGCATATGCGACTGCCAGCTGTCCATTAGGCGGCCGAAGATTCGGAAACGGATGCCCTGACTCCTCAAGTGAGCAGCGATGGAAAGGCCGTAAGGTCCGGCTCCAATGATCGCAATATCAAGCATATTTGGTAGTTTCCTTTCGTCGCGTTATTAGCTGCGTCCGTCGACAAATTGAGGCGAGTCGTAGTTCAAAAAGGCAATCTCGTAGCCAGTTCCGTGGCAAGCAAGCTCAATGATTTGAACAAGATAAGCCTTTGAGCCTCTTGTTTTGTGGAACTTGATTACCCAATTTGGAGAATTTCCTGCCTAGAGAACTGTGAATTCAAGGGAAACCCCCACCTTGCTCAGACAGCACCCGTAAGAGCTTTGGGAGATGCGACAGACGCTTGGCTGTATGTAAGGGCCTCGTCAATAGCCTTCCTGAGGGCGTCACCTAAGTGTCTAACAAATGGCTCCACGAGCATCCCCGCAGGGTAAACTGGCAGGACAACCACTTTCTCCCCCTCTGCCAGCCGTTCCCATTTCACTCCTGGCCTGCTAAACATTCGATATTGCTTCAATGGCCGAAAGTCCGTGACAGTACCCGCGAACGGTTGAGGCATGTAAGCCATGGATGCGTCATCGTTAGCCTGCCAAATCTGACTGAGGATTCTGGAGTTCGACTTTGTTGCCGTCGAATTCTTCTTGAATTTACCAACTAGCATTCCGCGCCACACAGGAAGGCGACCGCGAAGTATCTTTACCTTCTCGGAGAAGAACTTGGCCTTACCTGGTGGATCAAGGCGAAGAATATTAGCCGCGTGGAAGAGCAGTTTCTCGACGGCGGTATAGCTTTTCGTCCAAAAAGAAGGAAGAGGGATCTTGTGCCAATTCATCGTGTCGAACAGCGCCAGAAGCGCGACTTCTTCACCACGAGCCCGGAGCCGGCGCCCGACCTCAAAAGCAATGGTCCCCCCCAAGCAGTAGCCGCCGAGGAAATAAGGCCCATGTCGCTGTACTCTGCGAATCTCTTCCACATAATGTGCGGCCATGTCCTCGATGCACGTGAGCGGCGCGCAACTCCCATCCAAGCCAGGGCTCTGCAATCCATAGACGGGCTGGTCAGACCCAAGGTGAAGCGACAAATCTCGATAGATCAGAATGTTTCCGCCAGCCCCATGAAAGCAGAAAAAAGGAGGGCGTGAGCCATGTGGCTGAATGGGGACAAGGGACGACCACGCCGAAGAGGGTGTCTCCTGGCGTAGAATCTGAGCCAACCCCTCGATAGTTGGAGCCTCAAACAGAGTGGCTAGGGGCAGCTTGACATGAAATGTCTTTTCTATCCGTGCAAACAACTGAACTGCTAGGGGCGAATCTCCGCCCAAGTCAAAATAGTTCTGGTGCGGAGCGATGGAGGGGATACCTAGAAGGTCCTGCCAAATGCGAGTGAGTTGCCCGGTAGCGTCGTCTTGAGCAGGTGCGTTCGGGATTACCAGAGATTCCGTCCGGGATTCTGCCATCATCTGTTTCCTTGCCGATTGAGAATGGCCTTTGCGAAGCCTGTTTTGATTAGGTTTGTGACCGTCCCGACCGAATTGGCTGCCACGCAGCCCAAATACCAGCCCGCCAGGCTGCCATTAAGCGAGCAATCGACAGTCCAACCCCAAGTTTTCCGTAAGTACTTATAGAATAATGCCTTAGCGTGAATTCCACTTCCTGCGCCCAGAAACGCGCCTAATATTGTGAAAATCTTTTCCTCTTCTGGCCGTGTCCCGTAACCGACCCATTTGCCACGCTGTAAAATCACGGCGCCTGATTTAGAGTTCTTCGAAGTCTCGCCGTTGCAATACAATAGCCAGCCATGTCGGAGCTGCACTCGTGGGCCGCAGCGCCCCCGGAACTCAGCCTTGTCGAAGGAGAAATCCACGTTTGGCGGGCATATTTGGATTGCGGAGAGCCTCTTGTGGCTGAACTGCGATCCACGCTTGCCTCCGATGAAGAGGCTCGCGCGAATCGTTATTTGCTGGTATCAGACCAAAACCACTTTACGGTCGCCCGAGGGATCCTCCGCGAACTGTTGGGTAGATATGTGGGCTGCACTGCGCGCGAGATCCAGTTCGAGTATGCCCCGCGCGGAAAACCGTCGCTTTCCCCAGAGTTGAGGGGACTTCCGATTTGCTTTAATGTTTCACACTCCCATGCCATGGCATTGTTTGCTTTCAGCCTAGGTCATGATGTTGGTGTAGACGTGGAACTTGTCCGATCGGACTTTGGCGGAAATGACATCGCTGAGCGTTACTTTGCCCCGCAGGAAGTACAGGAACTCCTGAGCTTACCGACAGCGTTGCAGGCTGAGGGCTTTTTCCTCTGCTGGACACGCAAGGAAGCGTACCTGAAGGCGAGGGGCGAGGGGTTGCAAATTCCGTTGGAAAGCTTTTATGTTTCGCTAACACCCGGACTGCCCGAACGGTTGCACAGCGCGGACACTGCCCGCTGGAGTTTGCGCACCTTGCGCCCCGGCGAGCGCTACGTTGGTGCGCTGGTGGTAGGAGGCCACGGCTGGTCGCTGCGATGCTGGGACTGGAGTCCCCAAGAAGGGAGGGGATTGTGAAAAACGAAAAGATTTGCCGAAAGTCAACCGCTGGACTCTGCTGGGAGAAGTGCGTTTAATCTTGCAATCGGGAACGAGCTGCTGAAGCTCATCAACTAGACTGAAGTACTCCTGCTTTCCTAGTGCCCAATCATTCTCTGAAACAAAGTTTGCGGCCCGTTCCACCAGCGCCTGTCGTTTCTCCCGATGTTGGATAAGGTCGAGCATGCAAAATGCTAGGTCTTCTACGTCCTCCCCCCGAAAAAAGCGAACGACGGAATTGTCGAAGTAGTGTCGATCAACCTTGGTATCAGACACAATGACTGGAACACCCATGGCCATAAACTCAAGGGTTTTCGTGCTGAAGGCCTCATTGCCGAAGTCGTCTTTGCGTTTAGGAACGATCCCTAGGTTGGCAGTTTCAAGTACTGCAGAAATCTCGCGCACCGGTCTCCGATCATGTACAAATACACGGTTCTCAAGGTGAAGCCTTTCGACCAAGGAGAACAACTCAGGCTTCGACGGCCCGTCCCCGTAGATGTGAAAGTCCGCCTCTGGGGCTAAATCCTTAATTCGGGCAAAGGCCCTCACAGCGATATCCAGGCCTTGATGCCAATTCAATGTACCGTGATAGATCAGCAAGAAGCGCTCTGAACAGCGGGTGGTTTTCGGATTCCGAACGAAGATCGACCGGTCTGGGACGTTGAGTACAACCGTGCATTTGCCATATTTGACAGAGCGAGACAATAGTCGCTGCTGCCACGTGTGATTAGCAACGATCACATGAGTCGCAAATCTGCCGCATAGACGTTCTACGAAGCATAGAAACCGGAAGCCTAGTGACTTGCTCGAAACCGCAAATTTGCTGGCATAGAATTCCGGTAGGATGTCGCGAATGTCCAGAATGACTGGTGTTCCTCTTAAGCGGGGCACGAGAGCACATAACACCAGAAAGTCAGGCACAGAATGTACGTGAACAAGATCATATTTTTGCTGCAAGTCTCGTGCTGAAACTTGAAAGAGGGCCCGCATCAGAAAAACAACAATGCGCCAGAGATAGGAGAAGCGACCCCTTTCGTTAAATTGCCGGCCTTGTAGCCTGTGGACGCGCACACCACATAAAACTTCGGTTCGCGGTGTGCCCGGCCTTCGAAGAGCAAAGACTTCGACGTCATCTCCCCTTTGTGCTAGCGCTTCCGCATACCGCATGACGCGACTGTCAGTTTCATAAAATGTGTATGCGACCATGCAGATGCGAAGGGAAGGACGCTCGTTTCCCGGTGTCAGAGGCGCGGGGCTCATTGCTCGGTCTGGAATCGTCTCCTGAATTGTTTCAGCATGTCTCGGTGCCAAACTCTTTGGATGTCCAGCTACGCCTCCAGCCAAACGACGGACCTCAGGCAAAGAAACTCCCATATGCTCTCTCTGTTCATGCATTCATGCAACTGATAAGCCATATCATGGACAAGCGGCAGGCTGAACATCCCCCTGTAATTTCAGGTAGTTGCATACGAATCCGGACATGGAGATCAGCCCGGGGAGTCGAGTCTTCCAAAATGTGGGAAAGAATTTCGCCTATTGCTCCTGGAATCTATTTTCAACAAACGAGCAGGGACTTTCTTCCCCTTTCCTAATCTTCCAGTTAAGGTGACTGCCAAACTACTCCGAAGACATAAAATATCACCTGTGTTTTCAATAACATAAGGGATAAGAACGGCGTTGCGCGCAATCTGGCCGATTCTGGCCGAGTGGCCCCTCGATTGCCCACTAGACCGGGTGACAGCCGTGAACGGGAGTTTTGTGGCGGTAGCCTGCCAAGAGACTGAGTAGGGTTTCGTTTCTGGCCCAGCGGAGCGACGTCCTTGACCTATTCGAACGACTTTCAAGACCAAGTTGTGTCCCCGTTGCCTTGGTTCGCGCTCCAGGTACGCTGCAAGCGCGAAGCCTTTGTCCTCGGCCACCTTCAGTCACGGGGCTACGAGTGTTTCCTGCCTCTTTATAAGAGTGTTCGCCAGTGGTCGGATCGACGGAAAGAGGTTGTACAACCTCTCTTTCCGGGCTATCTGTTCAGCCGGTTTGACTTTCACAATCGCGGCCCTCTTCTGATGACGCCGGGTGTGCAGCAGATCGTGGGGGCTGGCGGCAGTCCGACACCTGTGGCCGACAATGAGCTCAAGTCGATTCGGCAAGCTCTAGCCTCGGGATTATTAAGCCAGCCCTGGCCTTACCTTGAGGTTGGTGATCAGGTTCGCGTGACTTACGGGAGCCTGAGCAATCTTGAAGGAATATTGATTCATTTCAAAGGAAGTCACCGAATTGTTTTGTCGGTGTCCTTATTGCGGCGCTCCGTGGCCGTGGAAATTGATCGCACTTGGGTCAGTCCGGTAAGCAAGGCGCGGTCGGGGGTGGCATCCGGAATCTTACTGGGACACCACGCGATGGAACCAGCGTTAGGAAGTTAAGCAGAACACAATTCGCATCAGCAAAGGACAAAGACGAAGAACATGGGCTTATTTCGAGCATCGGTCGGGCAGGAACCAAAGCGATTAGAACTGATGACGCGCGAGTCCGGCTCCCACGCACAGGAAGTCTCGACCCGAATCGTCTTGGATGAAGACGCATTCGTGTCAATGCTTTACTTGGAGCGACGCCGCGCGGAACGGGCGGGCAAGCGCTATGTTCTGATGCTCATAGATGTGAAGGACGCGCTTTTGGGAGTAGCGGGCGGATCAGCGAGGCTCACGCAGACCGTCTGCGAGATCACGCGCGAGACGGACATCATCGGATGGTACCTCCGAGACAGCCTCCTGGGAGTGATCGGCACGGAGATTGGACAAGCGAATCCGCAAGAAATACGTCAGGTCATGTCGGAGAAATTTCGAACCGCATTTTCTGGCGTGTTCGGGCAGGAAAGGACGTCGCTTATCTTCGTCTCATTCCATTTTTTCCCCGAAGAACGTGAAAACGGGAATTCGAATGAATCCCGAAACATTGCCCTCTATCCCGACCTTTGTCGGAAAGGAGCCTCGCAGAGACTAGCGTTGGGAGTCAAGCGCCTCATGGATGTTTTCGGAAGTGCCTGCGCTCTCATCCTGTTTTCGCCGTTGTTCATGTTGATTGCCCTAGCTATCAAGGCAACATCCAAGGGGCCGGTGTTCTTCCGTCAAGACCGTTTAGGCCAATACGGGAAGAGATTTAAGCTTTTGAAGTTTCGTTCCATGCGTACGAACTGCGACAGCAAGATCCATGAAGAATATGTGAGCCGGTTCATCGCAGGGCAGTTTAAAAGCGGAGTAACGATTGGGGAGAAACAGGTGTTCAAGCTGCAGAAAGATCCTCGCATTACTCGAGTGGGCGCCTTCCTTCGCAAGACCAGTCTGGACGAACTGCCCCAATTCTGGAATGTGCTTACCGGTGCGATGTCCCTAGTAGGTCCCCGCCCGCCCTTAGAATACGAGTTCAAGGTCTACGAAGTTTGGCACCGTCGGCGCGTGTTGGAAATCAAGCCGGGCATCACTGGTCTGTGGCAAGTCGAGGGACGGAGCCGGACTCAATTCGATGATATGGTTCGCATGGACCTGAACTATGCCTGCAAGTGGTCGATCTGGCTGGACCTAAAAATTCTCCTTCGGACCCCAGCCGCGGTCCTCTCAGGTGACGGCGCGCACTGAAGGAAGTAGCCGCTAACCGGGGAAAGCGCCCTTCGAACGGCTCGGTCAAGTTCTGCCACAACAAATTGTCCCACAAGTCGGCAAAAGAAACCGCATGACTCATGCCCAAGTAAGGCCAATTGCCCGTATTGCTAAGGATAAAGGAGCACATATGATCCGGGTTGGTGTCATTGGTTACGGCTACTGGGGGCCGAACATAGTTCGGAACTTCCATTCTCAGGAATGCTCTGAAGTGGCTCTCGTGTGTGACAAGGACGCGAAAGCCGCACATCGGTTGAGAAAGGCGGACCCGTCAATTCCGTTCACGACCGACCCAATGGCAATCATAAAATCGGCCGACATCGACGTGGTTGCCGTCGTGACACCGGTGTGGACTCATTACGGGCTCGCCAAGGCTGCGCTCGAGAACGGGAAACACATTTTTGTCGAGAAGCCATTTACTTGCAGCGTGACACAAGCTGAAGAGTTAATTGAGCTTGCCGATCGGAAGAATCTGCAGATTATGGTAGACCACACCTTCCTGTACACCGGCGCGGTAAAAAAGATCCGGCAGTTGGTAGATGAAGGTGCGTTGGGGGACCTTTACTATTATGACTCGCTCCGGGTGAATCTCGGTCTATTCCAGCACGACATCAATGTGATTTGGGACTTGGCCCCACACGACCTTTCGATCATGGATCATGTCATCAAGGAAAAACCTCAGGCAGTGGTGGCTACTGGTGAGAAACATTTGAATGGGGTGGAAGACGTAGCCTTCATCACAATTTACTTTCCGAAGCGGATTATCGCGCATGTGAATGTAAACTGGCTGTCTCCTGTAAAAGTTCGTACAACGCTAATCGGCGGCGAAAAGAAAATGCTGGTCTGGAACGACTTGGAGGCCGACGAAAAGATCAGGGTGTACGACAAGGGCGTAAGCATGTCTACAAACCCTTCCAATTTACACCAGTTGCTTGTGAGCTACCGGTCGGGGGATATGTGGGCACCGCAGGTTGAACAGGTGGAGGCCCTTCGCGCGGAAACCGCATATTTTGTTAAGTGCATCGAACAGAACACTGAGCCGCTGAACGATGGCTATGCCGGGCTGCGCGTGGTGCGAATTCTGGAAGCCGCGGAAAAATCGATCCGCAACCGGGGTGAGGTGGTAGCCCTGTGAGCGATTTCGTTTGTGTGGCCCCAACGGTCAAACTTGGCAGGGAAGTAAAGCTCTCCAAATTCGTAAACCTATACGGCTGCGAGATTGGAGATGAGACCAAGATTGGCGCCTTCGTAGAGATTCAGAAGAACGCACGAGTGGGGCGACGCTGCAAGATTTCGAGTCATACGTTTGTCTGTGAAGGAGTTGAAATCGAGGATAACGTGTTTGTCGGTCACAGCGTAACCTTCATCAACGATTCCTATCCTCGATCCACTACGCCCACTGGCGAGTTGCAGACGGAAGCTGACTGGCGAGTGGAGAAAACTCTAGTAAAAAAAGGTGCATCCATCGGCTCGGGATCGACAATTTTAAGCAATGTGACGATCGGCGAGAACGCCATTATTGGTGCCGGGAGTGTGGTGACCAAGGATGTGCCGCCGAGCGCCATCGCTGCTGGTAATCCCGCCAAGGTGCTGCGTTTCATTGAAGAGGAGAAAAAATGACTGACACGGGTAACATTCCATTCTTGGATCTTGTATCGCAACATCAGGAACTCGAAGCCGAACTTCTGGCAGTAGTAAAGAAAGCGTTCGAGACTGCTGGGTTTGTTGGCGGACCAATGGTAGAAGAATTTGAGAGACAGTTCGCAAAGTTTTGTGACGCCAGATACTGTGTGGGTGTAAACAGTGGAACAGATGCTTTGCGGTTCGCCTTTCTGGCCGCCGGGCTCGAGCCCGGAAGTGTCGTGGTGACTGTGCCGCACACATTCATCGCAACGACCGAAGCCATCACGCAAGCTGGTCTGAACATCGCCTTTGTAGACATTCATGAGGATACCTACACGATGAATCCTGAAAAACTTCGGGGGTACCTGGAGGACCGGTGTGTCTTCGACCCTGCACGCAGGAAACTGGTAGAAAGAGCATCGAACCGCGTAGTTTCTGCTGTGGTCCCAGTGCACTTGTACGGTCAAATGGCCGATATGGATCCGATTCTGGATCTCGCGAAAGCGTATGACCTGGTGGTCATCGAAGATGCTTGCCAAGCTCATGGGGCTGAATATTTCTCAGCCAAGTCCGGTACGTGGAGGAAGGCAGGCTCTATGGGCCTTGCGGCGGCATTCAGTTTCTACCCCGGCAAGAACCTTGGGGCGTGCGGTGAGGGTGGTGCGATCACAACCAATAGTGAAGCCGTGGCAAAACGAGTAAAGATGATTCGTGATCACGGCCAGGCGAAGAAGTACTACCACGACATGGAAGGTTATAATGGTCGGCTCGATTCCATCCAAGCCGGATGGCTCAGCGCAAAACTGCGCCATCTGTCGAACTGGAACGATTCGCGCCGCAGGCTGGCGCACCGCTATCACCAACTCTTTTCAGACATGGGTGAGGTGCTCGCAGTCCCCCGAGAGGCGAGCTGTAGGAGAAGCGTGTACCATCTTTACGTGGTGCGTGTGGAGGACCGCCAGGCCTTCCAGGCGCATCTGACCGCGGCGGGAATCGCAACCGGCATTCACTATCCCATTCCTTTGCACCAGCAAAAGGCGTACGAACATCTCCGTTACAAAGCCGGAGACTTTCCCGTTACCGAACGCATCGCTAAGGACATCCTCTCCCTACCCATGTATCCTCAGCTCGCGCACACCCAGCAAGATGCAGTCGTGAACAAGACGAAGGAGTTCCTAAAGGGCAGGGTGGCTACAACCAGGTAACTGGATCCTCAAAGACGTAGGGCTTGCCAAAGTCTGACCTCCCAGCACAAGCCATCGGTCCACTCCAACGTGTGTTTTGCAGAAACAGATGCCCCATAAATTAATATGCCTCGCTTCGACAGGCTGGTAACCCTCTATCTGTGGCACCCACTGGCGCGTTTTCTCGATCTGTACCAACGTCCTCGTGTCCCTGTTTTGATGTACCACAGTATCTCCGATAATCTATTCGGGATGTCGCATCCCTACTTTCACATCAACACTCTTCCCCAGGTATTTTCTCGACAGATGCGGTGGCTCAGAAATGGCGGGTATCAGGCGATTGATTTGCCTCAAGCATGGGCGCGTTTGCAAGCAGGAGTCGATCTATCTAAGACGATCGTAATTACGTTCGACGACGGCTACCGCGATCTCTACACCGACGCCCTACCGATCCTCAAGCAGTGTGGTTTCACGGCCACTGTTTTTCTCGCCACCGATCGAATCCGCAGGACTCCGGCACGAATCGAAGGTGCAGACTATCTGACGTGGAGCGAAGTGCGGGAGTTGCACACCGAAGGCATTCGCTTCGGGGCTCACACAGTGAGCCACCCCGACCTCCGGTCGCTAGGCCCGGAGCAGATTGAATACGAAGTTGGACATTCGAAGGAAGTCATTGAACAACACCTTGGTGTTTCTGTCGACTCATTCTCCTACCCTTTTGGCTTTCCGGAAGAGGACAAGAACTTTACGCGTTTCCTTGAAGATGTTCTCTCAAATCTCGGCTTTGACTATGGCGTGTCGACTATTCTTGGGCGCGCCAGCTCGAGCAGTAACCGATTCTTTCTACCGCGCATTCCTGTAAACAGCTGCGATGACCCTTGGCTCTTCCGGGCGAAAATCGAGGGAGGGTATGACTGGTTACATTGGCCGCAACTGTTTAAGAAGTTTGTTTTTCACAATACGCCCATTATGCAACAAGCGCCGGAAACCAAAGCATCAAGCTGACCTGAGGCAAAAGGGATGAATCTCGGCGCACCGTTTTCCGCTTCCGATCAGGTTACAGAACGTGCTTGCTGAAAAACCCAACGCATCTCGAGGCCCTCGTATGATAGATAGTGGTGTCGATACCGTCATTTCTAGCAGACTCAACATGAATGTCGTTGACGAAATCATAAGTGGGGTCGTCTGCAAGAAGGTTTGGATCGACTTAGATAACTCCCCACATGTTCCATTCTTTCTTCCGATCATGGAAGAGCTTCGCAAGCGAGGGTATCAGGTATTTGTAACCGCGCGAAATTCTTATCAAGTGTGTGAATTATTGAAGCTCCATAAATTGCAATGTAAAGTCATCGGCACGCACTGGGGCAAGAATCGCGTACTCAAGATATTGGGAACATGCGCTCGAGCTGTTCGCTTATTGCCATTCGTCGTCAGACATAGGCCTGATTTGGCCATATCTCACGGCTCTCGGGCTCAAATGCTGGCTTGCACACTCCTTAGGATTCCGACCGTCGCAATGTTTGACTACGAATTTACTCAGAAAATGGAGTTTCTGCCTTCCCTATGGTTCATGAGCCCGGAATATATTCCTGATGCCGACGATGTTATTGTCAAGGCTCGGACCCTGAAATATCCTGGGCTGAAGGAGGACGTTTATGTGCCTCGCTTTAGCCCTGATCCATCTCTGCGCGACAAGCTTGGAATCCTAGCCGATGAGGTTGTCATCACCGTTCGCCCGCCGGCGACCGAAGCCCACTACCATAACCCGGAAGCAGAGGTCCTGCTGGAAGCCTCAATGAAGTACTTTATGGAACTGCCAGAGACACGAGTAGTCCTGCTCCCCCGCAATGAGCGCCAAGCGGAGAGCTTGCGGAAGGCTTGGGGAAGCTGGATTTCCAAACGGAAGGTCATAATTCCTGAACACGCTGTCGATGGTCTGAACTTGGTTTGGTTCTCTGACTTGGTCGTTAGTGGCGGAGGAACCATGAATCGCGAGGCCGCGGCCCTAGGCGTACCGGTTTACAGCATTTTTCGTGGGCAAATTGGGGCAGTTGATCGCTACCTGGTACGGCGTGGTCGACTGACTCTCATCGAGAACGTCAACGACGTTCGAACTAAGATTCTTCTTGTTCAAAGAAACCGTTCAGCAAAGCCCGGAACCGACGATCGTCCCGCGCTGCAAGTCATTGTGAACAATATCGTATCTATTTTGGATTCAACATCTCGGGTGGTGAGCAAAGATAGCATCTAACTACTTGAGATCTGACAGCAAAGGGAACATAGGAATCTCAAAAACCGTATGTAGAGGTCCTGTTTGCCCGAGCGTGAAGCAGGCACCACAGAAGAGCACGCTAAAGTGCAGACTTTTCCAGTGTCTCGGCAGACTCACTACAGCGTGCACGTGGTAGATACACACTTTGGAATTCTCCTTACAACCAGATGAGGCTTGGGAGGTCCTGAAAACAACAATGGTAGCAGCTCTTCCTGCCTATGTGCTAATCACGCCGGCTTATAACGAGGCAGCTATGATCGGGGCATTAATACGGTCGGTACTCGGACAAACAGTTCGTCCGCTCCGCTGGGTTATCGTTAGCGATGGTTCGACCGATGGCACGGACGACGTTGTGAGCAAGTACGTCGCCCAGCACGATTGGATCGAATTGGTCAGAAAACCTGAGCGTAGGGAACGAAGTTTTGCAGCAAAGGTGGACGCATTCAACGCCGGATATGCAAGGGTCAAGGAGTTGAGCTTTGACGTAATCGGGAATCTGGACGCCGACGTCACCTTTGATTCGCCTGATTATTTTGCATCCGTCATGGCTAAGTTTGCGCAAAACTCTCGATTGGGAGTGTGTGGAACCTCCTACCGGGAGGACGGAGTGATCTATCCCAGCCGCTTTACAAGCGTCGAGGATGTATTCGGCGCGTGTCAGATGTTCCGGAGGAAGTGCTTTGAAGAGATTGGGGGCTATTTGCCTGTTCGATCAGGCGGGATCGACCTTATCGCATTCCTCAGGGCGAGAAAGATAGGATGGCAAACCAGAACTTTTCTCGAATTGCTATGCGATCATCATCGTAAAGTCGGAAGCGGTCAGCATAAGAACTACTACGAAAGAATGGTACAGGCGGGAAGGAAAGATTACCTGCTCGGTTGTCATCCTCTTTGGGAGTTGGCCAGGTGCACCTATATGATGAAGTCCGAGCCCCGTCTCGCAGGGTGCCTGATGCTTGTTGGATATTTCAGTTCGCTGCTAGGTGGTGTTGAACGAACCATACCAAAGGATTTGATGGAACTCAGGCAAAAAGACCAAATGCAACGATTGAGGCGGTTTCTCTTGGGTGCGCCCTCTACTTCCTCCAACGAGAAGGACACGAATTTGCATCAAAGAAGCATCCGACACTCTCACTCCTGAGATGACCTGATGACGAAAAAACTGAAGCACATCTGCGTATGTATTTGTACATTTAAGCGCCCCGACCTTCTCGACAGGCTCTTGAGAGAACTTGTTGGTCAGGATACGGCTGCCCAGTTTACGTATTCAATAGTGGTAGTCGACAACGATTGCTTACGATCGGCGGAATCCCGTGTTTTGAAGTTTGCATCAGAGTCTAGCATTCCAATTCGATATTGCTTGGAGCCACGGCAAAACATCGCTCTGGCGCGAAACAAGGCCGTCGAGAACGCAAATGGGGACTTTATCGCATTCATTGACGACGATGAGTTTCCCGCTAGGGACTGGCTCTTGCATTCGTTCCAGGCTTGCGAGAAGTACCAGGTTGATGGTGTAGTGGGGCCGGTGAAACGGCACTTTGATAGAACACCTCCCAACTGGGTTCTCGAAGGCAACTTTTACGAGCGGCCAACTTACGCAACGGGATTCGTAATCGGCTGGAGCCAAGGGAGAACTAACAATGTTTTGCTTACAAGGCAGGTGATCTCCGGCGGTGAACAGCCATTTCGGCCCGAGTTTCGTTCAGGGGAAGATCAGGACTTTTTCCGAAGGGCTATCGAGCGAGGGCACACGTTCGTTTGGTGCAATGAGGCTCAGGTCTTCGAGGTCATTCCTCCCGTACGCTGGAACCGGATGTTTATGCTGCGGCGAGCGCTCCTTCAAGGATCAGTTACTGTGCTTCATCCAACATTTCGTATCCGCGCAGCGCTGAAATCAGTTATCGCTGTGCCACTCTATTCCGCCGCATTGCCATTTGCCTTCGTCCTGGCGCACCACACGTTCATGACTCTGCTCATAAAACTGTTTAATCATATTGGCCAGCTGCTTGCACTCCTTAAGATCAATGTCATTAGTGAGCCCTACGTAACGGACTAAACCGACACATGAACAAAGCAGAACAAAGTGATGTCATCATTGGACCCGAAGATCCGATTCTCATCACTGGGGCGAACGGGTTTATTGGGTCGAGGGTCGTAGAGAATCTAGTAGATCGGGGATTCCGGGAATTGGTCTGTTTGACCAGACCCTCCAGTGATTCAGCAAAGCTCGAGGCTCTGGTAGGCCGGCGAGGAACCGAGGCGCGGATCCGCGTGATCAAAGGCAATCTTCTTTCACGCAAAGATTGCGCCTTAGCAGCCAAGGAAGCGGCTGCGATTTTTCACTTGGCTGCGGGTGGAAGTGACAAGTCCTTTCCCGACGCGTTCATGAACACGGTTGTCACGACTCGTAACCTCGTGGAAGCGAGTCTGCAGGGCCAATCCCTGAAACGATTTGTCAACGTGAGTTCGTTCGCAGTGTATACCAACATGCACAAGCGCAAGTGGGGGCAGCTCGATGAGTCCTGCCCCGTTGAAACGCGTGCGCATCTGCGTGGCGATGCCTATTGCTTTGCAAAAGTGAAACAGGACGAGATCGTTGCCGAGTATGGAAAGAGATGCCGGCTCCCATACGTCATTGTCAGGCCAGGCTATGTTTACGGTCCTGGCAAAAAGAGCATTTCCAGCCGAGTGGGTATTAATACATTTGGAATCTTTCTGCATCTGGGAGGATCCAACACAATGCCTTTCACCTATGTCGACAACTGCGCGGACGCAATTGTCATGGCAGGGTTGAAAAGAGGCGTCGAAGGAGAGATCTTCAATATTGTGGACGATGATCTTCCGTCCAGCCGTCAGTTTTTGCGTCTCCACAAGCGCAACGCAGGACGCTTTAAGTCAGTCTACATACCGCATTTTGCGAGCCACTTACTTTGCTGGATCTGGGAGAAGTGCTCGGACTGGTCCGACGGGCAGTTGCCTCCTGCCTTCAATCGTCGGCGATGGCACGCACTCTGGAAAAGGACGCGGTACAGCAACGAGAAGCTCAAGACACGAGTCGGCTGGAAGCCAAGAACAACGACGGCGGACGGGCTAAGACGGTATTTTGAAGGGTACCGCGACGGAGGATCGCTTGCTTAAAGTCGCAATTGTGGGATGCGGAAGGATCGCGGATGCACACGCGTCGCAGATCCAACGGATTAGAGGGTGCGAGATTGTGGGAGTCTGCGATAACGAACCACTAATGGCGCGGCAGTTATCTGAGAGGTTCCCCATCAAGCGGTATTTTGGTGGGTTAGCAGAACTGTTGAATGAAGCAAGGCCAGATGTTGTTCACATCACGACTCCACCGGAAAGCCATTTCGATATTGCGAGGCTGTGCCTAGATTGGGGATGCCATGTTTACGTTGAGAAGCCACTCACGCTTAACGAGGGGGGGGCCAGGGATCTATTTGCACTCGCGGATGAAAAGGGGCTCAAGCTAACCGTCGGGCACGATCTTCAATTTAGCCATGCAGCGAGACGGATGCGAACTCTGGTTAAAGATGGTTACCTTGGCAGCGGCCCCGTACACATGGAAAGCTACTACAGTTACCCTCTCGAACGTGGCTATGCACAAACGCTTCTTGCGGATAGGAACCATTGGGTTCGCCGGCTGCCGGGGAAGCTGCTGCACAATGTCATCAGTCACGGGATCGCCCGGATAGCGGAGTTCCTGACGAGCGAGTCGCCCGAAGTGACGGCGCATGGATTTTCGAGCGCGCTTCTCCGGAGCCTGGGCGAAACCGAAATCGTTGATGAATTGAGAGTAATCATCGATGAAGAAAATCGCACTACGGCTTATTTCACTTTTTCCTCGCAGATGCGTCCTTCGATTCACCAGTTTCGAATTTATGGAAGCAAGAATGGTCTTGTTCTTGATCACGATCAGCAGACGGTGATCAAGCTCCGCGGAGGGAGGCTTACAAGCTACCTGGAGACTTTTGTGCCTCCCGTAGTTTTTGCGGCTCAGCATATCGATAACTTGGCTAGCAACGTAAAAGCGTTTCTGGCTAGAGACTTCCATACGATGTCCGGAATGAGGCATCTAATCGAGGCTTTCTACCGTTCTATTATTGACGGCACAGCGGTTCCTATCCCGTATCGGGAGATTCTTCGAACGGCAAGAATCATGGATGCGATCTTCAATCAGTTGCGTTCTGGACGGCCTGACCTGCATTTCGTGGCCAACCCAGCGGATTCCGTGCCTTCGTCCACAAGGCGTTTGCAGTAAAGCCGAAAAAGCGTTACCCAGGCCAGTCCACTTTGTAATCTGCTGGGCCATTTTGTTGGCCTGCTAAGTCCGTATGCGCATAGCGATCATTACCCCCGAGTCTCAAGCTCATAGCAAGCATTTTTGCGCTTATCTGGGTCGGAGGCACGAGCTTGTCCGAGTCATTCATCCTGCGGTTGCTCTGTCAGACATGCGAGCAAGGCTCCAGAGGGCTCGGAGAGAGGTGGCCCGTTACGGTTTTGCCCAAACCCTTGGTCGGGCGACGACCACACTTCTCAATCCCTGGATAGGCTGGGATTGGGCTAGCGCCATCAATGAGGCAGAGAACTGCTTTTTTCCTGACGTGGGTGCTATCTATGACGAGATAGTTGCCCCAGTTGCCGTGCGGGTTGAGAACGTCAACGCTGATACCACACTCCAGCTCGTTCGGGACGCAGCCGCGGATGTTGTGCTGTGCCTTGGGGGGCCCATCTATCGTGCTCCGTTGATCAAAACCTGCCGGACGATGATCAACTTTCACAGTGGTGTGTCCCCGCTCTACAACGGCGCCTCGACAATTATGTTCGCTTTTGCCAATGGGCACTTCCGTTTTTGCGGGGGGACGCTCATGACCATGAGCCCCACGGTCGACGGTGGTGACATTCTCGCTCACTACCTTCCCGCAATAGAGGCCGCGGACACCCCGGCTACCTTGTTCATGAAGACAGTGCGCGGAGCGGCGGAGGCTGCCGACCGTTTTCTTGCACACGTTCAGTCCGTGGGTACGTTCGCGAAGTGTCCACAGCCGACTCCATTCTTTTACTACACGAGCCGAGACTGGACGGGTCACTTTGCTCGTCAGGTCCGGCGGCATCTGGAGGGTGGCGGCGTAGCAAAGGTCGCGCGTCCTGAGCAATTCGTCGAATACTACTCGTCGGCTAGCGATAAGGAGGCGTGCATTCATGTGCGCAAGACGATCGAGAGATTGCTGGGGTTTGAGTGGGAGCGTTGACGGCAATCGTAAAGAAGGGCGTCGGCTTGCTATCACTGCAACCGCCCTTCAGTTCTTGGCTTCGACGCAGGTTAAGAGGCGGAATTAATGTCGTTTACACACACTATGTCGGCGAGTCAGTACCTTATTATGCCGATTTCTACCTCGGTTCGACGATTGACCGTTTCGACCGGGACCTTGTCTTCCTGAAAAGACATTTCGACTTCGTTTCTCTCGCCAACCTAGTCGGCCAAGAGGGACCTCGAAACGAGCCATCAAGACCTCTTCTGGCATTGACCTTCGATGATGGATTTGATGCGCTTGGCAACGGCGTACTCGAGGTGCTCTCTCACCACGAAGTGCAGGCGACAAGTTTCGTCATTACTGACATGGTTGGAAACAAGAATCTCATGTGGCGCAACAAACTTACAGCGATTCGCGCCCTCCGCGAGGAGCGCTTGTATGTGCGGCACTATAACGATCTTGTAGCGAAATTTGGCCAACCGGGCATCTCCCGGGGCGACGAGTTGCTTCCCGCAAGCACTCACTGGACAATGAAGTGGAAAGACGAGATGGTTGACGCCTTGTGGAGCGCATGTGACATGCCCGCGCTCGACGAGTTTCTCGATGAGCACCGGCCGTATTTCACGTGGGGCGGGCTCGAGCAATGGCTCAGCGCGGGCCACCACGTTGGCTTACATACCGCTACCCATCCTTTCTGCTCGAGGTTAAGCCCTGAAGAGATACGCGCCGAGATTGAGGAGCCAGCTTCGCTATTGAGGTCGAGGCTCGGCCTTCGCTTCCTTCCGTTTTCATACCCCTTCGGTATCAGACTGTCCGCACCAGTCGATCAGCAACTCTATGAAAGCCGGGTGTTCGATTGCGCCTTCGGCATCGAAGGCTTTGTTCCTAGAGGAACACCGGGTTATCGGCTTGAGCGTGCAAGTATCGAAGGGGATTTTGCGTACAGCGTTTTTGGAAGTGCTTTTGTCGGGTCCGCAATGCGGTTCACCCCCAGCCGGTTAGCGTCCTCCCATTAATGTATCCCCTGCGGTACGTAAAGTACGGAACCTCGTCAGACCGCGGTTCTACGTGGCCGTTCAGAGGCTTTGGAGACCGAGATATACACTGCCAAGCCCCGGTGACGAGAGTTGACGTCTGTTCCGGTTCAAGGCCAGGGATTTTGTTCTAAACGAAGGAGAATCCATGAAGGTTTGCAGTAAGGATATTCGAGTAAAGGGAACGCTGATTCGGGTCGCCCGTCTCGACGCGGATATGTATGAATTCCTGGAGGATCCGGAACCAACGTTACAGGCCCTCCGGAGGTTAGGTGTCCGCGTCGACCTTTTCACGTTTATGCAAAAGGTGTCCGACACTTCCGTCAAATATCGCTACCCGATGGAGTGGGACAACCTGGCGGCCCTACCTGTCTCGACCTTCGACCATTGGTGGACCGAGCAAATTGACGCCAAAACTCGAAACATGGTGCGCAAGGCTGAGAAAAAAGGCGTGGAAGTCCGCGAGCTGACCTTTACCGAGGCCCTGGTTAAGGGCATCTGGACGATTTACAACGAATGTCCTGTGCGCCAGGGTAAGCCCTTCGCTCATTACGGCAAGGACCTTGAGGCCGTCAGGCGCGAAGCGGGCACCTATCTCGAGCGCAGCCTTTTCATCGGTGCCTTTTGCGGCGACACGCTGGTTGGCTTTGTCAAACTGTTGTGTGATGAAACGCGCACCCAAGCTGGCCTCTTGCACATCATCTCGATGATGGGCTATCGGGACAAGGCGCCGACCAACGCCTTAGTGGCTCACGCCGTGCGGGTCGCTGCCGAGCGGCGGATTCCCTACCTTGTCTACGCAAGATTCAAAGAGGGGAACAAGCAACGAGACAGCCTCATAGAGTTTAAGGAACACAATGGGTTCCGGCAAGTTAATTTGCCTCGCTACTACGTTCCGTTGACGCTGTTGGGCCGGATGGCGCTCAGCATGGGCTTGCACAAAAGGGTTGCCGACCGCGTCCCGGAACCTGTTCTCGTCAAACTTCGGCAGCTCCGAAACGCGTGGCACAGCCATAAGTTGCGGTCGAACGCAGAAACCTCTGGATGAGGACATAACGTGCCGGGAATCGTCGGTCTTATTAGCAAAATGCCTCGGGATCGGGCCGAAGCGCAGCTGCAAGTGATGGTCAGCGCTCTTCGACACGAGTCGTTCTACGCCACCGGAACCTATGTGGACGAGGCTCGCGGGCTCTATCTCGGTTGGATCGCGCTAAAAGGGTCCTTCTCGGACGGAATGCCGCTACAGAATGAACGTGAGGACGTTACATTAGCCTTCTCTGGAGAGGAGTATCCAGAGCCGGGCACGGCTCGCCGCCTCAAGGAAGCCGGCCACGCACTGTCCCTTGACGGGTCCGGCTACCTCGTGCACCTAGCTGAGGAAGACCCTTCGTTTCCTGCGGGATTGAACGGCCGATTTCATGGGCTGCTGGTCGATCGGACACGCGGGGCGCTGACCCTGTTCAATGACCGATATGGCATGCACCGGATCTACTATCACGAGGGGCAGGAAGCGTTCTATTTTGCGGGCGAAGCAAAGGCCATCCTGGCCGTACGCCCTGAACTCCGGCGCCTCGAGCCGCGGAGCTTTGCAGAGTATGTGAGTTGCGGTTGCGTCCTTCAGAACAGAACACTCTTCGAGGGCATTCATGTCCTCCCACCCGCTTCGTCGTGGGTCTTCGCTGACGGCCGCGCTCTTCAGAAGGCTCGATACTTCGAACCCTCGGATTGGGAGGGACAAACATCACTGGATCCCGAAACTTATTATCAAGAATTCCGATCCGTGTTCACCAGGAACCTCGCTCGATACTTCGATGGCCGCGGACAAGTGGCGATGTCTCTTACCGGCGGGCTCGACGGCCGGATGATCATGGCCTGGCACAAGCCGTCTCCTGGATCGCTTCCCTGCTACACGTTTGGTGATGGGATTGGGCTTCGCCCCTGCCGGGACGAGATCGTGGCGGGGCAAGTGGCTCGCGCGTGCAAGCAACCACACGAGGTGATTCCGGTTGGGAAGGAATTTCTCTCTCGCTTCCCTCATTACGCCGAGCGCACGGTGTACCTTTCGGATGGATGCGTTGATCTACTGCACTCCCCAGATCTGTACCTCAACGAGAAGGCCCGCACGATCGCGCCCGTAAGGATGACCGGAAACTATGGCAGCGAAGTGCTTCGTCGCTCTGTGGCTTTCAAGGCCGGCCGGCCAGCGGAAGGATTGTTCACCGCCGACCTACACGATCACTTTGTGGCAGCCCAAGAGACATATGCTGGTCTGCTTTGCGGAAACCCTATTTCCTTCGCCGTCTTCCGCCAGGCTCCCTGGCATCACTACGGCCTCTTGGCGCTCGAACAGACGCAGCTCTCTCTCAGGACTCCGTACCTTGACAACGAACTCGTTCGAACGGTCTTCCGGGCGCCGGCTGCGACTCTCTTGGACAACGACGCATGCCTGCGACTGATCGCCGATGGAGATGCGGGGCTCGGCAGGATCCCCACGGACCGAGGATTGGGAGGGAATGGACGGGGCGCTCTTACCCTGGCCAGCCGTCGCTTTCTGGAGTTCACGTTCCGGGCGGAATATCATTACGACTCTGGTATGCCGCAGTGGGTTGCGCAGATGGATCACTTCCTTTCGTCGTTTCGTCTCGAACGCCTGTTCCTCGGCTGGCACAAGTTTCATCACTTTCGCATCTGGTACCGGGACATTCTCCGCGATTACGTCCGGCAAATGCTCCTCGATCCAAGTGGTCGAACTCGGCCCTACCTTGAGCCAAGACGGCTGAAGCATGTAGTCGAAGGACACCTCAAGGGAAATCGAAACTACACCCTCGAGATTCACAAACTGCTGACCCTCGAACTGATCCATCGCGTCTTCATTGACGCGAACTGACCCGCAGCGGGGTGCTGCACAAACGCTTCCCACGATTCACTTGACTCAGACGAGGTATATGAGAATGGCCGCGGCCAACGACAATCTGCAGCGGAATCAAGCTCTGGACTTCACCAAAGGAGCCTTGGTTCTGTTCATGGTTCTTTACCACTGGCTAAACTACTTTGTCTCGCCGACGGGTGACTTCTACAGGTACATCCGGTTTGTTACGCCATCGTTCATCTTTATCAGTGGGTTTCTAATCTCGAGTATCTATCTTTCGAAATACCAAATTACTGATGCGCGCCTGCCGAAGAGGTTGGTGCTCCGAGGTTTGAAGATTTTGGGTATTTTCCTTACGCTGAACCTTGGCATAAGTCTTTTGTTGTCAGGATCATACGCTGGCCAGATCCTTTTCTCGCTGAGGAATCTATTTACTATTTTTATTAGTGGAAATACAGTACTTACCGGGAGTACGAAGGCTGCTGCGTTTTATATTCTTGTTCCAATTAGCTACCTATTGCTGCTCTCGGCTGGCCTGTTAGTGCTCGGCCGGTTTGTCAAATACATCTTTCATGTTACCTTCCTGCTGTTCTTAAGCGGAGTCGTGGTTCTTGGTTTGGCCGGCCTTAAGAGCGCGAATCTCGAGCTCCTTACGATCGGACTCCTCGGCGTTCTCTTCGGATACGTTCCAACGGAAAAGATCAATCGTTTCGTGAGGCACCCTTACACGCTGATGGGCGCGTATCTTGGTTATCTCATCGCCATTAGAATTTACGATGTGATCTATCCGCTTCAGGTGATCGGCGTCTGCCTTAGCTTAATGCTCATCTATTTGGTGGGCGTGAAGGAGGGCCAGCCCAGCAGAGGGAGGATGCACGTCATCCTGCTCGGTAAGTATTCACTGTTCGGGTATATCATTCAGATAGCCATATTGCAGCTGCTCCACCACAGCCTCCGTCACATGAACCTGGCGACCGGAGCGGGAACCGTTGTTCTGTCTTTCTTTGCCGCCTTTGGGCTTACCATGGTCAGCGTGGAGGTGGTGGATCGCCTGCGAAGAAGGTTTGCAGCGGTGGATAGGCTACACCGGGCAGTCTTTGCGTAACCCTCCTTCTGCTTTATCGGATAGTTGAGGATGATTGGAACGAACGGCGCCGTAGCATGATACGGACCCTCAGAGTGAGGCGGTCAAGTGCCCTCAAGCCATTGGAAATGACGTAAATGCCTGCTCCCCTCGCCGCATCGCTTTGTGGCTTATTCGTCCTGTCGCTTTATTTTCTGAATCGCGACCAGTCTTCGCGGGTGTCCCCCGCCGTTTGGGTTCCCGTCATCTGGTTATCCATATGCGCGTCGCGAATGGTTTCTCAATGGATCGGAGGGGTTGGGGAAGCCACCTCTAGCGATTTCGAACAAGGGAACTCCTTCGACGCTGTGGTCTTCGCGGTGCTCTTGGTTATTGGCTTGATCATCCTGTTGGGGCGACAGCGGCGGGCAAGGCTCTGCGTGATCTTGCGGAACAACAAGCCGCTTATTCTCTTCATGCTCTATTGTCTTGTGAGCATCATTTGGTCCGATTATCCCCTTGTAGCCTTCAAACGGTGGACTAAGGCGTTGGGGGACCTGACCATGGTTCTGATTGTTTTGACCGACTGTGATCCTGCGGCCTCCCTCAGTCAATTCCTTGCCCGGCCGGGGTTTGCGTTAGTCCCCGTATCCATCCTACTGATCCGGTACTACCCCAGCCTGGGACGCGAATACAGCTCCTGGACCGGGGAAGTGTTCAATATCGGTGCGGCAACGGGAAAAAACGGACTTGGATATATCTGCCTGATCTTCGGCCTTGGTTATGTTTGGTCTCTCTTCGGTGGCATTCGCTCCGGAGAGCGGCCTCGCAGGATTGCCCCGATCCTCGCTCACGTCGCGGCTTTAGTCCTGACGCTGTGGCTGTTTCGCATGGCCCATTCGGCGACTTCGTTTGGGTGTTTCCTGATCGGGAGCGCGTTGATTATGCTTACGCGACTGCGATCAGTCATCAGGAAACCCATGCTGGTGAATCTCATGGTCGGAGTGATTCTGTTTGTGGCGGTATATGGGCTGCTCATCAACCCGAATTTGGGACTAGCGGAGGCTGTAGGGAGAGACTCGACACTTACTGGTCGAACGGAGATTTGGAAGGATGTGCTTCCGTTAACTGTAAGCCCAGTTTTCGGTGCTGGCTATGAGAGTTTTTGGCTCGGGCCGCGGCTTGACAAGATTTGGAGCAAGAGTTGGGGAGAACGCCCGAACCAGGCCCACAACGGTTACCTCGAAGTCTATTTGGATCTGGGTTGGGTAGGGCTTGCTCTGCTCGGTTTGGTAATGATGTGGGGACATTGGGGCATGGTACGGAGGCTGCGCTCGTACCCGACAATCGCGAGGCTCAAATTGGCGTTTTTTAGTGTCGCGGCAGCTTATAATCTGACGGAACACGGCCTCAGAGAGCTCCATCCAGTGTGGATCATGTTTCTGCTAGCAGTAACGGTCATCCCTGATTCGATGCGCCAGGAGGTTGCGTGAGGCCCTTCGACAAGGATGGCTCTTTTCATCCAACAGTCGATGCCGGAGCACTGCGTCGTCAGGCTGTCCGCGGAGCCGGAATCACAGTCTTTTCGGGTGGCGTAGGATTGAGTATCCAAATCGTCGCCACTGTGGTGTTAGCTCGACTCCTCACCCCCAATGATTTCGGCTTGGTGACCATGGTAACCACTTTCAGCCTCCTTCTAATCAATTTTGGCTGGAACGGGTTTACGGAAGCAGTGATCCAGAGGGAGAGGATCGACTGTTTTCTGGTTAGCAACCTCTTTTGGATTAACGCAGGTGCGGGACTTCTTCTCACCATTGGGTTTGCATCGGTCGGACCACTGTTAGCACGGTTTTATGGCGACTCCAGAGTCGCCCGTGTAACCGCCGCCATGTCAATAACCATATTTATCCAGACCCTGTCGGTCCAGCATTTGGCTCTTCTCAAGCGCGCGATGCGCTTTTCTCTCACTTCGGTGAATGAAATTGTCTCCCGTTTTGCATACGTGGTTGTATCCATCCTTCTCGCTTGGATGGGGTGGAGTTATTGGGCCTTAGTATGTGGAAATATCGCGCAGGCACTCTCGACCTGCGTCGGGGCCTGGTTCCTATGTCGGTGGACCCCCAGCCTTCCGAGACGCGTGGAAGGAACTGGAGCAATGGTCCGATTCGCGATTAGCACTTATGGGCGCTTCATCGCAAACTACTGTACCTGGAATCTCGACAATCTTTTGGTTGGTTGGCGTTTTGGTCCGGTGTCTCTCGGGTTCTATAAGAAGGCTTATGACCTATTTGCCCTATCGACAAGCCAGCTCGTAGCGCCGCTGACCTCTGTTGCTGTGTCCGTCCTAAGCCGGTTAAACCGGACATCAGCGGAGTACAGGCGTTATCTTTTGGGTGCGCTGGAGCTAACTGCGTTTGTGAGCATGGCAGTCGGCGCAGAGCTCACCTTGATTGGTAAGGATGTGATCCGAGTGCTGTTGGGGTCAAAGTGGGACGAATCGGGACGGATCTTCACGTTTTTTGGCCCGGGAATTGGAGTGATGCTTCTTTACTATACGCATGGCTGGATTCATCTATCGATAGGAAGAGCGGACCGGTGGCTTCGTTGGGGCCTTGTAGAGTTTGCTACAACCGCCGCGTTTTTTTTTGTAGGGCTCCGCTGGGGCCCCGTCGGAATTGCCGTGGCATGGACCGTGTCCTTCTGGATACTTGTGCTCCCAGCCCTCCGGTATGCGGGAAAGCCAATTAGCCTCGGCATTCGTCCGGTCGTGGCTGTTGTTTGGCGGTACGTGGCAGCGTCCTTTTTCGCCGGCATCGCAGCCGAGGTTATTATCCGCAGGCTGTCGTTGTCTGTCGTCGGGCGGAGCATCGTTTCCTCCATCGCACACATGGCAGCAACCACGGTGATTTTCGTGGTTCTCTATGTTGGTGCCGTCATCCTGCTGCAAGGAGGATTCGCACCGCTGGTTCGATTGTTGGGTCTTATTCGTGATCTGATTCCGCGCGGCAGGTCTTCGCAGCCGTTTTCGCGCGGCGCTGTAAGCCTCTCGGCCAGCACAAGGGCCGCAGTCACCGCCTCCGCTGAGCCGCTGTGAGGCTCACAAGGTGCGGTAAGGCGCAGTCGCCGCTGCCTTCGATGAAAAAACTGATGGGCATCAGAGAATGGTAACCGGTCGTTCCCGTTTCAAGAGTGGGCGACTCAGATTCGAGGCTAAATCATGTGTGGTATTGCGGGTTGGTATGGATCGTCGTTCTCCAAGGATAGCTCTGTTCTCCTGAAGAAAATGCTGGGAGCGATCGTGCACAGAGGTCCCGATGAAGAAGGACAGCACATCGAGGGCCCCGTGGCGCTGGGAATTCGACGTCTCAGTATCATGGACGTGCAAGGTGGCCACCAGCCAATCCCTAACGAAGATCGCACCGTCTGGGTGGTGTTCAATGGCGAGATTTATAACTACTTGGAGTTGCGCAACGAGCTGGCCGCCAAAGGACACGTGTTCACAACTCAGTCGGACACCGAGGTCATTGTTCACGGCTACGAGGAGTGGGGCGACGACTGCGTTGTCCGGTTGAACGGCATTTTCGGTCTAGCTATTTGGGACTCCCGCCGTCGGCGGATGCTTCTTGCCCGCGACCCCTTTGGTGTCAAGCCACTCTATTACCATGACAACGGTCGGCGCTTGGGGTGGGCATCGGAGATCAAGGCTTTGCTCGTCGACCCCACCATTCCTCGTCGCGTGGATCTTGAGGCCCTCGATTTGTACTTGACATTCCGCTTTGTGCCAGCGCCACGCACGATGTTCGCCCAGATTAGCAAGCTAGCTCCGGGACACCGCATTATCAAAGACGAGCAAAGTTGCCGTGTAGAACAGTTCGCCGCCGGTGGTACCACTACCGATGACCGTATGACAGAGCAGGATTGGATTGGCCTGCTGCAAGAGAGACTGGAGGTGGCGGTGCGGCGCCAAATGATGAGCGACGTGCCTCTGGGTGCGTTGCTGAGTGGTGGCGTGGACTCGGGCGCCGTGGTGGCAATCATGAGTCAGCTTTCGAACCGACCCATCCAGACCTTTACCGTTGGTTTCGAAGATGGCGGTGACGTCAATGAGCTTGAGGAGGCGCGCAAAACGTCTGCTTTATTCGGTACTCAGCACCGGGATATACGGCTCACCAGGATCGATTATCAGCAGATGCTTCAGAAGGCAGTGTGGCATCTAGATGAACCGATTGCCACTACGTCCGCTCTCGCAATGTACTTCGTGTGCCAGCTCGCGCGTGAGCATGTCACCGTGGTTTTGACCGGGCAGGGAGCTGACGAACCTTTCGCTGGTTATGCAAGGTACCTAGGGGAGCGATACGGAGCTCTCTATCGCCGTTTATCCGAGCCTTTCCGCAACAACCTCGTTAGACCTCTGGTGGAATGTCTGCCCCGGCATGAGCGTCTGAAGCGCGCGGTGCGGAGCTTGGGAACGGAGGATGTGACCAAACGGTTTGCTCAAGTGTATGCGGTGTTCCCCGAAGGCATGAAGGCCGAGCTCTGGCAGCCTGGTGTAGTTGACGACTACGGGCTTGAGCGGGTGCATCAGGTGATCGACTATTGGCGGCGAGGCGTAGAAGATCAGGAACCGCTCGTGCAGATGGCCTATGTCGACACGCGCCTCTCCTTGAGCGATGATTTGCTCACTTACGGAGACAAGATGTCCATGGCGGCTTCCATAGAAGCACGCGTGCCTTTCCTCGACCTCGAGTACATGCGCCTCGTGGAGAGAATACCATCGGCACTCCGGATAAGCGGAAAAACTCACAAGTATATCCACAAGAAAGCCATCGCGAAATGGCTGCCACAGGAAGTGATTAGTCGGCGCAAGCGTGGATTCGAAACACCGCTGGATCGCTGGTTCCGTTCGGAATTGTCCGGCTATGTCCGCAACATGCTGCTCTCCCGCGATTCTGCTTGCCTAATGTACTTCAGGGCGAAAACCATTGAGAGCCTGCTGAACGACCATAAGAGGGGTCGGCAGGATCACCAGAGACAGCTCTTCAGTCTTTTAACGTTCGAGTTATGGCACCGCCAATTTATGGATAACCAGGGGGATGCCGGGACCAGGGGCTTGTCTGCATTACCCGAATCGGTTCCAGTGTCTTGAGCCTCGCGCCTGAGAAAAGTACGGGGAATTACGATTTAGGCTTGTAATTGACCACTTTGGGGAAAAGCTATTCCTAGTGTTGCAGGTCGGCTGAAGCATCAAGCACGTCAAAGTACTTGCGTAACTAGCACTTATTGCAGGACTTCCAACCTGTTTTCTTTGGCCCGTAAAGTGCCCCGATGAGCTGGGGTTAGTAGCTTGTGCGTGCACTCTCGGCTTTTTCTCAGTGACGGGAGCACGGCGAGAGTTGAGCTTGACCTACCGATTGGTTGCGTCGGGCAGCCAGTGAGTCCTCTATCGCAAACAATGATGCGATGAGACGGACCTTAACAGCACCAAGATCGCAAAGGTAGTTGGGGGCCCCGGGCCAGCTGGGCGAAATGCTGCATTTCCGGGTGAGGAGTCCGATTGTCCACGAGTACCATTCCCGAAGATGAAGAGAATATCCATGACTAACAAGGCGATCGCTTTCAGGTTGGTCCTTAGCGCAATCTGTCTTTCTGCGAGCGTGGGAATCGCAGCGGCTCAAAATCCCATCGTGATCGAGAACCAGCAGGCCGGGACAAACCAGTGGCAGATACCAACCGGCGGAGTTGGTACGGACGCGGTGGGCCAGGTGAAGGGTTATGCCTCGACAGTCAGCGTTAACAAGGGCGAGAACATTACCTTCTATGTGAGCGTGAACCCAGTGCAGACCTACACCATCGATGTCTTTCGGATGGGATGGTATCAGGGTCTGGGCGGGCGCCTGATGCAGCACATAGGTCCGCTCAGCGGCCTTCCTCAACCCACTTGCCCCACTGACTCGACCACGGGAATGATCGAATGCCACTGGGCACCGGCTTACACGCTGACCACCCAGACGTCTTGGACTAGCGGAGTCTATCTCGCTCTTCTTACGAACTCCAACGGGTTCCGGAACTACATCGTGTTTGTGGTGCGCGACGATAGCCGGATCGCCTCCCTGCTCTATCAGCAGCCGGTGGCGACCTATCAGGCATACAACGACTATCCCTATGACCAGTCGACCGGAAAAAGCCTCTACGCGTTCAACAGCTACGGCGCAACCACAGTCAGCGGGGGCCGGAACGCTGTTAAGGTCTCATTCGACCGGCCCTACCTGGACGACGGTACAGGCCTAGCTTGGGGCCAAACCTTTTTCTCGTGGGAGTTTGCCTTCGTGCGCTGGATGGAGCAGTCGGGATATGACGTGACCTACGCAACCGATGTCGACACCCATGCCAACGCCGCCATGCTGTTGAACTATCTCGGTGTTCTTTCTGTCGGCCATGACGAATACTGGTCGAAACCTATGTTTGACGCCTTTGTCGCTGCGCGTGATGCAGGAGTCAACCTTGGATTCTTTGGCGCTAACCGATCTGAGTGGCAGGTGCGGTTGGAGGCATCCACGAGCGGTGTGCCCAACCGTGTCGTTGTCTGCTATAGAGACGCCACTCTCGACCCAGTTACGGACCCGACTCTTAAGACGATTCAGTGGCGCGATTCGCCGGTAAACCGACCAGAGCAGACACTGGGAGGCGTCCAGTACAGTAACCAAACGCTGTGGACCGCCCAGACCGGGGGTTATTACCCTTACGTGGTTGCAAACAGCACCAACTGGGTATATGCCGGGACTGGGTTTCATAACGGCGACAGTCTCCCAGGGCTTGTTGGATACGAAGCCGATCACTTGTTTAGCCAATATCCCTCCCCCCCGGCAGTGAGCGGAACGTTCACGCTTCTCTCGAACTCGCCCTTTACTGCCGGCGACAATACACCGGACTTTTCGAATTCCTCGGTTTACCAGGCCGCGAGCGGAGCTTGGGTGTTCTCGGCAGGAACTATCGGCTGGAGCTGGGGCCTCGACAATTTTAACGGGCATAATGTCGTTGACCCAAGGATCCAACAGACGACTGCGAACATCCTCAACCGATTTGCCAATCCACCTTCCAACTTCACCCTCGCGGCCTCCCCGTCAAGCCAGACGTTGAATGCTGGTGGAGGGACGAGCTATAACGTGACCATCAGCCCGACGGGGGGCTTCACCGGACAGGTTACGCTGAGCGTAAGCGGACTGCCCAGCGGCGCCAACGGGAGCTTCAGTCCGAACCCAACGGGCACTTCTTCGACTCTCTCGGTGACGACGAGTACGAGCACGCCGACGGGCATCTATACGCTGACCATCAGCGGTGCCAGCGGCAGCTTGACGCATAGCACCACGGTGACGCTCGTGGTGAACGGGCCTCCCGATTTCTTGCTGGGTGCTTCGCCGTCGAGCCAGCTGGTGACGCAGGGTGGTGCAACGAACTATAACGTGACCATCAGCCCGACGGGGGCCTTCAGCGGACAGGTTACGTTGAGCGTGAGCGGACTGCCCAATGGCGCCAACGGAAGCTTCAGCCCGAACCCAGCGAGCACGTCCTCGACTCTGTCGGTGACGACGAGTACCAGCACGCTGGCGGGTACCTATACGCTGACCATCACCGGTGTCAGTGGCAGTTTGACGCATACCGTGATGGTTGCGCTGGTAGTGGTGGCGCCAGACTACACGCTGAGCGCTTCGCCGTCGAGCCAGACGGTGACGCAGGGTGGTGCGACGAGCTACAACGTCATGATCACTGCGACGGGAGGGTTCGTCGGTCAGGTTACTCTGGGGGTGAGCGGGCTGCCCAGCGGCGCCAATGGCAGCTTCAACCCGAACCCAGCGACCACCTCCGCGACCCTTTCGGTGACGACGAGTACCAGCACACCGGCAGGCACCTATACGCTGACCATCAGCGGAGTTAGCGGCAGCCTAACGCACAGCACCACAGTAACGCTGGTGATAGCCCCCCCTGGGGTGAGCTTTGACAATAAAGTGAGCTCCGGCTTTCGCTGGGGTGTAACCACGGTTACGACGCCGGCGTTCACGATCGGGAGCGGGAGCAATCGCGCTGCAATGATCATGGTCACCATGAGTGGAAATACGGCGACGGGGATCACGGCGAGCTTGGGGGGCGTGAGCGGCACATTGGTTCCTGGTACGGATAGCGGGACGACGGCCACGTTTCGCAGCATGATCTTCCAGGTGATCAATCCACCGTCTGGCTTGCAAACGGCCACGGTATCGTGGGCGGGTAGCATGAACGCGGATGTGGGAGCTATAACGGCCAGCGGAGTGAGTCAGACCACGCCATGCACCAACGGCACGTTTGTAGCACTCAATTCCTCACCGAGCGTGAGCACGTCGCTGACGATCACCAGCAACCCTGGTGATTTGACGGCAAGCATCGGCACTACGGGAAATCAATGGATATCTCCGTTCACCAACCAAACGCTGAAGTGGGGGCTGGATTCAAGTGTTGTAGGTGGAGACATTGGACCCGGAACGGGGACCACCACGCATACGTGGACGGGCCAGTTTGCAAATGAAATGCATGTTATCTCTGGCGCAAACTTCAAGGCTTTTTAGTTTAGTTGACCGTCGAGTTTTCAGTCGCTGCTGCTGTGGCGATCGTAATAGGAAATTTGCCGGCACAAAAAAAATCCACGTCCATGCGCAATTCGCTCAATCTAGCACGGAATTAGTTCACACTGACAACGGTGAGATTCGTCGGAGGGGCAACAGAGGACGTAGATTGTGCATAACAGTTCTTCGCATTGAAGACGAGCACACCGACCTCGCTGGTCGTCGAACCGCCCATGACATTTACGTAGCAGTCCTGGGCAGGGTTCGTGTAGGCGAATCCGCCGACGTTCGGAACGTTCCCGCCAGAAACATCTGGGCCAATCCCTGGGAACGGCTTCGCACTCGGCCAGAACGAAGGTTTGGCGGAGAGATAAAACGAAGAAGGAAGAACATGCGTTGAAGGCACGGCATTGGCAAAAATGCTCAAACCGCTCGGGACCTCTAGGGAACTCCACTGTACGGCGCCGTTCACCACATCATAGTTACCCCAGCGCATGAGCGTCAGAACCACCAACGTATCCGAGTTGACGGTCGAGGTGGCGCAGGAGGTCCCTCCCCACCCGAGGTTATAAATGCTCGTGTTGCAATTGTTCGAGGACCCGCCAAAATTTGCTTGGTAGTTGTTGTGATATCCGGAAAGGCCGAGAACATTTCCCACGAAATTGCTATAGCGGCTAAAGGATTGAAGGAGAAAAGGCACGGTCTGCTGCGTCTGTGAATTGGCCGTATCCCGCCCAATCAGTCGATTGCGGAAATAAGTTTCCATTGCATGACTGCCGTGAATTGTATCTTGCATAGCCGAAGGCATGACGTTGCCCTCGAAGAGGTCCATCAGGGTTCCAGGGTCGTGGTTCATCGCGGACGGGTACATCCACGAGGGGCTGGTTGTGAATTGGTCGATGGCGTAGTTGTATGCGAAAACCGAGCCGGTTTCCGCTCCGAGCAGCATCGGAGTGGTGACGTGTTGAAAGATATTGTTCTCAACGAGCTCGCTACCCGCCATCCACGGTTCGATGCCATAGGACAGGTTTGCTCCGTTTGCCCCCCAAAAGTAGGAATCTCTCACAGTATTGTTGGGAGAATACTGCAGGTCTACGTGGCTGCGCGAGCCGCCTCCAATACTCGCAATGTTCTTGATCCAACAATTATAGCTATTGTTAAAGACGGTGATGCTCCCTGCCCCTGCCGTTCGATTGTCAATCAAAAGGTCCTCAATCCCGACGCTCTGCACCAACGTTGTCGCCCACCAGGCCGCAGGGCTCTTTGCCGAAGTCCAATTCGGCATATACAGACCGGGAGAGATTGTGACGTTGTTCCCGGTGATTGCCTTAACTAACGCAAATTGCATCTGTGCGTGGTTCCCGCCACGCCCCCCGCCTGCAACTTGCCCTTCGGAGCTACACGTTGCTGCGAGTGTTCCGCAGATATAAATGTTCCCTGGGTCAGCGGTATCGTCTGACTGGTCGAGGATGAGAACCTGGCCAACCGAAAGGCCGGAAACACTAGCCAATGTAATGACCGTCGTCCCTTGCGAGTATCCGGCGGTCCAATTGGTCAAATGATCTGGTCCCCCGCTCCAATTATTGTCGGCGGACAGGCAAATAACCGAAGTGGTATTTCCACAGCTCCCGCCCGCCGTGGGGATAATGAGCGTTTTGTCTGGGCCCGCACCCCGAAGAGTCACATTGCTGCGGGCGAAATTGATCTGGCCGCTAAGAGCGTAAGTTCCGGCATTGAGGAACACGACCTGTCCGTTAGGGCATGCCGAAATGGCGCTGTTGATCTGCGCCGCCGTAACGCTCTGCACAAAGGACGACACTTGCCCCGCTGAACCCAAAGTCGAACAGATCGTTGAGCGATTGGCAATGGTTGCTCCAGCGTTTGTCCAATTAGCAGCCCGCGTTGGATCAATAATCCCAGACCATGCCTGCTGAGCTCGAGAAGGGAGAGGTGCCAGAGCGAGCCCGATTACAAAACTCAGAATTAGCAGCCTTCGATTCATTATGGCACCCTCATGAGGCGCTGGTATTGAGTGGAACATCGCTGTTGCCTCATAGCTCCTTGAAACCGTCGCCTATTCTGCTAGGGGGGTGAAAAAGTACGTCCTTGAGCTTCTTAAAATGCTGTCGGGACTTCATCTAAACACAGCGAATTTGGGCTCCCCCCCAACCATAAGATTAGCTCTCGCTCTGAGATAACATCAACTGCTAAGGGGGACAGATTCGGAGCAGGAACCTAACCTGTACTGACGGGTGAACCCACGCAGATGATTTCGGAGACTGCGGAATGCTGTTGCGACAGCTCGTGGCGTGGTTTGGAGTGGTCAAAACCCAAAACGCTCGGTTGGCGTCTACAAGGCGGACCCGAAGCCGGTCGCATAAATTGGGTAGAGGCATTTTTGGCCCAGTCCGACATGCCAGAAAATAAAATCAAGCTCCCGGGTTCCGACGTATTGCTGGGAGGCCCGCTAGTAACCACCTGTTGAAACACGACAACAGTTCTTTGGGCACCTGTCGCGAGAAGGATACAATAACAAAAGTTCGAACGCTCTTCCGGAAGGGAATTTAGGCGGAGTCTTTCTCGCAGGTATGTGCCTGTAGACGAGGCTTCCTTGTCCCCCGGATAAAACCAGAAAGTCAAACATGCAGAACGTTCTGTCCGACTATTACCGCGCTGCCATCACTTCTGAATTCATCTCTCCTTGCCCTAATGATATGGATGGAGCAGGATTCTTTCGGTTCGGCAAAGATATAGTCTGTTACGGTGAAAGCTTGACAGGCGTTGCGACTACTGTACTTGCTTCTGCTGATTTCGATGCCTCGAAGGCCACGAGGTTTGCGGGGACACAAATCCGTTTGCCATTTGCTGTCTCAGAGGTAGTCGAGAATCTGCGAGGAGAGCGCTATGTTGGACACTCAAATGTCGGTCGAAAGCGGTTCACTAGGCACGCGTTGATCCGCGATTCGTATTATTTTGTGCGGGATCTGCTGCCTGTTTGGTTTCGTCGACACCTTCAAAGGGCCTATTTTAAAGGCTGGAAGAATCTGCCCTTCCCCCAGTGGCCGGTTGATTTCACAGTTGAATTACTGCATGAGGCGTTTCTTCGACTGGCCATGCAAGCGCAGGGCAACGATAAGGTACCCTTCATTTGGTTCTGGCCGAACGGGGCCTCTGCATGTCTTATCCTTACACATGATGTGGAGACTGGTGCAGGACGGGACTTTGTTCCAACGCTTATGGACATGGATCAGTCGCGCGGCTTCAGGGCCTCCTTTCAAAATGTGCCTGAAAAGCGTTACCAATTCTCGGAAAGTTATGTGAGTGAGATACGAGCCCGGGGCTTCGAATTCAATATCCATGATTTGAATCACGACGGGTACCTGTTCGAAGAAAAGAACAGATTTTTGCGACATGCCAAGCAAATTAATGAATACGCTAGAAGATATAATGCACAAGGATTTCGCTCTGGGGCCATGTACAGGAACCAGAATTGGTTCGAAGCGTTCGAATTCTCCTACGACATGTCCGTTCCTAACGTGGCCCACCTTGAGCCCCAGCGTGGCGGTTGTTGTACGGTGATGCCGTATTTCATTGGTAAAATTCTGGAGCTTCCGTTGACTACCGCACAAGACTATTCGATCTTTCATATTCTGAACACGTATTCGATTGACTTGTGGAAGGAGCAAGTTGATCAGATTCGACGACGAAATGGGCTCATAAGCTTTATCACCCACCCCGATTATTTGCTTGAGCGCCGGGCTCGCAGCGTATACGAATCGCTCCTTGACCACCTGCGAGGAGTCTGTAGCCAGCATGGTATCTGGCAGGCTCTGCCGGGAGAGGTAGATCGTTGGTGGCGGGCGCGCAATGAAATGAGGTTGATTGAGCATAGCAAAGGCTATCGAATTGAGGGTCCTGGCAGCGAGCGTGCGCGCATTGCCTACGCCACTCTTGATGGCGACCGAATCGTCTACTCGCTTGAGAAAAACCCCGAGGTTCCTGGGCGGGCCTGAGGGGCCGGTCGAAGCTCCTTTTCACAGCTAGGGCATCGACCGTCTGGAACTGCAGGTCGGAGCACGCCCGGCCCTAGTTCTAATCTCAAACGAGCTACAACGCAAAGCAGCACAGCCGGTGTCCTCGTCGGCTCAGTTCGACCCAAAATAAGCAAATGCCTGCCTCCGGTGGATAAATGATTTCCCGCGCGTCACAGAAACCTAAGCATCTGACACATAATAAAGGGGTTAGTCTGTCCGTTTGGTCATCGGATTGCTCCGCGGGAGGTAGCGCGGTGCGTGTATTTTAGGTGCGCTAGAGGGGATAAGCCTTTCTCCGAGTTCGTGTTTTGGGGAGTGAAAGATGTGCGGAATTGTTGCAATTTTCTCGAAGAACGGACCAATATCGGCGGAAGCGTTGGAGAAAGCGACCCAGCGCCTCTATCATCGAGGTCCTGACGGCCAACGTCATTGGATCGCAGCGGATGGTCGCGTTGGGTTAGGCCACGCCAGGCTCAGCATTATCGATCTGACGACCGGAGACCAACCGATTGCGAACGAAGACGAAAGCCTTCGCATTATCATAAACGGCGAATTCTACGGTTATGAGGCGATCCAAAAGCAACTCGAAGAGGCGGGTCATCGGCTACGCACGCGTTCGGATAGCGAGATCGCCCTCCATCTTTACGAGGATCTCGGCGCTCATTGTCTGCAACATTTGCGAGGCGAATTCGCAATCGTGCTGTGGGACAGCGTGAACCGGACAATCTTTGCTGCTCGAGACCGGTTTGGGATTAAGCCGCTGTTCTACGCATTCCATGAGAACAAGCTCTATCTTGCTTCGGAGGTGAAAGCTCTCTTCGCTGCAGGAGTTCCTGCCCGCTGGAATCGAGAATCCGTTTATCATTCCCTTGAATTCGGCGGGCATCAATCCCGCACTCTCTTCGAAGGCGTATTTCAGATTCCACCTGGCCATTACATGGTGGCAACAGAAAAGCGCTTTCAATTGTACAAGTATTGGGATCTTGATTACCCGAAGGACTCGGAGGCTGCTCCGACGCGATCGGATGCTGAATATACCGAGGAATTCCGCAACGCCCTTGAAGAAGCCGTCCGCATTCGGTTGCGCGCTGACGTTCCTGTGGGCTGTTACCTTAGCGGCGGAATCGACTCTTGTGCCATCTTGGGGCTAGCGGCGCGGCACCACCCAGAGCCCATACGCGCTTTCACCTTAAGTTTTGATCGGCCCGAATATGATGAGGCGGCGGTTGCCCGGGAAATGGCCGCCAAAGCGGGAGCACAGTTTATTGCCATCCCCATCCGACAGGATGAGATCGCCGATAATTTTGCGGAAGCCATTCAGCAGGCGGAGACTTTGTGTGTCAACGCGCACGGCGTCGCCAAGTTCCTCTTGAGCCGCGCAGTACGTCAGGCAGGTTATAAAGTGGTGTTGACCGGTGAAGGTTCCGACGAGATGCTTGGCGGGTATCTTCATTTCCGCCGGGACATGCTCGCACGCAACGGGAATGGCACCGGATTGCCTCCTTCCAAGCTTGAGAAAGTTGGTTCAAGTACTTGCAATGCCAGCCCGTCGAACGGAAACGGGCGATCGCTTGAAGGGATCCGGGGCCTGTTGGGATTCGTGCCCGGCTGGATCGAAACCTCCTCGACACAATCGGTCAAGATGCATGCGATTTTGTCCGACGACTTCCTTGCAGCGTTCAAGGGGCAGGAAGGGTACCGCAGTTTCTTTAATGATATCGATATCCGGGGCCAGCTTGTGGGACGGCATCCTTTGCATCAGTCGCTCTACCTTTGGACTAAAACGAGGCTCCCCAACTACCTCCTCACGCTCCTCGGTGACCGCATGGAGATGGGCCACTCCATTGAAGGACGTGTGCCTTTTCTCGACCATCGTCTCGTCGAGATCATTCGATCTCAGCCCGTGACGCTGAAGATTCGAGGAGGCACGCAAAAGTATGTTCTCAGGGAATCCGTGCGAGACGTGATCACGGAAACAGCCTATCGTAGGCCCAAACATGCGTTTCTTAGCCCTCCCGCGGCGCTTAATCCGCAAGGGCGACTCAGTGTCCTTATGCAGGACACCCTTCGTGGGCCTCTTCTTGCTGCGTTGCCCTTTTTCAATCAGAAGAAAGTTGTGAGCATCCTGGACAATCTTCACACTATGGATGAAGGATCCGGAGTGGCAAACGACCAGGTCCTGATGATTCTGCTGAGCGCTTGTGTTCTTCAGGAGCGGTTTCGGCCCGCAGCTTAACCTGTGCTGTTCCGTGAAACGGCGCAGTGATAGGTTAGCGCTTTACGTTCACGGTGGTTGTACAGGCATTCGCGTCCGATTCGCTACCGTCGGCGGACTGAGCCGTTACGGCCAGCACATGCTTCCCCGGAAGAAGCGGAAGCGGCTGACTAGTTCCACGTATTCCTTTGACAAGACCCGAAGCCACGCCGCGAACAGGAATTGAAAAGAGAAGCTCACGCCTCCGACCAGTTATGTCATAGACGTTGAATTGCTGAACGCACTTCAGCGTGGAGGTTGCCGAACAAGCTGGACTCGACTTGAAATCGTAGTCAAACGTGACGGTAACCCTTCGCTTGCGGGGAATAGAGACCAATACCGTAGCGAGTGCCAACCCTAGGAGACTGGTAAGCAGAATCCCGAGCCGTTGTCTTCGCGAACTCTGTCCGCGTTGTACGACCGCCCTGTAGCTCATGGCATCGAAATGTAGCCTAGTTGCAGGGCTTCGAGAAGCGCACTCCGCATGGCTTCTATGGCGCCGGATGCCGGAAGCTTACGAGCAAATGATGGCAACCATTTTCAGTCCTGGGCCGGTTTGATGAAAGCGCAGATCTCGAAGAAGCCCAGTTTGGCGTACGTCTAATCATAAGTTATGTATATTCAATAGCTTAGCAGCTCCAACAAAGCCTTCCCTCGACCGCCTTCCCTAGCTCCTTGGCAATCGGATTGCGACATGGGTAGGTGCGAAGAACCGGGCAGTTGTGGTGCACCTCCGCGCCCCATCCGTGTTCGGCGCCGAAGTCGGGTCGGAAATGAGACATCAGGCCTTGCAAAACCCAGAAAACACGGAACGGAGCTGAGGAACGACAACAGATGATCTGTAGCCGAAGATAGACAGGGGACCTATGGGAATTGTGAATGCCAGAGAACAAGGAGCCCACCCTGCCAAAGAGCAGAAGCCGACGTTTGAACTAGGCTCCTCACCTCGTCGGCGCGCCGGCACCTTGCGCGAAGAGGGCACCCGCAGCCTGCTCGAGCGTCGACGAACTGAGCGACCGAGGAGAATGCTCCGGGTCCTGAAGTTTGGCGGGACCTCGGTCGGCGATGGGGCCTGCATGGAACGAGTGGCCGACATCATTCGAAAGGAGATGCACGAGACGAATGTCGTCGTGGTCGTCTCCGCGATGAGTGGTGTGACCAACAAATTAGTCGCGGCTGCAAAAGCTTGTGAGTCCGGTGATCGCAAGAACGTCGCAAAGATCTTTGAGGAGCTGCGTACGCAGCACGAAGCGGCCGCCGCTGTTTTGATTCATTCGGCCGCGCGCCTAAAACGCGTAGCGAGTGGGATGAAGAATGTTTTTCGGCTGGCCGACACCTTGTGCAAGGGCACGGTCCTGTTGGGCGAGTTAACGCCGAGGACGCTTGACGCGATATCAAGTCTTGGAGAGCGCCTTTCTGCCCCTCTCGTCGCGGCCGCGTTGGAAGAACACGGAATCGCGAGCAAAGCCATTAATGCCACAGAGCTCGTCGTGACCGATTCCGCCCACGGTGCCGCCGAGCCGTTGATGGATCTAACCCGTGAACGTTGCCAGGCGCGCGTGCGCCCCCTCCTACAGCAGGGGATTGTTCCCGTCGTGACCGGTTTTATCGGCACTACCGTGGAAGGCGTCGTCACCACGCTCGGGCGCAACGGTTCGGACTATTCCGCAACGATCCTGGGAGCCGCGCTGGACGCGCATGAGGTTGTCATTTGGTCGGATGTGGACGGAGTGTTGACAGTCGATCCACGCCTAGTGCCTGGCGTAAGCACAATTCCCGAAATCTCGTACCAAGCGGCCGCAGAGCTTTCCTACTTTGGAGCCAAGGTTTTGCACCCCAAGACTCTTCGGCCCGTGATGCAATCCGGCACGCCCATTTGGATCCGCAACACCTTCGCGCCCGACAGAGGGGGAACGAAGATCACGCCCGACGCACACGCAAATGGAGGAGGCGTCAAAGCGCTGACTGCCATTGGCAACCTGACGTTGATTACTGTAGGCGGACCGGGTTTTGTCGGTGTGCCAGACGTTTTGGGCAGGATATTCAGTACGACTTCGGCCATTCAAGCGGAAGTGCTTCTGATTTCACAATCATCTTCGCAGAACCGCATTTGCCTGGTCGTTTCGGCTTCCATGGCGGGCCGCGTGGTTGAAGGATTGCGCCGCGAGTTTACTTCAGAGCTCGCACTGGAAAGAGTGGAACACATCACTCTCGATTCGGATGTTGCCATCGTCGCAGTAATAGGAGAAAAGTTGCGTGGCATATCCGGAATTGTCGCGCGCATGTTTGGCGCCTTGGACCGCGATCGCGTAAATATTCTCGCAATCGCACAGGGATCTTCGGAGTGCAGTATTTCTTTTCTTGTAGCGCAGAATGATATGAGGACGGCTCTTGAGGCCGTGCATCGTGAATTCAAATTGGGCGTTCCGGTGTCTTCCGAATCAGCGGCACCTAAATCATAGGAAACAAATCGGAGGGCCTTGCTCGAAACCGGCCTGCTTTGCCGCTGCGCACGTCTCCCAGAGCTATCCACCACCCTGCAAAACCAGCTAGCGTAACCGTGGAACGTTTTCTCGTAGCAGGTCTGAGAACCCACGCGCTCGCAATCTTGAAATTGACAGGTGTTTACCGGTATTCCCTCATGCGACGTGATTTCGCAGGATGCTTAGCGTTCTTCGCAGGGGTTCCGCCGCCCCCCACAACAATTGATCCCCGACGGTAAAGGCGCCAAGGAATTCGGGTCCGAGTTTCAGCTTATGCAGGCGACCTATCGGCACATTCAGTGTTCCTGAGACCGCAGTGGGCGTAAGACAGCGTAAGGTCGAATCCTTGACATTCGGAATCACTCGCACCCAAGGGTTGCTGTTCGCCAGCATTTGCTCGATGTCTTGGAGCGGGACGTCCTTGGTCAGCTTGATGCACAGCGCCTGACTGTGGCAGCGCATCGTTCCGACGCGCACACAGATGCCGTCAACCGGCACCGGCGGCTCTAGACCCATGATTTTATTCGTCTCTGCCATGCCCTTCCACTCTTCACGCGTCTGGCCTCCCGGCATATCTCGGTCGATCCAAGGTAGCAGGCTGCCCGCCAGCGGGGCGCCGATCTCCCCCGTGGGCAACCTGGAATCCCGTTGCGCCTCGATCATCATGCGGTCTACCTGCAGGGCATTTTCCGACGGGGCGGCACGGGTCGGGTCGGTCAGGCACTCCATCTGTTTGACCAGCTCCAACATTTTGGCAGCGCCGGCCCCCGAAGCTGCCTGATAGGTCATAGTCGTCATCCATTCGACTAGTCTTGCTTTGAAGAGTGCGCTGACCGCCATCAACATCAAGCTGACCGTGCAATTGCCGCCAGAAAAGGTTCTCACGCCGCGGGCCAGGCCGTCTTCGATCACGCTGGCGTTTACGGGATCGAGCACAATTACAGCTTCGTCGCTCATGCGCAGGGTCGAAGCGGCATCAATCCAGTATCCTTTCCAGCCACTCTTGCGCAGCGGAGCGTAGGTCTCGGTTGTGTACTCTCCGCCCTGGCAGCTGATCAGAACCTCGCATGCAGCCAACTCGTCTAAACTCTTGGCGCTTTTTAGGACGCTTCCCGCGCGGGCTAGCCGGGGAGCGGGACCTCCGACGTTGGACGTCGAGAAGAAGACGGGATCGAGTCCAGCAAAGTCATTCTCCTCCTGCATTCTCTGCAGGAGGACGCTGCCTACCATCCCTCGCCACCCGACCAGACCTACACGTAGCATGAGTCCTCCCGAATGCTTTAGCTCAAGCTATCGCAATTACCTTGCCATTCTGAGCACCCGTGAGCCGCGGACTAGTTTACGACTCGGACGTTGGTAATTGGCGAGCGGAACTTGACCAGCACTTAGTCCTTCCGGGCCCGCCCGGTCGGTCTTTACACGCCCGGACTGTGATGCTGCAGTAGCTAACGCAGGCGAAATAGTTCAGCACGCCTCCTCCAGTCACTGAGGCTACTGCGGGACGCCGGTGATGACCAGACTGAAGGAGACGAGAGCGTCAACGAGGTTCGGGACTTTGACCCACAAAGTCTTGCCGGCCAGCTTGGCTACAGGATAATATCCTACCGAAAGCCTGTCTCGACAAAGGAATTGTGCCAAGCTAGAGGCAAGAAAGCTTCCGACCATGAACTTCCTTCAAGTGGCCCTCTTGCGCTGGTATCATGCGAATCTGACTGCTAGTTTCGCCGTCGGGGCCTTCCCGTTCGGCCTGGCTTTCGATGGCGGGAACATCTGGGTGGCGAGCAACAACAGCGACGCTGTCACCAAGCTTCGGGCCTGCGATGGCGCCAATCTGGGGACATTTGCGGTGGGGACATCTCCTGAAGATGTCGCTTGTGATGGCGCCGCCGTTTGGATAACGAACTTCGGCAGCGACAATGTGACTAAGTTGCGTGCCAGCGACGGCGCGCCGCTGGGCCTATTTGCTGTCGGAACTGGCCCCGAAGGCGTTGCCTTTGATGGTGCCAATATCTGGGTGGCGAATTCCGGCACCAACAACGTGACCAAGCTGCGCGCCAGCGATGGTGCTAATCTCGGAACCTTTCCCGTAGGAAACCAACCCCGTGGCTTGGCCTTTGATGGCAACAATATCTGGGTGACAAATCGCCTCACCAACAACGTGACCAAGCTGCGCGCCAGCGATGGGGCTAATCTCGGAACGTTTCCGGTAGGAGCCTTCCCGCTGGGGGCAGCGTTCGATGGCGCCAATATCTGGGTGGCCAACTCGAACAGCAATAATCTAACCAAGCTGCGCGCCAGCGATGGGGCTAATCTCGGAACGTTTCCGGTAGGAAATGGCCCCCGAGCGCTAGCGTTCGACGGGGTACATATGTGGGTAGCGAATGCCACAAGCAACGACGTAACCCAGCTGCGTGCCAGCGATGGCGCCGAAATCGGAACATTCCCAGTCGGAACCGCCCCTGAAAACCTAGCTTTTGACGGCGCGAACATCTGGGTTTCCAACTCTGTTAGCAATACAGTTTGGAAGCTATAAGTGTTCTTTGCGCTTCTCATCCAAGCCCTGCGTGACTCGACCCGTATCGATATTCTTGCTTTTTCCCGATAACTACCGCTACCCCAAAACAATGAGTGACGCGTAGTCGCATGGATGCAGTTTGATTTGCGTACAGGACTGTTTCGACTGACCGGTACGGACATGAATCGGATTGATTCCATCGATGTCATAACCGCGACGACCATCGTCAGCGAAACCGGATTACGATGTGAGCAAATGGGAGACCAATGTCGATGGTTGCGCCTGCCGCCAGAATTGAAATCCATTCCTTTGAGTCTTTGACGGTCACCGACAAACAGTTCTTGACCGGAGCCAGAGGTGGAAAACCAGTACAAATCGGCGGTGCTTTGCGGCTTCCGCCAGGAAGCCAGCGCTTTCCTGCGGTGATTCTGGTTCATGGGTCGGCAGGAATAGGGGCTCAAGTTGACCGCTGGGGTTACGAGTTGAACGCGATTGGCGTGGCCGCTTTTTTGTCAGATAGCTTCACGGGTCGGGGAATCGTTGAGTCCTTAACGGACCAAACCAGGGTTGGACACCTGGCCATGGTCGTGGACGCCTATAGAGCGCTACAACTGCTCTCCGAACACCGTCAAATCGACGCCTCGCGGATTGCCGTAATGGGATTCTCCAAAGGAGGCTTTGCGGCACTCTACACCAGCCTAGAACGGTTCATGCGCATCATCGGAAGCGCCGGATTGAAGTTTGCTGCTCACGTCGCGTTTTACCCTACGTGCAACACGGAGTTCCTGGAAGACGAGAAAGTGAGCAGGGCGCCCATCCGCATCTTTCATGGAGCAGCAGACAGTTATGTATCCATTGATTGCTGTCGCAAATACGTTTCGCGCCTCCGACGCGCGGGCATGGATGTCCAGCTCACCGAATTCGCCGGCGCGCATCACGCTTTTGACAATCCCCTGTACTCCCCGCCGAAGTTCCTGGCTGATGCGGTGACGACAATTCATTGTTCTAGGCGAGAAGAATCTCCGGGAGAGATCATCAACTGTGACACCGGACAACCCTTCCGGTGGAGTGACATTTGTGTTAAGCGTGGTGCGACCGTTGGTTTTGATCCCGTTGCCACGGCCGAGGCCATCAAGACGGTCAAGAAGTTTCTGATGGACACATTCAAGCTGTGATTCCAAGCATGCTTCCGTCCTTCAGACGTTGGCTGATTTGCCTCACCGACGAAAGCGCGCCGCGTTTTCGGCAATACGCGACGTCCAGTGGAAGCCGGGACCAGGTTTTTCCTGCATCCTGACACTCTGCCGAGGAGCAGGAGACCTAGCGGTGGGTAGGATGGACCGGTATGCTTCTGGCCCGGTCACCGGGCATCAACAAATCGCTTAGCCGGAGGGTCGGCCTTCGGCAGGAAAAGAAGGGGTGAAACAGATGAGGGATTGCCGCCAATTCTACATTGAGGGTAAATGGGTCAGCCCGAACGAAGGCCAGGACCGTAGTGTGATTAATCCTGCCAATGAAGAGCCCCTGGCGACCATCTCGCTTGGCAGTGCGGTTGACGTCGACAAGGCAGTGGCTGCAGCCAAAAGAGCCTTTGAATCGTACTCCGTAGCAAGTCCAGAGGAGCGTCTTGCACTCCTTCGGCGGATCATTGAGATTTATCGCTCAAAAATGGAGGAAATGGCCGAGACGATCTCCGAGGAGATGGGGGCTCCGATCTCACTTTCGAGAGCGGCACAAGCTCCGGCTGGGTTGGCACATTTCCTCGAAGCTGCTCGAATTCTGGGTTATTACCAATTCGAACAGCTTCAAGGTTCAACGCTTCTGCGTAGGGAACCCATCGGCGTGTGCGGGCTGATCACGCCGTGGAACTGGCCCATGAACCAGATTACCTGCAAGGTCGCACCTGCTCTCGCTGCGGGGTGCACCATGGTTCTCAAGCCAAGTGAGATTGCTCCGGTTTCCGCCTATCTGTTTACGGAGATTCTTCATGATGCGGGTGTGCCGCCAGGCGTTTTCAACCTCGTGAATGGAGACGGCCCCACCGTGGGAGCGGCAATTTCGTCACATCCCGACATTGCCATGGTGTCCTTTACAGGTTCGGCTCGAGGCGGCGTAGCAGTGGCCACGGCCGCCGCGCCCGGCGTGAAGCGTGTTACGCAAGAACTCGGTGGCAAGTCAGCCAACATCATCCTGGACGATGTTGATCTTGAAAAAGCGGTCCCTGGAGGTGTGCAGGCTTGCATGCGCAATACCGGACAGTCTTGCAATGCTCCGACGCGCATGCTGGTCTCGCGATCGAAAATGGCGGAAGCAGCGGCGATAGCAAAACGGGCGGCCGAGGCGCTAAAGATCGGCGAGCCACGCGTGGATGAAACTGGTATCGGCCCCCTGGCGAGCAAGGCTCAGTTCGAAAAGGTTCAGCAGTTGATCTCCCAAGGAGTTGAAGAAGGTGCAACGTTAATCACGGGCGGTTGCGGCCGCCCTGAGGGGATAAGGAAAGGCTATTTCGCTAAGCCCACCATTTTTTCCGATGTTAACAACAAGATGACAATTGCCCGGGAGGAAATCTTTGGACCTGTTCTATGCATTATCCCCTACGAGGACGAAGATGACGCGGTCAGGATTGCCAACGACACCCCGTATGGCCTGTCGGGCTATGTGACATCGGGTGATATCGAGCGAGCGAGGCGAGTCGCTAAGCGAATTCGTTCAGGTAACGTGCACGTCAATGGTGCGCGGCTTGATTTCAGCGGCTGCTTTGGGGGCTACAAGCAGTCAGGCAACGGCAGAGAATGGGGAGAGGCAGGACTTGAGGAATTCTTGGAGTTGAAAGCGATTTTTGGTTACGCGGCCGCAGAAAAATGAGATTGCCTTTTCCCCCTCCCACTCCAGGGCCTTTCCTTACTTTCGCTCCAGACTGCGACTGGACCTGCATACCATTACGAAGACTACTTTCGCCCTCGGGGTGTCGATGGTGGGGACAAACGAAACCGCAAAAGAGCCTCTCCGAGATTTTGTACGAATGCTTCCGAAGTGTACACATCGGCGCCGGGTTGTAAGCTGCCGCGTGGGGCCATCGGCTCCAGTTCGTCCAACTGAAACTCCCGGGCGACTCCGTCGACGACTTCCACTTCAATCGGCCGCATGTGCTCGGCGTAACCAGTAATGAGCGAGTGCTCACATAAGAGGTTGATGACACGGGGAATGCCGGACGAATACACATGGATGGCCTCTCCGGCCTTGGGGCTAAAAATAGGCTCGGCCTCCTTGGAGACCCCCGCGATGCGCAGCCTCTCCCTAATGTATTCCGCCGTTTCCTCTTTCGACAGGGGAGAGGTTTGACAGCGTAACATAATGCGCTGGCGAAGCTGACGCAGTTCAGGCAGTTTGATCTTCTCTTCAAGTTCAGTTTGCCCCGAAAGGACAATCTGCAACAGTTTATCGGTGGAAGTCTCGAGATTGGTGAGTAACCGAATCTCTTCAAGAACCGGAAAGGTTAAGTTTTGCGCTTCATCTACAATCAGAGCCACGGTCTCACCAGAGCGGTACCGCTCCAACAGCCAGGAATTCAATCGCATGAGCTGCTGGCTCTTGGATTGCGAGTTGCAGGGGATCTCAAACTCGGCCAGGACGAAATCAAAGAGCTGGTTCGTGTTCATCCTGGAGTTGAAAAGGAAAGCCGTTTTGGTGCCCTGCGTGCGGAGCGATCCCAGCAGACGGTTGAGCAGCAGGGTCTTCCCAGTGCCCACCTCCCCCGTCAAGGTAAGGAAGCCCTTGCGGGTCTGGATCCCGTAAATCAACCCTGCGAGCGCCTCCTCAATCTTTTTGGTGAGATAGAGATAGCGAGGGTCGGGGTTGATCTTGAACGGATTTTCTTTTAGTCCGTAGAAGCTCTTGTACATTGTCCTGTCAAAATGGGGCTCCTCTTTGATTACGCCCCAAGATCTTTTTGAGCCTATTCGTCTACTCTACACTCTCTAACCCATGCCGCCTTTCCGAATAAACCTTACTATCGAATGATGAAAGGCCGCGTATGCCAACCGAATTCGATCGTCAACTGATGCTGCGTGAAACTCGTGGATGGCACTGCGGTCGAAGGTATCAGTTGATTCGAGCTTTCCATATTGGCGGTGTATGCCAAGCCGAAGTGGGCATATTGCCCCAAAGCTCTTTCTAGGTTAGCGCCAGCGAACCATGCATTGTATTGGGGTGTGCGCTGTGTACCGCTCTGGATAATGTTGCTATTCCGCGAATACCCAAAATGGATTCCCCCATGCCACTGTCGGCTGAGCTGGTGATCCCAAGCACCTTGCACTTGGTCCGAAATTGCTCCGGTGAACACTCCGCTTCCACCGCTGAGGCCATGCGTGTAGCTCCCCGATAAATTCGTGTGCTTGGTAATAGCAAAGGTAAGATTTGCGGTACCCGCTCCGGAGATGTGTTGACTTGAAGCGTTAATCGGAACGCGCAACTGCGTTAATTCAGGTCCACCGAGGAGTTGCAGCGCGATGCGTCCCGTGATCTTATGTCCGTAGGCGAGTTGCGCGGCATGATTACCGATTGCCTGAGGTTGACCCGCAAAGTGGTAGGCAGTGAAACGATACAAGACTCCCAAGGTGCTGTTCTTTGATAGCTCATATTCATAGCCAGCGCTGAAAATAGCATTGTTGGTATCTACATTTCCTGGATTTGTGAAGTCCAACAAGCCGTAGGATCCGACAAGTATCAGGGAGCTTCTGCGGCTTATCCCATAGCCGATTTGGGTCACGAACGCATTGCTGTAGCGCGGACCCAATGCTGAATAGATGCTCTGGTTCGGCACGTAACTGCCTTGCAGCGCTGGCGACGGCGTGGCGAGGGTTCCACCAATTCCGGGGAGAGCAAGATTCGTTCCGGCGCCAAATCCAAATTGGGTTTGCGGTAGATATGCAAATTGATCAATAAAAGAGAGCTGCCACCTCCGCCAATCGAATTGCTGCACCATGCCAACTTGATGGTAGTGACCGTTCCCCACGATGCTGTCATTGGAGGAGAAACCGCCGCCGGAGTAGTTCACATTGAACTGTGCGTGGCGCCACGATTGGAGCAAACTCAAATTTGCTCCGACATAGCTTGTCGAATTCCAATCGGATACCGTCGGATTCTGAGAACTGCTGGACAAAATGAAGTTTCCGTACTGTAATCCAGTAACCCAGTAACTGTGGCGTATCTCCGGTGATCCCAGAGTCGTAGTTTGTGCCCCGGTCAGAGCTCGATTATCCGGAGTGAGTGGTTGGGAGTCGGTATCGCCCTGGTCGTTTAACAAAATGCCCAACGGCAAGTGTTCCCGAGCCGCTGGTTTCGGCGACCCATTTGGCTCCTGAGCCAAGAGCATGGTGGGCAGGCATAGGACCGCTGTCAGCCACGCTGTTACGATCCGCCTCCGGTATTTCATTCTCATGCCGGCTGTCCTTAAGGTACGACAATCACGTCGCCCGGTTGCAGCACAAGGTTTTCCTGCGCCTTCTTTCCACTAATCGCCTCCTTGTAATTTAACGGGTGTTTCACCTGTTTGCCGTTGTCTGTGCGAAGCACATAGATTCCCTTCACTCGAGCAAATTGCGTGAATCCCCCGCTGGAAGAAAGGGCCTGCAACACGGTCATGTCGGGGAGCAAAGAATAGGCACCGGGACGCGCGACCTCGCCGGTGACATAAATGCGACGGCTGTTGATCTCTGTCACCGTAACGGTAACTTGAGGTTCATTGATGTATTTCTTTAACCCATCCCGAATAACCGTTGAGAGTTCCATCGGTGTCAACCCTGCCGCTTGCACATCATTTAACAAAGGCAATGTGATTTTTCCGTCCGGCCGCACGGGAACGGATCTCGTCAGTTGATCCTCTTTCCAGACGTCGATCTTTAGGACATCTTGTGGTCCTATCTTGTACACCGCTAAATTCGTGGGGTTATTTTCCGTTGGCGCAGTCGTCGACTGGGTCGCGCCTTGAGATGCCTCTTTCTCTTGGGAGGTCAGAACCTTGTCTTGGGCTTGCATGGCCTTCCCGGCTAAGCAACCCGTAAAGAGGACTAGGAAAAGAAACTTCTTCAGGGACTTCCTCATCGCTAGCTCGCTTCCGTACCGGCAACGCCGGTCTGCTTTATCTTATTCAGTAACGACTTGTAGCTGATCTGCAGCTCTTGCGCTGCTCGTTTCCGATTCCAGTGTGTTCGCTCCAGCGCTTTTAGAATCAGTTCCCGCTCGGCTTGCCGGGAAGCCTCTCGGGCAGCAGCTTTAAGCGAGAGGCTTTGGAGATCTTTTGGTTCCCGCCTCGCCGCCCGGCGTGTTGTTCCTAGATCCGCAATCGCCATTGCAGCATTTCCAAGGGCAACCATCTTTTGTGCCAGATTTCCCAGTTCACGGATATTGCCAGGCCAATCGCGGGTGGTCAGAAACTCCACTTCTTTTTCCCCCAAGATTGGGATCTGGCGATTCTGCTCGGAGGCATGTTTTGCAAGGAGATACTTCATGAATGCGGGGATATCTTCCCTTCTTTCTCGGAGCGGGGGCAAATGCAGGCAGACCCCATTGATCCGGAAATAAAGCTCTCGGCGGAACCTTCCCGACTCAACGTCGGCATGTAGGTAGCGCGACGCTGATGAAATCAGCCGCAGGCGTTTTCTGCGGATTTCGCTATCATCACCTTCTCGCAAAAGCGAAAGCAGCATTTTCTGGCCGTGCAAGTCGAGCTCATCGATCCCCTCTAGATAAAGAGTTCCCAGGTTTTCCCGGCTGTTTCTCTCTAGGGCTTGCACATAGCTCTTTAGGCGGTGCAGCAGCAGCTCGGGTTCGAATGGCGCACAGCTCAATTTCTTTAGAGCAACGTCTCTTTGGTCAGAGAGCTGGTGGATCAAGCGGGCATAGGTTTCCTTGCCTGTCCCACTTTCTCCAACCAAGAGAACCGCGATTTCCGTTCTAGCGATTTGGCTGACGACCGCGTTGAGGCTGTGGGCTACCTCAGACTGGCCACAAACGAAACCCGAGTCGGCGGAGAGACCAAAGCTGTGGTTAATCGGCGTCGCCATATAGGCCCCACTGAAAGCAAACATCCCTCCAAGTCGACAAGTGCTGATCTCTTCTCGGGCGTCAAATAGGTTCTTTATTATCAACGTATTAGGTTTGCGTTTCCGGGAATTGCCACTTCTTGAATTCTGGTAAAGTCCTGGACTTTTTCCAGGAAGTGGCAATTTTTTTTCCCAAAATTCCCCTTCTTAGGTTTGTGCGGCTGCTATCTTCACGCACGTCCGGCAAATCCTTTCGGCTTAACAGCTTACGGGGCGGACTGCGGGCACTGGCCCGGTGCCAAAATTGCATCGGGAATACTCGCTGCTACAGAGAGTGCTATGTCCAAATCGATCGTATCTGTTGCTCTATCCGACATTCAGCTCGAGTCTGGCTCGATCCCTCAGGAGTGGCTTCTCAGCGGCAACCCCGAAACGCGCAGCAAACTCCTTGTCCGAAGCCACGACTGGATCGCCAATGTGGTGGTTTGGGAGTGTGGCGCAGTGAGCTACAAATGGCACTACAACCAGGACGAGGCTTACCTTGTGCTTTCCGGAGAAGGTTTCATGACGGATGGCCAGGGAGTAGAACATCGTTTCGGTCCGGGCGACGTGGCCTATTTTCCCGCAGGAACCAATACCACTTGGCGTCACCCGGATCACTTCAAGAAGGTGGCTTTCCTGAAGGAATCCGTTACTCGCCCGATAGGTTTTGGCCTAAAGGTGTGGAACAAGCTTCTAAGGACGGTAGGCCTGAAAGGTAGATTTGCATTCTTACTTGCCGTTGCAGCCATGACCACTGGGAAGGCTCGCTAAGATCTGAACGCAGAGTGGTGCGAACAGGCCAATATGCCTATACGCGTAGTTCAAAGACGCGTTTCGAATCACTCTGAATTTGCGGTGAGGAGTCGTCAATTAGCGCATGAGAAAGATAATCTCAAAACTTCGCCCGGGCGACGTTGCGGAGGTGAAATCCCCTGGAGAAATTTTATTGACCTTAGACGCCGACGGCACGTTGGACCGACTGCCCTTCATGCCGGAGATGATGGAATTCTGTGGCAGACGATTTCAAGTCTCTAAGCGCGTTGTAAAGACTTGCACCTCAGGGACAAAAGCAGGCTCAAGCATGCGCGTCTTTAAGACTGATGACGTCTTCCTTTTGGAGGGCCAGCGATGTTCTGGCGCTGCCCATGATGGTTGTCAGAAAGCGTGCACGATTTTCTGGCGCGAAGCATGGCTTCGTAAAGTGGACGATCTCACCATCCCAGCAAAGTTTTCAGCGGAAGAAGGCGAACAACTGCGGGCGCGGCTCAAGACTAAGCGCGACACACTGACTTATTTCTGTCAGGCCAGCGAACTTTTGAATGCCACTGACCACATGCCACGGGTTGCACGATTCACGAACTGTCTAAATGAGGTCCGAGCTGGCAACTGCGGCATCTGGCCAATGCTGAGACAGATTGCAATCTGGCTGATCTGGAAGACTCGCAGGGTATTTTTAGGCCCTTATGGGCGCGGGACCAATAAGTCTACGCCGGTCGAAAGCTTAGACCTGAGGACTGGGGATTTGGTTCAAGTCAAGTCGATGGAGAACATCACCAAGACTCTCAACGAAACTGCCCACAACCGCGGGTTGTGGTTTTCTCCCGATATGCGGTTGTTGTGCGGTCGCAAGCAGACAGTGGAGAAAAAGATCGAGAAAATAATCGTGGATGGAACCGGCGAGATGCGGCAGCTTCATAATACTGTGTTTCTAGAAGGTTCTTACTGCGGCTGTCCACATGTCGCGTTTGGCGGATGCTCGCGCCGCGAATATGTCTATTGGCGGGAAATTTGGCTTCGCCGGTTTGCCGCGGTAGACAAGAGTTCTAGGGTTTTAAGCCACGGACTAGACTTTTGATTCCAAGCATCGAAGTGTTCCTCCGGCGGCTAAGACGTGAATATTAGAGTCTGTATTTGTAGAACAAGAATATCCCATCGTCGTTGTTGGCTTATGGGAGCGCGTTCCTGAAGAGAGACACATACGATCCGCCTTTGGGAGAAGGCGATCCCCGAGTGATCGCCGCAGGAAAGTGAGCCGCAGGAGCTAGGGCTTTTTCGACACTGATGAAGAATCGCACACCCAGAAAGGACAATTCGCGGATGCTATACTCCTGGCGAATACAGGGAACCACGAAAGAATGAGCCCGCGAGTAAAAATTCTGAATGTGGTTGGGGCGCGTCCCAACCTTCCAAAAATTGCCCCCCTGATGCACGAGATGCAACACCATGAAGAGATCGAGGCGATCTTGGTGCACACGGGCCAGCATTATGACGAAAGTCTGTCCGATATTTTTTTTCGCCAAATGGGGATTCCCGCGCCGCAGGTTAACCTGGGGGTTGGCTCGGGCTCGCACGCAGCACAGACCGCAGAGATTTTGAAGCGCATTGAGCCGGTTCTGTTGGAGTACAAGCCTGATGTGGTGCTCGTAGTGGGCGATGTCAATTCTACGATTGCGGTTTCGCTAGCGGCCGTAAAACTCGGCATTCGCGTGGCACATGTGGAGGCAGGGCTGCGGAGTTATGATCGCAGCATGCCGGAAGAGATTAACCGAGTCCTTACTGATTCGCTGGCGGATTATCTCTTCGTGACAGAGGAAGAAGCTATAAAGAACCTTTTGAGGGAAGGTCGACCGCGCGAAAGCATATTCATGGTGGGCAACGTGATGATCGATTCTTTGCGCCACTTTCTGTCAATCGCCCAGCAATCCGCGATTGGAGGCGAACTAGGGCTGAAGAATGGCGCGGGCTGGCGGCGCTTTGGTGTGCTGACCCTCCATCGCCCATCCAATGTGGATGGCGTGGAGAAGCTGAGCGAGTTACTTAGAGCGATCGATACAATAGCAAGCGAGCTACCGATCATTTTTCCCGTGCATCCGCGGACTCAGCACCGGCTGATGCAAAGCGGCATCCAGCATCATCCTCAATTGCAGTTGATCTCCCCCGTGGGCTACCTTGACTTTGTGTGCTTGCTGAGCAAGGCGACGCTGGTGCTTACGGACTCTGGCGGCATACAGGAAGAGACCACCGCACTTGGTGTTCCTTGCTTGACATTGCGTGAGAACACCGAGCGGCCGGTGACGATTTCCGAAGGAACCAACCTGCTTGTGGGGACGGATCCTTCCAAGATCGTCTCTGCTGCGAAGGACATTTTGTCTGGTAAGGGCAAAGTCGGCAAGATACCGCTCTTGTGGGATGGGCACGCGGCCAGGCGGATAGTCGAGATTTTGCTGCGAGTGATCACTGCGGGCCTGTAAGTCATTAAGTGACAGTTCATGGGTCTTCGTTTCGAGCAAGCGTTGTGATTACTAATCGGCAGGCGTTATCACGAAACGACGGTCCGTCACCACTGGACCTAATAGAATGTCTAACCATGCCAATCACGTAGCATTTCTAGCATCCACGAAGATTGCCAAATCTACTCCACGTTTTTACCTCCTCGGGGGCTGCAATATCACCCGAGAGAAAAGGACTATAAAGTAGCTCATGTCCATTGATCGGAGACCCGAATTTTTCAAAGGCGCGCAACTCAAGGTAGGAATCATCGGCTGCGGCTACGTCGGCCTGCCGCTGGGCCTGCGCTTTGCCGAAGCGGGCCACAAAGTCACTGGATTTGACACCGACCCGGATAAAGTTTC